>Ga0315284_10006489_pt1 | contig 16639 bp, 11 predicted proteins | sample YL17G09_16_MG_FD_203696 | JGI IMG/M metagenome (GOLD analysis project Ga0315284, IMG submission 203696) | Sediment microbial communities from Yellowstone Lake, YNP, Wyoming, USA - YL17G09_16 | ecosystem: Environmental > Aquatic > Freshwater > Lake > Sediment | place: USA: Wyoming | collected...
CGAGAGAGAGAGACACACACAGACAGAGAGAGAGAGAGAGAGAGAGAGTGAGAGAGAGAGAGAGAGAGAGAGAGAGAGAGAGAGAGAGAGGTGCGTGAGAAGCGGGACGCGCCAGAGGGCCAAAGCTTCTCGACGCGCTCAGAAATTCGAACCGCTGGAAAACATTCGCCCTCGCCGCCGCTGAAACTCGGGGTTGTTTTGTTCCTTTTCTTCTTCCTGCGTGTCGTCAGTAAAGAGCTCGTCTGTACGTCCGGCGCGACTTGGATCTCCACGGAGCGCCGCGGCGGAGGGGAAGAGCCGCGATTGCTCTTTCTTCTTCTTCGCAAATTCATTGCTCGTTGCTGCGCTCTTTTTCCTCATCACTCACACGCCCTCGCTCCACCGTATTCAACTCCAAACCCCCAAACTCACCTGCGAAGCACGCTCTCGCAGCCCCAGGCGCTCGGCGAAGGGCGATCATGGTGCCTCTCGACGCGCGCGTTGGAAGAGGGAGAAGAAGAGACGGAAAATCGTTACACAGTGAATCGCCACAGGTTTTGGGAGGAAAAATGAAATCAGAGTTTTTACTGAAAAACTCTCGAAAACGTGGAAACCTGTTGTTCCCTTTTCCCAAGAGGCGATTCGCAGCGCTCGCTCGCTCGCTCGGGGGGAGGGAGCCCACTAGCCTCCGATGCAGGCCCTCTCAGGTCTAGGCACCTCCAGAGCGAGGCGGTTCGCATCCACTGCTGCTCCCAAAGCGACGCCAGCGACACCGCGGAAGAAGAGACCCGTTGCACATGCGGCGGCCGAGGAATCGCCGACACCGCCGACGCCGGAACCTCCTCCTGATGAAAAGAAAAGGAAGTCGGTGCTCTTCCTCTCGACCGTCTGGCCCGAGCCGCGCTCCTCGGCCGCGGGCGTCCGCACCGCGGCGCTGCTCCGCGCCTTCGCCAGGGCCGGGTACTCCCTGTCCGTGGGGGCCTCGGCCTCCCCGAACACGGCCTCCGAGGCGCTCGAAAGAGAAGGGGCAGGGAACCCTGTCACGTGCTTCTCGGTGCCGCTCAACAGCAGCGCGGCCCTCGACGCGGCCCTCGAGGCCTCGTCGCCCTCCGTCGTCGTCTTCGACAGGTTCACCTCGGAAGAGGCCTTTTCGTGGAGGGTCCGGGAGAAGGCACCGCAGGCGGCGCGGGTGCTCGACATGCAGGACTGCCACGCGCTTCGAAGGGCGCGGGCGAGAGCCGTCGAGGAGGCCGATAGAAAAGGCGAGGACGCCGCCGCTGTCTCTGCTGCTCTGGTTGCGCAAATCGACGCCTCGGACAGGGACGCGATCCGCGAGGCCTCGGCGGTGTTCCGGAGCGACCTGACACTGGTCTGCTCGCCCGTCGAGCGGGAGATCTTGAGCGCCTCGCTCGGCGCCGGCCTCGCCAAGGCGAAGCTCGTCCCGGCGCCGCTGTTCGCGTCGAGGCCCGCGCTGGGCCCCGGGAGGCGGCCGGGGTTTGGAGCGAGGACGCACTTTGTCGCGATCGGGTCCTTCCTGCACCCGCCGAACGTCGACTCGCTGCTGTGGCTGGCTGGGAGGAGGAGGAGGCCGGACAAAAAGAAGGGAAAGGCGAGGACCGGCGCGGCGGGGCCGCCGGGAGACGGTGGCGGCGGCGGCAGCGGCGGGAGCGAGGTGCCCCCCTCGACGGTTCCCATATGGGACCTCATCACCTCGCACCCGGGCACTAGAAGCGCCGAGCTCCACATCTACGGCTCCTACGCGTCCAAGAGCGCCGCAGCAGCCGAGATCCACGACCCGAAGCGCGGGGTGTTCGTCCACGGCCTCGCACCCAACCTCTCGCCGCTGGCGAGGGCGCGCGTGCTGCTCGCGCCTCTGCGGTTCGGCGCCGGGCTCAAGGGGAAGGTGACAGACGCCTGGATGCGGGGCACTCCCGTGGTGACAACGCCGATCGGTGCGGAAGGGATGGCGGAGGAAGGAGGAGAAGAAGAGGAAGAAGAGGAAGAGGAAGAGGAAGAGGAAGGAAGAGAGGAAGAGGTCGAGGTCTCAGAGGACGGCAGACGACGAGGAAGAAAAAAGAGAGGGAGCCCCCTCCTCCTCCCGTGGGGAGGGTCCCGCACCTCCGAGACCGCGAGCGCCTTCGCCGCCGAGGCCATTAGGCTCTACCTCGACGAAAACGCGTGGAAGGAGGCCTCGGAGGAGGGCCTGAGGCTCCACGACGCTCTGTACTTCACCCCGCGGCCCGCCGACGCCGCCGTCGCCGCCGTCGACGCCCTTTTGACCTCCGATACTTCTTCCTCTTCGGGTGCTTCCCTTCGCTCCCGCAGGGCGAGAGATTTCGTTGGTGCGTCGCTGTGGGCGGACTCGGCGAGGGCGACGGAGTATTTTAGCAGGTGGATCGAGCTGAAGGAGAAGGACAAGGAAAAGAAAGTGTAAGATTCCAAAACGAGTTTCTCTTTCTCGTTACCGCTGCGTCGCCTCCCCTCCCTCTCCTTCCTTTTTTTCCTTTGAACGAGCTGGAGGAGGAGTCCAGGTCTCTGCAGAAAAAGTGCCAGACATCGCAGAGTGCTGCTGCTGCTGCTGCTGCCGAGGAGGGGGAGGAGGAGAAGAAGCGACAGAAGGAGCCTCCTCCTCTCCCGCCGCCGTCGGCAAGGGAGGAAGCCCGGGCGCCGCCGCCGCCACCGCCGCCGTCGCCGCCCTCCCTACCCCGCCCGGAGGCCTCCTCTGGTCTATCGCAGCCGCCAGAGACCGCACCCTCTCTCTCTGCGCTGTGTTCGCCGCGGCCTCCTCCGGGCTGGGAGGCTCCCTGCGCGTCTTGCGCAGCCAGGCCGACCACTCTGGCGGGATCGTCGCGGCGTCGAACTTTTGCGGGCTCGAGCCCGAGGGCGTCCGCACCGCCCTGCGCTCGACGGAGAGCGCCGTTGCCGGCGCTTCGCTCCCGGAAGAGATCGCCTCGGATGCGGCATCTGCTGCCTGGGAGGAGATTGATTCCACCCACTTGTAATAGAGGTTGCCGTGCTCGTCGCCGCCGACGAGCGTGCGGCCGCGCAGGCGGGCGAGCAGGCGGGCGACGAGGGACATGGTCTTTGGCTTCTCTTTCGCTCTCTTCTTCGCGCTCTGCTCTGCTCTCTCTCTCTCTCTTGTCCGTTTTCTAGCACCGTTTCCACGGCGAAAATGTGCGACCGTCTTGGAGGCAGCAGCGCAGAGAAGAGGCAATGACAAGGAGCCAGAGACGCGAGAAAATCGAGCTTCAATGCTCTAGCTTCTTCCCTTTGATCGAAGGCGATCGATCAGAGTGATTTTTTCCGACGGGATCCATTTTCTTCCTTTTCCGTCTCGGGCGTCGACGGCAAGGACAAGAGGAAGAGCGCTGCGCCCCCTCTCTCTCTGCGCGCTTCAACTCGCTTTCTCCACGCACGAGACATGCCGGTCTCCACGGAGCCCCCCGCCGACGCCGGCGCCGTCGCCGTCGTCCCTGGCCAGACGGCCAGGCACGCCGGCGGCGGCCGGAATGCTCCAAAGGCGCAGCAGCCGACTGTCGACTCCCACACCGCGGCCCTGGGCATCATCCAGCCGCCTCCGGACGTGAGGGCGATCGTGGATAAGACGGCGCAGTTTGTGGCGCGGAACGGTGCGTAGTATGGAGACGGAGGGGTGGCGAGGACGAACTTTCGCTCGTGAAACCAAAAGTCGCATCATCGCGTTGGAACGCTCACCTCTTCTCCACCTCTCCAACCTCCACCTCTCCACCCCTCCTCACATCAAAACAGGCGCGTCCTTCGAGCACAAGATCCTGGCCAACGAGCGCAACAACGCCAAGTTCGGCTTCCTGCTCCCCGATGACCCCTACCACGCCTACTACCGGGCCAAGGTCGAGGCGTTCTCGCAGGAGAAGAAGGCGGAGAAGGGCGAAGGAGCGGGTGCGGCCGCGGAGGGAAAGCTTCCTCCGCCGCCTCCCGCCGCCGCTGCCACGGCGGACTCCGCCGCGACCGCGGCAGCGCTGGCTAAGTCCGCCGCCTCCGCCGTCGTGCGCTCCACGCTCGCCGCCGCGGCAGAAGCGGGCAGAGGCGGCGCAGAGGGCGGCGGCCCCGCCCCCTCGGCGACGCTCTCGGCGCCGGAGCCCGATCTGTTCTCGGTGCGCGTCCCTGCGGGCCTGACGTCCCTGGACGTCGACACGATCCGCCTCGCCGCGGCCTCGACGGCCCGCTGCGGCCCGGCTTTTGCCAAGGCCCTGGCCCGCCGCGAGGCCGCCGACCCCGCGGCCTTCGGCTTCCTGCGGCCGCAGCACTCGCTGCACGCCTTTTTCGAAGCGATGGTCGCGGCCTACCGCCGCGCGCTCGACCCGCTCCCGGAGTCGCGCCTGCGCAGGCTGCGACTGGCGATCGACGACGAGACGACCGTGCTGACGCGCGCTCTGCGCACGCTCGAGTGGGAGCAGCAGACGCAGGCGGCGCAGCGCGAGGCCGAGGCCGCGGCCGAGAAGGAGCGCGTCGCGATGCAGTCCATCGACTGGCATGACTTCAGCGTCGTCGAGACGATCGCGTTCTTCGAGGACGAGGAGGGCGAGGAGGGGGGGCTGCCCGGGCCTGCGACGCTGCGGGACATCGTGGCAGCGAACAAGCACCGGGAGGTGGCGGCTGCTGCTGTCGCGGAAGAAGAAGAAGAGGAGGAGGGAGAAGAGGAAGGGGCGACGGGAACGGGAGCGGGAGCGGCGGCGGCGAAGAAGAAGAAGAAGGAAGAGGAGGAGGAGAAGGAGGAGGAGCAGAAGAGGGCCCGGTTGGCGGCGATGAGCGCCGAGGAGCGCGCGCTGGTCGCCGAGGGTGCATCTGCGGCGGCAGCCCCTCCTGTCCCCGCCTTGCCCCCTCCGCGAGAAGAGGCAGAAGCGGAAGCGGAAGCAGAGCAAGACGGCGACGACGAAGACGACGAAGACGGCCAGCCCAAGAAGATCGTCAAAGGGTACGTCTCCGCCGCCGCCCGCCGCGCCGCCGCCGTCGCCGCAGCCGCTTCCGCCGCTGCCCGCGTTGTCGTGTCCCCGCTGACGGGCGAGCTCGTCCCCGTCGACGCGATGGCGGAGCACATGCGAGTCTCCCTGCTCGATCCGCGGTGGAAGACGCAGCGCGACGCGATGCTCGCCAAGGTGCGGGGCTCGACCAAGGCGACCGACGACGAGCTGGTCGCGAACCTGGTGGGGCTGGCGTCGCGGCGGCCCGACGTCTTCGGGGACAAGGGTGGCAGCGGCGGCGGAGGAGGGGGGGAGCGCGCCGCGCCCGGGGTGTCGGACGCGGTCGCCGCGGTGCTGCGCGACGAGGTCCGCGCGGCCACGGCGGCGGCGGCCAAAGCCGCCTCGGCTGCCGCTCCTGGCCCTTCGATGCCGCCTCCTCAGGCTCATCAATTCCAGCAGCAGCAGCAGCAGCAGCAGCAGCAGTTCCAGCAGCAGCAGTACCAGCGACAGCAAGGTTATGGAATGCCAAGGCCGCAGTTCGCTCCTCCTCCGCAGCAGCAGTGGCAGCAGCAGCGCCCGCCGCCGCCGCCGATGCAGCAGGGCTTCCAGCAGAGGGAGCTGCCCCCGGGCGTCGACGAAGCGCCGCCCGGCGTCGAGTCCTGGCAGCAGCAGCAGCAGCAGCAGCAGCGGCCGATGATGCCTCCGCCTCCGATGATGCCCCCGCCTTCGATGATGACGGGCTCTCGGCAGGCCGCGGGGCCTCCGTTTGGGGAACCGGCCGCCAAGCGCTTTGCGCCGGCAGCGCCGCCGCCCCCGGCCCTCGTCCCCGCCGCCGCCCCACCTGCCCCTCTCCCCCCCCCGCCGCCCCTGCCCCCCGCGGCCCCGTTCGTCCTCGAGCCCGAGGAGGAGTACGCGGAGCGCGTGGGAGCCTCCGCCCCCGTCACGGTCGAGGTCGAGCTCGAGGAGGCCGCGTCGGGCGAGAGGAGGAGGCTCTCGGTCCCGGCGCCGGCCGGCGTCTCGACCACCGTTTCGGAGCTGAAGGCGCTGCTGGCGCCGCTCTCGGGGATGGCGACCAACAAGCAGAAGCTGTCGCGGCCCAACGTGGGCGTGATGGCCGACGACTTCAGCCTGGCGCACTACAACGTTGGGGAGGCGGTAGGAGAGGGGGGAGGAGGAGGAGGAGGAGGAGGAGGGAGGGGCGCGGTGGTGTTGAGCTTGAGCGCGAAGCAGCGCGCGGCAAGGAAGAAGGGGTGATCTCTCTTTTTGTGTGTAAAGACTTGCTGTTTTGCCTTTTTATTCTGATCGAGGATGGTCCTCGACAGCGTGGTCACGCGCGAAGTTGGTCGAGAGATGGCGGTGACAAGAGCGGAGCTCGACTGCAGGTCGAGGTCGACTAGGTCGAGGAGATAGTTTGGCCGACGCCGTTCGCCGTTTTCCTCACTTCTCTCGCCAACTTCTCTTTTTGATCGAAGAAAAAAAAGGGGGGGAAAGAAAAAAAACGTTTCTTCGTTCTCTTTCCAGGTTTTTCTCTCCTTTCCCAGTCCTTCAGGGCTACAAAAAATGGACCTCGACTGGCTTCTGGTGGAGAAGCCGGGGGCGGGAGGGGCGGTGACGCAGGGCGAGAGGTCGCCCAACGGAGTGCTTCGGCCGGCGGCCGATGGAGCTCCACGAGACGACGACCTTAGCGACGCAGACTCGTCGACGGCCTCCAGCTTCAACGCGGCCTCCTCCACCAGCGGCCGCAACAGCACGGGCGCCGCGGAGAGGCAGGGCCTCCGGAGCCGCAGCGCGGGGTCGGGGAGGCGCTCCCCGAGGCTCCGGGCGGCAGCGGCGCAGGCGGCATTGGGGATGCAGACGCCGGCACCGCCGACGACGATGCCCACGCCCCTCTCTCGACCCGGTCACCCTCCGCGTCAGCAGCAGCAGCAGCAGCAGCGAGAGACCAACGACGGCCGCAGCCCCGCGTCTCCCTCCCCCTCCTCCTCCCTCCGCTCCGCCGCCAAGCGCCTCCTGGCCTCCTTCGTCGCCTCGCTGCGGGAGTCTGTCTCCCCTGAGGAGCTCGCCCTCTTCAAGACGGCGCTCGCCGTCGTTGCGCTCGTCGCCGCCGTTGCCGTCTTCTCTTTCTCGTCCCAAGGAGCGGCGGGAGGGGGAGGCAGCGGAGGAGCAGCGATGACAAACCCGACGCGCCTCTCTCTCTGCTCCTCGCCAGAGGAGCAGCAGCGGCAGCACCTGAGGAGCACTGCGGCGGCTTTGCCCTCGCTGCCCCCGATCTGAGAGTGCATGTTTTTTTGTTTCTCGCCTCGCAGCACCACGATTTTTCATCATCCAAAATCGATTCTTACTAAAACCTGTCCCGAAACGCATTGCCTTTGCCCTTGGCCTCTTCTACACCCCTTTTTTTTCCGCCTTTTCTCGATGCGATTTCTCGTGCGGGCATTAGGCACGCACGGAGAGAGAGAGAGAGAGAGGTTTTTACTTGTAGCTAAAATAGAAAACAAAAAGCAGCTTTTTTTAAACATGAAATTTCATTATTTTTACAATCAATCGACCTCAACGTCGATAATCTCTCCATCCGAAGAAGAAGACGAAGGAGAGGCCTTCCTCCCGGAGCCCGCCCCTCCTCCGCCGCCGCCAAACCAGTCGGCGGCGGGGCCCCACCGCGCCCGCCGCGCCTCCTCCTCCGCCCGCCGCTTCGCCCCCTCCTCCCGCTCCCTCCGCGCCCTCTGCGCCCCGGCCCCGGCCAGCGGGAGTAGCAGCAGCGGCGCGAGCCAGTACACGAGGAACGCAAGGTTGATCAGCCGGCCTAAAACGCCGGTATACAGCAAAAAGAGCAGGGCGCCGACAGCCGAGGCCTGGCCAAACGGCGTCGCGACGAACTTTCGGGTCTTGTCCCTGTAGTACGGGTAGAGGCGCTTGGCGTCGACGGCCGCGGCGCGGGCCCTAGAGGAGACACGCCACTTGGCGTCGGCGGCCGAGGCGGCCTCGGAGGCGGCCCTGGCGGTGGCGTCGAACCTGTGTGTGTTTGTGTGTGTGAGTGTGTGTGTAAGTGAAGGAAGAAGAGAGAAAGTGGGATAGAAAAGGGAGGTGGAAAGACAGCGAGTCGAGCAAGAAGTAAAAAAACTAGTCGATGCTTTTCTCCTTCCTTGATCCTCAAAAATCCATTGTTGCTCACTTTTCCTTCAGTTTGAGCTTTTCTGCGGCTGCCGCGGCGGCAGAGGCGGCGGAACGCGCCGCGCGGACGAGCGGGTCGCTTTCCTTCGAGGGGGGATTCGCCGACGCCGCGGTGGTGGTCGTCGGCGGCGGACGTTTGCGAGGCGCTGATGGCATCGACAAGCGCTGTCCTATCCTCCTCATGCGGCTGTTGCTGCTGCTGCTGCTACTGGTCGCGGTCCCTGCGATGAGCCGCGGGCGGGGAGTAGTACAGAGCATGGCGTGCGGGCGCTCAGGCGCTGCTGCGAAGGCCATCGCGATCGAAGGACGAGGAGGAAAGGGGAAAAAAGTGGAGAGGAGAAAAAAAAATGAAAAAAAGAGGCGCACCTTCGCTCACACCTTCTTTCGCCCCCCACACACACACTCGCGACCCTCCATCGAACCTCTTTCTTTCCTCTCGCTTCCTTCTCGCCGCGTCCCTCCCCGAGGTACGTGAGAGGACCACGGCAGAGACCGTTCTCGTGGGTGCCTGGAGGCCAATCGCTGACGAGCGAGCACGCGCGAAGAGGAGATTGAGTCCCTCTGCTCTCGTGGCTCGTCAACAAACGACGATGCCGTCGCTGCCATCGAGTTGTGCTCGGCTCCGATTTTGTTTTCCTCCAATTGCTCACCTCTTTTCACCTGCAATTCTCTCCATTCTCCTCCCAACAGGCACGCGCGCCGAGAGAGACTGTCGCATCGAGGAAGAGGAGGCCATCTTGCAAAAGAAGAGAGAGAGGGTGAGCCCGACGATTCTTCTTCTTCTTCTTCCGAGCGGCTAGCGAACGAAGTTGGTCGACAACCGACTTTCCTCTTTCGCAAAAAACCTCGTTTCAGCCCTTCCCAACGCTTCTTCCTTCCCCTTGAAAGCAGCGCTCAAACTCTTTCCTTCAAGATGTCTCCGCTCATGGTGCCCGATTTCAGGCTCCTGACGACAATCGGTGAGTGGGTGGCAGTTGGTTGGCTGGAGGGAGAGGGAGGAGAGAGAGTTTTTTTTTCTTCGTCGCATTCAAAAACCTCGTGCTCGAGAGGGGTCGGAAAGAGCTGGCGCTCGTTTTTTCCTTTCGCTTTCTCGCTCTCGCAGTTTTCTCCCTTTCTACACCAGCTCTCCCTCCGCATCTCTCTCCTCCGCCGACGCCCCCTCTTCTGCTCTCCCACTTCTCCTCTCCCGCATCGAAATGCCAACGTTGAAAAACTCAAACGAAAACAAAAAACACTCCAAAAAAACAAACCCTCTCTCGCCCAAAAAAAAAAAAAAAAACAGAGCCCCCGCGCCCCACGACCGGTGCGGCGCCGTCGGCGTCGGCGACCTGGTCAAACGTCCTCGCCGCGTCTGCGAAACCCGGCGACCTCGACTCGTGGCCGGCCGTGGTCTCGGGCGGCGTCGAGACGACCTTCCAGAACCTGCACGAGATGTTCCGCAAGAGCGTGCAGGTGCACGGGGAGAGGCCGTGCCTGGGAAGCAGGGAGGTCCTGGCCAACGAAGAGGTGAGAGCTCGAAGATTTTTTTTGGTTTTTTTCTTTCGTTCGTTCACCTTCTATTTTTTTTTCAAGAAGAAACTCGAAACGACGAAATCAAAATCTCACCCTCTCTCCTTCTCTCCCTCCCCCTCTCGACCTCGAACTCTCCTCTTCTTTCTTCCTTGACACGCACGATAAACAAAACAAACCAATGACAACAACAACAAAAAACAGGCCGGGGACTACAAGTGGCAGTCGTATGCCGAGGTCGGGGCCCGCGTCGAGGCGGTCGGCAGCGGCGTCCACCTCCTCTGTGGCGTCGTCAAGGGCGACCGCGTGGGCGTGTACGGGACCAATAGCCCGGAGTGGATGATCGCGATGCAGGCCTGCAACCGCCAGGTGAGAAGAGCGACTTTGGACTTGAGAGAGAGAGAGAGAGAGAGAAGGAGACGGAGAAGGAGAAAGGTGAGAGAGAGGAACGAACAAACTCAAAACTCACATTCTTTTCCCTTTCTTCCCCCAACGGAAAAAACCCGAAAACGCACACATCTCCTCTCTCAAAGGGCGCATGGTGCACTCCGCTCTATGACACGCTCGGAGACGACGCCGTCCGCTACGTGCTCGGCCACGCCGAGATCGGCCTCGTTTTCTGCGACGCCGCCAAGCTGACCCCGCTCGCCGAGGCGCTCGCCGCCGGAGCGTGCTCGGACGGGTCGACGGCGCCGCCGCGCGTGCGCTGCGTCGTCGTATGGGGCGGCGAGGAGGACGGCGCGTCGAGCGACGAGGCGCTGGCCGCCGCCGCGGCCACCATCGCCGCGGGAGCCGCCGCGGGCGCAGTCCCGCTCCGCATCCTGCGCCTCTCCGAGTTCGAGCGCGAGTCGCTCTCCCACCCCTCCTTCCCGGCACCCACGGGCGACGCCAGGCGCGAGGACGTCTGCACGATAATGTACACGAGCGGCACCACGGGCCACCCCAAGGGCGTGATGATCACGCACGGCGGCATCCTCGCGACGGTCGCCGGCCAGGCGCGCTCGTTCGACCAGCTCGGGGAGGAGCTGGGGGAGACGCTCACCAGCGACGACGTCATGCTCTCCTACCTGCCGCTGGCGCACATCTTTGACCGAGCCCTGGAGGAGCTCTTCCTGTCGGTCGGCGCGCGGATCGGCTACTGGCGCGGGAGGATCGACGGCGTGCTGTCCGACATCGGGGCGCTGCGGCCGACGTTCTTCATCGGCGTGCCGAGGGTGTTTGACCGCGTCTACGCGGGAGTTCGCGCGCAGCTCGCTGCCGCCTCGCCCCTGCGCAGGGCCGTCTTCTCGCTCGCGCTGTGGCACAAGAGGCGCGGGATCGACGCCGGCGTGCACTGGGACCACGCGTCGCCGCTGGCGGACAGGCTCGTCTTCTCCAAGGTCAAGGCCAGGCTCGGCGGCAGGGTCCGCGTCGTCGCCTCCGGGTCGGCGCCGCTGGCCCCGCACGTCGAGCGCTTTCTGAAGGTGGCGATGTGCTGCCCCGTCGTGCAGGGCTACGGCCTGACCGAGACCTGCGGCGCCTCGTTCTGCGCCATGCCGGTCCCGCAGCACACGGGCCGCGTCGGCGGCGCGCTGCCGTGCCTGCACTACAAGCTCCAGTCGGTGCCCGAGATGGGCTACGACGCCCTCGCTGCGCCCCCCCGCGGGGAGGTCCTCCTCCGCGGCCCGCCGGTCTTCAAGGGCTACTACAAGGACGTGGAAAAGACCAAAGAGGTGCTCGACGACGACGGCTGGTTCCACACTGGCGACATCGGCGAGCTCGCCGAGGACGGGAGCCTCAAAATAATCGACCGCATGAAGTCCCTGTTCAAGCTCGCGCAGGGGGAGTACGTGTCCCCCGAGCGCGTCGAGGGCGTGCTGTCGGCCTGCCCGCTCGTCGCACAGGCGTGGGTCACCGGGGACTCGCTACGGTCGAGCCCCGCGGCGGTCGTCGTCCCCGACGAGGCGCAGCTCCGGGCTCTGGCCCGCGCGCTGCGGGCGTCGGCCGGCAACGGCAACGGGAAGGGAGGGGACGCCCCCTCGGACGCGTCGATGGAGGTTCTCTGCGCGCACCGGGGGCTGCGGGACGCCGTCGCGCGCGAGCTGGCGGCCCACGCGCGCGCCTCCGGGCTCAGGTCGTTCGAGATCCCCAGGGCCGTGGCGCTCGAGCACGAGGCGTGGGACGTCGAGAGCGGTTTGATGACTCCGACGTTCAAGCTCAAGAGGCCGCAGCTGGGGAAGAAGTACGAGGCCGTGGTAGCCGCTCTCTACAAGGCTGACAAGAGCTTCCTGCAGGGGCTGTGAAGAGTCGAGAGAGCGATAGAGAGAGAGAAGAGAGTGGGAGAAGAAGCAGAGGGAAGAGGGAAGAGGGAAGAGACGCGAAGAGATGGAAACGTTTTTTTTGCTCGGTCTTTCTTTCTTCTTTCTTTCTTCTCTTTCGACCAACCACGCCAGCAAAAGCAACGCTTGCCGCGTCTTCAGCCCCTGTTGTTCTTCTTTCCTCTTCTTCCCACAACGACAACAACGACAACACTGCTTTGCTCATATCGTTTTCATCATGATTTTCGTTTCTTTTCGCATATTAAAACACCAAAAAAACTTTCAAATCAAAAAACTTCACACCCCGTTTTATCGATGCTTGGGGGGGGCGCCCCCCCCGCCCGCCGGGGGGGGGGGGGGCGGCCCCCCCCCGGGCCGGCGGCGGCGGCGCGGGCGCGGGGGGTCGCCGCTGGAAGGATTGGCAGTGTAGATAAATTTTTGATGTGTGTTGTACAATTACACGTTTCTGAATCGATAACGAGCCGCTCCTAGGGCGGCCAGCCCTTCAGCGGACGCCTGTCCAGCCGCCCTCACCGCTAGGGCGACGCCCGCGCCGGCGGTGGGGGCCACGGCCGCCGCCCAGAGTGGGGCGAATGCCGGCCAGCCGCGCCGGGCGACTGGAGGGGTTGTGAGAAAAAGGGCCGCCGCCTGGGCCGCGGTCGCTAGGGCTGCGCCCACCACCACCACCCGCCCAACGCCGGCCTTGCTGCTGCCTCTCACCGCCGCCGCCGCCGCCAGCCCCAGCGACAGGGCGGCCGCCGCGTCCGCCCCGTCGGCCGCCGCCCTCCCAAACTCCCACCGCCGCGCCGCCCGCGTCCCTGGGCCCGCGTACAGGGCGCACGCGGCGGCGGTCAGCAGGATGATGGTTGTGGCGCCTGTGAGGCGCGCAGTGCGGGCGGCGGCCGCTTCCAGCTCGGCCAGGACGGCGGCCTGCTCCTGGTCGTCGAGGGGCTGCTGGGGAGGTCGAGGAGGTCGGGGCGGGCGCCGACGCATTTGATTTCTTTGTTTTAGACAATGTTTTCGCCGCACCCAGCACTACCAGCACAAAAAAAACGGGTACCCTAGCCACGCCCCGTTCTCCTCGACCATGCGCCTCCCTGTCACCATCTTGGCCCTGGCCCTGGCCCTGCTGGGCGGCTGCTCCTCAGTCGACGCCCGGGCCCTGATATTGCCGCTGAATACCACCTCCTTCCCCGCCCAGCCGCCGCCGCCGGTGCCGACTCTGCCCGCGGTCGCGAACGACCGCCCCCTCATCGGCATCCTCACCCAGGCCTGCCACCGCTGCCCCGGGCGGTGAGTCTATGTGCATCGGGCACGAGATGGTGGATTTTGATCAGAGTGCCCCGTTGGAGCAGACGCCGGGGCATGCACGTGACGAGAGGGGGGGGGAACCGCATGCGTTTTTTCTCTCAAAACCTCGCGCGCCCCTCGTCTATCATCCCCTCCTTCCCAGTTCCTACATCGCCGCCGCCTACGTCAAGTGGATCGAGTCCGCGGGCGGCCGCGCCGTGCCCATCCGGTTCTACGTCTCCGACGAGGAGCTGAAGCGCCTGTTCGCGTCCGTCAACGGGTTGATCTTCCCAGGCGGGCTAACGGACCTGTACCCGTCCGACCCCTACACGCTCGCCGCGGGCAAGTTGTACGCCTGGGCCAAGGCCGCCAACGATGGCGGCACGCCCTTCCCCATCTGGGGCACCTGCCTGGGCCACCAGCTGATGTGCGTGCTGGAGAGCGGCGCCCACTTCCAGGACCTGTTCATCGAGACGGACGCGGTCTCCCAGCCCGCGCCCCTTACCTTCACCGACGCCGCCCCGGCCTCCGCCCTGTTCGGGCCCCTGTTCGGGGAGCGCCCGGGCCTGGCCGCCGCCATGGCGTCCGCCCCCATCAACATGGAGAACCACGAGTTCGGCCTGCCGCTGTCCGCGATGGTACCCGCCACCACGCCCTGGCCGGCCCTGGCGGCCGGCTTCAAGGTGCTGGCCACCGCGGTCGACCGCAAGGGTGTCCCTTACGTGGCCACCATCGAGCATGCCGCCTACCCCTTCTTCGGGACGCAGTGGCACCCGGAGAAGCCGCCCTTTGAGTTCAGCGACCGCACCATCCCCAAATCGCACGCCGCGATGAGCGTGTCGCACTACCTGGCCGACCTTTTCATGGACCACGCCCGGGCCTGCCCGCACGCGCCCGCCTCCCCCGAACAGGAGCTGGCCGACCTGATCTACAACACCAAGCCCGTGTTCACGGCCCGGGAGATCGTGATGGAGGCGAGCTATGATGGTAAGCAAGAGAGAGGAGAGGTTCGAGTGAGCGGGGAGAGCCGGAGAATGTGGGGATGGGAGGGTGGAGGGAGGGGGGGCCGCCTCCACCTCTCACTTTCTCTCTCTCTCTCTCTCTCTCTCTCATTCCATTCTCCAGGCCCCGACATCACCTACTTTTTCGACAAGGACCAGGCCCCGCGGGAGGAGAGCACGTGAAGAGAGAGATAGTGTGTGTGTGTGTGTCAAAAAAAAAAAAAAATGGAAATGACATCTCGGAATAGGTCATGTGAGAGCGCACGCATTTTCGATTTTTCCGTTTTCAACCCCTCCCCTCCCCCCTCTCATTCAATCCTCGGCCCACACCGCCTCCACCGCCGCCAGGACGCCGACGGCCAAGGCTTTGACAACAGGGACCAACGGTTCCCCTCCACGCCCGCTCACCGCCGTCCACGCCACGCCCGCGCTGGCCAGGTGGACCGCGCCAATGACACCGCTGACCGGTTTGAGCCATGCCTCCGTCTCTTTACTGATCGCGCCGATGCGGGACCAGTCGCCCGACCAGGCCGCGTCAAAGACCATGAAGACAATGAGGAAGACCGCGATTTGCAGGGGGCCCCGGTAGGCGGGCGTGCGGGTGGCGGCCTTGAGGGTGGCCAGGAGGTCGTCGGCGGCGGAGGAGGAGGTGGGTGGTCTGGCATGAGGAGGGCGGGGCATTGGCCGCCTCGCCGCGGGCCCGGGAGCCGCTGGTCGGCCCAGGGCCCGGTCGCTGGCCCGCCTCACGGGCGTGGCGCCCAAGGCGGCTAGCCTCCTGGGTAGGTTGTTGACTTGCCGGGCGGGCGCCCGGAGGGCGAGCATTTCTGTAGAGGGCGCGCGGAGACGGAGAGGAAAAAAATGACGATGAGAGCTAGGAAGCGCGAAAAAAACCTCGCTCAATCAATCCTCTTTCCCTCGCGTCCCCCCCTTGACGCGTCCCAGGGGCCCGCCACCGCCCGACCAACGCAGAAAATCTGTGCGCTTGCGTAATGTCTCAATTCTAAAGTACCTCATCATAACAGAATAAACTCACTCGCTCACTCGCTCACTCGCTCACGCGCGCCCGTCTCTCTCAAATATCTCAAATCTCGACCACCCGGCCAGGCCCGCCCCGCGCCAGCGCGCTCGCCGCGGCCGGCCGGCCCGCCAAGTCGCCCAGCCCCCACGCCGGCGCCCACTGGAGGATGACAGCCGTGCCCGGGTGGTCGTCTGGCGGGGTGGTGTCTGCCGCTCCTTGCTTGCGGCGGCGCGCCCGCTTTGCCTTTGCCTTTGCCTCCTTGGCCGCCCCCGGCGCGGCCTTCCTCGGCGGCGGCAGCACGGCGGCCGCCCCGGGCCCGCCCTCCACCAGCGGCACCACCCACAGGGGCAGCCACACATACCGGGACGCCCCCAGGTCGTCCACGTTCCACTGGTCGCCAGCATAGATGAAGGCGCAGGAACCGTCGGGGCGGGGCGGGGGCCACACGGAGGAGGAGGAGGAGGAGGAGGAGGCGGCGGAGGGCACCCCCCCCTCACCCCACGCAGGCACGACCGCGGCCGGCTGGGAGTGGAACGTGCGGGCCCGGGCGGCCGCGCTCCCGCCCGCCGCGGGCGAGCCCAGGCTGACCCAGGGCCCCAGCGGGCTGCGCGCCGCAAACACCTCCGCCGCGTTGGGCGCCCAGCCCGTGCAGCCGGAGGTCATCAAATAGACCCAGGCCCCACACCGAAACACGGCGGGCGCCTCCCGCCCCAGGTCGACCAGCGCCCGCACGCTGTGTGCCGGGTTGGCGGAGATGGCGGTGTAGGACGCGTCCAGCTGGGCGATGTGCATGACTCGGTTGCCCTCGGACGAGTAGAAGAGGTAGGCGAGGCCGTCGCCGTCCTGGAAGAGCGTCAGGTCGCGCGCCTCGTGCCGCGCACCGCGGTCCCCACCCCCGCCCGGGCGGAAGGAGCCCTTGTACGTGAAGGGCCCGGCGGGCCCCGCCGTCGAGACGGCGACGCCCACGCGGGCGGCAGAGTAGTCAGCCGTGTCGACGTGCGCCCACATGACCCACTCGGCGGGGGCGGGCGGCGCGTGCGCCTTCCCGCCAGGCGGCGAGGCCTGCGCCCGCCGAATGACCGCTGGGCGCTCCAGGACGCCCGCCTGCGCATCAAGGTCCGGGTGCGCGCCCGCCCCGCCCGCCAACGCGAGGCCGAGTCGCGTCCAAGGGCCGGTCAGGGAGGCCGGCGACCGGTAGACCGCGATGCCGGTCACGTCCACGCGGGCCGTCCCGCCGCCGCCGCCGCCGCCGCTGCCATCGCCGTTCCCGCCGACCACGTGCGTCGGCCCGCCGCTCTTGTCCTCGCCGTACCAGTAGAAGGCGCCGTCGGTCGGGTCGCGCACGATGCAGCCGCCGTGGGCTTGGATGGGGGCGCCGGCGGAGTCCAGCCAGGGCTGGCCCGGCAGGAAGACTGCAGAAAAAAAAGGGGGGGG
>Ga0315284_10006490_pt1 | contig 16638 bp, 16 predicted proteins | sample YL17G09_16_MG_FD_203696 | JGI IMG/M metagenome (GOLD analysis project Ga0315284, IMG submission 203696) | Sediment microbial communities from Yellowstone Lake, YNP, Wyoming, USA - YL17G09_16 | ecosystem: Environmental > Aquatic > Freshwater > Lake > Sediment | place: USA: Wyoming | collected...
AGAAGCGAGACGCAGGAAGAAGAAGAGAGAGAGAGAGTTGAGAAAAAACGAAGCGGCGAAGAGCGCCGAGAAATGTGAAGAACTTTTTTCCTCTTTCTTTTTACGTTACAGCTTCGACAACAGAGGCCCCCCCTCCTCCCCGCGGCTCCCCCCGCCCCTCGCCACCGCCCGGGCCAGCCACTCCAGCGCCAGCCTGTCCACCCACGCCGCCTCGTCTCCGCGACCCTCCCCGTCCAGGAACGCGCAGTGCCCGCCGTGCTCCGTCACCACCAGCGCGGTCCTCGGGTTCCGCTCGATCTCGCCGAAGGGGACGTCGCCGAGGAACGGGTCGTCGGCGGCGCTGACAAAGAGCAGGGGGGTCTGCGTGACGTGCGGGATCGCCTTGGCCGTCGCCGCGTCGGCGTAGTAGGCCTCGCGGTCTGCGTAGCCGTTGGCGCGGGCCAAGGCGGCGTCGTCGACGTGGGAGACGAGGTAGGAGGTCGCCAAGGCGCGGCGGTCGATGACGACGGCGTCTTCGGCGGTCTTTTTCTCGCTTTCGCCGCCGCCGCCGCTTTCGTCTTCTTTACCTTTCCCTCCGCTCGAGAAGATCTGCGCGCGGTGAGACCACATGTAGTGCTTGAGCCTGAGAGCGAGGCCTGCGTTGTAGATCCAGCCAACTTTTTTTTTTTTTGAAAGAAGAAGAGTAAAAAATGATAGCGGGAAAGTGAGTTTTCGTTCAAGAGACGCTCTTTGGCCTCGAAAACCCGAAAAAGTTAAAAAGAAGGTAAGAAAAAACTCCAAACTCACCGGTCCACGGCCTGCTGATGCGAGCGCCGGCGCTCTCGAGGCAGAAAGGGCTCGAGACGGCCACGGCGGCGTCGACGAGGTCGTCGTCGTCCTCCTTGCCTCCCCCGCCGCCGTGGCCCTGGTGCGGGCTGTGGAGGAAGCGCTTCTCCTTTTTCTCCCTCTGCTCCTCTCCGCCGCCGCCACCGCCGCCGCCGCCCTCCCCTCCTCTTCCTGCTCCGCTCCCTCCTCCTCCTCCTCCGCTTCTTCCTCCGCGCCCGTGGTGCCAGTACCCCGCGTCCTGCTCCCCGAGGTACTTGCAGAGAATCACGGCCCCGAGGCTGAACCCCACCGCGACCAAGGACGCCGCCAGCGGGAACTCGCGCCTCGCCTGCCGCGCCGCGCGCGAGACGTCGGCCGTGAACGTAGCCGAGTACGCGCGGGGCGACGTCAGCGCGAGCCCGCCGCAGCCCCGGTAGACGACCGCCGCTGCGCGGAACCCTCGCGAGGACGCGTGGGCGCACAGGGATTTCACGTAGCCCTCGCTGGACCCCCCGGTGAGGCCGTGGAGGACGAGAAGCAGGGGCGCGGTCGGCGGCAGAGGAGGGGGAGGTTGGGAGGGCGGCAGCGGCGCCGACGGCGGCGCTTTTCTACTCCGCTCTCGCTGCTGCTGCTGCTGCTGTCGCGCCTTCGGCTTCTTCGGCCTCCGCTGCCCCTCCCACCAGTCCAGAGCGATCGTGCCCCCGTCCTCGCAGTGCACCAGCTGGCGACGGAAGGACCAGCTGCCGCTGTTCGACGACGACGACGACGACGGAGAGGAACGAGCGACCCCATAGAGGGTCTGCGCGTGCGGCGACGAGAGGAAGGGGGCCGGCGTGAACCCGAGCCGGAACGAGGGGCAGTCGCGGACGAGGTCGGCCGTGGGGCCCGAGCCGACGAGGCGGGGAGGTTGAGGCTGTTGAGGTCGAGTTTCGTCCGGCATCGATCGTCGCGGTCGCTCTCTCTTTCCTCCTTGCTTTCTTTTCCTCTTCGAGGCTTCTCCGGCGGTTCAGCTGCCAGAAGGAGTACAACAAGACCGCTCTCGTGGGGGCGCGAGCTTGTCGTGACGGCGGCCCGAGGAGATAGGGGAGAGAGAGAGAGAGAGGAATTTTTTTTTTTCCCGTTTCGCCGAGATTTCGGCGTCGACGAGTTTTAAGAGGGAAGCCACACTGTTTCCTCTCTTTCGTTTTTTCGTTTCCCTCTTTCTCCGTCTCCGACTCCCTTCAGAATGCGCACCTCTCTCGCGGCGCGTGTGCAGCCGCGAGGAGCCCTGCTCTCTTCGTTCTCCTGTCGCAGCAGCAGGGCGCCCGTGGCGAGCCCGTCGATGAGGTGCTGCCGTTCTTCGCCGTGCTCCCCTTCGTCGCTGCCGACATCGGCGGCGTCCTCGTCGGCGTCGGCTTCGGCGGCGATCTCGCCTCTTCGCGTCGCCGCGCCCGCCGTGCTGAAGCGCAGGCTCGCCTTCTCTCCCCTCGCTGTCCGAGGACGACCCTCTTGCATCACAGCTGCAGGTCCGTTCTATTGAAATCGGGCCCTGGAATGAAGGGCGTCATCGAGTCTACGGAATCGGGGGGTGCTTTTCGGGATAACAACAAAAAAAACAGCGAGCTCCTCCTCAACGACCCCCTTTTCCCCCTTCCGCTGTCCCTCCTCTCACTTGCTCCGCGCTCTCGTGCTCTTCCTCCTCCCGCCCCCCTCTCCGTTTCCAAACAGCCTCCGCAGCAGCAGAAGCAGCGGCGGACCTCCCTATCGCGTCCTCGAAGAGCTCGGCCTTCTCCTCCCTATTCGCGCACCTGAAAGGGCTCGCCTTCTACCTCGTGACCTTTGCCCTCGCCGTGCCGCTCTTCGCCACCATGCTCGTCCTCGCGCCGCTCGTGGCGCTCCTCGACCCAAAGAGGCGGCGCGCGCAGCACTTTGTCAACGACTGGTGGGCCAAGGCCTCGACTGCGCCCTTTTACCGCGTCCGGATCGTCGGGAAAGAAAAGCTGCCAAAGTTCAACGAGCCCGTGGTCTACGTAGCAAACCATCAGTCGTTCTTGGATATCTACACGCTCTTTTGGCTGGGGCGGCCGTTCAAGTTTATCTCGAAGACGAGCAACTTCCTAATTCCGATCATCGGGTGGTCGATGTTCTTGACTGGGTGAGAGAGAGTAGTTGGAGTATTTTTCTCTTTTTTTGTGTGGAGGTTCTTTCTTAAAAAAAAGATAAAAATAAAATAAAACAACAGCCACATCCGCCTCAACCGCGTCGACCGGCGGTCGCAGCTCGCATGCCTCTCCGAGTGCCGCGACCTGCTCGCCGCCGGAGCCCCCGTGCTCTTCTTCCCCGAAGGGACGAGGTCGAAAGACGGGACGATGGCGGAGTTCAAAAAGGGAGCCTTCAGCGTCGCGGCCAAGGCGGGCGTGCCCGTGGTCCCGGTGTCCCTGGTCGGCACCGGAGCGCTGATGCCCAACGGCCAGGAAGGGAGGCTGTACGGGGGTCCTCTTGGGGGCAGCGTGACTCTGGTCGTTCACGACACGATCCCTGCCAGCAAGGACGCGGACGCGATGATGGAGGCCGCGAGGAAAGCTATCGCGGGATCGCTGTAAGCAGGGGGGAGAAAAGAGTGCGAGAAGAGAGAGAAGGGAGAAAGGGTTTTTGTTTGTCGGGGGAGTGATCATCGTTTTTTTTCTCGTTTTTTCGTTTAGTTTTTTTTTACGGAGTTTTTTTTTCTTTTCCTGTTATATTTCGCGAGAAGAACAACAACACCATCATCTGGTCGGACCGGCGGCAGCGGCGGCGGCGGCGGCGCGCGCCTCGGCCGCGGCCCTCGCCGCCTCGGCCGCGGGCACCACCGCCCCCGATTCCCCCGCCGCGGTGCCTCCCGCCGCCGCCGCCGTCCCCGTCGTCCTCCCCCTCGGCGCCTCCTCTCCGGGGAGGGCCTGCCAGCCGCCGCCGCCGCTTCCTCCCCTCCGTCGCCTGTTGAAAAACGCGGCGAAGCGAGCGCCGAGCCCGTTTCCGTTGCTGCTGCCGTTCTCGCCGCCGCTGGAGACCGGGAGCAGCGAGGCGCCGCCGCCGCCGCCGCCGCCGCCGCCGCCCGTCGACGCCCCTCCGACTCCGACTCCGCTCAGCCCCCTCCGCAGCAGCCCGAGCGGCGCCCGGAGCGCCCCCTCGACCGCGGCCCCTGCCCTCGCGACCCTCCCCCTCGCCGCCGCGCTCCTCCGCATCGCGCCGACCGCCTCGCCGCAGGCCAGCCCCGAGACGTGCCCCGCGAGCGAGACCTCGGGCACCAGGAGCTGGACCGCCGCGGCGAGCAGCCAGGGCCCGAGCCTCCCTGGGACGGAGAAGCCGGCGACGTCGAAGCGCGACGGGGCCCCCGGGGAGCCCGCCGCGGCGGACAGCAGCCCGAGCGCGACCCCCGACGCCCCCGCGGCGCAGGCTGGGCGGGGGACGTCGACCTTGAACGAGTCGACCGCCTCGAAAAAGTCGTGGAGCCCCTCCCCGCCCAGGACGAACGCCGCCCCGGACGCCAGGCAGAGGAACAGCAGCTCCAGGAGCAGCACCCCGGAGCCCGCCTCGAGCTCCCTGTCCGAGGCGGCGGGGACGACCGCCCAGAGGTTGAACAGGAGGTGGACGGCGCCGACGTGCGCGAGCGGCCCCGACAGGATCCTCCAGAGCTGCAGCTTCTTGATCACGAGGCGCACGTCGAGGCACCAGGCCGCGACGCCGATGCCGAGGCCGAGGCGGAGCGCGTGGGCGAGCGCGAGGGTCGCGGCGAGGGCGAGGGTGGCGGGCGGAAGGGCAGCGAGGCGCGCCGAGGCCGAGGAGGCGAAGGAGGAGAGGCGGGCCGGCAGGGAGGAGGCAGCGCCGTTCGATGCCATCGCGTGCGGTGCTTTGGTTCCTCTTCTTCTTCTTCTTTCAACACTCGAGAGAGCTCCGGCACTCCTGGAGGAATCAGGCCTTCCCCACGAAGATGGATGCGGAGAGCAAGGGGCTCTGGGAGGTGAGCACACAGCCTCTGTCCTTCTGTCTCTCTCGCGATTTTTTCCCTTTCTTTCTTCCGTCGTCGATGGACTGTGGCGCGGTGCAACACTCTTTTCTGCGCCTGAGGGGGAAAAACCCACTTCCTCCGCATGAATCTTTTTATGCTCAGGAGAATCCTCCTCGTCCTCTTTTCTCTTCTCTTTTTCTCAGCATCAACCATGGCCTGCGGTGGATCCGGTCCCTGCGCCGTCGGGCACGTTTGGAGCGGAGAACCCATGGGGAAAAACGAGACGTGAGAAGAATCGAAGTTGAGGTCGTCGAATCTCTCTGAACGAGCGACGACTCGACAGAGTCTTTCTAGCCTTTTTTTCCCCTTCTCAACCCCGACCTCCTGTCACCTCTCCCAACCCCCCCCCACCCCCCCCACTCGAAAACCATCGCTCGCAGCCTCGCCGGCCTCGACACCTACGTCTCCCTCCCTCCCGACGGCCGCCCGCCCAGGGGCGTCGTCCTCCTCATCACGGACATCTTCGGCGCGCACCGCAGGAACCCGAGGCTCTGGGCAGACCGCCTCGCGGCCTCGGGCGCCGGCGACCTCGCCGTCGTGCTGCCGGACTTCTTCCGTGGCGACGCGTGGCCCGCAGACGCGGAGCTCAGCGCGGACGGGTTCGGGGCGTGGCTGGCCAGGCACCCGAGGGAGAAGGTCCTCCGCGAGGCGCGGGCCGTCGTGGAGGAGGCCGCGAGGAGGTTTTCTCCTTCGGGCCCTCTGCCGGTCTCGGCTGTCGGCTTCTGCTGGGGGGCTCTCTACGCGACGCTCCTCGCCGGAGGGCCGAGCCCTGTCGTTGCCTCCGCGGCGCTGCTGCACCCTTCGCTGCTGACCCTGGACGATTTCAAAGCCGTCGAGGCGGCTCCGCTGCTCGTCCTCTTCACCGCCAACGACCAGCAGGTTTCGGATTCCTTCCGCGCAGAGATCGAGGGCGTGCTCGACGCCAAGAACGGGGAGAAGAAGCCTCTGACGGCGCACCACTTCTATGCCGACCAGGCGCACGGCTTCTCTCTTCGAGGGGATGACACGGATCCCAAAGTCGCCGCGGCGGCCGAGGACGCGTTTGCCAGGACCGCGGCGTGGCTCAAGGAGTACGGGAGCGCAAAGTAGACTTAAGATTTTTTTGTTTCTTTCTTGAGGGGGGGGAGAGTTGGACTGGGAGCGCTGAAAGTGGAGAGAGAGGGAGCAGGCGGCATCCGTTTCTCTTTGTTGTGTCTTTTTGCCTTGTCTCCTCTCGTTGATTGAGAGAGAGAGCCGAACGGGGTGTAAATAAAGATAGTGGAAGTTGAAAAGCAGGAGGCGCCGCGGGCGCCGTTATAGGAAAAAAGAGGGAGACGGAGCAACAGAGCGAGTGTGGGTTACTCAAAAGTGAAAAGAATGAGGTCGAAAACGAATTGCGACGTCGAAAGCGCTCCCGCCTTGGGGCCTCCACGGCGCTTTTCGACGGTGTTGCTCCTCCTTGCATCAGCGCTGCTGGCTCTGTCATCGAGCGCCGGTGCGACCCCCGACGACACCGATGCGATGCCCATCGTGCTGCCGATCGGCGCCCGGCAATCAGTGGCCAGCAGCGTCGTCGTCGCATCTCGTCGCCGCCTGTTCGCGCTCGGAGACGGCGCCACCGCCAATTTCTCGCTCCCTCTCGAAGGAGCGATCAAGGACTATGGGTGCGTGTGTGATAATTAGAGTTGGAGAGAGAAGCAAGAGGGAAAAGGCACGCGCTTTATTTCTTCCTTTCTTTTGTCCGCCATTGCCAGCTCTCCAGCTCCATCTCTCGCTCCCGCTGATTCTTCCGACCTCCCACCGTGATAAAAAACGCAACAGCTACTTCACCACCTCGCTCCTCCTGGGCACGCCCCCGAAACCCTTCTCCGTCATCGTCGACACGGGCTCGACGCTTACCTATGTCGCCTGCGCCGGCTGCGCCTCCTCGGGAGACTGCGGGCCCAGGCACTCTTCCGGCTCGGGCTTCGACGCCGCCGCGAGCGCGACCGCGCGTCGCGTCACCTGCGGCGACGCCGAGCGGTGCTCCTGCGGCAGCCGGCAGCAGTGCGGCTGCGAGGCTGCCCTGGGCGGAAGCGGAAACAGCGGCCCGGACTCGCTCGAGGCCAGTCTGGAAGGGAACTGCACCTGGAGCAGGGAGTATGCCGAGGAGTCGAGCGCCTCGGGGAGGCTGGTGACCGACGTCGCGACGCTGCCGCTCGTCGGCGCCGGCGCGGCTAGTAAAACCTCAGCGGCCGACGACGAGAAGGACGCGGCGGCGAGGAACAAGAAAGGCGAAAAGCCGACGGCGCCGTCTCTTCTCTACCGCCGCGTGCCCGTGACGTTCGGCTGCACGACCAGGGAGACGGGCGAGATCTTCCAGCAGGTCGCCGACGGGATCTTGGGCATGGGCGCCTCGAGCACCGGCTTTCCGTCACAGCTCGCGGCCACCGGGGCGCTGCCGCAGGCGCGGGAGAGCAGCGGCGGCGGCGGCAAAAGCAGCTCTTCTTCCTCGTCCTCGCTCCCCCCGCTGCCGACTGAGGACGCGCCGCCGCCGTTCTCGTTGTGCATGGGGGGGCCCGAGGGCGGAGGGGCCCTGCTGCTCGGGCCATGGCTCCCGGAAAAGTGGGTGAAAGTCAACGGAACGGTTCCGTCGTCCTCGAAAAGCCAAGGCAACAACAACAAGACTGATTCCGCCGCTCCTCCTCCTCTCCCCAGGGGCAAGAAGCCGCTCGTGCAGACCCCGCTGGTGCCTTCTCCGGGCCACCCCTACTACTACGCAGTCGGGCTCGAAGCCGTCTCGCTGAACGGGAGGCCGCTCGAAGGGTTCGACGCCTCCGTCTTCCGCGAGGGCCACGGCGCCGTCCTCGACAGCGGGACGACCTTCACCTACCTGCCCGGGCCCGTCTACGGCTCCCTCGAAAGGGCCGTGCGGGCCGCCGCGAGGGCCGCCGGGCTGCCCGTGGTCCCCGGGGCGCAGCAGGGCTCGTACGGGGACCTGTGCTGGGGCGGGCTGGAGGGCGGCGAGGACGCCGTCGCCAGGCACTTCCCGCGGCTGCAGCTCCGGTTTGCGGCGGAGGAGGGGGCGGGAGGGGCCGCTGCTGCTGCGGCCTTTGGCGGGAAAGCAGCCCCCTCGACGTCCTCTTCTCCCGCCTCTCCTTCTTCTTCTGGCCCAAAGGAAGAGCCCAAAAGGGTCCTCAGGAGGAGGAGGAGGAAGAGAGAGCTCCTGTCGTCGTCGAGCGGCGAAAAGGCGGCGCCAACTACTCGAGCCCTGAAGCAAAACGCGGCGGCAGACGCGGCGCGTGTCGCCGCCGCCAACGCCGCCGCCGTGGCCAGGGCCGCCGCGGCGAGGCAAGCGGTCGCCGCGGGGCTTCCCAGCCCTTCCCCCGCCACTGTCGCGGCGCAAAACGCGGCAGAGATGGCGAGGGTGACCGCGGCGAACGCCGCTGCGAGGGGGAAGAGGAGGAGGAGATTGGAGCAAGAGAGTGATGAGAAGAAGACGCGCGACGGAAAGTCTGCGCCTTCCTCTCCTTCTTCTTCTTCTCCCGGCGAGACGAAGGAAAAGGGCAGCAGCGGCAGTGAAAAGCTGCCATCGACTTCTTCTTCTTCCTTGGGCATCAAAAAGAGCGGCGACGCCGGAGACATACCTGTTCCTGCCTTTTCTTCTTCTTCTTCTTCTTCTTCTTCTTCTTCTTCTTCTTCTTCTTCTTCTTCCTCCGAGGCCAACAAGAAGGACAAAGGCGACGCCGCCGGAGCCTCTCCTCCTCCTTCCACTCCGCAACGGAAGCCGAAGCTCCGTCGCCGCCCGCCGCTCCCCGCCGCGGAACTAGACTTGCCGCCGCTGAACTACCTGTTCGCTCACGTCTCGACGCCTGGCGCCTATTGCCTGGGTGAGTTTTTAATAAAGACCTTTCGGGGCGAGAGAAGGCACGAGAAGGGTTGGACGGAGCGAAAAAAAAACTTAAACGATTTGAAGAAAAAAAAAACTCCTCAACACAGGAATCTTCTCCGCCGACGGCAAAGCCGACGAAGGCTCCCTGAAGACCAACAACCAGGGCCCCTCGAGGGGCTCCCTGCTCGGCGGCATCACCACGCGGGACGTGCTGGTGCAGTACGACGCCGCGCTTGCCAGCGTCGGCTTCGGCGTCGGGGCCGGGTGCAGGGCCCTGGGCGAGGGCGCGGCTGCGGGGCTCGAGGCGGCGAGAGGGGCCGCGGTGACGGGCAGGGAAGCGGCGGCAGCGGCGCCGCCCTCCCCCGCTCCCACTCCGGCCTCCTCTCCTCCTCCTTCTTCAGCTGCTGCTGCTTCGAGCTCAAAGGTGACCGCCGTCAAGTCTGCGGTGGGCGCGGGAGCTCCGTCGGCGGCCGCTTCGCCCGCTTCCTCGTCATCGTCGGCGACTGTGCTCGTCCTCTCGTCGGCCGGGGCCGCCGCGGGCGCCGCGGCGTGCTTCGCGCTGGCCGCGGTGCTAGTCCGCAGGGCGTGGAAGGGCCGCCGGGGGGCGGCCGGCGGGTTCGAGCCGTTCGCTGACGGCCAAGAGGGCGGCGGCGGCGGCGGCGGCGGTGGCGGCTCGGGCTCCGCCGTGGTCGTCGAAGACGGAGGGGAGAGCGGAGGCGGCGGAGACGGAGGCCGAGGCGGAGGGAGCCGCCCGGCCTCGGCCGCGGCAACGGCGACGGCAGCACCTGCAGCAGCAGCCGCTTCTCTTTCTCCTTCTCCTTCTCCAGTCCCCCAGCCGCAGACGCTCCGGGTGACGGAGCTGACGCCGATGCCTCCGATTGCGCCTCCTCCGACGGTGCCCGCGCTGCCGCCTCCTCCCAGTTGAATGAGGGCCCTCTTCACGCGAAAATATGTATTTTTAGATTTTTTCTTTGCCTTTTTTTCATTTTCCGATTCCGATCTCTTCTCCTCTCTCGCTTTCTCCACACTCGCGCCTCCAGCGCGTGGGGGGGGGAGGGGGGCGCTCTCTCGCGCACACACTGACACTGACGATGCCTTCGCGCCTCCTGCGTCTGTCGCGATCCGTCTCGCTCCCTCGGCGCGTCGAGCCGCCGCGGAGGAGGAACGTGCGCAATCGCATCCGTGCATCCGAGGCTGAGAAACCGTCGGCCTCGACCTCGACCCATTCCGCTCCGTCGACCTCCTCCTCTCCTCCTCCTCGCTTCTTCTTCGCCCCGCGCGACGCCTACGACTCCACCCGGGCCCTGCTGCTCTCGTTATCCGTCACCAGCGTGGGATCCGCCGGCGGGGCCGTCGGCTTTCTCGCCGACTGGCTCGTCGGGGCCTCCTCTCCCTCCCCCTCGCTCTCCCTCGCGGCGAGCTCCGGGGACCTTCCGACGGTCCTGGCGGCGCGGCTCGCCGCCACGGGGGCCGCCCTCGAGCTGAGGGCGCTCCCCTTCGCCGCCGCGGGGGCCGCCCTTGAGCTGAGGGCGCTCCCCCTCGCCGACGCGAGAGCCCTCGCCGCGTTTGCCGTCGGGGGCGCTCAGCTCGCCGCCGTGTCTCTCGTCGTCGCCGCCGCTTCTTCTTCGAAAGCTTCGAAAGCGGCGGGAGGCGACTTGTCCTTCGACTTTTTCCGGGATAGGAGGAGGGCGATTGCGACCGGGCTCGTGGGGGGTCTCGCCGCCGCGGCAGCCGTGGCCGGGGTCGATTGCTTCCTCTCGAGCTTTTCTTCTTCTCCGGCAACAGAGACGGCGACGGCGACGAGCGTCGCAGCGTCGGTGCTCTCCGATGCCTCCAGCCCTCTTTCCCGCGCGGCCCTGCTCTCTGCGAGCTGTGTAATGGCTCCGGCCACGGAGGAGCTCGTCTTTCGCGGCATCCTGCTCCGCGGCTTGCTCCTGGGGCGAAGCGAAGGGAGCGGGAGGAGCTCTTCTCTCGTCGCCCCCGTAGTCGCTTCCGCCGCCGCCTTTGCGGCGTCGCACCTCTTCGTCTTGGCCTCCGACGGCGGCGGCCGGAGCGGGGAGACCGCGAAGGAGCTGTTGTTGCTGTTTACGTTGGGATTGGTGCTGGGCGTCACCGCGGTTGGGAGCAACGGGGGAGGAGAAGAGGAGAAAAGAGAAGAAACGGAAGGGCAGGAGAGCAAGAGCGAGAGAGGACGCGAGAGCGACGGGAGCGACGAGAGAGCAAAACGAAAAGAGAGCGACGGCGGCAACGAGAGAGCAAAACGAGAAGCGAGCGGCGACTCTTTCAACCTGGCCGCGCCCGCACTCGCGCACGCCCTTTACAACGCCATCGCATACTGCGTTGCTGCTGCTCCTGGGTGAATAAATCGAGGGAGACTTGGAAACGAACGAACGAAAGAAAAAAAGAGTTTTTATTTTTCAGACAGGTATTTTTATTTCAACACTTTTGGAATCGAAACGCTGGAATTGTACACAAATCATTTGTTAAATGCATAAATGCAAGGGGGACGCGATGAAAGGGCTCGTTAATTGTTTCTTTTTGTTCTTGTTGCGAAGGAGGGGATAGACAGTGGAGGTGTGTGTGTTGGGGGGGGGGCGAGCGTTTTTTCCCCCCATTTTTTTCCAGTTTTTGTTTTTCTCTTCTGCTACTAGAAACGCTGCGGGGAATAAAAGAGAGAGGGAAGGAGAGGGTGCAATGGCAGCCAACTCCTCCCTTTCTAATTCTAACGAGCAAGCAAGAGTAAGTTTTTCTTTTTCGCAATGTGCGGACCGACGAAAGAATGAATAATGAATGTTGTATGCAAGGCAAGTAGTTTTCTTATTTTGTTTTTTGAAATTTCGAAGTGAAAGAATGGAGTTGCGCGCAAAACCTAGACACTTTTCTCAACGTTTTCATCGAAGAAGAGGTGTTGCCGTTGTCGTTTCAATAAAGGAAGCTCGTCGCTTTCCGGCGAGAGAGGGATAAGAAGACCCGCCTGAGCAAGAGGCGCAGCACGGGTCGCGGAGCTTGAAAGCAGAAGAAGAAAGAGAGAGAGAGAAAAAAACAGTTTTTTTCTTCCTCCTCCTTCCTTCACTCAGACCCCGACGGCCTCCCTCCCCCTCTCTCCCGCCGCCGACGTCGCCGTCAGCGCCTTCTCCTCCTCCTCCGGCGTCAGCCACGGGCTCGGCGCGGCACCAGACGCCGCTGCGAAGAGCATCGCCGAGGAGATCACGGAAGAGGAAGAAGAGTTTTTGTTGCCGTTGCTTCCGACTCCGGCGACGGCGCTGCGCCCGCCGCCGCCGCCGAGGAAACGAAGCACCTCCCCCTTTTCGAACTCGCTCTCGCAGTCGTCGATGTCCCTGTCGTCGTCAAAGTCGTTGCTCCTGAGCGTGCAGGCACCGGCAACGCCGGCGCCCAGGGACAGGGAGGCGAGCGGGGCGAGCGGGCGGCCGCCGCCGGGAGGTGAGCCGCCGCCGCCGCTGCCGCCGGCGGGGCCAAAGTCCTCCTCGTCGAGCGAGAGCGTGTTGGCCGCCGCCGAAGCGTGGACCGCCTCCAGCGCCATCGCGAGCTGCGCCAGGCTCGCCATCGTCTCGGGCCGCTCGCCCTCGAGGGCCGGGGGCAGGGACTCGACGCGAGGGGGGAGGGGGCGGCGGGGGCGGGGGGAGGGGGGGTCGCCGCCACCGGCGTCGGCGAGGGACGTCGGCGCCGCCGCGAGCAGCTCCCGTCGCTCTCTTTCCTCCTCGGTCGCCTCGCCGCCCCCTCCCGCCTCCGCCTTCTCCTCGGCTCGGCGGGTGATCGCGGAGACGATCTCCGGAGGGGCCGGGGCCCCGAGGGCGACCAGGAGCATCGAGAGAGGGTCCGCGGTGCCCCCCCCGCGCGAGCCGCGGCGGCGGGCTCCCCCGCCCCCGCCGCCGCGGGCGCCGCCTCCCCCGGCCCCGGGCGCCGGCGCGACGTCGGCGGAGAAGCGAGCAGCGGTCTCTTCTCCTCCTCCTCCGTAGCCGCTTCTGGAGGCCAGCGCTACGCGCGCGTTCGCGACCTCGATCTCGCGCGCGAACCGCTGCTCGACCTCCTGCTCGGCCTCCGCCGCCGAGCGCCGGAGCTGCTCGCGGGCCGCCTCCCCGGCGTTCTCCTCCTCGGTGACGGGCGTGACGAGGCACGAGGCCAGCGCGGCCGCGGAGGCCGAGGAGGCCGGGGACAGGGAGCCGGAGGAGGCGGCGGCGGAGAGGGAGGCGGAGGAGGGGCGGCGGGCGAGGACGGTGGTGTGCCTGTCGGAGTAGGGGTCGGCGTCGGGCCCTCCGGCGGCGCTCTTCCCTCTGCCTCCGGCCAGCGGCGGCGCCGTCGGGAGCTTGGCCGCGGCCTCCGCGGAATAGTGCTCAAAACACTCTGCCGAAGCGAGGCCGCGGGCGACGCCGACGGCCTCGAGGACTGCGGCCTGCGGCGGGGGAGGGGCCTGGCTCGAGGGAGCGGCGGCGACGGCAAAGGGGAAGGCCGCGGCGGCGACGCCGCCGCGGGTGCCTCTGCCCCCGGGGAACGGGGAGAGGGAGCGCTCGCGCGAGGCGGCGAGAGCGGAAGCGTGCTGCGGCTCGAGGGAGCGGCGGGACGCTGTTGCTGCTGCTGCTGCTGAAGCGCCGAGGGACGTCGGGGGCGCGGCGGCAGAGGTGGCGCGGGAGGCGAAGGCCTGTGTGTGGAGGAGAAGAAGCGAGAGAGAATCCAACTGGTGAGTTGGAAAGCGACAACGAGCTGCGAACGAGCCCATTTTCGAAAGGAGGCGCGCCCTGCTTCTCCTCTTTCCGCAAAGGCTGGCTCTTTTCTCTCATTTGGCCCTGCAAACGCTTGATAGGACAGAATTGATTCCTTCGCGGCAAGAGAAAGAGAGAAGACGGGGAAGAGGGCGCGAGCTGGAGGAGGGAAGTTGAGGAGAAGGCATTGAAACATTTAAAGACGCACTCTGTTTGAGGCCGCGCAGGCCGCTGCCGCCCTCGGAGTCCCGGAAGCCGACGACGAGGGCGTCGCCGGGTGCGTCCGAGGAAGCCCAAGCGACCGTAAGTTGGGGGCAGAAAGGGAGCACCTCTTCATCCTCAAAAGAAGGTAGGACTGCGCGGTTCCAGGGCACTGCGAGCGTGCTTCCTTCTGTCGCGTCGAAGCCTCTCGGCCGCTCGAGGCCCTTCTTCTGAGACCGCGCGGTGGGCGCTCTCCAAACGAGAGACTCGCCGCGCGGCTCGGCAACAACAAAGTGGGAGCAGGCGAGACTGTGGCCTCTGTGGGAGCTCTCGCGTGGACAAGTGAAGGCGCGACAGCGAGGGAAGCGAGGGGAGGGGCGACGCGAGGGATTTAAAGAAGTCTTGTGCCGCAGAACGTGCTCGAGAGATGGTGAAATACTAATTCGGCAGAAACGCTTTTCTTCGCTTCGGCGACCTCGCTGGCGAAGAAAAAGGGCCTCCCGATTTTCTTCGTTTTCGTTCTCACGATGGAGTTTCCCCCCCCTCAATTTTTCACACGACCTTGAGCCCGCGCAGCTCGACGCCGACGCTCCTCGCCGCCGCCGCGACGGCCTCCATGTCCTCCTCCGTCACCGCCCCTCCCCCTCCCGCCGCGCCGCGGCGCCTCAGGAACGCGGCGGTCATCTCCGCCGCGGCCCTGGCCGTCGAGATCGGGTCCCTGGCCTCCGTCACGGCCCCAGAGTCCCGCTCCGCTGCCGCCGCGCCGCCCCCTTCCCCCGCCGCGGCCTCCGCCCTCCTCCTCCTCCGGCCGTAGAAAAACTTCGAGAGCCCGGGCAGGAGACTGACGACGTCGCTGAAGCCCGCGTGAGACGACCCCCTCAGCACCGCGAAGACGGCCCCGCTGCCGCCGCCGCCGCCTCCGCCGTTGCCGGGGGAGGAGGTCGAGGAGGGGCGGGAGGAGGAGGGAGGCGAGGGAGCGGAGGCCCGGGCGAAGGAGCCGAGGACCCTCTCCTGCGCCTCCCCGCCGCAGGTGACCTCGCCCCCGGCGTCCGGCGTGTTCCACGCGTCCGAGCCCAGCACGAACAGCGGCGCCTTGGGGGGGGACGGGGCCGGCGAGCCGGCCGCGCTGTCCTCGGGCAGCGCCCCCCACCACGGGTCCAGGCAGACCGCCGCGGAGAACCGCGAGAGGCCGGCCCCGCCGCCGCCGCCGCCGCCGCCGCCGGCGGCGGCGTCCGCGGCGAGCGCCGCGCCGAACGAGTGCCCGACGACGGCCGGGAGCGCGCCCCCCCGGCCGTCGCCGGGCGCGGGGCGGACGGCGCCGACGAAAAAGTCCAGGGGCAGCCTGCCGCCCTCCAGCGAGAGGCCGCGGAGGGGGGGGTCGCCGCCGCCGCCGCCGCCGCCGCCCGCCCTCGCTCCCGCCGATCCCGCTCCGCGGCCGTCGCCGCCGCCTCTGCCGCCTCCCGGCGGCGCCGCCAGGGCCTGCCACACGCGCGCCGCCGCCGCGAGCTCGCTCCTCCTCGCCTCCCCTCGCGCCCGCAGCTGCTCGGGCCCCGGCTGCCACCGCTCGTAGTCCCTGAACCCCCGCGCCCCGGCCAGCTTCGCGACCGCGGCGGAGCCGTCGGCGTGCTCGATCGCGAGCACGGCGAACCCGCTCGAGGCCAGCGACGCCGCGAAGGCGGAGTAGGCGGCCCTGCTCCCTCCCAGCCCGTGCGAGAAGACCACGGCCCCGAAGGGGGCTTCGGAGCCGTCCTCCTCCTTGAGCGGCGGCGCGGCCCTCCCCGCGTCGGCGGCGACGCGCGTGCCCGTCGCCAGCAGCACTCCGTGCGACGCCGCCGCGAGTGCCGCGGTCTTGACCCTCCGCGAAAACGTGCCGTGGTCGATGCTCATCCTCGAGGCGAAGGAGACGTACGCGTGCGTGTGGTAGAGGGTCGGGGACCAGCGGTGCGCCTTTTGCGGCGAGGGGGAGGCAGCAGGGTAGTACAGGCTGCCGACGAGGTGGCGCGAGTGGTCGAGGGCCGAGGAGGGAGGAGGAGGAGGAGAAGCGGCTGTCGAGGTCGAGGGCGACGACGCCACGCCGCCGCCGCCGTCGCGGCGGTCGCCGTCGTCGAGCTCGAAGTCGACGACGCCCACCCGGTACCTGCCGGTCGTCGCCTTCTTCTTTTGCCCGGCGGCGGTGGAAGAAGGCGGCGTGGCGGGGCTGCTGGTCGTCGCCGTCGTCACGACGGCCGGAGCGGCGGCCCTCGCGGCGGACAGGAGCGGCGCGGAGGGTCTCATTGCGATGCCTGTTCTTTCTTGTTCGACACGGGATCGAGAGGGGTGAATGTGCGAGAGGGCAGAATGCACTTCCGTTTTTCAATCGTTCTGCGTCCTTCTGCTCCTCCTCTCTCTCCCTCCTCGCATGCTCCGCTCTCAACTAGTCGGTACCTGGAGCCCCCTATCGAGCGCTTCAAGTCGCTCGGCGAACCACACATCGAATCGGATCCGAATTCCGAGCACATTGCGAAGAGACAAGATCTGCTCTGGCGCCGAAAAACTTCTTCGACCCCAGCCACCCTCTTCTCGCCCCGCAGTTGGAACAGCAGCAGCAGCCATGGCCTCTTCCCCTCCTCCTCCTCCCGCGAAGCCCCTGGTCTACTTCGTCACGGGGAACCAGAACAAGCTCAGGGAAGTGGTCGCAATCCTGGAAGAGGCGGCGGCCGAGGGGGGGTCCCCTCTGCCGTGCGAGGTGCGGGCCCTCGATATCGACCTCCCCGAGCTCCAGGGCGACCCCCGAGAGATCGCCACGGCCAAGGCCGAGGCGGCCGCGGGAGTCGTGGCCTCGCGAACGAGCTCGGGGGATGAAGACACCGCGTCCGCCGTGATCGTCGAGGACACGAGCCTGTGCTTCGACGCGCTCAAGGGGCTGCCCGGGCCGTGAGTGCGGCTCTCTTTTTGACTTCGAGTCGGAGAGTGTTTTTTTTTGTCGAACCCGTCTCTTTCCTCTCTCTGAGAACGTTTGCCTTGTCTCCCCCCCCCCTTTCCCCACAATAAAAATATCCTTT
>Ga0315284_10006491_pt1 | contig 16637 bp, 13 predicted proteins | sample YL17G09_16_MG_FD_203696 | JGI IMG/M metagenome (GOLD analysis project Ga0315284, IMG submission 203696) | Sediment microbial communities from Yellowstone Lake, YNP, Wyoming, USA - YL17G09_16 | ecosystem: Environmental > Aquatic > Freshwater > Lake > Sediment | place: USA: Wyoming | collected...
GATATTCGCGAATATAATATTAGCCGACGAGATAAACAGAGCGCCTGCAAAGGTGCAGAGCGCGTTATTGGAAGCCATGCAGGAAAGGCAGGTCACTATAGGCGAAAATACCTTTAAACTCGATGAGCCGTTCTTAGTTCTGGCAACGCAAAACCCCATTGAGCACGAAGGAACGTATCCGCTTCCGGAGGCGCAGGTGGATCGCTTCATGCTTAAGCTTAAAGTAGAATATCCGAATAAGGAAGAAGAATATAAAATCATGAAGCGCATGGCGGTAACGGATAAAAAGATAGGCGTCTCTTCGGTCGTCACGCCTGATGAGATAATAAAGGCGCGCAAGGTCGTTGATGATATTTACATTGATGAGAGGATAGAAAAATATATCATTGATATAGTCTTCGCTACCAGAGACCCCAACGCGTATAAACTGAAAGAATTGGTCGGTTTGATCCAATACGGTGCGTCTCCGCGCGCGAGCATATACTTATGTGTCGCCGCGAAGGCGTACGCGTTTCTGCAGGGCCGCGGCTATGTCGTTCCGCAGGATATAAAGACGATCGGCATGGATATACTGCGCCACCGTATCATAGTGAGTTACGAGGCCGAGGCAGAGGACAAGACGTCCGAGGATATAATCAAAAGAATATTCGAAGAAGTGAAAGTACCATAATTTAGATCATGCTCCCCAAGGAAGTACTACGTAAAATCCGTAGAATAGAGATCACCACCTCAAAGCTCGTCACGGACTTTCTGTCCGGGCAATACGAGAGCGTATTCAAAGGCCGGGGCATAGAGTTCGACGAGGTGAGGGAATATCAGCCCGGCGACGAGATCCGTTCAATAGACTGGAATGTGACCGCGCGCATGGGCTCGCCCTTCGTGAAGAAATACGTTGAGGAGAGGCAGCTCACCGTGATGATACTCCTGGACGCGTCCAGCTCCTCCGGCTTCGGCACCACAAAGAGATTTAAGAAAGAGCTCGCAGCCGAAGTCTCAGCCGTGCTGGCGTTCGCCGCCACGCAGAATAATGACCGCGTCGGCCTGATCATATTTACGGATAGAATTGAGAAATTTGTCCCTCCCAGAAAAGGCCTGGCCCATGTCCTCAGGGTTGTGAGGGAAGCCCTGTATTTTACGCCGAAGGGAAAGGGGACGGATATCGCTTCGGCGCTAAAGTATCTGGACAGCGTAACGTCGCGGAGGGCGGTCACATTTGTGATATCGGATTTCTTCGCGAAGGATTTCAAAAAACCGCTTTCAATAGCGAACAAAAAACACGATGTTGTCGCGCTTACCATCACCGATCCGAGAGAGGCGAATATGCCGGATGCAGGTATCATTGAACTCATTGACGCTGAAACCGATACGCCATACATGATAGATACGTCAAGCGCAAAGGTGAGGGAAAGGTACGCGCGTAAAGCGGCCGAGATGAAGGACGCGCGCACAACATTATTCGGCTCTGTAGGCGTGGACCACATAGATATAAGCACTGACAGGCCATACCTGGAGGAATTTATCAAATTCTTCCGCATGCGCAAGAGGCGGACGTGAGCAGACTTTTCAGGCTATTGCCTGTAATCGTAATTTTGTTAGCGGCAGATATTACGCCGGCAGCAGACCAAGATATCCCGGCCATCAAAACAACCATAAACAGGCACAGGATCCTGGTCGGCGACAGGATCCGCTATAAGGCAGAGATATCTTCAAGGCTGGACCTGGAAATAGAATTTCCGAAGTTCAAGGATAATAAGATAGGCGAATGTGAGATAAAGGATTCAGGCAAAGAGGTTAAGAAGTCTTTTTTCGGCGGAAACCGCATTTACATAGATTGGCTTGATCTGACCAGCTATTATATAGGTAAGCGCAACATCCCACCGGTTGAAATTAAATACCGCGAGAAGGGCGAAGGGAACTGGAGGGCGCTTAAGACGGAAGAGCTGTTTTTTACCGTTGAGAGCATTTTACCCAGAAATGTACGGCTTTATGATATAAAGGATATCAAGGGCCTCATCTATCCTTTCAGTTTCCTCGCCCTCGCCATGTGGATAATCGCCGCTATTGTTATCTCCTTCGCTTTAATAAAATTATTTAAGAAATTGAGGAAAAGAAAGCCGCTGAAACTGCCCTTTCAGATAGCAATAGAGGAACTTGAGGCGGCAAAAGCCGAATTTTCTAAAACCGGCAGCGCCAAAGATTATTATGTCAGGATCTCAGACGCTGTCAGGCGGTATATTGAGGTTGTCTTTGGCTTAAGGGCGCCTGAGATGACGACGCAGGAATTCCTTGCCACGATAAGCGGATCAATGAAATTGTCGGCAGCGTATAAAGACCTGTTGATGGGCTTTATGGAGGCGTGCGACCTTGTCAAGTTCGCGAAACACGCGCCTTCAAAAGACGAGATTGAATCTGTCTTTGCAACAGCGAAAAAATTCATAGGGGAGACCGTGAACGAATATCCGCCTTTGCAATCAACACAGAAAGAACGAAATGCTTCGGCGGATGTCGCACTGAAGTAATGGAGGAGAGCTCCATGTTCCTGTTTAAAGATCCGGCAGTGTTCTGGTTATTGGGCCTGCTTCCGCTCATATTATTTATAGAGAGGCGTAGGCCTGCCGGCGCAGGTTTCGTATTTTCTTCCGAAGAGTTATTAAAGGACTTAAAGGCCACAGCGCGCGTCCGGTTCAGCAAATCTCTCATAGTGTTAAAGATAGTCGCCCTGGCCTTGATAATCATAGCGCTTGCCAGGCCCGAGGCAATGCTTGAAGGGTCAAAAATGGTTTCAGAGGGCGTAGATATAGTGCTCGCGCTCGACACATCCACGAGCATGCTCGCGGAAGATTTTATGATAGGGACTAAAAGGATAAACAGGTTTGACCTTGTAAGAGAGGTGGTAAAAGATTTTATAAAAAAGAGAAAGGATGACAGGATCGGCATTGTCGCATTCGCGGCGCGCGCCTACACGGTATGCCCGCTTACCACTGATTACGGATGGCTGCTGGAAAACTTAGACAGGGTCCGCATCGGGATGATTGAAGACGCCACAGCGATCGGCTCGGCTATAGCCAGCTCTGTAAACCGCTTGAGGACGAGCAAGACAAAAAGTAAGATTGTAATATTGCTGACTGACGGCGTTAGTAACGCAGGCAATATATCGCCTCTGGTCGCCGCTGAGGCGGCGAAGGCGCTAAAAATAAAGATATATACGATAGGCGTCGGCACCAAAGGGCTCTCGCCGTACCCCTTAAAAGATTTTTACGGCAGGACCGTATACAGGAATATACCTATAGAGATAGACGAGGAATCCTTAAAGAAGATTGCCGAGGTTACGGGCGGAAAATATTTTCTGGCGTCGGACTCGGAAAAGATGAGGCGCATTTACGACGAGATAAACCGTCTTGAAAAGTCCAATATTGAACATCTCGGATACAGGGAGTATACAGAACTATTTCCCTATTTTCTTATACCGGCTCTTATATTGCTGGGTGTAGAGATATTTTTATCCAACACCGTATTCTTAAAGGTACCCTAAATGTATTACGGCGACACGCGTTATATCTCAATATTTATCATCTCCTTTATCCTGCTGGCAGTATTCTATATCTGGGCCCTGAAGAGGCGCGAGTCATTGATGGAAAGGTTCGCCGAGAAGAAGATGTTGGGCGGGATAACGCCCACATTCAGCATGGCGCGCAAGGTATGGAAGATGGCTCTCATAGGTACGGCATTTATTTTGTGCGTATTCGCGATGGCGAGGCCCCAGTGGGGGTTTGAGTGGCAGGAGATAAAGAGAACAGGCCTTGACATGTTAATAGCGATTGACGTCTCAAAGAGCATGGTTGCGCGCGATGTCAGGCCGAACAGGTTAGAGAGGTCAAAACTCGCGATAAAGGACCTCATTAAGAAACTTAACGGCGATAGAATAGGATTGATCGCGTTCGCAGGCACGGCATTTTTACAATGCCCGCTGACTATAGATTACAACGGTTTTTTACTGGCGCTTGACGACATCAATACCGAAACAATTCCGAGGCCGGGCACATCCATATCCGGAGCCATTAAAGAAGCGATAGATGTCTTTAAGGGCCCTGAGAAGAAATTCAAGACCCTCGTATTGATTACGGACGGAGAAGAGCTTGAAGGCGATGCCATGAAGGCCGCCAATGAGGCCGCGCAGGCGGGTGTGCGCATGTACTGCGTAGGCGTGGGGACGCAGGAGGGAGAGCTTATCCCGGCTGTTGACGAGCACGGCGAAAGGGCGTATCTTGCCGACAAGTCCGGCCAGGCGGTTAAAACGCGCCTCAATGAGGATCTGCTGAAGAAGATAGCAGTCGCCACGGGCGGGAATTATGTCCACGCCACGCAGAGCGACTTCGGGCTCACCCTTTTGTACGACAAGAGTATCTCTAAATTAGAAAAGTATGAGCTTGAATCAAAGATGAAAAAACATTATCAGGAGCGGTACCAGATATTCTTAGGCATAGCCGTAGCCCTTCTGATAATAGAATCGTTATTTTCGGAGAGGAAGAAGTAGCTGTGGTGAGAAGTACCTTACTACGTCATTGCGAGACCGCGAAGCGGCCGAAGCAATCTCTAGATTGCTTCGGGCTAAAGCCCTCGCAACCTTCGGGATTGCTTCCCGCTTCGCTTCGCTCGCGGCTTCGGCTTCTTTCGTCGCTCGCAATGACGATTGCGTTGATATTAGGAATGACGCCACTCGCTCACGCCTCAATGGCTTCTGATGTAAAAGAGGGGATTCTATTGTATAATAACAAAAAATATGACGAAGCGGTGAAGGTATATGACACAGCGCTTGAGAAGAAACCCGATAATAGTATCCTGAGGTTCAATAAAGGCGACGCCTTATACAGGAAGGAAAATTATAACGCGGCGATAGATTCATTTAATAAGGCGCTTGCCGCAGGCGGCTCACGGATATTGCCTGATGCCGATTATAATATCGGTAATTCACAATACAGGATAGGAAACGCAGTAGCAAAGACAGACATAGACAAGGCAAAAGAGGCATATGAAACCGCGCTGGAATTTTATAAGCGCGCCATAGACCTTAAGCCGAATGACAGGGACGCCAAATATAATTATGAATTTGTAGACCAGAAGCTGATGGCGCTGAAGAAAAAACAGGAAGAAGAGCAGAAGAAGGAAGAGAATAAGCAAAAACAGAATCAGGATAAGGATAAACAGGATCAAAATCAGGATAAAGAGAAGGATCAGAAGCAGGACAAGCAGAAACAGCAGCAGAATAAAGAAGATAAGGGTAAGGAAGGGGAGAATAAGGGAAAAGAGGGGAAAGATAAGGGGAAAGAAGGGGAGGATAAGGGAAAAGAAGGGCAGCAGCAGAATCAGCAGAAACAGCAAGAGCAGGAAAAACAGCAATCGCAGCAGCAAAAAGAAGATAAGGGAAAAGAAGGGGAGGATAAGGGCGAAGAAGGGCAGCAGCAGAAAGAGAAGGAGCAGGAGGGTAAAGAAGGGCAGCAAAAGGATCAGGAAAAGCAGAAGCAGGAAGAGCAGAAGAAGCAACAAGAGGAGCAGGATATACAATTTTATCAGGCGCAGGAAGGCGAACAAAAAGAGATGACCGAACAGGAAGCGAAGATGCTCTTAGAAGGATATAAGGGAGAAGAGGCGACAGGCCAATCTATACGCATGAGAAGAAAACAGGTACCTCTTCCTGAACCGGATAAGAACTGGTAAAGAAGTTCAAAATATGAAAATAACTATTTGTGTATTAATTACGATACTTTGCGTATTCGCAATTTATGCGTTCGCCGACGAGATAAAGTTTGAGGCGAGCATAGATAAGAAGGCAGTTGCCATAGGCGAGACTGCGCAGCTTGGGCTCACATTTTACGGCACGCAGAACGTGCCTGCGCCGGACATAGGGAATATTGACGGATGTGACGTGCGGTATCTGGGCCCGTCCACGATGATGACTGTAATAAACGGCGCTGTTTCAACCTCAATCACGCATATGTATAAGGTACAGCCGCTAAGGATGGGAAAATTCCAGTTCGGGCCTTTTGAGTTTAAATATGACGGCAATACATACAAATCCAATATCGCCTTCTTAACGGTTTCTGAAGAGAAGCCGAAGGGGAGCTCGAAAGAAGAGAAGAAGGATTCCAGCGCCGTCCAGGAAGATATAATAGATTCCCTGGATCTGAAAGACAGGTTATTCCTGACGCTTAAACCCGACAAGATAAGCGCCTACGTTAACGAGATTATACCCGTCACCATAAAATTTTACGGCAATAACCTCAATATTAGCGATATACAACTGCCCACATTCAACCAGGAGGGATTTTCAAAAGCGCAGTTTGAGGAGCCCAAGCAATACCGAGAGCGCAGAGGCGGGCTTCTTTTTGATGTGCTGGAATTCAGGACGACCATTTTCGGGACGAGGGCGGGCGATTACAAGATAGGGCCGGCTAAGTTAAAGTGTAACCTCGTCGTCAGGAAGAGGACGCGCAACGTCTCGCCCCTGGACGACGATTTTATGAGTCAGCCGGGCGGCGGGCCTTATTTTGACGATTTCTTTACCCGCTATGAGCGCTATCCTGTGGAATTGAAGTCGGATGAGGTACAGATTACCCTTATGCCGCTGCCGACCGAGGGCAGGCCGGCCGATTTCTCGGGCGCCATAGGCGATTACCAGTTCATATTCCAGGCCGGCCCGAAGAAGGTGAAGGTCGGCGATCCCGTAACATTGAAGATGGAGATTAACGGCACAGGCAATTTTAATACAGTCATAATACCCAAACTGGATAATACTGAAGGTTTCAGGATTTACGAGCCGCAGGCCAAGACCGAGCCGAACAGGAAGACATTTAAACAGGTCTTGATACCCGAATCAGACAAGATATATCAGACGCCAAAGGCCGTATTCACCTATTTTGACCCGAATAAGAAAGAGTATAAATCTATAGCACAGGGGCCGATGCCGCTTGAGGTGGAAAAGGTGGCTGAAACGCCGGCGCAGGTAATAGGCGGCCAGCAGATTAAGCCGTCCGAGGCAGCGCCGATAAATTTCGGTTTAAACCTTGAAGAGAAGAAAGAAGAGCCGCAGGGGGATATCCTGTATATAAAGGAAGCGCTCGGCCGCGTCCATACGAAAGATTACAGGATTTATAATAATATCCTCTTCCTCCTTATATTTATCATACCTCTGGCCCTGCTCGTATCTGTCTATATTATTTATGCCAGAAAGGACAGGATGATCCGTGATACTCGCTACGCCCATCGCGCCCAGGCGTTCAAAAACATGAGAAAAGAGTTTTTTGAGCTCAAACACCGCCTGAAATCCAATGACGCAAAGGGTTTTTATGAGGTGCTCTTCCAGACGATGCAGAATTATCTGGGCGGGAAACTTTATGTGCCTGTCGCCGGGATCACGTTTGACGCTGTTGAACCGATGCTCAAATCCAAAGATGTTGATACCGAGATAATAAATAAGATAGGGGCCATATTTGAGGTATGCGACCGCGCGAAATTCGCGCTTTCAAATATTGACGAATTCAAGATGAAGGACGACATGAAGGAACTGGAAGAGATAATAAGATATTTTGAGCGGAAAAAATTATGACGGCCGTAAAAAAACTCATATCAGTTGCTTTATTTGCAGCGTTCTCTTTTAGCGGCGCCGCTATAGCTGTAGAGGTTTCAGGCGATCCTGGGGCGCTTTTTTATAAGGGCAACTCATTTTATGAGAAGAGGGAATACGATAAGGCGATAGAGGAATACGGGAAGGTGTTAGAAAGCGGGGTGGAGAGCGGCCCGCTCTATTACAATATGGCTAACGCGTATTTCAAGACGGGTAAGACGGGCTACGCCATACTATTCTATAAGCGCGCTTTACGGCTCAACCCCGCGGACAGCGACCTCAAATCAAACCTGTCATACGCGCAATCGCTTACCGAAGATTCGTCGCTTCAAGCCGCGTCCCAGAATAGATTCGCATGGCTTGTAAAGATACCGTTTAAGGAATTTACCATAAACGGGGTGGCGAGGATTCTCATCGTTCTATACCTTATTATAGTCACGTTAATCATAGGCGGCATAATAAACCCCACATTTAAGAGGAGGGCGACATTTATATTTTATCCTCTGTTGATCCTGTTCATGCTCGCGCTCGCCGGGTTTTCGGTCAGATATTACGACGAGGAAGTGCTGACACGCGGTATAGTGGTGGCTAAGGACGCGGAATGTAAATATGAGCCGATAGACAAATCCACCACATATTTTACGCTGAAAGAGGGGCAGGAGGTGCTTGTATTAAAGACGAGGAACGGCTGGCGCCGAATAAAACGTTTAGACGGAAAACTGGCGTGGGTCAAGGCCGACGCTGTGGAGGAGATATGATGCTAAGGATAAAGAATATTTCGGTGATCGGCGACGGCGGATGGGGGACGACATTGGCGATATTGCTATCGCAAAAAAAATATGATGTGACGCTGTGGGGCGCGTTTCCGGATTATATCGAGACTTTAAGATCCAAAAGGGTAAATGTAAAATTTTTGCCCGGCATACAGATTCCGGGAGCTATAAATATCACATCTTCGCTTGACGATGCGATGGGGGGAAGAGATCTTATCGTGCTTGCGGTCCCGTCCCAATACATGAGAGGCGTTTTAACTAGCTTAAGCGCTTATAAAAGTTCCGATGCGCTCTTTGTAAGCGTCACCAAGGGCATAGAGAATAAGACATTGAAGCGCATGTCAGAGGTTGTGCGTGAGGTTCTGGGCAAGGTTAAGCTGGCGGTCTTGTCCGGCCCGACAATAGCGCACGAGGTCGCCCTGAAGGTCCCGACGACAATAGTCTCTTCGGCTGACGATATAGCGCTGGCAAAGGCTGTCCAGGATATCTTTATGACCGATGCCTTAAGGGTTTACGCGTCCGCTGATGTTGCAGGCGCGGAGCTGGGAGGGTCACTAAAGAATATTATAGCGATAGCCGCGGGTATTTCTGACGGGCTCGGCTTCGGCACGAATACGAAGGCAGCGCTTCTTACGCGCGGCCTTGTGGAGATGGTGCGCCTCGGCGTAGCGATGGGCGCCAAAAAAGAGACATTTTACGGTTTAAGCGGCTTAGGCGACCTTGCCACTACGTGCATAAGCCCTTATTCAAGAAACCGCCATTTCGGGGAAGAGATAGGGAAGGGTAAGGCGTTTAAAGAGGTATTGAAAGAGAGCGAGATGGTTGTAGAAGGCGTTGCCACAACGCAATCCGCGCATGACCTCGCCAAAAAATATAATATAGAGATGCCTATCACCGCTGAGATATATAAGGTAATATATGAGAATAAAGACCCGAAAAAAGCCGTTTTTGACCTCATGACCCGCCCACCAAAGGCGGAAGCTTGTTAACTAATAAAAAATTTAGTTTATTTACCTTGAATTTCTACGTTTTAATGATACACTCTAGTCATCAAAGGAGAAATTAACTATTTGCTTAAGATAGCCAGGAGGATAATATGAGGACGCTTACCATTGCTTTAGTTTTCATGTTTTTAGCTGTGGGTGTTGCTTATTCTGCAGAAGCAAATATTGCATCAAAAACTGTTTCTATACAACCGGTAACCCCAATCATGTCAGTTGCCATTAAGTCAACGCCTGAGATTTCTGTTTCCAAGAGGCATATTCACGGATATGAATATATTCATACGGGGACCCTTATTCGTTGGCCGAATGGTAAACTCAGAGAAAGAACGATAGTAGACGAAATCTACAATCCGTACCATCTGTTAATAGCAAAAACCGGCCGGGAATATTTGTATAACCTGAAAGGAAAACTCATATCGCCGATACATTACTACATGAGTTCTTTTGTCTACAACAAAAATAAGGCCCTTACTACTGAAAATACATCAAACTATTACTATGACACGCGCAACAAGTTAATCTCTTCGAATCAGATCAAGATAACCTATACCTATAATGCAACCGGCACCCTGGAGCAAAGGATTAACAGATCTTATTTCTATGATGCGCAGCATAAGCTCGTGTCATCTTCGGTTGCGAAGTCAACGTACGCATATTATGAGAATGGTGCTAAAAAGAGTGAGGAATCCGAATATAGCGAATATGACACATCGGGTAACAGGCGCGCCTACTCGCATACCAAAGAAATATATGACCAATCAGGGGCCCTTGCCGAAAGATATACGTATTATGCGAGCGGCAGGATGGAATCCCATGCCATATATCAGAACGGCTCACTCTGGGTAAACAATCATTATTACGATGATGATGCCAATCGTAAGATGGCCTCGGTGTATGCTAACGGTGAATATCATCACTTTCTGAACGAGCCCATGGGAAGGGGCGATATATCCTACTACCCCAATTGTGACGTATACGGCTTAACAGGCGCCCATGTTGTCGTGAATGAGTATCAGCCGGGTACAAATAAGGTTGAAAAAACTTTTATTTACGGCGCCATAGACATTACGGATGTATCCAATCCAATACCTTCCAATCTCTTCTGTGAAATTCCTCAAAGCCTATGGCAGGGAACATCCAATAGTGAATATAGGCTGGGAGTCACCGGTTACCAATCAGGCGCTCCGGGGACGTGGCTCTATAATCTTATCGCTTTGTATGTACCGACAGGCAATCAGCATGCCATAGGTTATACGATAGGCAGAAACTTCTCTGCGCTCATGGATATCTCACCGGGTGAAAATCCCGTTGCCGTATTTGGTACCCCCCACTGGACGAAGATTGTAAGGGTAACAGATTTTAGAGAAAGCATATATCTTAATATGCCGATAGAGGGAGTGGAGTTCGATACCGCTGCTAACACCCTAACCATCAACGGAAATACAACAATAGATATAGCGACACTGCAAGAGGTTGAGACCAAAGAGGCCGAACTCGTCAGAGCTACAGTAAGTGCCGCAAAAACGGCCAGCGATGCAAACATGGCAAATTTCAATGCCAAGAGCGAAATTATTTCCACAGCACAGACAACAGGCGCGGGCAATATACAGATTAGCGGCGCCATGGCGCCAACGAGCAAGACACTGTTGCTCGTTCCGCTACCGGTAAAGGAGGCCGAGCCGCTGTAGTAATAAATATATAGTTTTAAAAACCCCTGTTCGGGAGAGCTCCTGGACAGGGGTTTTTATTTGCATATATATGTTAATTTGATATAATATGAATCTATTTACAAGGGCAAAGAATTTAATACGACGGGGGGTGGCTCAGCCCTATGTCAAAAACCTTTGTTTATATATTAAAAAGTTCAAAGGATAAAAAGCATTATATTGGCCATACTGAGGATTTATATAAAAGGTTACAACGGCATAATTCACATGATAACAAGTCTACCAGGCATAGGGGGGAATTCAGTTTAGTATATTATGAGCAAACTCCAACCTTAGCTGATGCTATCGTTAGAGAGAAATATTTAAAGGATTTGGGGGTGAAGCGGTTTTTAGGGCAAAAAAATTTGAAACTCCGGGGGGTGGCTCAGCCCGGCTAGAGCACTTGCTTGGGGTGCAAGGGGTCGCCAGTTCAAATCTGGTCCCCCCGACCATTCAAATTTTTTTGCCCTCTATAAGACATAAGGATGTGTTGGTGCACTTGTCCCGAAAAATAGCTTTATCGTAGTAGACATGCTTTTAAAGGTATTTTTCGGGATCCCGAACGATACCTTTAAAAAAAGTGTATAATACTATAAAGCTATCGTTCGGGACTTGGGGTGCAAGGGGTCGCCAGTTCAAATCTGGTCCCCCCGACCAATTTCAGTACATAGTACTTAGTACATAGTATATAGTAAAAAAGATGGTGCCGAAATGAAAAAAATAAACGTAGGATTGATCGGGTTCGGGAAGATCGGAAGCGGCGTCGTAAGAGCGCTTAAGGCAAAGAGAAGATTCCTGAAGGATAAGAGTGGCGTTGATATAAATATCGCAAGGATCTGCGATAAGGATATCAAGACGAAGCGGCCTGTCAAGGTGAGCAGAAAATTGCTGACTAGGTCTCTCGGGAAGATCCTCTACAACCCGGATATCCATATTGTCGTTGAGCTCATGGGCGGAATCCGTCCGGCAAAGGATGTGATCCTCGAGTCCTTAAGGCAGGGCAAGTGTGTTGTGACAGCGAATAAGGCGCTATTAGCAGACAGTGGTTATGAGATATTTAACCTTGCCAATGCTTTGAATCTCAGCGTCGGGTTTGAGGCGAGCGTCGGGGGCGGCATCCCTATAATCAAATCATTGAAGGACTCCTTTATCGCGAACAGATTTGATCTTGTTTACGGAATAGTTAACGGCACAAGCAATTTTATTCTGTCAAAGATGGCCGAAGGCGGGCACTCATTCAAGGATGCCCTTGCCATAGCTCAGGCAAAAGGTTATGCGGAAAAAGACCCGTATCTCGATATAAGCGGTATGGATTCGAGCCATAAATTGTCTATCCTGGCATTGCTCGGGTTCGGCATACCAGCGAGGCCCGCGAATATCTACACCGAAGGGATCTCCGACATTGAGCCGAGCGACATCAGATATGCGAAGGAATTCGGCTACGCGGTGAAATTGCTTGCAATAGCAAAAAGGGTCGGCTCTTCTTTGGAGCTGCGCGTCCATCCCACGCTAATACCTAAGGCGCACCTGTTGGCGAGCGTGAACGGCGTATATAACGCGATATTCGTAAAAGGCGACCTTATCGGGGAAAATCTTTTTTACGGCGAGGGTGCGGGCGCGAAGCCGACCTCAAGCGCTGTCGTCGGCGATATCGTAAACATTGCCCAAGAGATTTCGTGCTGCGGAAAGATTGCAGGGCCCATCAGCTTCAGGAAAGACGTAAAAAATATTAAGAAGATAGGCGAGGTCAGGACAAGATACTACATAAGATTTTCAGCCATAGATAAACCGGGCGTCCTTGCAAAGATTTCCGGTGTATTGGGAAAACATGATATAAGCATAGCGACTGTCGCCCAGAAGGAGAGGATGGCCTCAAAGGTCGTGCCCATAGTTATGCTGACCCATGAGGCGCTTGAGCGCGACATGGAGAGTGCCTTAAAAGAGATAAATGCCCTTAAGGTTATAAGGAAAAAATCAATCAGGGTGAGAATAGAGGACTAATATGTGGAAAGGTGTAATTGAAGAATACAGGGAATTTCTTCCGGTCGGAAAGAAGACGCCGGTAATAAGTTTAAATGAAGGCAATACCCCCCTCATTTACGCGTGCCATATAAGCGCTTCTTTAGGCAAAGATGTAGAGGTTTATTTAAAATATGAGGGACTGAATCCGACCGGCTCATTCAAGGACCGCGGCATGACCGTGGCGATCTCCAAAGCCGTAGAGGAAGGCTCTAAGGCGGTCATGTGTGCTTCTACCGGAAATACTTCGGCTTCAGCCGCGGCTTACGCGGCGAGGGCAGGTATCAGATGTATCGTCCTCATACCCGAAGGCGCGATTGCCTTGGGAAAATTATCGCAGGCGCTTATCCACGGCGCGAAGGTCATAGCGATAAAAGGAAATTTTGATGAAGCGCTTTCCTTAGTCCGCGAAATATGCGCGAAATATCCGATAACCCTGGTCAATTCAATAAACCCTTACAGGATTGAAGGGCAGAAGACTGGTTCGTTTGAGATTTGCGATTGTTTGGGCGACGCGCCTGATTATCACGCGATTCCTGTGGGCAATGCGGGAAATATAACCGCTTATTGGAAGGGCTACAAGGAATATAATAAAGCAAAAAAAGCGAAGAAACTGCCGAAGATGCTGGGATTTCAGGCAGAGGGCGCTTGCCCCATTGTCCTCGGTCATCCTGTGAAGGATCCCAAGACAATTGCGACCGCGATAAAGATCGGAAACCCGGCGAGTTGGAAACAGGCAGAGGCCGCGCGCGATGAGTCAGAAGGGCTGATTGATACGGTTTCGGATGACGAGATACTCGCGGCGTATAAATTGTTAGCGTCAAAGGAAGGCCTATTTGTTGAACCCGCAAGCGCCGCAAGCGTCGCAGGAATTTTAAAATTAGCTAAAAAAGGATTTTTTAACCAGCGAACCAGCGAACCAGCAAACCAGCAAACAATTAAAATCGTCTGCGTCCTGACCGGCCACGGCCTGAAAGACCCTGACCGCGCGATTGCGAGCATTGATAAACCAAAAGTATTAGAGCCGAAAATAGAATTGGTTTTGAAAGAAGCAGGGATTACATAGCACAGATGATCACAGATTTCAAGGCATAGCTTATTTATCACAGATGATCACAGATAGCACATCTGCGATCATCTGTAAAAACTAATCTATGTCTTAAGATCTGTGCTAATCTGTGTACATATAAGGAACATAAGATGAAGATAGCGATTTTAGTAGGCGACGGGATGAGCGACTATCCGATAGAGGAACTTGGCAATAAGACCCCGCTGGACGTTGCCAAAATCAATAATATAAACGAAATAGTCAAAAAGGGAATGATAGGGTTGGTCAAGACTGTGCCGCGCGGGATGAAGCCGGCAAGCGACGTCGCGAACCTATCTATTTTAGGATATGACCCCAAGACTTATTATACGGGCCGAGGCCCGCTTGAGGCCGCGAATATAGGCGTGGAGATAGCTGAAGACGAAATAGCCTTCAGGTGCAACCTTGTCACTGCCAATAACGATATAATGGCTGATTACAGCGCCGGCCACATACGCGACAACGAATCAAAGATACTGATGGAATTCCTGGACAAAAAGTTAGGCAGCGACAGGGTGAAATTCTACCACGGGAAGAGCTACAGGAATCTCGTCGTGCTAAAGCCGAGGTCGCGGGAGGACCTCAATGATCTCAAGAAGACCGTTTGCACGCCGCCGCACGATATAACTGGAAAGAAGATCAATAAATATCTTCCGAAAGGCGGGGCTGCCGATCTACTCATAAAACTGATGGAAGAGTCAAAGGGCCTGTTTGAAAAGCACGAGATAAACAAGGTCCGGGTGGATTTAAAAGAGAACCCGGCAAACATGATATGGCTGTGGGGGCAGGGGACAAATCCGAACATGCCGAGCTTTAAAGGGATGTTCGGCTTTGACGGCGCCGTTATCTCGGCTGTGGACCTTGTTAACGGTATAGGCAAGCTCACGGGTTTAGAGGTCATAAATGTGCCGGGCGCCACAGGATATTACGATACAAATTATCAGGGCAAGGGTGAATACGCCGTTAATTCATTGAAGAAGAAGGATTTTATATTCGTGCATGTGGAGGCGCCTGATGAGGCCGGGCATAACGGAGAAGTAAGGGAAAAGATTACCGCCATAGAAAATTTTGATAAATATGTCGTAGGCGCAGTGTGGGATTATTTAAAAGATACGGAAGATTTTAGAATTATGGTATTGTCAGACCATGCCACGCCGGTATCGGTGAGGACGCACGTTTCAGATCCGGCGCCGTTTGTCATGGCAGGCACAGGCGTTACACATAACGGTTTCGCCGTTTACAATGAGACGAACGCGAAGCTGGCAAATGTGATCTTCAAATCAGGCGCCGCCTTAACGGCCGCGTTGATAAAAGGGAAAGAGGTTCAATGAGGTTTATCCGCCTTCGCATTCAATAAGAAATAGAGCAGGTGCTTCGGCGGATGTCGTACTGAAGAAATAGCGGAGAACTCCATGTCAAAAGGAATTATTGTCCAGAAATACGGCGGCACCAGTGTAGCCGGCATAACAAGGATTCAGAATGTTGCCAGGAGAGTCGCGAAGACCGCCCGCACCGGGTATGACGTCGTTGTCGTAGTCTCGGCGCTCGGCGATACCACGGATAAACTCATGGACCTGGCCTTGCGTATTACCATGAATCCGCCCGACAGGGAGCTTGATATGCTGCTCTCAACGGGCGAACAGGTGTCGTGCGCACTTCTTGCGATGGCTACGCATAAATTGGGTAAGGATGCGATATCGTTTACAGGCGCGCAGGTCGGGATAATTACGGACGATTCTTTTACCAAGGCGCGCATAATAGATATAAACGCCAGGCGCATAGTGGAAGAGCTGAAGAAGGGCAGGATCGTGATAGTCGCCGGCTTTCAGGGCATGAATTTGAATCAGGATATAACCACGCTCGGTCGCGGAGGATCCAACCTCACTGCCGTAGCCCTGGCAAAAGTTCTGAAGGCCGTGATGTGCGAGATGTATACCGACGTTGAGGGCGTATTCACAGCCGACCCCAAGATTGTAAAGAACGCGAGAAAGATAGAAAAAATAAGTTACGAAGAGATGTTTGAACTCGCCTCGCTGGGCGCACAGGTGCTGCAGCCGCGCTCTATAGAATTCGCCATGAAATTCGGCGTGCCGATTCATGTGAGGTCGAGTTTCTCCGAAAAGAAAGGCACAATAATTTCCAGGGAGGTAAAGACGATGGAACATATAGTAGTTTCCGGAGTAGCGTTGAATAAGGACGAGGCAAAGGTGACTATCTGCGATGTCCCGGATAAACCGGGTATCGCGGCAAAGATATTCAAGGATCTTGCGGGAGAGAATATCAACGTTGACATGATCATACAGAACGTTTCAAGGACCGGCGCCACTGACGTGTCGTTTACTGTCATGGGCAGTGAGCTTAACAAGACTATTAAGTGCGCGAAGGACGTAGCCGCTAAGATCGGCGCGGGCGATGTCACTGTGGATA
>Ga0315284_10006492_pt1 | contig 16636 bp, 20 predicted proteins | sample YL17G09_16_MG_FD_203696 | JGI IMG/M metagenome (GOLD analysis project Ga0315284, IMG submission 203696) | Sediment microbial communities from Yellowstone Lake, YNP, Wyoming, USA - YL17G09_16 | ecosystem: Environmental > Aquatic > Freshwater > Lake > Sediment | place: USA: Wyoming | collected...
AAAACAAAATATCCATCCATTCAAGATAGAACAAATCAAAAATTATGGAATGTAATAACAATCGACCCACCAAAAAGCCAAGATTTTGATGATGGGTTTAGCATTGTTAATTTAGAAAACGACGTTACACAATTGAGTATTTACATATCTAATGTCACTATATGGATGGATGTTTTAAATCTATGGGATTCTTTTTCGCGCCGTATATCAACCATTTATTTACCAGATAAAAAAAGACCTATGTTACCTACTATTTTATCTGAATGTCTATGCAGTTTACAACAAAATGTCACAAGAATAGCTTTTTATATGGATGTTTTCATTAAAAACAATGATATTATTGATATAAAATTTGGTAATTCCCTAATAAAGGTCTCTAAAAATTATTGTTATGAAGAACCAAGCTTGTTAAATAATGTAAGTTATCAACAAATTCTGGAAACTACAAAAAATTTATCCAAAAAATTTAAATATATAAATAATGTGCGAAATAGCCATGAAATTGTATGTTACCTGATGATTCTTATGAATTATAATTGTGCCAAAGAGTTAATAAAACATAAGACTGGTATTTTTCGTTCTACAATCATGAAGAGAGAATATTCCGTTCCAGAATCAGTGCCAGAAGATGTTGCAAAATTTATTAAAATTTGGAATAGCGCGTCAGGACAATATATTGATGCTTCAGAAATAATTGAAACACATCATGAAATATTAGATGTAGATGCATATATACATATTACAAGTCCTATTCGTAGACTGGTTGATTTATTAAATATTATTAAATTTCAACAGCTAACTGGTATTATTAGTCTTTCAGAAAATGTAAATAAATTTTATGAAAAATGGATAGCAGATTTAGAATATATTAACGTAACCATGCGTTCTATTAGAAAAGTTCAATGTGATTGTACTTTATTAGATTTATGTCATAATAATCCGGATGTAATGGATAAAGAATATGACGGTTATCTATTTGATAAAATTAATAGAAATGATGGTTTATTTCAATTTATTGTGTTTTTGCCTGAACTTAAATTATCTTCAAGGATAACAATGAGAGATAACTATGAAAATTTTACTTGTCGAAAGGTTAAGTTATATTTGTTTGATGATGAAGAAAAATTTAAACGCAAAATCAGACTACATTTATTATAAAATATTATATTTAGTAAATATTATAATATTAATATATATAATAAATTGCCGGCGTATGTCATTACTACTACAGGCACTTTAGGCACCGATTATACTGTTACTGATTCTGCTGGAACAACAACAGTTGATTTTTTAAATCCAAGTTTTAGTTATAATTTTATAGCTAATTCAACATTAGTTAGTGATTATTTAGTAGTAGGAGGAGGAGGATCAGGGTTTTTTAATGGTTATGCAGGAGGTGGAGGAGGAGGAGAAGTTTTATCTGGAAATTCAAGTTTATTAGGTTCATATGTTGTATATGTTGGAGCAGGAGGAGTAGCTTCAGGTTCTACAACAGGAAACGGTGACGCTTCTATATTCGGAGCAATTATTGCTTAAGGAGGATTTACTGGGACATCAAGTGCTGGAGGAAATAGCGGAAGTGGGGGAGCAGGAGGAGCAGGAGGAACCACAAGTCCATCAGATGGAACTAATGGTGGAGGTGGTGGAGGAGGAACATTTAACGAGGGTGGTGGTGGGAATGGTGGTAAAGGTGGAGATGGTGTGCAAGTTAATGGTATTTATTTCGGTGGAGGGGGTGGTGGTTGTGGTTGTGGAGATGGAAGAAGTGCACCTGGCGGTTTAGGTGGAGATGGAGGTTTAGGTGGAGGCGGAGGAGGTGGTGGAGGCGCAGGTAGTTCTGGTGTAGATGGAGGGAATGGAGGAAGTCCTAATGGTAATGGAGGTGGAGGGGGAGCAGGTAACACTGACACAGGGGGTAATGGAGGATTAGGCGCAGCTCCAGATGGAATTAATGGAACCGATGGAGAAAATGGATTTGATACTAAAGGTGGTCCTGGTGGAGGAGCAAATGGCGGAACTAATAATGCTGGAATAGGTGGAGGAGGTGGAGGAGGAGATAATACAGGTGGTGGCGGTGGTGGTCCAAATGCTGGTGGAGGTTCAGGCTTGGTTAGGTTAAGTTTTGCAACACCAACTCCTGATCCAACTCCAACTCCAATAGGTCCAATTTGTTTTCTTGCAAATACACCAATAACATTGGACCAAGGAATTATACCAATTGATAATATAAATCCAAAAATTCATACAATTAATAATAAAAAAATTGTAGCTGTTACACAAACTATAACCCAAGATGAGCATCTAATTTGTTTTGAAAAGAATTCATTAGGAATTAATTATCCTTCTGAAAAAACTATTATTAGTAAAAAACATAAAATATATTATCAAGGTAAAATGATTGAGGCATTTAAATTTGTTGGTCATTTCAAAAATGTAAAAAAAATAGAATATAATGGTGAAATTTTATATAATATTCTAATGGAAACATATGATAAAATAAGAGTAAATAATTTAATTTGTGAAACATTACATCCAAAAAATATAATAGCAAAACTATACACAAATAATTATAGTGAAAATTATAAAAATAAATTAATAATAATGATGAATGATTATATAATTAAAAAAGACTTCAATAGTTACAAAAAAATAGCAAGTCGTCTTTAAAAAATTTATTATAAAATATTATTAAGCAGATAATTTACCTGTATAAGCAAAATCTTTTAGTTTTATTCTTAATTTATTTACAAAACTCATAGTATTATCTGTTACATATTGACATGATAAAATTATCCTTTTTTGGTTTTTACATAATTTTGATGCACGATGATATAAAAAATCGCCTTCAAAACATACTGCATTATCATTTGTTAAATCAATACTTTTTATATTGTTATTATCATCTTTAAACTGAAATTCTGTGCATGTATAATCGTTTGTTATTGGTATTAATACTGTAAAAAATCTCCCATTATAATAATTATAATCATAATGCCAATTTATCCAATCACCTTCTTTTTCATAAATTAAAATAGCACAAGTTGTTGGAAAACTTAATTCGGTAGGATATAGTTTTAACCCTATTTGTTTTGAAACTATTTTACATAAATCATTTTTGTAATAATTAATTAAATCTGGACAAGTTTTCATTATATTTTGGGTAGATATTGTTATACCACTTTTGTTAGGTAATGCACAATTAAATAATGTTTCTGGATACATTTGAATAGATACTCTTTTTTGTATTTGCTTATTATTAATCATTTGATTAATATTATTTTTATAATTTTCTGGAAGAATAATTTTAAACTCTTTAAATAAACAAAAATTATTATTACATGAATATTTTTTTTTTATTTTACAAGAACCTGAATTATAACCATATGATATAATTAAAATAATTATAAAAATAATAAATACCAAAACATAATATAAATACTTTTTTTGTATTTCTTTTTTCATTTAATAATATAAGTTTATATTATTAAATTTTTTAATCTAATGATTCGATTGTTTTATCAATAATAACTTCTTTTGCTATTTTTTTTATGATTTTATTTTCTTTTTCATCATCATTATCTCCAGAGCCACCCATTGCTTCAATAACAAGTTTATTATATTTGTCTGAAAGTTTGGATTCACTTTTACCACAATCAGGATATTTTGCTCTAAATTCTGGTATTAATTTTGAATTTTTGTGAGCTATATGCTTAATGACCTTTCGTAATTTAAGTTTTTCATCATTTTCTTTTTCCCATTTATTTTCATCTTTTACATACATAACTTCTCTCTTTGAATCACTGCAATGAACAGGTCTTTTATGAATATCTAATGCTTTTAAATTTTTTACAATAATATTGGAAATACCTTCAATAAATCCAAGCTTTCCAACATTTTCCAAGTCAGATAATTGTAATTTGAGAGAATCAACAAAATCCATAATATTCATTGCATCTTTGCAGTCTTCATTTAAAAACACATTTAAATTAAATGTTTTGTTATTTGAATTAATGTTTCCATTATTATTATTAATAATTTGAACGTTGTTTCTATCTTTACATAAATCTATTATTTGATTTTGAAGCTGATTATTCTGATTCAAAAGCGTAAGTATTAAATCTTTTTCATTCAAAGATATAATTGTTTCACTATCATTTTTAGTTATTTCACATTTTTTGCGATGAACAGATAATCCTTGACGATATTTGTATTGTTTTCCGCATTCACATGTGAAAAATTGTGTTATATCGTCAGGGGTTTTTTTGGGTTTTTTTGTCATCATTGTGTCATCATTTTGATGTTTAGGTGTGGAAACATGTCTAATATAGTCTTTCTTATTAGACGTATTAAAGTCACATTTTTTGCATAAAAAATTTTGGGGTTTTTTGGGGTTTTTTTTGTCATCATTTGTCATCATTTATATGATGACATAAAAAAACCCCTAAATTGTTTTTTTATAAAATATTAAAATTTACAGTAACAATGTGAAAATTATTTTTTTGGTGACCAGATGCTAATTTTAATTTATGGTGTGGTGAAGATTTTTTTTCGGAAAAGTCTCCCAGGTTTTTGAAAATGGACATAATAAATGTCCAAAAATGAAAATCCCAAAAAACTTTCCCCAAAAAAAATAAAAATCATCACTACACGTGAAGGAAACTTTTTTGGGTGTTTTTTCAAAAAACCTTAAAATCCCCTTCACTATGTAGTATTCTGTCTTTAAATTAAAAAATTATATAATTATAATATATTATATGTCAGATACAAAAGGTATAAAAAATTATAGCAAAGATTATAGTTTACAATTATCAATTTTGGAGAGTAAACTTTCGAATGAAAGGACGTATATGGCATATATTAGAACAGGTTTAGCTATTGCTGCAATTGCGTTACCATTTAAAAAGTATAGACTTGTTGCTCTTGGTATTTTAATGATAATAATTGGTACAGTTGAATACTATTATGTAAGACATATTTTAGATAATCCCGGTATTCCTGATTATAAAGATTTTTCATTAGGTCCATTTATTATTTCTGTTTCTGTTTTAACAGTGCTTTATATTGAAATAAAAGAATTTAAAAATACTAATTTTTTTAAATTAAAAAATAAATAAAAACCATTTAAAATCATAACAATAAATTTACTATATGACCGAACAAGGAAGATTTGTTGAAGAGATATAAAAAAAATATTAGAAGTAGTGCCTTCTAATGAAATAGAATTGATTAGAGATTTAAATTTGTATTATAATTCATTACATTATTATGCTCCAGAATTGAGAAATTCAGGAGAATGTTGGCAACCATTTTTAAATATATTAAATTATTTTATTCCTAATAAAGAAGAAGATTGGCATTTTAAAATTAAAGATATTCTCGATAATAAAATAATTTAACATGAAATGTTTTTGTCATAAATTTTTAATAAGTTTAAAATTCTCGTAGTTAAAATATTTATATCATTATCAGTTCCAAGTATTGGTGTTATTATTATGAATGAAGAAGTCTTTGTCTTTTTAATTATTGATATGTTAAAATGCAGGTTGCTTTCGCATTTATTTATTTTTTTAAGCCAATATTCATTTGTTCTCGAATTGAAACCACATATATTTATTTCAGTAAATTTATTCAAACATTTTTGAAATATTTCATAAAGTGATTCTAAACTGACATTACACGAAAATTGTAGAGGTTTAATATATCTATATTTGGTGCAAAATATAGATTTATTTTTTTTGTCACCATTGGGTAGAAAACAAGCAGGCATCATTAATAATATAATAAATTAAATTGATAAATTTTAGTTAGTTTATATTTATTATTTAAATTTAAAAATAAATCAATTTTTTTAAAAATACTTAAAAAAAATTAAATAAAATAATATAAAGTAACGAGTGTATATAATATAGTAAAATGGTAAAAGTTTGTTCTTATAACTATCCGATGACTAATAAAGAAGAATTTAGTATTCATCACGAAAAATATCCTTATCCTTTGCATGATTTTCAGAAATGGGCTATTGAAGCAATTATTACTGGAAATCACGTTTTAGTTTGTTGTCCTACAGGTTCAGGAAAGACACTACCTGGAGAATTTGCATTAGATTATTTTCATTCAAAGGGCAAAAAAACAATTTACACAAGTCCCATTAAAGCTCTCTCAAATGAAAAATTTTATAATTTTACACAAAAATATCCTCATATTAGTATTGGTTTAATTACTGGTGATATTAAAACAAATCCAGACGCAGACGTTTTAATTATGACTACTGAAATTCTTTTGAATAAATTATATCAAATTAAGAGCCCTTCTCAAGTTCCAAATTCTTCCATATCCTTCGAAATGGATATTGAAAATGAATTAGGATGTGTAGTATTTGATGAAATTCATATGATAAATGATGAATCAAGAGGTCACGTTTGGGAACAAACAATTATGATGTTACCACAACAAATACAAATGATTGGATTATCTGCTACATTAGATAACCCAGAGCGTTTTGCATATTGGTTAGAAACAAGGGGAGAAGCAAAAGCGTTGGCTGGAAAAGAAGTATTCTTAACAAGAAAGCAAATCCGTGCGGTCCCTTTGATACATTATAGTTTTATTACGGTAATTAATGGAATAAATAAGGCAATAAAAGATAAATCTATACAAGAAGAAATAAAACGTGCTACAAATAAACCCTTTGTTATTCAAGATGAAAAGGGTGTTTTTAACGAATTAAATTATAAAAATATGACCAAAATGCTGGGTCTATTTGAAAACAATAAAATACGCGTAAAACGCCATCATGTTTTAAATAAAGTAACTCAATATTTAGTAGAAAATGAAATGTTGCCTGCGTTATGCTATGTATTTTCACGCAAACAATTAGAAAAATGCGCACAAGAATTAACAACTAATTTATTGGAATTTGATAGTAAGGTCCCATATACAGTTGACAGAGAATGTGAAAAAATTATTCGAAAATTACCAAATTATGAAGAATATTTGCATTTACCTGAATATGTTAATACAGTTAAACTTTTACAAAAAGGTGTTGGTATTCATCATGCTGGTTTAATGCCTATTTTGAGAGAGATGACAGAAATTTTATTTTCACGAGGATTCATAAAGGTTCTTTTTTGCACTGAAACAATGAGTGTTGGTATTAATTTACCAGTAAAAACCACAATTTTTACAGATGTTTCAAAATTTAATGGAGAAATTATGCGACCTCTTTATTCTCATGAATATACACAAGCTGCAGGCAGAGCTGGTCGTCTTGGTTTGGACACTGTAGGTCACGTAATCCATCTGAATAATTTATTTCGCAATACTGATTCTATAAATTATAAGACAATGATGAATGGTAAACCTCAAAGTTTAACATCTAAATTTAAAATTTCATATAATTTAATATTAAATTTGCTGGATATTGGTGACAATAATTTAGTAAGTTTTGCTAAAAAAAGTATGGTAACTGGTGACCTCGATAATCAAATGAAAGATGTTTATTACAAAATATCATCTTTAAATAGTGAATTAGATAATATTCAAAACTGTTCTTCAAATTTAAGGACTCCAATAACTATTTTGGAACAATTTATTGAACTTCAAAAAAATAGAATAACTGCTGTAAATAAAAAAAGGAAAGACATTGAAAGGCAGTTACAACAACTACATGATACCTATAAATATATAGAGCAAGATAAAACAAGTTATCAAAAAATAGAAGTAAAACAAAAAGAAATAAATCAATATCAAAAACAATTAGATAATATTAATTCTTTTATAAAAAGTGGTGTTGGTCAAGTTTTATTACTTCTACAAAATGACAAATATGTAGAAGGCGATTTTGCAGATGAATCTACACTTAAATTGACATTCAAAGGAAAAATAGCATCACAGTTGAGAGAAACTCAATGTTTAGTTTTTTCTGAACTATTAGAAACAAAAAGAATTGACAATTTTTCTTCTAAACAACTTGTATCTTTGTTTAGTTGTTTCACAAACATAAGTGTTCAAGATGATTTCAAAGAAAATTTTCCTTTTATAGATGATAAATCAGTTAATGAAATTGTTACACAGGTAGCAACTATGTATTCTGATTATCAAAAAAAGGAAGTTGAATACGGTATTTGCACAGGGTCAGATTATAATATTCACTATGACTTATTAAGATATACAAATGAATGGTGTAATGCTGAATCGGTAGAAGACTGTAAACTATTATTACAAAAGTTAGGCAAAGAAAAAGAAATATTTTTAGGCGAGTTTGTAAAAGCTCTTTTAAAAATAAATAATATCTCAAATGAGATGGAAAAGATAGCTGAACTTACAGGTAATGTAGCATTTTTAAGTAAATTACGAGAAATTCCAAAGATGACTATGAAATATGTAGTTACAAATCAGTCATTATATGTATAAAATATTAAGTAGGTAAAATAGTATTTTCATTTTGGTAAGTAATTATTTTATTTCTGATTATATAAATAGCCGAAATAGTTAATAAAGATATCTCACTTGAACTTCTTAATATCATAGGTGTATCATTTAGTTTAACACTATAAAATATCCACATACTGGATGAAAAAATATTCAAAATACAAAATAATAAAGACAAACTATTTGTGCTTTTATTTTTAAAAAGTAAAAACATGAAAATAAACCTACCTATTATTGATAAAGATGTTGCAGTATATGGAATAGTTTTTAAATTATCATTGTTCATTGTATATAAAAATATGTAAAAATTTATTGTATAAATTATAATTTAAATATTTAAAAGTATATTAAATTATAGAATGAAAATTTTAGATGATGTGAAGCTGGATTATTCAGATGTGTTATTACTTCCAAAGAGAAGTCAATATTCGTCAAGGTCAGAAGTTTTATTAGAGAGAACAATTAAATTTAAATATTCTCCACACATATGGACTGGTGTTCCCATTATGGTAAGTAATATGGATACCACTGGAACAATAGAAATGGCATTGGAATTGCAAAAACATAAAGTTTTAACATGTTTACATAAATATTATACTGTAGATGATTTAAAAATAAAACCATTGGATATTAATTATTTTGCAGTTTCAACAGGTATAAGTGATAATGATTTAGAAAATTTACATAAAATTATGGAATTAATTAAACCAAAGTTTATTTGTATAGATGTAGCAAATGGATACATGACAAAATTTATAGAAAAATGTAAGGAAATAAGAGAGAAATATCCAACAACAATATTGATAGCTGGTAATATTTGCACTTCTGAAGGAGTTTTAGAGCTTGTAATGAACGGAAAAGTGGATATTGTAAAAGTCGGTATAGGCAGTGGAAGTTGTTGCACAACAAGAAAACAAACAGGTATAGGAATGCCTCAATTAAGCGCAGTGATAGAATGCGCAGATACAGCGCATGGATTGGACGCTCATATTATTAGCGATGGTGGTCTTCAAGTAGTAGGTGATTTTTCAAAAGCTTATGGTGCAGGTGCAGATTTTGTAATGAGTGGTTCTATGTTTGCTGGTCATGATGAAAGCGGTGGGGAATTAATAGAAGTGGAAGAAAATGGTAGAAAAAAGACATATAAAATATTTTATGGTATGAGCTCATCAACCGCTATGAATAAATATAGCGGTGGCGTAGCAAAATATAGAAGTAGTGAAGGAAAATCGGTAAAAATAGAACACAGAGGTCCAGTAGAAAATACCATTTTAGATATCCAAGGTGGTATAAGGTCCTGTATGACATATTTAGGAGCAAAAAAAATAAAAGATATTCCAAAATGTGCTTCTTTTGTAAGAGTAAATCGTCAATTAAATCAGATATATAATGGAAATGAAATCTAATAAGTATTATATATATATGAAGTTAGTTTTTAGAACACTCACATTTCACATTTTGTGTATAATTGTTTTTGGTATAATATATTTTAATTATAAAGACCAATTTCACAGAGACGTTAATTATACAGATGATAACAAAAAAACTCCTGCATTAATTGATTGTATATTTTTATCAACTACTGTACAAGCAGGAGTAGGTTATTCAGATTTATATCCATTTACAAATTTAGCAAAAATAATATTAATTATACAGCAATTAATTATGATATCCACTAACGTGTTTTTGTTATATATTTTTACTTTATAAAAAATACAGCATTCATCGTGATATTATTATTTTTTTCTGTTATTTCAAAAACCATTTAATATAATAGTTAATATTATTTAAATATATTTAATATAAATTTAAATAATGGACGTAGCAATCAATAATAAATATATAATTATAAAAAAAATAGGCGAAGGGTCTTTTGGTACTATATATAAGGGTCAAAATTTAAGAACAAAAGAGTATGTAGCGATAAAAGTTGAACCAATCAGAAAAGGAACAAAATTACTAAAAAATGAATCAATTATATATAATCATTTGAATAACTGTCAAGGTATTCCTTCAGTTAAATGGTTTGGAAAAGATATGGTAAATTATTATATGGTAATAAATTTATTAGGCGAATCTTTACAAGATTTAAAAAATAAAAATGACTCTTTCTCTCTAAAATTAACTCTGCAAATTGGTATAAATATAATAAATTTATTAAAAACAATACATAATAAAGGTTTAATTCATAGAGATATAAAGCCAGATAATTTTTTATTAGGAGTAAATAGTAAGAGCACTCAAATTTATATTATAGATTTTGGATTATGTAAATCATTTATCAATAAAGAAAATCATATTGAAATGAAATTAACCCATAATTTAATAGGAAGTAGAACATACGCAAGTATAAATGCACATGATTATATGGAATTAAGTAGAAGAGACGATATGGAATCATTAGGATATATGATGTTATATTTTTATTTAGGTGAATTATCATGGAAAGATTTAATAGTTTGCTCAAATAAAGATATAAATGATGAAATAAAATATATGAAGAAAAATTTAAAATTAGAAGGATTACCGGAAGTTTTAGTAAACTATATGAAGTATATTAAAAGTATGGAATTTACCGAGAAGCCAAATTATTTTCTTATAATTGATAATTTTAAAAGAGCAATAGAAGATATAAGTTCAAAAACAGTAAAAAACATATGATAATATAATAAATGGTTTATGATAAAATGAATGAATATATTGAATCTATATTTACGGTTTTTAAAATGGTAAATGAAAAGTCCGATTATCAGAAAGATAAAAAAATGAAGATAATATCAATGGTTATTTATAATTATGTTTTAAAAATGTCAAAAGATTATAATTTAGATTTAAAAAGTATTTCACAAAAAGAAAGTATAAATTTAATACCTTTTTTTGAGTATATATCGCATAACAACATAGAATTATACGATTTTAATAAGATAAAAATGGAAGATGTTGATACAAGTCAAAACTCTGATTTAGAGAGATTTGTTTTAACACATATTTATTATATTACACAAAATAAATAATATTTTTAATAAACAGTATAAAGATAATATATTATAATAAATTATAATACAATGTCATTTAAGCATGCTGTTACAAGTTCTGTTGCTGGTGATACACTAACTGGTCGTGTCAAATGGTTTAATAACAAAGCAGGTTATGGTTTTATTACTGTAACTGATGGAAGTCGCTCGGGTTCGGATATTTTTGTCCACCATAGTGGTATTAATGTAGAAAACCAACAATACAAGTATTTAATTCAAGGTGAATATGTGGATTTTTTTTTAGAAAAAGCAGAATCTGGTAGTCACGAGTATTATGCTTCGGGTGTTCATGGAGTAAAGGGTGGTAAGCTTATGTGTGAAACACGTCGTGATTTTAAGCTTGCAAGAAGTGTTTACAAGGTTACCAAACCCATCTCAAGTTCTTCTACAATTGATTCAAATATCGATGAATCAAAAACTCCCAGACAATCAAGAGTTCCAAGGCAAACAGCTCCAAGGTCTCGTGGCGAAGGTCCACGTGAGTCTGAAAGTGATAAGAAGGAGTGGACTACAGTTACACGAAGTAAGCCAGATGAAAAGCAATCAGAAAAGCAAACAGAAAAGCAACCAGTAAGAACTCGTGGCAGACCTCCAAGAGGAGCTGTTAGTAATAAGTAAAAAAATTAAAAATTAAAAATAAAAAAAATAAATAAAAATTAAAAAGATAATTATATAAATAAAAATGATTATATAATTATTCAACAACCAACTAAAAAAAGTTCAAATCTTAATAAATGCCACGATTATCAATTTAATCATTTATTTGACTACACCTTCCATTCTGAAGATACATCCTGAAAATACTCTTCAATTATTCTTCCTTGCATTTTTATTATAATATTTGTGCTCTTCCAATATGGCGAAAAATATTTAATTATAGAATGATTTGCTGATAATGCTTGTAAACCTCCCATTGCGTATATATTTTTCCCCATTTCAACTATTAAGTTTTTATTTAATGGATTTTCATATATTGTTTTACAGCATACGTGATTAAAATTACCATATTCTGCCCATAATTCAATATGATTTTCAAGTGTTTCTAACATTTCTTCATAACTTGGATAAGGGGTAACCTTAACAAACTCTTCAATCACTTCATTTTCTTCTTGTATTAAATCTTTATTATCATTATTATTCATTATATAATTTAGTTATTTATGTTTAAATTAAATATTTATGTTTAAATTACTTATTTATAATCTATAATAAATTTTATAAATATTTTTTAAATAATATAGATGTAATATATAAAAATGTCTGATACAAACAGTTCAACAGATTCAGGAAAAGATTTAGATAATACACAAATGGGTGGAAAAAGAAGAAGAAATGGTCATAAATATTCATGCAAATGTCCAATTTGTATTAATATGAAACACGCTAAACGTGGTGGTGATAATGATGAGCTTGACAAAGATATAGATGAACAACAGTCAAATATAGGGTCACAAATTGCAGGTCAAAAGAAAAAAAGTAATGGACACAAAAAAAAATGTGGATGCCCTATTTGCCAAAATATACTTAAGAAAAAAGGTGGTGATGATGAAGAATCCGGTATTGGTTCTCAAATAGCAGGTCGTAAGAAAAAAAGTAATGGACACAAGAAAAATTGTGGATGCCCTATTTGTCAGAATATGCGTAAGAAAGGAGGTGATGAAGAAAACGAATCAGACAAAAAAGAAGATGAAGATATGAAATCGAATGAAACAGAGGCGTTGAATAATGAATATGATGATTTAGACCAAGAAATTTCGATTATTTCTGGAGGTTCTCGAAGACGCAAGTCATATAAATCAAGACGCAACAAAAAAACACGAAAAAATAGAAGACGAACCCATAGAAGACGTCATTAAACTATTTATATAAATAAATATTTATTTAAATCGATTTAAAGTTTAGACGATAATTGTATTTATATAATGAGTGAAAATATAAATAAAATTGAAACAAGTGAAATTATAGTTGATAATAATGTGTTTGAACAATTTGGTAATATAATAGAAAGTTTATCAGGGTTTAGAACACAGATAAATTTAATTCAACAACAACTAAAGCAACTTGAAAAAAATGTAAAAAAACAAATGAAAGGGTTAAAAAAAGATATTATTAAAAATAAAAATAAAGGAAATAGAAAACCATCAGGATTTGCAAAACCAAGTAAGGTGACAAAAGAATTGTGTGAATTTATGAATAAAACGGAAGGCACAGAAATAGCACGTACAGAAGTTACCAGAGCACTTGTATCTTATATTAAGACAAATAAATTAGAAAATGAAACTAATAGTAAAATAATTACACCTGACCAAAAGTTGAAGTTTTTATTAGGAATTGAGGATGGAGAAGAGATAACATATTTTAACATTCAAAAATACATGAACAAGCATTTTTTAAAGGCCGAATAAAGATAAAAATACATAAAAAATATGTAATAATTTATTAATTAAATTTATTATAATTATGAAAAATTAAAATACTTTTTCATATTTAATTATTAACAATTCATCGTCTTCTTCAAGAATATTTTCTTTAAATTGTTTTTCAAAATTATAGTTTAAAAATAAATCACACATGAAATTTTTATTAAATCGTGTTACCCATACATTTTCACATAAGTGAATATTATTTTCATATATAATTTTACCCCCAATAAATATTATTTTAAAATTTCTATTTAAAGAAGGATATATATCGATATATCTCTCTCTATTCTTCATAATATCAATGTAAATTTTATCATTATTTGTAAAAATAAGATTATCATATTTATTGTAATTTTCATTAAACAAATAAATTTGAGGTTCTCTTGTATAAACTATATTCAAACGATTCTTTAATGGTCTATAATCTTGGGGTATTGAAAAATATGTATTTTTTCCCATTATTACAACATTACGTTTAGTAATATTGTAAAAAAAGTCCATATCTTTTTTTGATTTCCAAGGAATTACACCATTTTTTGAAATTCCATTATTACTATCTATTGCTAATATTGCTTCCATTATATTTTAATTATAAATTTAAATTATAAATTTAATTTAAAAATATAAATTATGGAAGAAAAAATAAGTAGAATAAAGGAGGCTGTTAACAAAATTTTTAAAATGGATATGAAAAAAATAATTTTTATTTATACACCTCCAAAAGTAGGTTCTACAACTTTAGTTACATCATTAAGAGTTTCTCTCGGTAAAAGTTGCAACGTTATACATATTCATGATGATATTATGTTAAATGTAATATCAGGAATTAGTAATGTTACTGTTAATGAAATAATAAATTATTTAGCACAAGAAGGAAAAGATGTATATGTTATTGATGTATATAGAACACCAATTGAGAGAAAAATGTCAGAGTATTTTGAAAAAATATCACCTTATCATTTTAATACTACTGAAGATAACATAAGTAGATATAACATGCAACGGATAAATGATAGATTTAATAAATTATTTCCCCATCTTGCGTTAGGAGAGCATTATTTTGACAAATATGATATAACAAATCATATACCATTTGATTTTGAAAAAAAATACACTGTTCAAGAAATATATAATATTAAATTTATAAAAATCAGATTATGCGACTCTGCAATATGGGGACAAATTTTAACAAATATATTAAAAATAGAAATTATTATAATTGATGATTATCAAACAGATAATAAATCGATAGGAACATTATATAAGAGATTTAAAGAAGAATATATATTACCAGAAAATTATTTAGAACTAATTAAAAATTGTAAATATTTTAATTATTATTATTCTGAAGAAGAGAGAAATAAATATTTAGAATCATGGAAAAAAAAGTTAAGAGGATGTTTTACTCCATATACCTATGCCGAATATAATTTTTATGTAAATTTGTATTTAGAAAATCAATATATAAATGATATTCAACTTGACCATTATATTGATAATGGATGTTATTGTAAATTATGTAATAAAAAGAGGAGAGAAATATTTTTTAAAGCTAAAAAAGGGGAAAAAATAATTGAAAAATTAATTCATTACGATGTTATTAGTAACGAAATAGATAATCGCAATAATAAATTAGTGGAAGTTATAAAGAAAAAAATTGCTTTAAAAAAATTTCAACCAAAACAATTCACACTTAATCACAATTAATAGAAAAAAAAGATATCATCAAATGGTGACTCTTTTTTAATTTAATTAATTACAGTTACATGTGTTAAATATAAATTAAATATAAAATATGAATATTAATATACATAGAGCTCGTAGTCGTCAGGATTCACTACTTCTGCTCTCTCTGGTCCTTGAGGTATATTATATATTATTTCTACAAAATCCTCTGGATTGCCTGGTGTGCGGTCTTCATAGAAATCCAACAGACTTTCGCTTTCGACGTTATCTTCCTCATCGTCTAACTCATAGTCGTCTTCCTCATAGTCGTCTTCCTCATAGACGTCTTCCTCATAGTCGTCTTCCTCATCATCAGAGACAATATTTGGCGTTCGCTTGACGCTTGGGATGTAAACTACCTGTTGCTTGTATGTTGCTTTTGTGCAAGGGCGAATTGTTCCTAACTGTGCTATTTCTGTTTGGCCAAAATATTTTAATAAACAAATAATACGATATGCATCTTCCGTGTCTGACCATAGAACAGGAAAGCGCACACACTGGACGCCAGTGTTATACCAAAAGATAGGGTCCGTTGTGTAATAAGAAGGGTCTATATTATAAAAACACATGATTTTTTCCGGATTGATATTTACGATATCTTGCAGAGCTCGTGCTATATGAGTTGGTGAAAAGCACACTGAAATAGCATCAATTTGAAGATATCTGATAGGTTGCATTTTAATAATTTTTTTGAAAGAACGTCAGTATGCGCAAAGAGGAATATAAGTTAATGTATTGTTATAAATAAAAAAAGTATTTCAATTTTTTTTTTATTTGACTAAATTTACATTAAACTAAAAATTTATAATGATATTTAAATAAATAAAATAAAAATAAAAAATAAAAATGACTGCTAATATATAGTAAAATGGTTAAGTTTTTTAATATTAAATATAAATAAAATGGTGATTTTGGCTCCACCTTTTAAAAAGGTGGACAAATATAAATTTTTAGTAAATAAAGAAATGAGTGTAAAAAAAAAAAAATTGAAATGCTTTTAAAAATAAAAATAACAGTAAATAA
>Ga0315284_10006493_pt1 | contig 16636 bp, 16 predicted proteins | sample YL17G09_16_MG_FD_203696 | JGI IMG/M metagenome (GOLD analysis project Ga0315284, IMG submission 203696) | Sediment microbial communities from Yellowstone Lake, YNP, Wyoming, USA - YL17G09_16 | ecosystem: Environmental > Aquatic > Freshwater > Lake > Sediment | place: USA: Wyoming | collected...
AAATCCTATATCGGTTTTTTGTTTTTCGTTTTTTCATCCCTGAACCCTTTCAAAGGCAACGATGCCTTTGAATATATCGGACGTTCAGGGGTTATTCGGATAGGCTCTAAATGATATTCCGACCTACCAGTTCAACTTGACCACCACAAAGATAGTTAACGTAGCTATCTGCGAGGCCACAGGTGTCGCGCCAGGCACCTATGATATCGCCGCGTTTAGTGAGCACACTCTGATGAACGCCAAAAGAAGCGTGGTCATTTCGGCGCCAAAGACGTCAGTGAACTTGGGAACACTACTGGAAGGCAACGCCAACCAGGATAACATAATTGATTTTGGCGATTATGCCATTCTGTCGATGTGCTGGCTGGCATCCCAAACGCAGGCGGAGTATGATGTTCTAACGGATTTTGACCGCAATGGACTCATTAACCTTTCTGACCTTCGTCTGTTGGCAGCCAGTTGGCTGAGCATCTCCCCCGTAGAAATCCCGTAGGTTGCAAAAGCTCATACGACCAATATAGAGCTGTGGCAACCCTTGCGAAATTCGTCACCTACAGGCAAGCTCAGCTCAAATGACATCCAAGAGCTTAGGACCATCAACTAGAGGTGTTCATGGGAAATTCCGGTGAAGATACGGACCATTTCTTGCCTAAAAAGTTTCGTTGGTATACGCTCGGCGCGCTAATTCTTCTCCTGGGACTGGGGATCGTCGCAGCAATTTCAGGCTTGTTTAACTTTCTTCTACTGAGTGTGGGAGAATTTGCCTTGTATTTTATCTACCAGAGAAAGTGGAGAAAGCTCCACCAAGGCATTGATCTGGTCGGTGGGCAAAAGGCGGACACTAAATCATTTCCTTTCGGCCGGTATGTTCTCTTGACCTGGGTCTATGCGATGATCATGGAATTCTGTGTGGATTTCGGTGCTTACGGCACGATCAATCCAGGTATCGTTCTGGTCATAATGGTCGTGCTCACACCGCATTATTTCTTCATGGCCGCCGTCTTTTCGCCTGTGGTTTAGGTGGTACACTTACTCCCCTCGCCAAGCGTACTTTACGATGGGGCTGGTTGGGTTCTTATTAGAGTCCGTTATTTTGAAACTCTTTGCCGGAACATTCGAGTTGTCGGGCATCTTGCTTTTCCCGATAGATGTTCCGGTTCATATGCTAAATTATGGGGGATTTGTGTTAATCCCCACGTTCCGCCAGAATCAATCCGAGCAAAGAGAACCCGTGAGAACGAGAAAAAAATACCTTGTGGGCATCTTGGGAACCTTGGCCCTGACGCTCCCCGAAATCGCCGGGACTTATTGGTTTGTCTATAAGGTGCTCCTCAAATGATGGGATAGTGGGGGCAGCTACCGCGCTAATACAACACAATTGCTTACCCGACTTCGCCTTCACGGCGACGCAATCCGCATCACACAATACGACCTTGTCATTCAGAGTGCAGCCGAGGAATCTATTAAATAATTGTCATCTTCCTCCCCATTCATTCCGTAAGGAACCGTCATTCGTGTCCGTCCCTATTTATATAATCTTGAAAAGCATCAACATCAGAGCTACAATTTGTATTGTTTATGCTCGATACATCTAAAAAAAGATATCGGTTGCGAATCGTGATTCCGGCTTACCCAGCCTTCAACATTTATTCGCGCATCGCCAGAAGGACTACAGCTTTGGGACCGGTATGTGTAGCTAGTGCTGTAAATAAGATGGAGGGATGGGATGCCGAGGTTGTCGACGAAAATAATCTTTGCAGATACGGTCCAAGGAGTGCTTCAGGTGGGGCTGACCACAAAGTCCTTCAACAACAGAGAGCTGCAGACGTTGTCGGATTTTATGGTGGATTGACGTGCACGATACCCAGACTCTACAGCATAGCCCAGTTTTATAAACAGGGAGGGATTGTAACTATCGCCGGAGGACAGCATTTTGTTGAAGATAATTTAGCTGAAGCGTTGTCCTCTGGCATCGACTATGTAGTCATAGGTGAAGGAGAAGAGACTATTAAGGAGCTTCTATGGGCGATAGAGGGCAAGCTGAAGGTAAGTGGGGTCAGGGGTATTGCTTATCTGCATAATGGCCAGGTCATTCACACTCCAGCGAGAGAACCCATCACTGATTTTGACAAATTGCCTTTGCCGAATTTTCCCCTGGTTCGTTATGCCAAGATAAAAATCTATCCTGTCGAAAGGATACGTGGCTGCGGCATGGACTGCGAATTCTGCACGGTCAAGGGCAAGCCCAGATGTGCTTCTGCCGAACGACTGCTCGAGCACATTCGTTCTCTTGTGGAAACAGTGAACGCCAGAAGTTTCTTTATCGTAGATGACCTTTTCGGTCAGCAGCGCGACGAGACAATAAGATTCTGTAACCTGCTTGGAGACTATCAGAAAAGTATTGGGAGAAGGCTTATCACCACTGTTCAGATAAGATTGGATAAAGCCAAAGACCCTGAGCTGCTCTCTGCTATGCAGCAGGCGGGCATCAGGATGGTAGCCATCGGTTTTGAATCGCCAATCGAAGAAGAATTGATAGCTATGAACAAGCACGTAAGAGCTGAAGATATGCTATCACTCACAAGGATATTTCACAAATTTGGGTTCTTGGTGCACGGGATGTTTATTTTTGGCTACCCGCAGAAGCTACAGGTGACTTTCAAGATGCCGGTGAAGGAACGGGTGAGACATTTCAGGAATTTTATCAGAAGAGCCAAAATTGACACTGTGCAGGTTTTGTTGCCTGTTCCTCTGCCCGGGACAGAGTTGAGACACAGACTTGAAAGACAAAACAGAATCTACCCGATTGATGTTCTGGGGTGGCAGTATTATGACGGCAGCTTTCCACTGTTCGAGCCGGATGAGCCGATGAGCGCAGAAGAGATGCAGAATTCCGCCAGAAATATCATGGCCAGGTTCTATCGGTTCAATTATATGTTTTTGATAGCCCTGAATATATTCTCTTTTCCAGGTATAATTTTCTTCCTTCATAATATCCGGTTAGGATGGAGCAGGTGGTACCGCTCGTGGCGCAACTATCTCATTCGCTTTGGCGGTTGGATTACAATAAGGAAGTGGACTTCAGAATTTAGGAAAGACGATTTCCTAGAAAAACTGCGGAAGGCAAAGGAAAATTTGGGGTCAGGCATAAATAGGCTTGAATGCACCCTTTCACGGAATGGCTCTCGCTCAGAAAAATCGGTAGCACATCAAAAAACAGAATAAAAAGTGGAGTAAAAGCGACACAGGCGTGTGCTACCGCTCGCTGGAAACATCTTTCTTTTCGCTTAATGCCTGCTGGATTATGGCAGAAGAACTATCTTTTTTGTTAAGGCCTTCAAATAGGGGCATGAACAGTAGGGTAACAAGCAAAAAGAAGTTCAGTCGCCGCTCCTTGCGTCGCTTTTCCTGCTGAACATCTGGCCTTCCCCAGAGAAATTGGTAATGCAATAAAGATTAGATTAAAAGTGGGGTTGAGGTGGGCTGGGGCAGTTATATGGTTTGCTTTTCTGGCTGTGGTTTTTCTTCACTTGCGGGAGGCTTGCGCGCGGTGGCAGGAAAAGGAAAAGAACAAGCTTTGCGTTTATTTGGCAGAAATGATATGCTGGTAACTCTGAGAGGCTTGGATATATCGTCAAGCATCATATGTGGGAAATCTATGGTTGAGTCATGGTAAATATACCTAAAATTGGAGCTGCCTTATGAGGCGCGAAAAAGATATTAAGAGGTTTATGAAGAAGCAATACGCAAAGGTCGCACGAAAGGGAGATTCTTGCTGTTCAAGCGATTTTGGTCCTTCCAACCCTATTGAGCAGGCTAAAGCAATCGGATACTCCCAACAAGAAATAAGGAGCGTACCAGAGGAAGCTGTGATGGGCATGGGGTGTGCCAATCCGATAGCACTGGCAGAATTAAAGGATGGCGAGACTGTTTTGGACCTTGGTTGTGGAGGAGGCTTCGATGCCTTTCTTGCAGCGCATAAGGTCGGCCAGAAGGGTAAAGTCATTGGCATAGATATGACGCCCGAGATGATTAAAAAGGCAGCAGAAAATGCTGTAAAAGGAAACTATAGAAATGTGGAGTTTAAGCTTGGGGAAATAGAGAATCTGCCGTTAGAGGATAGCTGTGTCGATGTGGCCATAAGCAACTGTGTCATTAATCATTCTCCGGACAAATTAGCTACATTCAAGGAAGTAATTAGAGTCTTGAAGCCAAGCGGCAGGATTCTTATAGCGGATTTGGTTACCGAAGAAGAGTTTGCTGAGGATGTTCTGGATGGTCTGGATAAAGTCTGGGCGGAATGGATAGCTGGAGCTATGGGGATGCAGGAATACTTGAACACAGTTAGAGAAGCAGGCTTCAGGAATGTTGCGATTGCAGCCGAGAAACTTTTTAGCATGTCCCAGATGGACGATAGGCTTAAAGGAAAAATCATCAGTATCCAGGTAAAAGCATACAAGTCAGGAAGGCAAGAATGAATTTTAAGGATAAGGTAGTGGTGGTCACGGGTGCAAGCTCAGGCATTGGAGAAAACTATAATAAGAAAAGATGCGGAAATTGAGGTGAGGTGCAGATGCTTTGCAAATATGTGTATCCGGGTGTCTTCTTCGCACTTGATACCATTCTAACTAATGAACTCAGTCAAATTGAGTAATAACCTTTACCAAGGAGTATGACAATGTATAAAGGAAAAGTGAATATCCTGGTCATAAGACCTGTGACATTGAACTGGGTACTGCCATTATGCCTGATAATTCTTGCTAGTCTGACATACCAGAAGGCGGTTGGACAACCTCGCAACGCGCCAAATTTGCAGCAGGAAAAGTGGAAAGCCGGCGTTGCCTCAGTCGTCATTACACCGGAGCAATCAATGTGGATGGCCGGGTATGCGGCCAGGACAAAACCATCCGAAGGGAAAGTCAATGACCTCTATGCCAAGGCATTGGCGATAGAAGACGCTCAGGGCAATAGATTGGTAATTGTCACGGTCGATTTGCTCGGCATACCCCGATATTTACGTGACTGGCTGGAAATACAAGTAAACGAGCGCTACAAACTACCCCCGGAGAATCTATTGTTAAACGCATCCCACACCCACTGCGGTCCTGCTGTAATGGAAACCGACTATTCTATCTATGGAGATTCCTTCTATGGTTTATCACCGGAGCAGGTTCAACAAAGTAAGCAATACGCAGAGTCCTTACAAAAGAAGTTGCTCCAGCTCGTCGGCCAAGCGGTAAATAATCTATCTGAGGCACGACTTGGATATACGCATGCCCGGGCTGGCTTTGCTATGAATCGGCGATCGAAAACTGAGCGGGGTTACCAGATAGGCCCTAATCCTGATGGTCCGGTTGACCACGATGTCCCGGTGTTGCGCGTTGATAATCCTGACGGCGGATTGCGGGCAGTGTTGTTCGGATATGCCTGCCATAATACTACGCTTAACTTCTACAAGTTCTGCGGTGACTATGCTGGTTTCGCCCAGCAATATCTGGAGGAAGCACACCCTGGGGCAACTGCTTTGTTTGTAATCGGTTGCGGTGGCGACCAAAATCCATATCCGCGGGAAGAACCTCGTAGTCTGGAGTATTCTTTGCAACATGGCCGAGCATTGGCCAACGCGGTAGAGGCAGCAATTATCTGTAATCCTCGGCCTGTCCGAGGACCTATTAGAGCAGCAATAGAACAGACTATGCTGGAGTTTGCGGCGCCTCCGAGCCAGGAACAGCTTGAACAGCAAAAAAAATCAGAAAATAAGTATGAACGCCGGCACGCAGAAGCGCTGTTGAACGAGTTACAGCAAACCGGCAAGATTCGCACCACATATCCGTATCTGATACAGGTTGTCGGATTTGGAAATGACCTGACGATGGTGGCGCTGGCCGGCGAAGTGGTAGTTGATTATTCGCTGCGATTGAAAGCAGAGCTTGCTGGTTCGCCGGTCTGGGTGGCTGGCTATTGTAATGATGTATTCGGTTACATACCTTCGCTTAGAATATTAAATGAAGGCGGTTACGAGGGCGGCGGCGCTATGCTATATACTCCATTGCCGGGACCTTTTGCGCCTTCAGTTGAAAAGCAGGTCATAGATAAAGTGCACGAGTTGGTCAATAGAGTGCGGGCACCGTTAGAAAAAAAGACTTCTTTCTAACGGAGCAAGCACCGAGGAGCAATTGAAATTAGCACAGTTGTAGTTGCATACCGACTGCTGCACATTATAATAAAAATAACACAGGAAAATAATTGTCGTGTTAGAGTGAATATTTAAATGTTATGGAAAAAAATTCCTATAGATGAGAGGAGTTAGAAATGAATAAGAACAATTTAAGCAGGCGACAGTTTATAGCTGCCGCATCAGCAGGCTCACTCGCTGCAGCTGCCTTAAAGACGATTCCCGCATATAGCAATCTAAGCGAAAAGGCAGGCAAACTCGCGATTCTGGGTGGTCAGGCGGTTAGAACCAAGCCCTGGCCTTCCTGGCCAATCTGGGATAAGTCGGCTGAAGAATCCATCCTGTCAATACTGCGTAGTGGAAATTGGTTTCGTTTCCAAGGAACGACAGTTTCCGAATTCGAAAAAAAGTATGCTGAGCTAATCGGGGCAAAGCGATGTGTTTGCACCGTCAACGGGACTAACGCCTTGATGACCGCCTTGCATGTGCTTGATATAGGGGTCGGCGACGAGGTTATTGTATCCCCATATACATTCATTGCCACATATAATGTGGTTATCAACTCTTGTGCCCTGCCGGTCTTTGCTGATACCGACCCCGAGACTTTCCAGATAAATCCGGACAAGATAGAAGAGAGAATCAATGAAAGGACCAAAGCGATTCTGCCGGTTCATATTCTTGGTCTGCCGGCTAATATGGACAGGATAAATGCTATTGCTAAGAAGCATAATCTGGTCGTAATCGAAGATGCCTGCCAGGCCTGGATGGCGGAATGGAGAGGTAAAAAGTGCGGCACAGTGGGAGACCTCGGGTGTTTCAGCTTCCAGAACTCCAAGCACCTGCCCTGTGGCGAAGGAGGCGCCGTTGTTGGAAATGACGATGAAATAATGGACAGATGTTTCTCATACCATAACTGCGGCCGACCTTATGGCAGCGTTAAAGGGACCAGCGGTTACCCCATCACAGGCACCAACTTCAGAATGACCGAATACCAGGCAGCCATATTGCTTTCCCAGATGAAGCGCCTCGAAGAGGACACCCAAACCCGTAACGAAAACGCCCGTTATCTGACATCGAGAATCAAAGACATCCCTGGTATTATCCCCCACAAACTGTATGAAGGCGTAACCAGAGCGGCCTATCATCTGTATCCGTTCCGCTATAAAAAAGAGCACTTTAATAACGTTCCAAGAAGCAAATTCCTCGCCGCTCTTGAAGCGGAAGGCGTTCCATGCTCCGGCGGATATGGTCCCCAATATAAAGACAGCTTCATTGAAGTTACTTTGAATTCAAAGAATTTCAAAAGGGCCTTTTCGAAGGAGCGACTGGATAAATACCGTCAAGAGCTCCGCTATCCTGATAATGACCAGCTTTGTGAAGAAGCGGTGTGGCTCAGCCAGACACTTTTTCTGACGACCAAAGAGGATATGGATGATATCGCTGATGCCATTTCGAAAATTTATGAGAATCGAGATAAACTGGCATAAGCAGAAAAAACTTCTACGGCCAAAGAAGACTAGTTTCTTTATGAGAGGAGATAGAAGTGAATAAGAACGATTTAACCAGGCGGCAGTTTTTAGCGACCGCATCAGTCAGCACTATCGCCGCTGTATCACAGGGCATTCCAGCCTATGGCAATATCAGTAAAAAGGCAAGCAAATTAGCAATCCTTGGCGGTGAACCGGTAAGAAAAAACAAGAGTTGGCCTAATTGGCCATACTGGGATGAAAAGGTCATAAACAAAGTAGTCGAAACTACAAAGAGCAGAATATGGTGTAGAATCCAATCTGAGTCGGGCACTGTCCCTACATTTGAAAAGGAATTTGCACAATTGATGGGGACGAAATTCTGCGTGGCCACAGGCTCCGGAACCCAGGCATTGCACACCTGCGTGGAGGCGCTTGGAATTGGTGCGGGAGACGAAGTCATTACCTCACCTTATACTGACCCCGGCACAATCGCTTCCATTTTGTCTGCCAGGGCCCTGCCTGTCCTGGCTGACCTTGACCGTGAATCTTATCAACTCGACCCCGATGACGTAGAAAGAAGAATTACCGAAAACACCAAAGCAATTATGCCGGTGGATATGATGGGGCAACCCTGCAATATGGAAAAAATCACGGCGATTGCCAAAAAACATAATTTGAAAGTGATCGAAGATGCCTGTCAGGCACACCTTGCCGAATATCAGGGCAAAAAGTCAGGAACCATCGGCGATGTCGGGTGTTTCAGCTTTCAGTCAAGCAAGACGATTGCCTGCGGCGAAGGCGGTGGAATAATCGGAAATGATGAAGAACTTATGGACAAATGTTATACCGTCCATAACCACGGCACATCGCGCCGGGGGCGCACCGAAGTGGCGGGGCCGAAATACCGTATGAACGAGTTCGAAGCTGCCGTTTTACTTGGTCAGTTGCCAGGTGTGCAAGGACGCTTTGCCCGCCGCAATCAAAACGCTGCCTATCTTACCTCCAGGCTCAAAGATATTCCGGGAATTTCCCCTCAAAAACTTTATGAGGGTACTACCAGCGGCTCTTTTTACATCTATGCTATGACATATCGAAAGGAATACTTCAATGATGCCGACCGCAGCAAGTTTCTCAAGGCCCTCGGTGCAGAAGGTGTTAGTCTCGATGGATATATCAAGCAAGGATTACACAGGGAACCATGGGTAGAGTACATATTGAATTCAAAGGTTTATCAGAAGATGTTTTCCAAAGAGAGACTGCAAAGATACCGCGAGGAGAATGCCTGCCGTAGGGTGCAAATATTATCTCACCATAACCATCTGAAGTATATAGACTTAAAGCTTTGTCTAACGAAAGCATTTGCAAAGCTTTCTCTGATTTATTAGCATTTCCTGACTATGGAACAGAAATTTTGGATTACATTAGTGACTTATCTTGCCTATTGCATCGACAAGGAACTTTATAAGGCTATTGATTATCTTCGAGAACAGGTGCGGGTGCTCGTAGAGCAGCAGGAAAAACAGAACAAACGGATTTTGCTGACCAACAGCCAACGGATGAGAATAGCAGCCAAAGCCAAAAAGCTAAGCCGAAAAATGCTGGAGAAATGTACTGTTCTGTTTACGCCTGATACCATACTCGGCTGGTACCGCAACCTCATCGCCGAAAAATATAATGGCAGTGAAAATCGCGGCAAAGTCGGAAGACCGCAAATCAGCCAGGAAATGGTAAATCTTGTAATAAGATTCAAAGAAGAGAATCCCCGCTGGGGTTATCAGAAAATCACGGATCAGCTTGTTTACCTGAAATACAATATCAGCAAATCAACGGTTAAAAACATCCTTATCGAAAACGGCTATGATCCTGAACCTGACTTAACCGTAAAAACTACATGGTGGGAATTTATTAAAAGTCACTGGGACGTCTTAACTGCCTGTGACTTCTTTACTGTTGAATTACTCATTGGCAGAAAGCTGATAAGATACACGCTCTTGTTTGTTATAGAGCTTTCAACGAGAAAAGTGTTCTTTGCCCCAATTAAACCACAGCCTGATGGTGATTACATGAAACAGGCAGTAAGGATTTTAACTGATTGGGAAGATGGATTTCTAAAAGGCAAGAGATATCTGATCCATGACAGGGATCCGCTTTATACATCTGAGTTTCATGGTATATTAAAAAGCTCTGGAATAAAACCGGTGAAGCTCCCACCGCGAAGCCCGGATTTGAATCCTTACGCGGAACGCTTTGTAAAATCCGTAAAATCGGAGTGTCTGGATCATCTGATACTGGCTTCAGTTAAACAGCTTGAGTATGCGATCAACGAGTATGCAAAATATTATCATCACGAACGCATTCATCAATCGCTGGGCAGAATAATTGAGCCGGTTCACAAAACGGATGATAATGCTGAGATTGTCTGTATCGAACGACTGGGCGGCCTGCTCAAATCATATCACAGATTAGCTGCGTAAATAAGCTGTCGTTTCCTCTGACACTTCAACAGAGATAGTATGCGACTTGCAGAAATCCCTGCCTAAAAGACAAGAACTTCCAAAGGCTTTAAAGCAAAACAAGTCAGCAAATCAAAAGTTTACTGCGATATCGCTGACCAAATTTTCAATATCAACTTGTTAAAGAGCAAAGAGTTAGCTAAAGATTAATAGTTGCACCGCACGGCCACCCAAATCATCGGCTATATCCTGCTCCTACCGTAAGTTAAGATGCGTTTGCCCTGATATCGTACGTTATTGATTGGCAAGCTTTGGTTTGTTATGGTTCGATTAGGTATTTGCCATCGTGGGAGAGCGTTCTTCTGCCACGACTGCAGGATGTGTTTATCTGGACCTGGGGTTGTGTATCCATCGGGGCAATTATAGTAACGTTTAACGTGGCACTGCGAAGGTTCATATCGTTGACATCGAGCTCTATGGTTTTGTTGAAGACTTGCTGGTCCTGGTTTTTGATTTTGTGTTTTGCCCAAGCCAGGCCGCTCGCTGTTAGGTTTCGTTCGAGGGCCTTAAGGTAAGCGGTGTCAGATTGAAACAATAGCGTTTTTGTATCTTCCGTCAGCATATACATCAGGACGCCAATTACGGCCAATAGCATTATTATGACCAATAAGACAAAACCATTTTGTTGTGCGTGTTTGGGTTTCACTTTGCCGCCTTTCAGAAAACGCCTGTGAAGTACAGATAAGAGTTGGGCATTTTCTTTTGCCACTTTTTCCTGAGCTTATGCTTTATATATGTTTTAATCTCGACCGCATAGCCCTTGTCATTTTCCCTCCAGAACTGCCATTGTATGACAGTGTTTGGCAGCGACCAGACCGTTGCGTATTGACCTTCAAGCCCCTGATTATCGGTTAGCTGCCGCCTGAGGACAAAGCCATTTTCTAATTGATAGCAGATTGCACCGTCCAGCAGCTCAATCAAGAACAATTTATCGCTCGCGGTCTGTCCTGCGAAGGAAGAAGGTAGTTGCTTTGCCCTGTCGATGTCCTGCTGCATCTGCTGGAGCATATTGAGCAGTGTCGTGTTTTCCTGAACGAGCTGGGAGGAGCGGGGGATATCAATAAGAAGCGCTAAGAATAATCTATCCAGGACAATCGCCACAAAAGGGAGTGTAATTATTACTATCAGTAATTCCACGAGTGTAAAGGCTTTACGCATATCAGATTTCCCTTTCAGCCAAGAGCTTATCACCTGGGATGTATCTGTGAAGCTGGACTTTGACTTGTTTACGGAAGCTTTTTCCATTTGCTGTTACTTCTACGAGGTTCAGGCCCTGCCACCGGCCGGTTCCCGGTGACTTTTCGATAGAGACAGTGACTGTTGGCCAGAGTCTCCTGAAATCTTCGTCGCGGATTGGGTTGCCTGTCGCAGTTATGCTGTCAAGCTGGGCCTGGGCGGCTGCTATACAGTGCTGCCTTACCAATTGATACCGATTGAACTTTGCGAATGCGTGCAGTGACAGTGCAAGGGTGACCAGGAGGATTCCGAGGACGGTGGCAGCGACGATCATTTCCGTCAGCAGGAAGCCGGGATATTTTCTGTTGTTACCGGACATGGTTTTGCTCCATTTTATTATTATGGATATACAAGCTCGGCTGCATGGCTAATTATTGCAATGAGCGGCAGGAACATAGCGAGAACTACAAAACCTACCGTTACTCCCATAAGAATAGTTACGCAAGGCCACATTATGAACCTGGCGAGATTTACTTTGTAGCTGTAGTTTGAGCGATAGAATGACTGCAGCATTTCGAGGATAGCTAAAGTATTGCCCTGGTTTACCTGGTCGTCAAATGCCCAGGCGAGGGTGGAGCTTAATTTGCTTTCTTTTGCGGCGGCGGCTATGTTGTCTCCCCTTTCAATTTTTGTCAGCCAGCTTTGCAATCGCTTTTTGAAGCGGCTGTTCACGTCCAAGCCGAGCGTGTTGGCGACCGCTTCATTCACGGTGCAGCCGGCGTTAAGGGCCAGTTGCAACATCTCGACGGTTTGCGTCATCGCGTAGTTTTGCTCGAACCAATGTAAAATGGGCAGATGCCACTTAACAAAATCACCGATGCGGGAGAGCAGGTAAGGTTTCTGCGCCCGGCGAGGCCGAAGCCTGGTGCGGAGCCAGACAGGAAGTATCACAAAAACTATGAATGCAAATGCTGCCAGTATCGGTAAATCGTATTGCCGCCTGATTAGAATCAGCAAGCGGGTGGGTGCGGGAAGCATTGCTCTTTCTGTTATTTCTGTCAAGACCATGTGAAATTGTGGGACGACGAATGTCATTAGTCCCCATACGATAAGCGATATCAAAACAAGTAATACCGCTGGATAGAGAGGATGAACCGGTCTGATTTTTCTCCTTTCATCGGCTTTGGCGGCCATGTCTGCTTCGATTGCCTTGACAGCAAGTGGGAGCTGGTTGATGCGTTCGGCGGCCGTGATCATTGCCGATGCGTGGCCGGGACATTTTGGGTAACCACGCTTGATCGCCTCGCTTAATGAGTATCCCTGAACCAGCCATTTTTGTATTCTTCGGAGGATTCTCGAGCGTTTGTCGGTCTGGCCGGCTGCTGCTGATTCGAGTGCCATAGCCAGGGGCAGGTTTTGCCGCATACTTGAGCCGATTGTCGAGAGGACATAGGCGGCAGTTGCGTGACGCGAGGTCAGGTAATATCCTATGAGCGAGCCTGTAAATATGATTGCGCCTATAAGGAGGTAGATGAAAAGCAAAAATCTGCTGCCAAGGGCCAGGCCGCTGAACACCGCGATTGCTGCCAGTAAAGCGACCAGGAAGGCGAAACTTATAACTATCCATTTTGCCAATCTCTGAGGCCATTCTTGAGCGTCGGGTTCTCGCCTTGACAGTAATATAGTTACGGCTGGAGCCAGGAAAATAAGCACTGCGAGCAATATGGCCTCGAATATGAGATCGAGCTCTTCTACCGCAACTGTGCAATACACGAAAAGAGAGCATATAATTGGCGATGTAACGAGGGCGAGTGCCGGTTTTTTAAGGCCCAGAAATACGTATATGATTACCAGTAATATTGCAACAGTTAATAGCATAGCTTTACCACCTTAGCTTGCGGCGGAGAGGCCTGTGACAACTTGTATCATTGGTAGAAACATTGCGAGGATAGCCATCGCTAATATGCCTCCTACCACAATCAACATAACAGGCAGCAAGACCGCCTGTAATCTTGCCTGGCTACATCGTACCTGGTTAGCGTACATCTGGGCGAGACTGTAGAGGTTGTCTTGCAGCTCGTTGCGCTGGGTGCCCAATTGGATTGAATACAGGAACAGTCCCGGTATCATTTTGCAAAACCGGCCGGCTTCCAGAATATTTGCGCCCTGTTCGAGCTGGACAGTGAGCGTCTCGGTTTCTGCAATGAGTTTTTCGCTGCCCGCTGTGCCTGAAGCGAGTCTGAGGCAGGCCGGCAAACTGGTGCCGGCTGCGACCATCATTGCCATTGCTTCGGCCATTCTGCTGAGGACGCTGCTATGGTAAACTTTGCCGATGATGGGGACTTTTAGAAAGATGGATTCTTTGAATCTGCGCCCCGCGGGGAAGGATGAGAGCATCGTAAGTAAGAGGAGAATCGCCGCGATGATGAGCCCGACGCTTATCCAGAAGGGCACTACGTTTTTGGCCATCGTTAGAAATAACGAAGTCAGTTTTGGCAAGCGTCCCTCAACCATTTCTTCCAATACGGCCCCGAACTGGGGTATAACCATCAGGAATATCCCTGTTATAATTATTGAGCCGAGCGTTAGTACGACGGCAGGATATGCCATTGCTTCAAAGATTATTCTTCTGGTGTAATTGGCAAGCTCTAAGTGTCTGTTGAGGCTTGTGAGCATTTCGCTTAATCGGCCGGTTTGCACGCCCGCTTTTAATATGTGGCCATACAGCGGCGGAAAACGTTTTTGCCTGCTTTCAAAAGCCTGTTCGATGCTGATGCCTGCTTCGAGGTCAACAGCTATGCTGGCGATGAGTTTGCGCATCGATTTCGAAGTGACATCCTTGACGAGCTCTCGCAGGCCTCTTTCGAGAGGGATTCCGGCCTTTGTTATCGAGGCGAGCTGCTGATTAAACAGCAGTAATTCGTTTCTGCCGATAGGTGTGCTGGGCCTTTGGGGCCTGGCCTTCTCAATTGAATTTACCGCGAGCTGCATTTGTTTGAGCAGTTCGCTTGCTTCCTGGGGCGAGCCAGCTTCGATTGTGCCCTTCATTAGTCTGCCTGCGGATGTTAGTGCGTTATATTCGAATGTAGCCATTATTCGGCTCCTTTCGGATTAGGATTGGTCTGCAACCATTCCGCAAACATTGTTCAGTTCCTGCTCGGTTGTGATTCCCTCGGTAACCAGATGTTTGCCATTCTGCAGCAAATTTATATGGCCTTTGGTTTTGAGAATATTATCAAGCTCATCGAGGTCAGCTTTTGCCAGGATGGCCTTTCTCAGATGGCTGTCCAGTTGGACCATTTCTGCTATAAGTATTCGGCCTTTATAGCCGGTATCGAAGCAGGCGTCACATCCTGTTGCCTCAAACCCCGCAGCTTCTTGCGAAGCAAGAGCGGGGTCGATTTTTGTTTTACATTTACTGCAGAGTTTCCTGACAAGTCTTTGGCTGAGAACTGCTGAGACACTTGATGTTACCTGGTAAGGTTCAATACCCATTTCGAGCAGCCGCAATAGTGCCCCGGCAGGGGTCCCGCTGTGCATTGTGCTCATTAGCAGATGTCCGGTTAGTCCGGCTTCGATGGCGATTCTGGCGGTTTCGGCATCTCGGATTTCGCCAATCATCAGGGCCTGCGGGTCCTGTCTGAGCAGTGACCGCAGAGCCGTTGGGAAAGTCATCTCGCCGTGCGGTGTAATCTGGACCTGTGTGACACCGTCAATTCTGATTTCCACGGGGTCTTCGAGGGTTACAATACTTTTGCCGGGGAATTGCTTCAGGATATGGCGCAAGAGCGCGGCCAGGGTAGTGCTTTTTCCACTGCCTGCAGGCCCGGTCAAGAGCAGCAAGCCCTGGTTTTGTGCAGCGATTCTTTTCAGCGCCGCGCAGATGTGGTCTGAAAAGCCGAGCTGCTCCAGCTCCATAAGCTCTTTATTGGTATAGAACAACCGGACGACGGCCCGTTGGCCGTGAATTGTCGGGAACACTGCAAGTCGCTGGTCGATGACTGTGTGATTGTAGTTGTTGGTAATTTCGATACGGCCTTCCTGGGGTATATCATTACGATAGGTTAGCAGACCGCCGAGCACCTTTAGTCTCGCAATTACGTTGTCAGATAGAGATTTAGGCACCTTTTCGACGGTGTTTAAGACGCCATCGAGGCGGAATTTTACAAGTAATTGCGAAGCGGCAGGCTCAAAATGGACGTCGCTTGCGCCGGATTGCACGGCTTGTTTGAGCAAGTCGTCCACCAAAAAAACAACGTCCCTGGCGCCGGATTTTTGGTCGTAAGAGCTATTCTGACAATCAGTTACGCGCATACTGCACCCTGCAGATGACAAAGCCCATATCTTTAACACTCTTGGCACAAATAAGACGCAAAAGAGCCCCCAAACGTTATCTGAAAAAACCAAGTTTTTTACCATTACTGCGAAGTTTTTTGTTAACATATTGTTAGGCGTTGCGTCTTAACAGGTGAAAGAATATAGACAATCAGAACGGTCGGTTATGGCTGGTGAGGCTGTCAGTTACAAGCTTCTGTTGGATTTTGCCGTCTGTGAGACTGTAGATGAAAGTCAGCAGTGGATATTGTCTGCGATGCAACACTATGGGCAGGAGCTGGTCACAATGCTCTGGCGGATACTGGGGGATGAGCAGGACGTTTGTGACGCGTACCAGAACACCTTTCTGCAGCTTGCGCATTGCAAAAGCGGAAGAAAACCCGAACATATAAAGGCATATATTTTCCGAGCAGCAAGCAATATGGCAATATCGATGCTAAGACGAAGAACGGCTGAAAAAAAGAGGTTGTCTGCGACTGCCGGAGAGGATGTAAGAGGAACTTCATTTTGCGACGGGTCGCACGATGGAGATGCGTCACCTGATAATGAGCTTGATTGCAAATACCTCATGGGCACATTGCGATGCTATATAGCTCGGCTGCCTGAACACTTAAGGAATGTGGTGGCATTGCGCGACTTGGCGGAGTTGTCTTATGCTCAGGTAGGCAGGATGTTGGGCATATCCGCAGCCACAGCGAGGGTTTATAGATGTAAGGCGCTGCAACTGTTGGCGGTGTGGATGAGCAAGAAAAGAGAGATGGGACAATGAAGACGATGAAAAAGATAAACAAATATAATAGGTGCAGACAAATCCGGCTCCGGATATACGAAGCTATTAGCAGCTACTTTGGCCTGGATGCAGGCTGGGTGCAGAAACATATTGCGAGTTGTCAGAGATGTCAGCGGCGACTTGCTGCTGTCGGTAAAGTCAATCTTGCGTTGCTGGCTATGAAGTGCCAGCCGCACAG
>Ga0315284_10006496_pt1 | contig 16633 bp, 42 predicted proteins | sample YL17G09_16_MG_FD_203696 | JGI IMG/M metagenome (GOLD analysis project Ga0315284, IMG submission 203696) | Sediment microbial communities from Yellowstone Lake, YNP, Wyoming, USA - YL17G09_16 | ecosystem: Environmental > Aquatic > Freshwater > Lake > Sediment | place: USA: Wyoming | collected...
ATGTTACAAGTTTAGTTTTCTCTTTAGCAAATGAGACGGTATGAGTATAATCCTTATTGTATATGATTTTAATATACTTATCACCGAGTTTAATCACTCTGAATTCATAGTCCTCTGGCTCATAGACAGTCATTCCAACGGTATAATCTTTATCCATCCCCCAATTCATTACTTCATTGAGAACCCACATAGCCCATTCGATATCCTTTTTAACATCCTTCAAGAGCTTTTCTTTAGAAGTTCCACTCCTACTCAAATCACATTTCTTTTCATTAACATTATCAATGTTCTCAGTTAGAAATTCTGAGACCCATTTACATACGAATTTTTCGCAGTCTTTTTTTGTCTTGTAGATATCTGAAAGCCGAGCCCAACTTGATTTAAAATCTTTACTATATTCAATGTCAAATTCAATCTGTTTATCTTCTACAAGGATTGGTGATGATTGATCTTCAGGTGTAAGTAATGATTCTTCCCAATGCGTTCCATGGGCAAATGAGTGCATATCCGACCATTTAACGACCCATCCTTCTTCTTTTTTATGTGCTGTTCCTTTCATGTTATTCTTTTTTTAGTTCATTATCATCAATAACTTCAAATGTAACTTTGATTGCTTTACAATAGAGATCCCAACGAACTCTATCGTCTTTGAGATTAATTGTTATGCGCTCATCTGTGGTTGTATTTATCCACAAAGCTGTTCCATCCATTGATTGAGCAATACCCTTTTTAACTATTTTTAGTGGGGTTTTAGTTTCTTCAATACATTCACCGAGAGTCTCCCAGAAATTTTGTGGTAAATTAGTTAGATGAATATCACCCAAAGAATTGTTCTGAAGATAATCTTTGAGTTCAACAAGTTTCCGATGTGTATTTTCCATATTACTTAATAATTTTAAATCTATCACAATGATAATCTATCCAACTAGCGCTGTTATAAACGAATGTATGTATCCGAGGACTTTCATGTTCTTCTGGATGTACCAGTTCTGTTGTAAATGATTCTTTATTTGAATCAATTACTCTTAACAGATAAGGTTTATGTACATGTGAACGAGATTTGGGATAGGCTTTTAATATTGTACCTATTGAGACAGTATTTGAACATATTATATCTCGTTGTTTATTTCGACACAAATATTTCTTAATCCAATTTATCATTTTTCTTATCATTTTTACTTTGTAACATGGCCATTGCCACAAAAACATTTGAAGACATATCATCCGCAAAGATAATATCTTCTTCTTTATATCCACACATTTTTAAGAATTCTTTTTTTTCTTCCTCTGTCTTTACAACAGGCTTTCCATTAAAATCTTCAAATCCGATAATCATTGTATTTCGTTTTTAGTTTGAGGGAATAGAGGGATTCGAACCCCCGACAACCATATCTAGAGTATGGCGTTCTACCACTGAACTATACTCCCATCGATAGTTTCATATTACTTCGATATCGTTTTCTTTCAAATATTCAATCAAATCTGATATAGCTTTGTCTACATTCTCAAGACCGCAATAATGGTCTTCAGATACAATTTGATCTATAATTTCCTGAAGTTTTTCTTTTTTAAGTGTTTTCATAATTTATGTTTGTTTGAGGGAGAGAGGGGAGTCGAACCTTAGAGACCACCGCTCTACCGTTGAGCTACTGACCCATTATTTCTTTATAATATAATTCAAGATCGTGACGAGCACTTTGATATTCCATATTTTCTGACTTTATATTTCCTTTAATTAATTCACATTGTCTATCATAAACCTCATATGATTCATCCACTTTATACTCACCATTGATTTTCCTAACGACGCACAAAATAACCGAGTCCCCATCACCTTGATCTTGCTTAACAAACGCAGGTTCACCTTTTAAAAATCCGCCATGAGAAAATGATTGTAGACTCCAAACTTTTACTCTATCACCTTTTTTAAATTTCATATTTCTATTTATTTTCCTCTGTTAAATATTTTTCAACAATTTCAAGAGCATCAAAATATTCTTTTTCTTGATCTGTGATTTCCCTCGTTACACTATAGCTATTATGATATGCGTTTTCCATAATACACCATTTTCCATGTTCTTTACCTATCCATCTACCTGAACTACCGAAGAAACCATTTTTAAGTTTTTCAATTACCTGAAGAGGATCTATATCTACTTCATGGTATAATTCTGCGTGTATTCTCATAGTTTTTATTCTTTATTATTTTCAAATTCATTCTTAATAACCCACATATTTGCGCCAATAGAAGCTAGTATTGCAATTATAAAAATAACAATGGCATGCCATCCTTTAGGATCAACCGTTAAGTAATTAAATTCTTTAGCAAAGTCTCTTCTCTGAAAAGTATTGAGATTACTGTTCAAATATTCATAATAATCATTCCATGTGTCGTCAGTTAAAAATCTCATATTCCCCGCTTCTTCTTCAACTCCATTTATAAGAGAAGTATTTTTTGTCCATGAAAAGGCATCAGTCCATTCGATTTTTCTCTGATTATTAACACCAATACACACAACCAATTCATTCATATTACCACGAACCCAATAGTCTTCTTGTAATTTAGCGATATTTGGATTATGGTTATTAAAAACAAGAATCCACAATCGTAATTCATTTTTGGGTCCAAATTTACCATTAAGTCTTTGAAATTTTTCTTGAATAGACGGCGTTATGGGTATATCACTTAATATCGTAGGATAATTAAAATGATCTTTAACATTAGGATATTTAAATAAATGCAAAGTATCAGCTTCTTTATTTCTAATTTTTTTCATATCAAATTTAGATAAATCGGATGATTTAACTTTATTAATATATCGATGTGATGTAACAACTGGAATTAAAGTAGAATCTTCACCTTTCCAATTAACTATATAGTTATATGAAGTGGCTCCGACATATTTACCTTCAAATTTGGTTCCTCGACTGTTTGTGGCTTTCGATTTTGGATCATTATTCTTCTGTGACCCCACTACAATTTTAGTTGTACCAAATAATTTTTTAGCCGCATCAAATTGTGATTCTTCAATATGAAATGTTTCATTGATGTTTGTTTTTAAAGACCAACTTGGGCCATAATCATCTTGGTGAGAACAATCATAGGGAGTCGAATATGAAACCTTTCCTATAGTATAATGATGATAACAAGTTTCATGATCCCATACATTATAAGGTTCATTTTCATAAACAGATACAACATTTGAACCCCAATATTCGGTGAAAGTTCTTTCAGAAAGAGTTATAATACCTTTTGCACCAATGATTAGTGCTAAAGTAACACCAAAAGGAACAAAAAGTTCCCATATAACATATTTCTTTTTATTAAACCACCAGCCTATGGCGGTGAGAATGACAGGAATTAAAAGCGCTAACCAGATATACATAATAATTATTTTTTATTTTTTTCTACATCAATCAATGGACAGTTTAAATCTTCGCTATGTTTTAACCACATTTTATAAAATTCATCGAGAGCGTTTTTATTGGTGATTTTAAAACAATGTTCCACAAATGCTTTCGAATATGCTGGTTCTTCCCTATCAAAATTATCAATATATTCATCAAGTTCTTTAAGATGATTTTTAATAATTTCCAAAAGTTGCCAAGCATCTACATTTCCTGTTGGCAATTTATCATAAAGATGATCTCTTATATCTATTAGTTTAGTTGTCATTGAAAATATGTTTATAGTTTTTTCTCAGGTGTTTTGATCGTCTTCTGAATGCGTTTTTTAATTGAGTCGGAGACTTGGCCTGTTCGATATCTAAATAGGTTTGGTTATTATCGTTATTTATACATCCATAAAAACTGCCATAAACACAAGATAAACAATCCTCGTACACTGCATGACAAAGATAACATGTTGATGTTGATCCAAATCCGGTTAATTGTTTGGCGACAATAAAACCCTGTTCATCAGTAATATCCATTATATTAAGACAAGATGTCCATACTTTTTTTATTTCATCGAGAGTTATTGTTTCATATCTCTCGACCATAGATATAAATTCTTTTGTGTTTTTCATTATTTTAGTTTATTAATATATCCATTTACAATATATTCCCATGTAACATCCCACATAATAACAGAATGCTCTTCACCATCTTCGTAATATGAAAGTTTAACTTTACATTCCAATCTCTTGAGATGTGGAAGATACACCGAACTATCCGATTCAACATCATTCGCATCAACCCATACTTCTTCAACCTGTGCTCCTTTATATTGAACAGGGTAATCGTGAAATCTTCGATGGAACTTTCGAATAAGACCGTTAAAGATATTCAACGGTATATTCCATGTATCTTTACAACCTTCAGCGATGGTGGCTTGTACACCATCACCCCAGATATATAATTTTTCGGGATTACCCCCGCTTCTAATATAACTCATATCAATCCTTGTTGTTTCATTATCTTCAAATAATCTTCTTCACCGAGGGGTTTATCGTCTTTATGATTTCTACGATATTCCCTTTGATGTTTTTTACCGCTGTTTTTCTTTCGAACTTCAGCTTGGTGTACTTTGTTCTTTTTTTTATTCTTATATGCCATCTTTTTCTTTATATGTAATTTCCATGACCAATGGCGTTATTTCTATGATACCATAGTCTCGTGGGCATATGTGTCTTATTCCATTTATATCATCAAATACATACGATGAATTGTTTGATTGATGATAGCACTCGCAGATGTGTTGATCATCTCTTAATTCAACTTCAAATTCAGACGAAATTCCGTGAGAAAATACTTCTACTTTAAATCTTTTTTTTATCATTTGTTTTATATTAGATCATGGTTTATTGTTTTCCATTTCAATTGCAATTACGGTTAATTCTTCTATCTCATCGGGGTCCGTGATTAACATTTGACCTATTGGATTTGCCCCATAATATACTTCATAGAATGTAAACACATCGTTCTCTAATTCATACCATACATCTCTATATGTGTAGACTGTTCCGTCGCTATAATCTGGAGTACCACCGTCAATAGGTGGTCTACCACTACCAGCATCAACAACTTCACCTGCAATTATCGTTGTTATCATATTTCCGCGTATAATTGAACAAGGTTAATACCTCCGCCAGTCCTATATTTTTCGTACTTATCGTCGAACTCGCCTGAATCGATCATATCTTCATTTTCTTCATCCTTAACGAATTCATCGTATATACCATCGGGAAGAACATACCAATGACCACTTTCATCTCTCGTTACTTTTACTTTTTGTATCATAGCACAAATATATGAATAATATTCGAGACCACCAAATAAAACAAGTAAAAAATTAAGATAATTTGAAATTTCTAAGGATTTGTTCGGTCACGAATTGTAATTCTAATTGATCGATATAATTCCTCAAAGAAGATAAGGGTATTTTAATGGTTTTATATACCTGAAATCCGTATTGATCATCTTTTAATAAATCAACGGTGATATATATTATAGGTGGGCTGTCCTCTTCATCACTTTCTTTATTTTCCACATTTTTAACAATAATTTTTCTATTTTTATATTCTTTCTCTGCGATATTTTCATCATTTGATAGTAGTATAAATCCCAAATTCAATAATTGTTTATGAGCGTTAAGTAAAAGATTTGATCGTTCATAGTATTCATTATCTTCATCATTTTCCATGTCAAAAATAATGGTTTTCAGTTTATCTTTTATCTTTTTATCTATACCATCCATATCTATATTATATCTACCTTCGTTTACTGCGTCAGCAGAGATAGTAGGTAAAAGAGGTTTAATTTGTACAATTAGTTCGTCAAAATTTTCCGCCTTTATTTCATTATCAACCCAATATTTCAATATAGCATCAACATAGAATTCTCCTTCATCAATATTAAATGGTATTTTTGATAATATATCTTTAGCTTCATTTTGTTCACCTTCATTTTCCGCTTCACCATATTCACTAACATATGTGTCGATAATATCTTCCATTCCATATTTATTAAGAAATGATGCTATCATCCCCTCTTCGTCCTTGAATTTCCCGTATACATCTATTCCCACTCCCACTTTTTTAGCTATATCGATTAATAAATCCATGTTGTTTTGATCCAATCCGCTATGCATATAATTCCCATTATCACTATCATAATCACTTCCATCACCATAATATGCCATAGCTGAAGATTGAACATAATTAAATTCATCGGCATCTATCTCAAGCATTTCCAACATATTTTCTCTTGATAATCCAAGAAACACTTTTTTATTACCAGCGTAAACATACGGATCTGCCGATTCAAATTGCCCAAATGTTTCGCTGGAATTGATCAGGTCAAGGATCTTCTCTTTATCTCTATTTTGTAGAGCGTTGAATAATCCAGATTCTGTACTATGTGTATTGATTCGATTTTCATTATATATTTTGAGATATTGATTAAAAATAATAACATTTAAATTTTTTGATTTTAATACATCGTTTAATTTAAGCTGGCTATCATCTTTATGTTCATGAGTTCTAGATAACGGTGGATTTTTTTCATTATATGCTGTGGCAATAAAGAAATTAGGATCTTGAGAGGAATAATTATAGTCCCATATGAAGAAATATTTATTCCCACCCCTTTTATATTCTCTAAACCTAACGATATCTCTTGTTATACACCAAGCAGATGTACATCCCAATGTCTTAGACGCATCATATGAATCAATATGAGCTATAATAATGTCCTTTTCTGGATTATCATATACGAGATAAGCGTTTGGTGTTGCAGTAATTTTTTGTTTCGTGGATTCGTAATCTTGTTTATTTTGTACCTCAGTAGTGTAACGACCCATATCTGTCATATAAGCCCATATATTAGTATATGCGAATGTTTTTTTAGCAAAATGTCTTTGTTGTTCTGTAGTCAATAATTGAAACTGCTTTGCAATATCTACTATTTGTTGTTTATCAACAACACTAAGATTATCTACTTGTTGCTTTAATTCGGGGGATAAAAGGTTATATATTCTTTTTATTGATCGTTGATTTTCAAGATTATCTATATCCATACGGAGTTTCCTATATGAAACATATGAGACAACAGGTGATGGCAACCTGGTTAGAAAATCTTTATTTATTTTTAAATATTCATATAATTCTTGGAGTTCATCATATAACATTCTCTCATTAACATAGAAGCGCGTCATTAGATATGTATATCCATCTCCCTTTGTGATGGCGTTAACCGAGTCTAATATTCTTTTACCTTTGGGGTTTGTGAGAGGATCAAGGTTTTTTTCTTTTAAAAACTTAATCGCTTGATTTGGATTTTCATTCAGGATGATCTTATATATGTTCGATAATTTCACATATATAAATACTTACTTACCCCAGTATTTTTTAGGGACACCGAAAGCGGTGTATATGGTTTGATGTATATGTTCCATATCCATAGGTTTTGAGAGTTCCATAACCTCATCGCTTGGTGATTTAATACATATAACGAAGTGATCTCCATCTTCATGACAGGGATCACAACCGATGATATATTTATTCTGTGTTATTCCACTATATTCCATTGATTTCTATTATAATGAACGACAAATCCCTTACTTGATTCATCACGAACGCCAAAACAATTATCTGTATCAATAAATTCCTTAAAGAGTTTCTCAGAAACTTCATCAATAATCTTCTTTAGTTCCTCCTTGGATTTAAAATAATATGGTTTACTCATCTTTACATTGATCCTTTACATATCTTTCGAGGGCTTCAGCAGCATCGAGATATGCGTTTCTTAATCTATGGAATTTCTCATCCTTAATTTCTTCCCAATGAGAATAACTCTGGAAGCAATAATCCAATCCTTCCTCTTCCATTCTGTATTTTACATCTGATAGATCTGACATAATATTATAACTTGATTAACAACAAAATAAATAATGAACTCGTTCTTCGGAATCGTTCTCGCAATCACATCCGTTTTTTTGACCCGTCACAAAATCCTCCTTCGATAATTCCCAATCGGTTGCAATACCTGTTGGATGACTAATATTTAAAAAATCGGTAATTTCTTCAATTGTACAATTTTTCTCCGCACAAACTGAGGCGTAACATAATCCTATAGAATAGGGGATAATTCTTCTATCATTTTCCATATTAAACATCTGTTAATTCATTAGTTGAGTATGCTCCAACTGTACCATCTATGTGTTTAATCCACCATAGATCACCGCCAGCGCCAGGGACATAGCCAATATATTCCCCAACTTCGTTGGGTCTTCGAACATCAAGATGTTTTGGATGTACGAGAAATCCACCGCAGTCTTCATTAATCTCGATTTTCTCTTTGATCCTAACCTTCGTTCCTTCCTCTGGGAGACGACTAGTTGATTTACATTTCTCTATTGTTTTCATTATTTATATAACTTTACATCATCAACATTTTCAAAAGATATATCTCTTACTTTCCTAACAACTTGATCTCCAAAATTATTAAGTTTATCATAGAGCTCTGATAATTTTTGTTTATTATCTTTATTTTCACACATTTCAACCCATATCTCAGTAAGTCTATCAATTAAACCATGAATATTTAATCCATTATTATTGATCTTATGAAATTCCTTATACCAATATTCAACATCATTACTGATCACTTTTACCTGAAGATCAATAGGAAAGCAATGATCATTTATATCACCGCCATGATTGAAATATCCATCTGTTACTTCATAAACTCGGCCATCTTCGATTCTGACTACTTGTTTTAAGTCAAAATCATAGTAACACCAGTCTCCGACATTAAATTGGTTTTTCATAATGCAGGGTCATAGTTGTTTATGTCAATATAATGCGTGCAGTCGCCTAAGACTTGCCCGTCATCATCATTACAACAGATAGAACCAGATCCACTTATATAAAGGCATCCAATTAGTTTTTCCTCGTATCCGTATGTTCTCGGACCAAAATTACCTGCAAGAACTTCTTCCTTTGGAAGATTATTCTTATCAATTAGTTTCCATTCCATATTTATATTTTTTAACAATTTCAAATAATGTGACATTTGGATATCTATACATTTTTCTGTCACAGCAAGGACAGTTAATAACTTCTTGTTTACGAATAACTTCATATTTATTATCCCACCAATATATATCTTTATTTATGTTGATATAATATTGAAGATCATCATCGTAACAAAACACATATGTATTCAGGTGTTTTTTATTATATTTTTCAACCGCATCATATAGTTCGTGTATTGTACAACAATCTTGTTTTTCGAAAATTTCTTCAAGAACTGTTTCAATATTTAATTCTGCTTTCATTTTATTTATTGTGGTTCGATTCCTAGTGGAGGTTTTTTCATATTAATTATATTCTTCTCTAAAGCAAAAGTATGGTGGTATTCCGTCATCAAAATACGATTTCACTTCATCTCTATTGACTTTTATTATGTCGATAGGAATTCCCGTGTGTTCGGAAGTGATCTTAATGAGTTCCTCAATGTATTGATCAAGAGTTGTTATTTCCATTTAAATATCAGTTTTAATTGTAATTCGTGCCACACTAACATCTCTGACATTTTTCAAATGTTTTTCAGATAATTGAACGGGCGTTGAGGATATATCTCCAATTCTTAACTTAAAAATGCTATCTACCCATTTGTCTCTGGATTTAGAGAAATAAGTGAGACCTTTTCTATTATGAATTGCTCTTGGTACTGTTCCATCTAATAATGTTGTCATAATATTATATTTAGTTTTTAATCTATATGAGGTGTTCCAAATTCTTCCACAAAATATCCATGTTCTTCCCAATCGTGTGAAACCATTAAAGCGGTTTCACAATAGGGACATATAAAGTTAAATGGCTGACTTTTCCATATCTCATCTTCTTTCCACCAGATCTCATAATCATCCATTGATTCTTTACAATGGGGGCATGTATATGTGAATGTGCCGAGATCACAGTTCTCAAAATTACAATGTTCTATAAAATATGCTTGTGTTCTCATCCTATTTTTTTAAAAAATCAATTATTATATCCCATAATGTTGGTAGATGAAACCACTCCCATATTGCGATGGTAAATACCCATAAAAGTATTGTGGCGATAGCCGCCCCAATAAGATAGGGAGTGATATTAATGAATGCTCGTCTCAATTTAATCATTAACAACGCTAAAAATCTTTTATCATGATTTTTGGATGGACGATAAACATTAAATTCATTTTTATTCTTCATAATGAATTCTTCGAGTTCTTTTTCAGTTAAATTCTTCATCTCTTTACATATCCATTGATTCTTTAATCGCTGAACCTAAACATGAAATAAAGGTGAGCACCCCGAATATTCTACCAACCATGGTGGATATAAACCATAATGGATCCATAGTTATGAAAGCCCCAATTGCATAAATAAATGTTAATCCTATTATGAGGAATATAAAGAACCAAATTATTTTATTTTCCATTAGTTTCATTTGATAAAAGTAAAAGTTTATAGTTTGTTTCTTGTATTATTTTTTCCCGTTTTGGGTTTTCATCTTCCGAATAACATGAAACTCTCCATTTATATTTGTTATCTATATATGACCATTCGTTCCAGAATTTTCCACCGTACCCTAAAAGTCCCATAAATCGCCATTCATATTGATGTTCATCATTTACATGCGTATGAACAAATGAATCTCTCATATTTGGAGATGCTCCGATATCTTCAAGAATATCGTATATTTTGTTGGATATTTCTTCAGTTAATATCATATTACCAATTTTTAGTTTCAATGATTAACATATCCTCTTCACCCTTATCTATGGTGTATGCCCATCGCTGACGACTTGGGAGTTTTTCACAAAAACTGTTTGGTTTGTACTCTTCAAGACTTTCAAGAGATACATAATATGCTCTTAATACATTCTCAAAATAATCATCCCGAAGTTCGGAAGATATGAAATAATGTTTTGATGTTGAGTTTAAATCCCCAGAGTCCCATGATTCATCAATGGTTGTGTATACTTTTATTTTCATATTTTATTTATAATTTTGACGAACATAATCAACAATCCAATTTGCTTCATATATTGGATATTCTCCTGCAAGAAGCCGATTTGATATTTTTTCAAAATGATTATCTAAATATTCAATCTCAGACGCCGATAGACTAGCGTCCTCGAAAGCATTTACTGATTCTGTCGCAAGTAAAACACCTGCGGCATGCATATTACCTATCTTTTTGAGTTGAGCTTTGGTTAACTTTTTCATTACTTTATCCATTATTCTTTGGTATAATCTGGCTCAAATCCCCATTCAATGAATTTCCTTTGAACGGCACATTGATTATTTGAAGGTAAGTCATGAGCCCCGTCTTCTCTGGTATAATAAAACCAACAATCTAAGTTCTTGTTTATATCGAGCATTAGATTATCTACTTTATCTCCAAAAGTAACTCCTCTGAATCTTAATCTAACAAACTCTCTAGCATCTTCATACCATGTGGGGTCATATGGTTGGTAGGTGAAGTCATAATCAGTCTTAACCACATCCGAAAATCTGTAAATCAACTTAGCAATTTCAATTGCTTGTTCCTTCGTTAAGTCTTTTAATTTTTTCATGACACAAAGATAAGAAGAATATTTGAATTATCCTAATATATCTTAAAAATTAATATAATAAGAATAATAATAACAATTATAAAAGAAACTTTTCCCCAAGCAAACCTTTCTGTGTGGTAAACATGATATCCTGGCCCAATTATTCCATTATCTCCTGTACGGATACTTTCAAAGAATATGTTGTTATATAACCATACTAATCCTTGCCATAATTTCCAAAATGGAAAGATGATATATGCAAGAACCATCTGCCATTCGAACTTTCTTCTACGGCGTTTAATGACGGTTGTTTTGACGGCTGTTTTCATGTCTTTCTCCATTTCAAGAACTCCCATATTGACATTTTCTTAACATCTTTAATCGTGAGTTCCGTCTTATAGATTATTTTAGGGGATCCAGCAGCTGAATAGTTCAATGTTTGAATTTTTACCTCAAGATCCTGTATTTGTTTGGAAAGGACTTCGTTCTTACTTGTGATTTCCTTTACGGCCTCATCTGTTGAAACAAATGAAACACCCTGTAAATACTGACCGCTATAAATTTGCTGATAATCAAGAGTACGATAAGTATTTCCTTTTTCAAGTTCTGTCTTGAAATCTCTGAGTGCGTTGTACTCAGATAACGCTAAAATTACTGTATTTGCTTCCATATTAATTAATTGTATTTATTATCATAATCATATAAGGCATCGATAGCCTCATCATTCTTATTATTTCTAACTAATTTAACGATGTTGATAAAATCCGCTTTTTTCTTTTGTAATCTTTCATTTCTCAGTATCGTAGTATAACTGTTCTGATGATATACAGAAAGAAGATACCCTGTTATAGCTATACATGTAAACATTATTTGTAGATAAACTATGAGTTGTTTATGCTCAAAAATGAACCCCATTGTATTTTTTTCAATACCGAGAAAAATAGGTAACATCACTAACAACATAAGCGTTAGGGCAGCCACGCCATATATGACGGATCTTTTGCGATGAAATGAATAATCTTTTTTCATGTTTTTATTTCTCCTTGTTCTAATAGATAATCATATAAATCTTTCTGGGCATCTAAAACTTCAATAGCGGCATTAGCCATTTTTGTCGCGTACTCATTTGAAAATACAAACGGCTGTAGGTCATTAGTTATATCTTCATCATCAAGCATCGTCTCGATATTTTTAACAAGACGGATACGAATTTTTGATTTTAATAGTTCATTCATTTAATTAAAGTTTATGTATCTTAATTTTTTAGCGTTTTCGTCATCGGGGGAATTTCCGAACGATTTACAATACTTACAATACCAATTATGACCATTGAATCCTCCATATTTTTGATAGTATCCTTTCTTTCCACAGAAAGGACAAACAAACCAATTAATTATAACCCAACCGTCACCAGGTTTTTTCATAATTTTATTTTTTTATTATTAGAAAATTTAATAATCCAACAATTAATGTTATTAATACTGCTAAAATACCATAGAACAATTTTTGTGTTGTTCCAAAAAAACCTATCCATACTGCTCCTAACACAATCGTGTCAAATATCAGACATCGTATTATTTTTTCATTTCGGTCTTCCATCGTTTTTCCATTCTTTAATTTCTCGCAATTGATGTTTCGTTAATTGTTTAGCAAATGGACGAAACAGTTTACCATATTTTTTTTCTTTTTCATCTGACCAATATCCATTGGGAATTACACCAATGTCAACGAGATGGACTTGAATAAGCATTTCATTCAGGACATATAATCTTGTTTTTAAGGGTATTTCGCGCATTGACGCTGCAATCCTTTCTTCTGCTTCTTTTCTATTTCGTTCCATTGATTAATTATTCGTACTATAGGCACAAATATACGAACAATTTTAATGATATCCAAATTATTTCACAACAATTTTCTCTGTAATTGCGTCTTGATTGGAATTAACAACTCTAATAAAGTAAAATCCTGATTTGAGATCAATGGGTAAATGTTGTATTTCATCACTAGTCATTCTTTCTTCTATAATAATTCTACCAAGGTAGTCGAGGATTTGTAATTTAACAGGATGAAAATTAGGATTCTTAACCATTATGGTTATATTATCCGTTGATGGTACAGGATATATTAATAATTCATCATTATTAATAGGATCGGGAGGTATAACCAAATATCCGTTATATGCCCCAATATTGGGAGGATTAAGATAGTTATCATTGTCATGATATACTGATATCCATAAAGTATATATCCCCTTTCCTTTAGCTGGCGATGTCCCTTGTAAATGATAATCGGTAGTTGATATAAACAATGGATTGCCAACAATATTATTCTGTTGGACATTATATATAGGTAAAGGCACATTGGTATAATATGGTAGGTTATCGGGGGCATAACCTGTACCAAGAGTTGCATTCTCATAGAAAATATTATTCTCAATAAACACAGAATCCATTCGTGGCTGTGGGCCAGCGGACATAATGGAAGCATATTGAAACCCTTTAATAATATTATTTCTTACCACTATCATCTTACCAATACCATCTGTAACAGTTGGCATCCATATTCCCACCATTGTTTGACGATTACCTGGATTACCTGACATTGTATTGTTTATCATATGTATATTTCGTACAACTCCTGTTGTTAATCCCCCGAATTGAATTCCAGACCCATAACCCCAGACATTAGAGGTGATAACCCCAGCATCTGTGATAAGGTTACAATAGATATAAACATCTCTTACAGTGGTTGTGCCATAGGATGTTATAACAATTGCGCTAGCAAGATTTTTAAACTTATTATTCCAAATATGAATATTATCTGCATCACAAAGATATACTCCAACTTCAGGTTGAGTATTCATTATTGGCTTACCTATTATATTATGATGTATATTGAGATTCTTATTATTCATAATAGCTCGAATGCCTCCCTCGATAGTATTATGATGAATTTCAATGTTATATGAGTTCCAAACCTCAATAGTATATTGTTGTTTTTCAGACGCATAATAGAGATTGCCAAGTCGATAGTTAGTAAAAATACAGTTATTAATTACAATATCGTGTCTGCCATTAATGAAAATATTATTACCCCCATCAATATTATTTCCATCTAATTTAACATTAGAAATGTGTTGATTTCCACCTGGTCCACTGAGAACAATAAAAGACAGAACAAGACGAGATGTTGCGCCCGTGCCCTCGATACTTACACCCGACGGAAGATAACATATTTCAGTTTCTAAATATGTTCCGGAATTAACAAAAATGACATCACCTGAGATGGTTTTTCTACAGGCATTGGCTAAAGTCTTCCACGGCGATGGCGCTGATCCAGAAGACGCATTATTACCATTAGGAGAAATAAAATATGTTGTTGCAGATAAATTTAAGAAAAGAAAAAATAGAAGTATGGTTATTACTTTTTTTTTAATTGTTTCTTTTTCTCATAACTTGATTTAATGAGATCCCAGCAATCTTTGATTGCTTTATTTTTGGTTTTTATTACATCTGAGTTCATTAATAATAAATACAACAAAAAAGAAATAACAACCCGCCTCTCATTATGCTTTACAACATCAATTTGTTGATCGACTATTGTTATCTCAATCTATCAAAAAATAATTTTGGATGTAGAATTTCCTCATAGGATGGGGGTTTGTTGCTAATCAGAATTTCTATTCCCTTGTGAACCCCATACTTATCTAAAAAACCCTCTAAAAAAATAACTGAATAACTGTACATATTATTTACTTTGTTCGCTTCAGCTAGTAAATCTGTTTCGTTATCTGGAACTGGTATGTTTTTAATCGGATTACTTTCATTGAGATAATAGATAACATATTCACATATGCCTTCTTCAATGAATTCAGCCCCAAAACGAGTATTTGGATTTGGAAACATCCGCAATGTTCCATATTCAGGAGATACATATTGATTATTATTCTTCATATTCATCAATATCTGATTGAAATATGCATGTGTTAATTCATGAAAGATAACGGCTTTAACTGTTCGTTCATTGTATGTTATTGTCCTTTGTTTGAACTTAGAGAGATGACTAAATTCATATTCCACGAATTTTTCTTCATTGGTAATAACAATATAATCTGGAAGATAAAATTGTCCTAGTTCATCGTCATTACTTGTCTCGCTTAAATTTTCTGTGTAGATGTAAACATCATATAATGAATCAACTCGATGTTTATATTCTTTAATTATATCGAGCTGATTATTTTTAACGAATATGTTTATTCCGTATGTCGATGGTTTTCCTTGTTTATTGTAATTAGGATCTTTTTGTGGATGGGATAAAAAAATTAGAAAAAATAGTATTCTAAACAAATGAATCATATTAGTCCATATCAAATAAAGTTATTACAATGTGTCCGTGGTCGTTACATTTATCTGTTTGTGCTGAGGTTTGAGGAAGAGCCACAACATACTTTTTACCCTCAACTGTAAAAAGTTGCCCAATTTTAATATCAACTGGAGGGATATAATGTTTGGTCATTGATTTATAACACCAGAAATTTCCATTACGACCTTCATCTAATGTATAGATTGCGTCATCTAATGTTACAGCAATAACTCTTTCAACTGTTATATCACCGTTTTCCCAATCAACTTGTACTAGAAATGGTTCCATTTTTCTTTTGTAGTTCTTTAACTCTTTCTAATAATCGTTTTCGCGTTGTTTCTTTACCGCCACAGTTAAAATCTGGCTCAGATAGCTTCACTTCCTTCTTTTTTGACTCTTTTGTTTTCATTACACTAGTCCTTTATTAACATCGGGGTTATGGATGTTCCAATATTTAATATAATGTTTGATTTGACCATCTAAGTCAATATCTTTATTAAATAGCTTCCGATGGAATGATGTGAGAATAATGCTAGACATATCATCTGCGTGATGAATACCTCGTTCTTTAAACCACTTCTGAATATCCGACCCACCCCAAAGACCCCATTCATTTCTTAGAAATCTTCCCAGACCATGATGAGCTTGACCAAGAAATTGATCTTCACTCAGTTTATAAATGGCTTCCAATTCGGATTCTAATTGGTCATATAGTATCCGAAGA
>Ga0315284_10006498_pt1 | contig 16627 bp, 21 predicted proteins | sample YL17G09_16_MG_FD_203696 | JGI IMG/M metagenome (GOLD analysis project Ga0315284, IMG submission 203696) | Sediment microbial communities from Yellowstone Lake, YNP, Wyoming, USA - YL17G09_16 | ecosystem: Environmental > Aquatic > Freshwater > Lake > Sediment | place: USA: Wyoming | collected...
AAACCTTTGTAATGTGTTTTGACTCCTTTTTCCTCAAGCTTCTCAAAACAGTACGCGCCCATCAGACACAATGCTGCGCCTTTGCCCGCAATCAGGTCAGGCATCTCACCCCAATCGAACACTGAGTACCTGTCTGAAAAGCGGAACCTTCCGACGCCCATCTTCGTCCTCGTCGGCTTCCTCAACACTTCAAGGTCCTTAACACTTCCCATGTTCCAGCACTACTTCAACTTCTTAACAGCCACATCAGCTTGCTCAATCTCTTTCTTCTTCGCATTCTGATATTCCCTTATCATCCTCTCCAACTCGCGGTCCTCAACCGCAAGAATCTTCGCAGCCGCAAGCGCCGCACCCTCAGGCTCAATTGTCACTAGCGACGCTACACCGCTCGGAACCCGAAGCGAAGAGAAAACGTCAGCACCTCCATACTTCTCAGAGTAAGGCGGACACGCAATCACCGGCTTCGTCGTGTTCGCATCCACAAAAGCGCTGAGCGCGTTAGATCTCCCTGCCACAGTCACGTACACCACACGTTCCTCTTCATCCTCCTTCAGAATCTTGAGAACCTTCTCAGGAGTCTTATGCGCAGAACACACGCGAAACTCGTATTTCACCTTCAACAGCTGCAGACACTTCGCGATCTCCTTACAAAATTCAAGGTCGCGCTCAGAACCCATCAGAACGACAATTTTGCCCTTCATTTCCCCCTTCCAACCATACTCTTACACCGTTCGATCAACTAATTAAGTTTTTTAGAAGAGCGGCAGGCCCGTCGGTACCTAATGAGCTCAGTTCAACTCCATTCTGGCACGCAAAAACGTGGACAGAAGACCTCGACAAGAAACTAGCCGAACAAACCCTTGACCGTTGGCTGTTCCACCGAAAACTTCCCGCCTCCCACCACGCCGACATCTCTGATCCTCACGGCAGACTGGACTCCCCTGCACTTATGGCCACGCCTCCTTTTCCGAAAACAAAAGTCGGGCTTCTCAGGCTGCTCTATATTCATTCTTCGGTTTTCTTCAGTATCTCTGCCAAATACTTGAAGGAAAGATTTCTCAGTATGTTGTCGTTCTGCAAGCTGACTATGAAGGAGTCGACCCTATCGATGTTTGCCCCCCAGTACTCCCTCAGCTCCTGTATATAGCGATGATAATCTGCATAGTTCCTGTGAACTGACACCGACACTCTGTCTGCACCCAAACCACGGCCCATGGAACCAAACATGACGTCAGGATGCTTTGAAACGAAAGCCTTCGTCTCCAGAATCTTCTCCACAGAACTAGCATCAGACTTCCAATTGGCAAAGTTGAAAGCTAGAATCTCAAACCCCAACTTCCTCAAGTCAGGAATAGCCGTGTACTCAACCAACCTTTCCTTCTCAAACATCGTTCTCCTCCTTGTAACCGTTGGCTGCGAAAACCCCCAAATTCTTGGCCAGCTGCCTGTCGCTCAACCTGGAATTCTTCATCAACTCTGCCAAGATTAGACAATCAATCTTCTTCAACATTCTCACACGCCAACTATCTTCCTTGCAACATAAAATCTTGTCTCTCATGCAAACACATTCTTGCATATGCAACAAACGCCAACGTGAATCTAATCATCTGACAAAAAATAACTGTCTTGCAGACGAAAGCTTGACCTGGCCCTAAATTCTAGGTAGTGTGCCAATCCAAGATGCTTAATTTAAAAGAGCACAATTCAAGCCATTTCCATACGTGAAAAGAAGGCAATAAACAAAGAGCATTCTAAACTGGGGCACTACCAAATTCTAGCGGAGATTCTTCGTGAGCCCCATCAGATCATGTTTGCTTCACCGAGATCTCGGCAATGAATTCCTTCACAATCGCCACAGTAGCCTTTAGATCGTCAACATGCATCACGGCAGCAGGACCATGAATGTACCTGCAGGGCACGGCAACCGTTCCGCTTGGAACACCAGCTTTTGTCAGGTGGATTGCACCTGCATCCGTGCCTCCCATCAGTACTTTCTTGAACTGGTACGGAATACGTTTCTCAGCTGCTCCTTTGACAAGCGTTTTCAGCACGGTCGGATGGGCAAACACTGTCCGGTCCAATATCGTGATGACAGCGCCGCCTTTTAACTTTGCAGATTTCCTGTCAGGTCTCGTACCTGGAACGTCTGCGGCGAAGGTTCCTTCCAAAGCAAGTGCATAATCAGGATCCACCTGCCAAGCGGCTGTGCGCGCTCCCCTCAATCCTAGCTCTTCCTGAACCGAACCTACCGCGACGACATTGTAAGGCGAGTTCTTCAGGGACTTGAATACCTGCACGAGCACAGCACATCCTGCTCTATCGTCGAAAGCTTTTCCCCTGACGTACCCATTGCCCAAATCAGCAAATTCAACATCAAAAACTCCCAGCACACCAACATCCACACCCTTCTTGTTAGCTGCGCCAAGATTATCCGCACCTACATCGATGAAAAGGTCCTCTACTGGAGTAACCTTGTTCTGCTCATCAGGAGCCATTATATGCGGCGGCTTCGTACCGATAATCCCTTTGACGTAGTTCCTGTCCGCCCGTAAAAGAATTCTCTGTCCGGGCAATATGCTGTTGGTTATGCCGCCCAGAGTTTCAAAACGGACAAAACCCTCATCCTCCACATAAGTGATTATGAAGCCAACTTCGTCCATGTGAGCCGAGAGCATTATTCTCGGACATTTTTTCTTTCCATGGTGAAAGAAGAAAACGTTACCCAGCTTGTCAACGCGGGTCTCATCAGCATACTTTTCCAACTCTTTTTGAAGAAGTTCCCGCGGGTCCCCCTCGTCACCGGAAGGTCCGAAAGCGTTTGATAATTCTTTCAGAAGCTTCAATTCATCAGACATCTCGTTCACCAAACCGTCAATCATGCTTCTTGAGCCTGAACATCATTTTCTTTCATATCTTAACCTTTTCGGGTAACATGCAGAAGACAAATGGAGAGACGCAACTGACGAAAGAGCGACAGGCGGGTCAGATTTCTTTTCCCACTCCTTTTCTCTTGGCCAACTCGTACACTTTGTGAGCAGTGACAATGTCCTCCATCGCCAGACCAGTTGCTTTGAAGAGCGTGATTTCAGAATCTGCCGTACGCCCTTTCTTCTTTCCAGTCACTATTTCGCACAGCTCGGCGTAGATGTCTTCCTTCTTGAATACTCCCTCTTGAACAGGGTTGGCGAAGTCACCCACGATCAAAGCCTGATTAACAGAGTCGACGACTATCTTTCCTTGCCCAACTGCTTTGATCAACACGCTTGTGTCCAGCTCGCGCTTGTCCTTTGTGTCTGTGCCTATGGCAGAAACATGCGTGCCTTCTTTGACCATTTCGCCCCTCAACACTGGAGACTTCGAAGGCGTGCACGTCACTATTATGTCTGCATCCTTAACTGCTTCCTCAACAGACTCGGCAAGCTTAATCGGAACGTCAGTGACCTTCGACATGCTGCTGGCGTATGCCTTGCGGGCTTCAGGAACGACGTCGAAAGCTCTGATTTCCCTGATGTCGCGAACCTCAAGAAGCCCCATGAGTTGAGATTGACCCTGCACGCCCAAGCCTACTATGGCGGCCGTTTCGGAATCCTTCCTTGAAAGGTACTTGATACCACAAGCGCCGGCCGCTCCAGTTCTCAGCATCGTAATGTACGTTCCGTCCATAATGGCCAACGGTTGACCATTCTCCGGGTCGTTAAGAACTATGCGTGCGATCACCGATGGCAAACTGTGCTTCGCAGGGTTATTGGGATGCACCGTGACAACTTTTACTCCTGCAGCACCAAGAGCCTCGAGGTAAGCTGGCATCGTTATCAAGACTCCATTGTACTTTTCAAAGTGAAGGTAAATCCTCGTAGGCATCTCAACTCGTCCGAGTCCCATTTCTTTGAACCCGAACTCGACGACTTCAATCGTCGTCTTCATGTCCAAAACATGCTTAACGTCGTCTTGAGACAAGTACAAAACCATGTCAACACCAGAAAACCGATGGGCTGACTCCATATTTATAGTTTCATGAAGTCCAAGAGCTCAAAAGAACCGTTAGTCGTTGACTATCTTTTCAGGCTGCCCCAATGGCGATTGAGAAACATCAGGTACTCACCTGTGTAACATTGTTCCGTAAACGTTTTAGATTCCTGACACAAATAGAGATGTGGAGATGATAGATGTGCAGACGGTAAAGTCTTACACTGTCGATTTGGCTACGATCAAGGGCAAAGGGCAGTTCAGATGTCCAAAATGCGGAGTGAAAATCTCTCCGGATGACAGAACAGACAAAACCTACACGATCTATGAACCTGTTATGAGAGGCAACTCTCTGGAACAGATAGTTCTGCAATGCAACAAATGCGGAAGCCAGATCTGCCTGACAGGTTTCACCGCCATGGTCAGAATACCTTGTTGAATTCAGCCACTTGTTCCTCTGTCTAGATAGGCTGTTCTCAGCGGCAGCCGTGCGTCCAAGTCCGGAATTCTTGAGCCTTACTGAAGTGTTGACAACCTTACTGTCGATGCTACATTATACGGTGTAACATACATGTCATTAAAGTCCGCGCGAACAGCCACTTTCGTCCAGGTGCTCGAAGAAACAGCAATGCGAAGCGGCGAAGCAAAAAGACTCCATTGGACAGACATAGACTCTGAAAAGCATCTCTTAAGACTAGACGAACCTGAGAAAGGCTCAGACCCGAGAATCTGGAAAGTCACAGCCAAACTCATCGCCATGCTCAACAACCTGCCCAGGAAAGCCGAGAGTCTTGGGCAACGGCCCCCTGAACACTTTGAAAGCGACTTACATCAATGCCAGAAAGAGCCTCGCAACCAAACTGCAGAGCCAAAGCTCCTGGGAATAACCTTCCACACTTTCAGGCACTGGAAAGCCACAATGCTCTACCACCAGACGAGAGACCCCTACTACGTCAAAGACTTCCTGGGCCACAAGTCACTCAGCAGCACCGAGATATACATAAATATCGAACGGACAATGTTTGAACCCACAGGTGACGAATTCACCGTCAAAGTCGCCGAAAAAGCTGAAGAAATCAAAACACTGCTTGAAACAGGCTTCGAATACGTCTGCCAAAAAGGTAGCCTAATCTTCCAAAGGAAACACAAGTGAGAAGCCCAAAAGCAGACGGAGTCACCTGAAAAGTAGCCGGGGTCTCCTAGCCAGGTATGGAGCAAGCCTGGAGACGTCACAACAACGGCGCCTTACAGCTTGTGGCCTCTCGGGGCCGCGTGGGTTCAAATCCCACCCCCGGCGCCTTCAACATCGTTTCGGACAAACCCCCGTGGTGGGGGATTACTTTGGTTTTCTGAAGACTTTTCCATTTTCGAAGTCGCACACGTATTGGAATCCTGACTCGACCAGTTTGCAGGTTTCGTCTAGGGTCCAGGCGACTTTTGAGACGTAGTCTTCTTCGTCGAAGTTGATTAGTTGTGTGTAGACGAGTGTGTTCTTGATGTTTCTATGGCCGAGTAATCGCATTACGTGGAGGATGTCTTTGGTCTTGTGATACTCCATGGTTGCTTTCCAGTGGCGAAAAGTGTGTGCGCGCACGTACGAGAAATTTGACAGTGATGGTCGTCAAGAGTGTCATAAGGTCCAGCTAGATGCGGCCACAGAACATCATGATGAATAAGGTGCCTGTTTTCAAACAATGTATGCTGCCTGTTTTTTCCTAACGTTCTGCGCAGTTATGCGTGGGTTTTAATGCTCGGGAGAGTATTCTGAATCCTTATTTTTGGGTCATAAGGTTTACTTCTCTTCGTAGGGCATGTTTCTGGTTGAGCACGGTTAGCTTCACGTGAGGTCTGTTGTCGTTCGAGGATTGGCTTTATCGAAAGTCAGAGCAGAATGCTCATAGCGAGATTTTAGCTTTCTTAATGGTGGTGCTGGGCGTTAACATACTGATCGGAGGGCTGGTCGTAACCATAATCACGGTTGGGCAGGCGTCCCTGTTGTTTTCCATGTTTTCTCAGTCTTTGAACAGCTCTACTGTTCTCGGTTTGGTGCTTACTCTGGTCGGTTTTTGCTTGCTCTGTGCGGGTTTCGTACTTGTGGTTTACTATGACCGGGAGAGGTCGTGGTATCTGGGCGAGATAGAGAAGTCGACCCAGATCAAGAATCGTAAGATTGCCGTTAGGACAGCGCATGATATTCTTGAGGAGCTTGTTGAGGGTAAGAAGAAGGGTTAGAGTTTTTTTGGGCGGGTTTGTTTTTGAATTATGTTGAGGTTTTGGCGTTGTGCAGTTTGTGTGGTGTTAGCGGTTGAGGAAGATTGAGCTGGCGAGCTTGGAGGATGTTCCTGATAGGGTGGACAGTGTGAAGTGCAGTCTTGAGATCATCTATGGTGTAAAGCTTGGTGTCGCTTTGGAGGATGTTCCTATTGCTAGGCTTTTTCCAACTGAGGATTTTTTGGAGAATGATAAGCTTGGGCTTGTTCTGATGAAGGTAGTGACTGAAGGCTACAGTGTACCTATTATTGCTGTGAGGCGAGGGGAGAATTTTTTTGTGCTCGACGGTCATCATCGTTCTTACGTTTCAAGGAAACTTCTGAGGAAAAGCATCAAGGCTAATGTGCTGAGTTTTCCTGATGGCGCATGCTACAGGGACGTTGTGAAGCGATCGTTGGATGACCTTCCCATCAAAGAAGTGGCGGAGATTGATGACACAATTGTGAGGGCTTGGCAGCGGACGTTGAGCATTTTGAAGCATTATGAGGCCATGTATAATATTCCTTTTTTCATGAGTGTGGAGCGCGTGTTCTTGAAGGACCTTGTTGCCACGCAGGCATATGTGGGCAGGACGCAGGTGGAAGCGATTAAGAAGTTGCTGGTGCCCATAGTGTGCGTAGAGCATAGGGAGCGTTTTTACATTCTGGACGGTCATGCTAGGGCTTACAAGGCGAAGCAGATGGGGCTGAAATGGATTAGGGCGACAGTTCTGATGCCCGCGGCGCCCATTGACTTTGGCATAGTGAAAACTGCAGAAGAGTTGGATCTCAGGAACTTGGATCTAGAAGTTATTGACCAATGACTTCTGCTTGAAAACATGCGTCCAAACATGACGCCTATTCTCCGTTGACTATTGCTTTCACTTGATCAGTCAAAGAAAATGTCTGTGTGACCAGTCGATTTTCTGTTCAGTTGTCTTTTGTCTGTTTGCGCGCGTTGGCGAATTAAATAGTTCCTGATTCATGTTGGGAGAATTCGTTCTCATTCTGTTGGAACCCTTAGGTTCCTGAGATAGCACTTTGTGAAATGTAGCCTACTGCAAATCTAAGACAATTGTTTAATCGGTTCACACGCGCTCTTTTTAAGGCGCCAGCCAAAAGTTTCAAAGCCTCTTCAATGCTTGGAAGTTCCTTAGGCAAGATCAACTTGGAAGTAGTAGACCAAACGCTACGATTTTGGTCTACTACTTCTAGTCCAAGTCGCCTAATCTTCTGGCGGACGCGCGGGCGAAATGAATAGTTCCTGATTCATGTTGGGAGAACTCGTTCTCATTCTGTTGGGACCATTAGGTCCCTGAGATAGCAATCTGTGAAAGGTAGCCTGCTGCAAATCTTAGACAATTGTTTAATGGGCCCGCGTGCGATGCGCGTCTGAACTTCCATGCGTTGTATTCTTTTTCCAACAAAGGCAGGTGCCTGTTCCAAACTTCCTTGCTGATGATCTTTAGGGGCAGTATGGAAGTGGGGTTCCTTCTCGGGTTGTCATGTTCGACAGATCCCAAACTGAAACCTGTTATGCAAGAGATCTCTTCCTTCGTAGACCTCATAGGAACTGTCGTCAGAAAGGTATCTGCGACCCACCTCAGCTTGGGTTACTTTCCTATGTTGTGGTACGGGGCATCAAAAAGTTGTGGCAAGTACCCAAAAGAAGCAAACGGAATACCGAAGACTTGCTCGAGGGAGGAACATCTACAAAAACGGACTTATCACTTCTTCCTCCTTCTGAAGGGTAGAACTCGTCCGTTACAATCTGAATCCAACTGCAGAGCATTCTGTATCCGGAACCGGAATAGTTTTCAACTCTGGCATGTATCATTGGATACCCGCGAACCAAATCGATTTCGAAATTCAAGTCAGGAATACTGTCAAAACCGGCTTTGATTGGATCGTCATTCTTCCCATAATAGGCTATACCTCCCCAGTCATGTTCATTTAGACTGAATGGAATGACTATCGCGGGCTGATTGTCCAAAGACCACGCAACCATCAAAGTATTAACCCCCTCCCGCCTGGATATGAGGCATTGCGCGCTGGTATGTCCAGAAATTGGTGTAAAATGGTCTTAATTCTTCTTTTGCTGTTTCTGTCTGTCTCTGATTTGGGCTGTTTTGGGAAGCTTTTTTCAGAAACAGGATCTTGGCCATTCATTAGGGAGGTTTGTTGGACTCGTTTTGGGCTGTCTTTTTTTGGGTGAGTGTGTTTGGGGTTGTTGGTTTAGGTTCGTTGTGGGACGTATCGGTTTTGGATATGTGTCAGGGTTTGAAATAAGTGCTTTATTAAGACGTACGATATGATGTGTATGTGGGTAAAACACGATAACAGTTCAACACAAATACACAAGGTGAGACCAATGAAAAAAACCTTCAAAACAAACTGGACAATCAATGAGATGTGCTTGTCCTCGCTCGTAGAAAATGAGGGAAAAAATATCCTACGCGAGACGACCTTCACGTTCGAAGATGCGTCTGAACGCATTTCGAGTTTCGGCCAGCTTCTAGTGCAAGCAGTGGACGAAGGTCTCTCTGCTTTGGGTGAATCTTCAAGGCAGGCAGTCTATGGATGTCTTGAGAGCGCTTTCCGTATTCGAAGGGATGATATACCTCAAAAGATCGCCGAGTTTTCAGATGCTCTTGAGAAACTTTTCGGAGACAGTGCTAGACTGTTAGAAATCCAGATAATGAAGAAACTGTACCGGAAAGTTGGCGACATTGCTGAGTACTATCCAGAAAGAGAAGACGTCACTTTCACAGAGTACGTAGCCGCAGCCGAACTTTCAAGCCGTTCCAAATAGACTAAGCTGGCAAGTTTTAGAGAACCTGACCGCTTAGTCGGTGGCTTTTCTTTCGAAAATGCATGGTTCATTCGGAGTCGGACATTCCATCGCAGGGTGATACAGGCACTTCCTCCTCCTGTGGAGGGTTTTGTGCTGTTCCAGTTTGCGTCCCGAACTCGGTATGTGAATTCCTTCTATAGTGAATGTTTCAGCCGTGCCTATGGCTTTGTCGGTTCAAAACGGTTTGTGTGTTTGTTTCTGTTTTTCTTTGTCCCAGAGCTTGAATACTTCTTCAGTGATTTGTGGTCTTAGGGCAAAGATGTCCGCAGGGTTTTCTACGTAGATGTAAACCATGTAGACTCTGTCAAATGCGCCTGACCTCAGCAGCATGTAACTCGGTTTCTGCGGAAGCTTATCATACTGCTTGAAAACGTGTTCAAATGCTCCTGCAACTTTTTCGGCTGATACACTGTGGTCGAAGCCTATCTCGAACGTGTAGCAGTAGAGGTTTTTCGGGTCATCTTCATAAAGGTAGTTGACGATGTCTCGCTGGAGTACCTGAAGGTTAGTAGTTGACACAATGTTGTTTCCTATCGTCAGAATCTTCGTGTAGTTAATCGTGATTTCTTGTACTATCCCTTCGAGCGTTCCTAGGCGAACGTAGTCTCCTCCCTTGAACGGTCGCGTCGCCAGCAAATACAATCCGGCGATGAAATTGCCTATAGTTTGAGTTGATGCGAAGCCAAGGGCCGCACCGCCTAAGGCTGAGAAGGCCAGAAACCACTGCGTGTCCAGTCCGCCCACTCTAACGATTGCCACAGATAAGCCGAGAAGAACGAGTATTCTGGAGGTGAGAATCAGGTTGTTGGAAACGTTGCGTTCCAAGCGCGCTCTTCTTGCATATCTTCGGAGATGTCTAGTTATCAGTCTTTCAAGCATGATCGCGACAGAGCCTATGACTGCAATTGAGAGTATCTGCGCAAGTGTGAGCCCCAACGGCGTCTGTTGATTTAGCCAATTGGTGATGCCTTCCAAATCCAATGTGCATTCCGCCTTTTTCCTGAGGGTCTTATTGTGGTTTTATTAGACTCTTCTACTTTGTGATAGTCGTAGTTCAGAATCAAATATGCTCCTGTCATCCGTCTTTGGAGGGCTAGCCGTATGAGCCAGACAAAAAATAGAAGGGCAATATGGACTTTCGCTGCGGCTTCTTTCTTGAGTGATTTTGGTTCAGACATGATCTACCCGATCTGGCCGTTGTTTGTTACTGTTGCCCTGCAAGCGGACCTGGCTACTCTGGGGTTCATTGATGGAGTCGGTGATGCGATAGTTTCTCTTTCACAAGCTGCGTCGGGCTATGCTTCGGACAAAACTGGGAAGAGGAAAGTATTCGTGTGGACGGGCTACCTTTTCGCGTCGGCTTCAAGAGTCGGGTATGCTCTTTCAACCGTTTGGCAGCATCTGATTCCTTTCAGAGTACTTGACAGGTCTGGAAAGATGCGTGGCGCTCCAAGAGATGCTATAGTCGCAGACCTGTCGACCAAAGAAAACAGAGGGAAGAGTTTTGGTATTCTGAGAGCCATGGACAACCTTGGCGCAACATGCGGAACAATAGTCTGCATCGCATTGTTCGGAGCGGGACTACTTGGCTACACGCAGCTTTTCTTGATTGCAGCAGTTCCTTCAGTAATAGCAGCTCTGCTGATCCTTCTGCTGATAAAAGAAGCTCGCCCTTCTGACACTCGACTCTACAGAGGCCTCTCGCTTGGCAAACTGAACAGGAACTTCAAAATATTCCTCTCGTTAAGTGCCCTGTTTGCCCTTGGGTCATTCAGCTATTCTTTTCTGCTGTTGTACGCAAAACAGTTCCATGTTCAGGGCGCATTCCTGCCAGTCCTCTACCTGATATTCACTGCAGTGGCCTCACTGTTCTCTTTTCCATTTGGCAGACTCTCAGACAAGGTAGGAAGAAAAACAGTCTTGGCGTTATCCTACCTGCTATGGGGTCTTGTCTGCCTAAGCTTCATCTTCGCGGAAAGCTTTGCAGTGATCATTCTGACTTTCGTGCTCTACGGAATGCACAAAGGAGCGTTGGAGCCAGTGCAGAAATCCTTTGTCTCTGAACTTGCTCCCATCGAGTGCCGTGCAAGCGGTCTGGGTGCTTTTCAACTCGTCACCGGCTTATGCGCTCTCCCTTCATCCTTCGTAGCAGGCTTACTCTGGGATCAAATCCAAGTTTTTGCGCCCTTCCTCTTTTCGCTGGTGTTGACGGCCGTCTCGGTGGCCATGTTGCCGTTCGTGAAGGAGGACAAGTCCAACTGAACTGTTGAGCGGCTGGGAAGGAAAGTTTCGATAGCGAAAGCTTTTATTGAAGCTCAAAACTAGATTTGGCAATGTTAACTCAAGATGATGTGCCATGAGTCTACAAAAAAGTGATTTCATACTAGTTGATTATATCGGCAAAGTGAAGGAAACAGGCGAAGTTTTTGACACAACTTCTGAAGAACTCGCCAAGAAAGAGCATCTTTTCAAGGAAGGCGACATCTATGAGTTGAAACTGGTCGTAATAGGTGAAGGATGGGTCATAAAGGCTCTAGACGAGAGCTTTGTTGATATGGAAGTTGACAAGCCCTCAGTTGTCGAGATACCCCCAGACAAAGCCTTCGGTGACAGAGACCCTGAAAAAGTCAAGCGGGTCCCGCTCAAGCAATTGCTGGCAAAAGAAATAGCCCCCGTCCTGGGATCTCGCATCGAATACGGTGGGAAGACGGCCACAATCCGATCGGTAGGCGCTGGCAGAGTGCTTCTAGACTTCAACCCGTCGTTGGCTGGAAAAACGCTCGTCTACGATGTAACCGTTAAGAAGAAACTCGATGCGTTGGAGGAAAAGATAGGTGCCCTTATCCATCGCAGAATTCCAGGCATAGAACAAGCCAAATTCGAGTTCACAGCTAAGGCAAAGGCTGTTAACATAAACGTGCCGGAAGAAGCATACTACCTAGAAGGGATCCAACTGGCAAAAAGGGGGGTAGCCATGGACATACAAAGGTTCTTCAAGGACATTACCGCGGTCACCTTCACTGAGACGTTTAAGGCTGAGCCAAAGAAAGCCGAAGACAAGACTGAAGAGGAAAAAGGAACAAAGAAAGAGAAAGCTGCAAAGACCTAAAAAGGAACTAAGGCGAAAGAGGAAGCGCAAACCAAAATTTAGATTCCTGCTTTCTGTTGCCTTCACTGCGTCAGAGCATGCGTTTTGAGTTGCCCTTGCGGCTCTGGCGAAGCCTGTTTTCCAGAGTATTTGGTTAAGGTCAGAGGAATCAGATGACTCCCGTAGTAGTAGCCAGATGTTTGTAAGCATCCAGACTGAGTCTCAGCTTGTTGAGAATTGTGTATCTCTCCGGGCGCATAGACGCGGCCATCTCTAATGCTTTCAGGATGTCCTCCCTTTCAATGCCGAGCTCATGTGCGTTTGTTGGTGCTCCTAGCCTTCTGAGCACGTCTCTTATTCGTTTCCAGTTAGCTCCGTGCAGGTAGGACATCATTATGGTCCCGACACCGCACTGTTCTCCATGCATTGCATGGTTGGGTTTGATCACGTCCAGTGCATGGCTGAACAGATGTTCAGCGCCGCTGCATGGGCGACTGCTTCCGGCTATGCTCATTGAAACCCCGCAGCTTATCAGAGCTTCTATCAGAACGCGGAGGCCTTCTTCATTTTCTTTCCGCATCAACTCTACGTTCTGCATGACATGTTTCGCGCTCATGAGGGCTAAGCTGGCAGCATACCCGCCGAAGTACTCATCTTTCTCTTCATGTGCCAACTGCCAGTCCTTGATTGAAGCGAGTTTTGAGATGACGTCTTCGCAACCGCTTATTGCGAAACGCCAAGGAGCCTGCATGATGATGTTCGTGTCTGCTATTATGGCCAGCGGGGCTTGAGCTGCGACTGAGTAGGGCTTCTTGAATCCTTTGATCGATGAGAACGGACTGGCAATTCCATCGTGTGATGCTGTTGTTGGAACGCTTATGAACGGGGTTTCTTGCCGTGCTGAACAGCATTTGGCAACATCTATTTTTGTGCCGCCTCCAACGCCGAATACGATTTGAGGTTTCAAAGTCCTTATCTTGTCAGTAACAGTGTTCACGTCTTCTGCTGTGGCAGTTTCCACGAGAAAAGTGTCCACACTCATTTTCTGTGCTTCTTCGAGAAGTTCTTTCACCCTCCTACCTGCAACATCATAGGTTTTTGAGCCTGCAATTATGAGCGCAGATTCCGTAAAGCCGAGTCGCCTTGTGATCGTGGCAACGCGTTCAATTGCGTCGTTGCCCACAATTACCTCTCTCGGAAGCTGCATCCGATGGTGTTTCAAGAGTACATCAACCACTACCTGACTAGTAAGAGGAGTTGGATTCATAGCGATGTGTGTTTGAACCCTAATAATGTTTTTTGTGAGCCGAACTCGCAGGATCGGTTGACATTCAGACGCTGTTTTTTCCTGCAACCTCAAAGCGTAATATTAATTAATGGCTTGCTTGTGATTAAAGAGTGCTACTTCCTTGTGAAGTAATCCTTTATACACTTAGGTTTTGGAGGTTGCTATGATGGCAAACAATAATGACCTGGTAGATCAGTTGACGTTGAAAGGAACAACGACGGTAGGCGTTGTCTGTGAAGACGGTGTAATCCTCGGTTCGGATAGCCGTGTGACAATGGGGTTCTATGTAGCCCACAAACAGGGAAAGAAGGTTTACCAGATAGATGACCATTTGGCCATGACGATCGCCGGAAGCGTTGCTGACGCGCAGAAAACTGTGGACATCCTGACCACAAATGCTCATCTCTACAGAATAAGCCTCGGTAGACCTTTGCCGATAAGCTCTGCTGCGAGGCTACTTTCTAACCTCTTGTTCTCAGTCAGGGGGGCTCTAATGGCACAGGTTCTCGTGGGCGGTGTGGACGGCACGGGGCCGCATGTGTTCTCGATAGACCCCTTTGGAAGCTTAACTGAGGAAAAATGCGTTTCTACTGGCTCAGGGTCACCTGTGGCTTATGGCATACTGGAAGACAAGTACCGTGAGGGCGTTGCTGTCAAGGGGATGCTGCCCGTGATTGTTAAGGCTGTTAATGCCGCCATGAAACGTGACTCAGCGAGCGGAGATAATTTTAACATCGTTGTGATCGACAGCAAGGGCTACCGAGAGCTCGGTGAAAAGGAGAAGAAGCTGCTCCTTACGGGTTGAGGAAGTTTAAGTCGTGGGGCAGAACTCTACCGGAGACAAAATTGAGATTAGCCAATATATTCTTCAGCACGTCCCGAAAGAAGCTGAAGTGACCAGAATAGAGTATGAAGGCTCAACTCTGGCCGTGTACACAAAGAAACCTGAGATACTCGTTGATCAAAGCGGCGTTGTCGCGAATATTGTCAATGTGATCAGAAAAAGGATAGTAATCAGGTCTGATCCTACAGTCCGGGTTCCAGAGGCCGAAGCCGAAAGAATCGCACGGGAAATAATCACGGCTGAAGCTGAGGTGACGGACGTAAATTTCGACCCAAGCCTGGGCGAAATCATTATTGAAGCGAAGAAACCTGGTCTCGTCATAGGAAAAAACGGGGCAGTGCTTCAGGAAGTGATCAGACGTACAAAATGGCGTCCTCATGTCCTGAGGAGTCCTCCGCTCAAATCCAAGATTGTTACGCACATGCGCCACTACTTGCATTCTGAAAGCAAAGAGAGGGAAAGGATACTTAGGACAGTTGGCGAAAGGATTTTTCGGCCTAAAGCATTCGAAGTTGGCGATGTTAGGGTCACGGCGCTCGGAGGAGTACAACAAGTTGGACGGTCTGCTTTTCTTGTTCAGACTCGCGAAAGCAGTGTACTGCTAGACTGTGGGATTAACCCTGGTAGCACGAGACCTTTCGAGGCTTTTCCAAGGCTGGACAACCCGGCTTTTGAGATCGAGTCTCTCGATGCTGTTGTCATAAGTCATGCTCATCTGGATCATTGTGGTTTGTTGCCCTTTCTGTTCAAATACGGTTATGATGGGCCAATCTACTGTTCAGCTCCCACGTCTAGCATGATGACCTTGTTGCAGCTAGACTACTTGGATGTGGCTGGCAAGCAGGGTACAATGCCGTTCTACGATCAGAAAGACGTTCGCGAATGCGTCTTGCACACGCTTCCTCTGCGGTATGGCGTGGTTACCGACATCGCCCCTGATATGCGTCTCACTTTGCACAATGCTGGCCACATATTGGGTTCGTCGATGGTTCACCTGCACATAGGCGAAGGATTGCACAATTTGGTCTATACGGGCGATTACAAGTATGCTCGAACAATGTTGTTGGAAGCCGCTACGACCGAGTTTCCGAGGGTTGAAACTGTCATAACTGAAAGCACCTATGGTGGGCCTGATGACATAATGCCTTCACGAGTGGAGGCTGAAGAAAGGCTTGCCCGCGTAGTTAATGAGACTTTGGAGCGTAGAGGCAAAGTTTTGATACCTGTCCCCGCTGTTGGCAGGGCTCAGGAAATCATGCTGGTTCTGGATGGATACATGAAACGTGGTTTGATGAAGGAATCTCCAGTGTTCATTGAAGGTATGATTTCTGAAGCTACAGCCATTCACACGGCATATCCTGAATACCTGGGCAGGGAGGTTCGAACCAGTATTCTTCACGATGGCATAAACCCGTTCCAGTCGGATTACTTCACCCTCGTTGAGCATCCGAGCGTGAGGCAGGAAATAATCGAAGGCGAACCATGCATAGTTATGGCTACTTCAGGCATGCTTGAAGGCGGGCCGGTCATCGAGTACTTTAAATGCTTGGCGGATGACGAAAACAACTCGATACTCTTTGTAAGCTACCAGATTGAGGGGACAATGGGAAGAAGGGTGCAGAAGGGTTTGAATGAAGTTGCCATGATGACTGCTGAAGGCAAGATGGACGTGGTGAAAGTGAGGCTTCGAACAGAATCGATTGAGGGATTCTCGGGACACTCTGACAGACGGCAAATATTTAACTACTTAACCCATCTGCAGCCTAAGCCTGAACGAGTTGTGGTTTGCCATGGTGAACGGGCAAAATGCCTCGGATTAGCCAATTTCCTAGAGAGAAGATGTGACATGCGGGCTATCGCGCCTGCGCTTATGGAAACGTTTAGGCTGCTGTAGGAATAGGCTCATTAGAAACCGGGGTGTTGTCTCTCCAAATCTTTATGTTTGGTGGACAGATTACTACGCGTTCTTCTCCCAGCCTGGCAATGTCTCCTCCAAGGGATTCTGCGAATTCTGTCAGCTCGCTCACAGCCCGTTTAACATCATCGATGCTCTTTCCAGCAAGAGGAGTTATCCGTAGAATCAATATGTTTCCAGACTTGACTTCGGCTTTCACAGCTTCCAAGTCTGCTAAGTCACGGAGAGGAATAGCCTTCAAATAGGTCTTGCCAGTGACGGTCTTGACGTCGGGCTCCTTCTCGTCTTTCTTGGACTTCCGAAGTATACCTCCCAGTCCTGGCAAAGTTTTCCTTCCTTCAACCATAGTCTGCTTTTCAAGAGTTTAAGCGTTTCCTGATTCGACGTATGAATCAGTAATATATATTGTACTATTAAAGGGTT
>Ga0315284_10006500_pt1 | contig 16626 bp, 9 predicted proteins | sample YL17G09_16_MG_FD_203696 | JGI IMG/M metagenome (GOLD analysis project Ga0315284, IMG submission 203696) | Sediment microbial communities from Yellowstone Lake, YNP, Wyoming, USA - YL17G09_16 | ecosystem: Environmental > Aquatic > Freshwater > Lake > Sediment | place: USA: Wyoming | collected...
TAGGAAATTATTTGGGAGCCATAAAACAATGGATTGAGCTTCAAGAAAAAAATGAATGTGTTTTTTGTATTGTCGACCTGCACGCCTTAACCGTCCCCTATAGTCCAAAGAATTTACAGGATTTAATCCTGGAAAAAGCCATCGCCTATTTGGCTGCCGGAATTGACCCGGAAAAATCAATAATCTTTATCCAGTCCCAGGTTAAAGAACATACGGAATTAACCTGGCTTTTAAATACCGTCACGCCGATTGGCGATCTTTCCCGAATGACACAGTACAAAGAAAAATCCAGGAAATTTAAGGATAATATTAATGCCGGACTTTTAAATTATCCTGTCTTGATGGCGGCCGATATTCTTCTTTACCAAACAGATTTTGTACCGGTCGGAGAAGACCAAAAACAACACGTGGAACTAGCCAGAACCATCGCCAGGAAATTCAATCAAAGATTCGGTCAGGTTTTTAAGGTTCCCGAGGCTAGACTGCCGAAAACCGGAGCCAGGATAATGAGCCTGGTTAATCCTTTAAAAAAAATGTCCAAAAGCGACTCTAAAGAAAGCTATATCGGGCTTTTCGATGAACCGGAACAAATAAAAGAAAAAATTATGAAGGCTGTCACGGACACAGGAAAGGTTGTAAAATACCAGCCCGAAAAGAAGCCCGGAATTTCCAATCTTTTGACAATTTATTCCCTATTATCAGGAAAAACAATCAAGGATTTGGAAAAGAAATTTAAGAACAAAGGCTACGCAGATTTTAAAAAATCTTTGGCTGAATTGGTAATAAATTCTCTGGAAACCTTCCGAAGAAAAAGAAAAGAGCTTCTCTCAAGAGAAGTCTACGTTAAGGAAATCTTAAATCAGGGAACAAAAAGAGCCCAGATAATTGCCCGGTCAACCATTCAAGAAGCCAGAAAGAAAATGGGATTAGTTTAATAAATCAACCCCTATATCATTTAGATACCCACACCCTTCGCTCTCTAAGAGGTTTAAAACCTCTTTTTGTTTTTCTAAAAGTAGTTTATTATTAATTGCCTCACCGGTAAAACGCAACAAAGGTTCGTTATTGGATGGCCGTAAATTAAAATTCCAATCCGGATAACAAACCGTAAGTGTATCAAAATTAGAAATTTTCGCGTCAGAATATTTTTCCCTAACTTTATCTAAAATTTTATCCATTACTTTAAAGGCTTCCAGCGTTAAATCGTTTACGTAGCTAAAACCGGGTAAAACAAAATTATATTCGCCGCTTACAGGAAAGTTTTTACGTCCGTCTATCGTTAACTCTCTTAAACTCTTACCAGTTTCCGAAATTATCTCCAGAATCTGCAGAAAAGCTATTAGGCTGTTTTCAACCATATAATCTCCGAAATTATAATAAATATGACCAGAGCACTCTCCGGCAAATAAAGCATTTTCTTTTCTCATGCGGCGCTTAAAAAAAGAGTGTCCCACTAATTCTATTTTTGCAATTCCACCGTTTTCAGTAATTTTTTTCTTGATATAACGAGTGGCGCGTACGTCATACAATACCACCCTTCCCGGATTTTCTTTGCACATTTTTCCGGCAATTAATCCGTTGATATAAACACCAAAAATATAATCTCCCTTTTCATCAACAAAAAATATTCTATCTGCGTCTCCATCAAAAGCCACCCCTAAATCTGCTTTTACTTCTCTTATTTTCTCTACTAGTTGCTGTCTATTTTCTTTCAAAAAAGGATTAGGTTGATGACCAGGGTAATTGCCATCAAGTTCCCAGTTTAGTTTTACAAATTCTATCTGTGGTAATTTTCTCTCTAATTGATCAATCTCCAAGCTTCCTACTGCATTTGAGGCATCGACTACAACCCTTAGAGGCTTGATTTTATCTATTTTTACAAAGCCCAAAGATTGAGCAATAAATTCCTGCCAGATATCTTTCTTTTTTAAAATTCCTTTACTTTTAGGATTAACCTCCTGATAATTTAGACATCCTTCTTTCAATTCTTCCATGCCAAAGCCCCTTCCAAATGGACTCGCAACGGGACCAACAATTTTTATACCGCTTAAATGTCCGGCAGAATGAGAAGCTGTAACCTCTAGGCCGATATCAAATTTAAGACGGCCAGCGGTGCAATAAACTACGTCTGTACCGGCAAGTCCAATATCAGTAATTTCAACCCCCTGATCGATTAATCCCTTAATTAAAGATTGGTAAATTTTCGGCGTTGCCAAACTTACATCACGACCAACCACTGCATTTTTGGCGTTAAAGGTGCGTGCTAAAATTCTGGCAATCTTATAAACAATTTCATCATTAATATCTTTTGGATATTCCCCCCTTATGTCGTAGGCACGAAAAATTTCCATAGAATTAAATATTTTTTATTAATTTTAATAATTTTTTATGTAATTTTACGTTAGCAATAATTAAATTTGGGGAATGTTCACCATATTCTTTCCCTGTAAAATCCGTGGTTTTCGCACTGGCTTCCTTGGCGATAAAAGCGCCTGCTGCATAGTCATAATAGGCTGGTTTTAGACAGAAAAAAGCTTCTGCTTTTCCGCTGGAAACCTGACAAACACTCAATACTCCTCCAAAAACCCTTATTGTTCTTATAAATGGACTTAATTTTGTTAAAATTTTAAGCCCTTCGTATTGGTTTTTTCCCCTATCAAAAAGTAAAAGCGCCCGGGAAGGTTTGTTTATCGCATTTACTCGGATCTTTTTCCCGTTCAAGTAAGCGCCCTTATTCTCTTCGGCAAAATACAATTCATCGGTTATGGGATTATAAATAATGCCTAAAATTGGTCTTCTTTTGAAAACCAACGCTAAGGATACGGAAAAAAATGGAAAACCCATAACGTAATTATTTGTTCCGTCAAGTGGGTCTATTACCCAAGTAAAATCCCCGCCTACTTTACCGCCACTTTCTTCGGCTAAAATATTATGAAAAGGAAAGTTCTTTTTTATTATTTTTATCATTACTTTTTCTGATTCAAAATCAGCCTTAGTAACTAAAGATAGGTCTTTTTTGGAGTAAATTTTTATTGTTTTTCTAAAGTATTTTTTAAGAACCTTTCCTCCCTCTTTAATCGCCTGGAAAGCTATTTTTTTTAACTTAGGATTGATTTTCATAATAATCTATTGTAGCATAAAAATATGTCTTTTTCTGTAGCTATTGTTGGACTTCCTAACGTGGGTAAGTCCACCCTATTCAAAGCTTTAACCAAAATACCGGTTGATATTGCGCCTTATTCCTTTACCACCATCCACCCAAATGTAGGGGTGGTTGCTATTCCTGATGAAAGATTAGAAAAAATAGCTGCAATTATAAAGACGGAAAAGATTACTCCCACCATCATTGAATTCGTTGACATAGCAGGATTAGTTAAAGGAGCTCACAAAGGAGAAGGTTTAGGAAACCAGTTTCTAGCCGAAATCAGAAATTGTGATTCTATTTTAGAAGTGACTAGGTTGTTCTCCGATTCCAACGTAGAAAATGTTTTAGGAGAAATCAATCCAGAAAAGGAAGTAGAAATAGTTAAGATTGAGCTCTTGATGAAGGACCTGGAAACATTAGAAAGCTTAATAAGTAAACTGGAAAAAGAAGCAAAATCAAAAGACAAAAAAGATATAAAGAAATTGGAAATTGCTAAAAAAGTTAAGAATGCGGTTTCAGAAGGTAAATTAATATCTGAGGTTGATTTAACTAAAGAAGAAAAAGCAGAAATAAAAGAATTCCAATTTCTAACCAAGAAACCAATTTTTTACATTTTAAATACCAACGGAAAAACCGCTTACTCAAGTTTTCCTTTTAAACATTTAATAATGAATTTAAAGGATGAGGAAGAAATATCTGAACTTTCCGAAACAGAAGCCAAAGAGCTAGATCTTAAACCACACCTTGACCAGCTAATAACCTCTTGTTATACTATTCTTGATTTAATTACTTTTTTCACCGTGGCTGGCGGCAAAGAAACCAGGGCGTGGACACTTAAGAGAGGATCCAATGCTCATCAAGCTGGCGGCTGTGTGCATTCGGATTTTGAAGAAAAATTCATCAGGGCAGAAGTAATTCCTTGGCAAAAACTAGTCGAAGCGAAAAGTTGGAAAGAAGCACGGGAAAAAGGATTAATCAAAACAGTAGGAAGAGATTACGTTGTTAACGACGGGGATATAATAGAATTTAAAATATAATGAAGTCTTACGAATTAACATATTTAATATCAGCCGAGCTGACAGAAGAAGAAGCTCGAGCTTTCCAAAATAAAATTGCCTCCCTTATTAAAGAAGAGGGGGGGATTTTAGATGAAACAAGAATGCCCTTCAGAAGAAAGCTGGCTTATCCCATTAAAAAACAAATCCAGGCTTTTTTGACTTTTTTAAATTTTCAGCTAGACCCTTCTGCTTTAACTAATTTAGAAAAAAAATTAAAAGAAGAAAAGCAAGTTCTGAGGTATTTGATTTTAATTAGAAAACCATTAAGGGCTATTAAAGAACGAGCCAGAGCATTTAAGGTTCCATCTGGGCCAAGCTCTTTTGGAGAAAAAAAGCTTACTGAAAAAGAAAAAAAGGTCGAATTAAAAGAAATTGAGAAAAAATTAGAAGAAATTCTTAAAGAATGAACTTAAACAAAGCTTTTTTAATCGGCCGCCTGACTCGCAACCCGGAAACTAAATCTCTTCCTTCCGGACAGCCGGTAACCTCTTTTGGAATGGCCACCGACAGGTTTTATTACGATAAAAACGGAGGACGGCAGCAAAAAACAGAATTTCATAATATCGTAATTTTCGGAAAGCTGGCCGAAATCGCCGCTCAATATTTATTAAAAGGTTCCTTGGTTTTAATTGAAGGAAGAATACAAAACAGAACCTGGAAAGACCCTTCCGGCAACCAGAGAAACCGGACGGAGGTTGTCGCCGAAAGAATGCAGTTGGGACCCAAATCGGCAAAACGAGAAATTACCGAATCTCCTCAGAGACCAGAAGAAATCCAAAAGCCGGAAGAAACGTCAACCGAAGAAATCCCCATCATTGAAGAAAATGAAGAAATAAACGTTAAAGATATCCCCTTTTAATTTATGGGCTGTCATTTTTGCCAACGCAATATTAAAGAAATTGATTTCAAAGAATCCCAGCTTCTGGATAATTTTATTTCTGGCTCGGGAAAAATCAGGCCAAAAAAAAGAACTGGAGTTTGTTCCAGCCATCAGAGAAAATTGGCTCAAGCCATTAAAAGAGCCAGATTTTTAGGACTTCTCTCCGCCACCTCTAAGTAGCAATTCTTTAATCTTTTCCGCGGTTTCAGGGTTTGATTTCAAAAATTCCTTGCTGCCTTCCATACCCTGTCCCAGTTTCGTTTCTTCAAATTGGAGCCAAGAACCGGCTCTTTTTATTGTCCCTGTTTTAATGCCGAGGTTGATAATATCTCCCGTGTAGGAAATCCCTTCGTTGTAATAAATATCAAATTCGGTGGTTTTAAAGGGTGGGGCAACTTTATTCTTTACTATTTTTGCTTTAATCCTAGAGCCGATAATTTCTTCCCCGTGTTTTATTTGAGCTATTCTTTTTAATTCAATTCTCGCCGAAGCATAAAATTTTAAAGCCAAGCCTCCGGGAGTTGTTTGTGGATTTCCCCAGGCAATTCCGATTTTCATTCTGGTTTGATTTAAGAAAATTACTATTGTTTTGGTCTTGGCAATAATACCGGAGAGTTTTCTTAATGCTTGAGACATTAACCTTGCCTGAAGGCCGATTTGAAATTCACCCATCTCTCCGGCAATTTCTGCCTTGGGAACTAAAGCTGCTACGGAATCAATCACAATCACATCAACCCCGCCTGACTTAACTAATGTTTCAACAATTTGCAAGGCCTGTTCGCCAGAATCGGGCTGGGAAATTAAAAGATCGTCAATGTTAACACCTATTTTTTGGGCATAATCGGGATCTAAGGCGTGTTCGGCATCAATAAAAGCTCCTATGCCTTTTCTTTTTTGAGCTTCAGCCAGAACATGAAGAGCTAAAGTGGTTTTACCAGAGCTCTCGGAACCAAAAATCTCAATTACTCTTCCCCTGGGCATTCCGCCCACTCCCAAAGCCAAATCCATGGAGATAGAACCGGTGGGAACCACGTCAACATCAACCGCCCCCACTTCTTTTAATTTCATAATTGACCCTTCTCCAAATCTCTGCTTAATCTCGTCAACCGCTTGCTGCAAATCTACGTTTTCATCTTTTGTTTCTTTTTTCTTAATCATAATATATATTTTAACATAAAATAATTAAACTTTCTTCCATTCTTCGTCTTCATCGATTTCCTCCTGCTCAACTTGCTTATACTGTTCTGTCTCGGGAATTTCAGATTTAAAATATATCTCTCTTGGTTTGGCTCCCTCGCCAGGCCCCACCACCCCGGCACTCTCAAGCTCGTCTAATAATCTGGCTGCTCTAGCATAACCAATTCTTAATCTCCTCTGCAAAAGAGAGGCTGAAGCCTTTTTTGCTTCAATCACCGTTCTTTTTGCCTCTTCGTAAAGAGGATCTTTTTCTCCCGAAAATCCTGGGTATTCCCCCTCATTATTCAAGCTTTTTGCCAAATCTTGGGCTAAATGATTTTGAAAAACACCTTCTCCGGGATTAATTACTTCCGAACCGAAACCCTGAAAAAGAGGAAGGTTCTGCCCTTTTATAAAATCAACGATTTTCCTTACCTCTTTTTCTGAAACATAGGCTCCTTGAATTCTTTTCGGTTTAACCACGTCGGCGGAGACGAAAAGAAGATCACCGGCGCCCAAAAGCTTCTCGGCGCCAGCCGTATCAAGCACTGTTCTGGAATCAATCTGTGATGCAACCTGAAAAGTAACGCGGGAAGTGATATTGGCCTTTATCAAGCCAGTGATCACTTCCACTGACGGCCTCTGGGTGGCAAGCACCAAATGAATACCAACCGCTCTCGCCATTTGGGCCAACCTGACAACTCCTGCCTCAATGTCTCTTCCTCTGGCCGCCATTAAATCAGCCAACTCATCAATAATTAAAATAATGTAAGGTAATGGCTCTTCTCCGCCTTTTAAAACCTTTGAGTTGTAACTTGAAATATCGCGGGAACTGTTGCCGGATAAGACTTCAAACCTCCTTTCCATTTCGGAAACCAACCATTTCAAGGCATTGATCGATCTTTGGGCGTCAAAAATTACCGGGCAAAGCAAGTGAGGAAGTTCTTTGTAAGTGTTAAACTCTACCCTTTTGGGGTCTATAAGAATTAACCTCAGGCTTTCCGGAGAGTTCTCGTAAAGCAAAGTAAGAATTAAATTATTTAAAAATATGGTTTTCCCCGTTCCGGTAGAACCGGCTACAAGCAAGTGGGGCATTCTGGCCAAATCGGCATAACAGGAATTGCCGGAAACGTCTCTTCCCAAAACAAGGGTTAAGCTGGAAAAGGAATTCTGAAAATTCTGATCAGAAATCAATCCCCTAAGCCTGACTTTGCATCTTTCCTTGTTGGGCACTTCTATGCCTACCAGAGATTTGCCGGGAATGGGCGCCTCAATTCTGATGGGATGGCTGGCTAAAGCCAAAGAAAGATTATTTGATAGGGCGGTAATCTTAGAAAGCTTGATGCCTTCGGCTGGTTTTAAGGTGTACTGAGTAACGGTTGGACCAATGTTTATTTCTGACATTTCCACGCCCAAGCCGAAGTTCTCCAAGGTCTTTTTAATAATGGCTGAGTTGGTAATGGTATCTCCGGCCGTGGGTTTTCCCTTGTCGGCTTCCAGTAAGTCTATGGGCGGCATCTTATACTCCGCGCCTATCTTTTTAGAAAAATACGGGATTTCTTTTGATTTTAATTCCAAAGCCGGCTCTTCCATTTTTACCGGAGATTCCTTTATTTTCGGCTCCACCTCTTTTACCCTGAACTTAGGAACAAAGATTTGCTGAATTAAAGAAGGTTTTTTCTCTAATCCCAAATCAGCGGATTTTTTATCTTTAGCGCTTTCTTTGGTTTTCGGCGTGCTCATTAGATGCCAGAAAATCAATATGCCCACCAAAACAGCTCCTCCAAAAACAATTTTCGGCACTAAAACTCCGAAAAACCTTAGAAGGGGCCAATTAAAAACATAACCTATCAGGCCGCCGTTTTTTTGGCCGGGATTGAAACTTTCCAAAAGTCCAGTAATCCCGACCAGAAGAATAACTATGGCCAGAATTGCCGGCCCCATAAATTTTTCATATTTGGTGGCGAAAAAAACCAAGCCTCCCAGAACAAAAACAAGAGGAGTAACAAAAACCGCTTTGCCAATCAAAAAGGTAAGGCCTTTGATTAATGCCTTACCTGCCATTCCGGCCATGTCAAAGAAACTTAGAGCAATGATTATGGCCAGAATGAAAATTATTATTCCCAGAATCCACTTCTTGGTCTCTTCCGGCAAAGAAAAAATACCTGATTTTTTAATCCTTTCTCTTAATCTTTTTTGTCCGTTGGTTGATAGATTTTTTTTGTTTTTTTTCTTCATGGACGAATCCTGTCCCTGCTGGTATCAGTTTACCAATTATTACATTTTCTTTCAATCCTCTTAATCTGTCTTCCTTGCCTTCCAAAGCGGCTTTGATTAAAACCCTGGATGTTTCCTGAAAGGAGGCGGCCGAAAGGAAACTGTCAGTAGTGAGGGCTACCTTGGAAATACCCAAGAGAATAGGAATTCCCTGGGCAATTTGCTTTTTTTCTTTTTTCAAGCGGGCATTTTCTTCTAAAAACCGGGTTCTGTCCGCGATTTCTCCAACGCTGAAAATGGAGTTGCCCGAATCTTTTATCCTTATCCGGGAAAACATCTGACGGCAAATGGTTTCAACGTGTTTATCGTTGATTGAAGCTCCCTGAGAAGCATAAATCTTCTGAATGCCTTTGATAATATATCGTTTTGTTTCTTCTTCGCCAACCGCCTTAAATAATTCTTTTAAATCCAGGCTTCCTTCACAAAGCTGCTGGCCTTTTTTGACTTCTTCGCCCACGCTTACCAGAATTGCTGTTTTAGCCGGCATATTGTATTCCACCAAAGGAGTTTTGTCTTTTTTGAAAATGCGCTCAATAATACCTGTTTCTTTTTTAGCTTTAGCTTTTGTTTTTTTGGCTTCCGGTTTTATTCTTATTATTCTGTCAGCGGTAATTTCCGCAACTTTTCCGTCAACCTCTGAAATTTCTGCCTTTCCTCCGGGGGTTCTGGCTTCGAAAATCTCCTGAACTCTTGGCAAGCCGAAAGTAATATCACCTCCGCCAGCCACTCCACCGGTATGAAAGGTTCTCATCGTTAACTGGGTGCCAGGTTCGCCGATTGCCTGGGCTGCTACAATTCCAACCGCTTCTCCTATCTTTACCATCTTGTTGTTGCCCAAATCCCAACCGTAACATTTCTGACAAACTCCCCTGGCCGCTTTACAGCTCAAAGGAGAGCCAATTCTGACTTTTTCAATATTGGTAGCAATAATTTTTTCGGCTTTTTCCCAGTCAATAATCTCTCCTTTCTTACAAATGCCAGGTATATTTTCAAAGTTTACTCTTCCTAAAATCTTGTAAATGAAGTTCTGACCGATATCATCAGCATCTTTTCTGCTGACAATAAATCCCTCTTCATCGCCGCAGTCCTCTTCAAAAACTATTATCTCGTGAGCAACGTCTACTAATCTCCTGGTCAAATATCCGGCCGTAGACGTTCTTAAAGCGGTATCAGCCGTTCCCTTTCTGGCGCCGTGGGTGGAAATAAAGTATTCCAACACATCAAACCCTTCCTTAAAAGAGCTTTTTACCGGCAATTCAATAATTTGACCGGCAGGATTAATCACCAACCCCTTCATTCCGGCCATTTGAACCGGCTGACCCCAAGAACCGCGGGAGCCCGAATCAATAATTTGAAAAACCGATCCTTCTTGGGGCAGAGTTTTAGGAACCAAAACTTCTATTGTTGTTTTGACCCGGCTCCATACCTCAATAACCTTACTGCCTTTTTCTTCCCTGGAAAGCAATCCCTTTCTGAAATGTTCTTCAATTTTTTCCACTTCTTTTTCAGCTTCTTCAATGATTTTTCCTTTTTCCGGCGGAACAATTAAATCGTCCATGCCCCAGGAAACTCCCGACCAAGTCGCATATTCAAAACCGAGACTCTTTATTTTGTCCAGGGTCTCCTCGGCTTTTTGAGCCGGATATTTCTCAATAATATATCTGCTTATCTTCTCCAGGTCTTTAACTTTCACGATATTATTATGGAAAGGATAATCGTCGGGCAGACATTCGTTAAAAATTATTCTTCCTGCGCTGGTTTCACTGATTTGAGGATTTAAAATGTTGATTTTTGCCTTAATGTCGATTTCGCCGAATTCATGGGCGACAATGGCATCTTCCTTGTCAAAGAAAGTTTTGCCCTCCCCTTTTGCTCCCTCTTTAATTTTTGTTAAGAAATAGCAGCCCAGGCTGATATCCTGGTAAAGAGTGACTATGGGAATGCCCGAAGCCGGCTTTAAAAGATTGTGGATGGAAAGCATAATTTCTTTGGCTTCTTTTTGGGCCATAGTAGAAAGGGGCAAATGGACCGCCATCTGATCACCGTCAAAATCAGCATTAAATGCCTTACAAACCAAAGGATGGACTTGAATCGCCTCTCCTTCAATCAATAAGGGATAAAAAGCTTGAACTCCCAAACGGTGAAGGGTTGGCGCCCTGTTTAACAGGACAAGCTTGTCTTTTACAACTTCTTCCAAGTTCGCCCAAACCTCGTCTGTTTCTTCTTCGATTAATTTGGAAGCGCCCCTGACATTGTAAGCCATTTCCTTATCTAATATTTTCTTGATGACAAAAGGCTTAAAAAGCTCCAGGGCCATTTTTTTGGGAATTCCGACCTGGTTTATCTTCAGATCCGGTCCCACGACAATCACTGATCTTCCCGAATAATCGACTCTTTTTCCCAAAAGATTCTGCCTGAATCTTCCTTGTTTTCCCTTAAGTATGTCGGCCAGAGATTTAAGCAATCTTTTACCTCCGGTGGTGGCAACGGTCATTGTTCCTTTTCTCATTCCGTTATCGATCAAAGCATCAACTGCTTCCTGAAGCATTCTTTTTTCGTTTCTGACAATAACTTCCGGGGATTCGATTTCCAAAAGGTATTTTAAACGATTATTGCGGTTGATAACCCTTCGGTAGAGATCGTTTAAATCAGAAGAGGCATAGCGTCCGCCGTCCAGCTGAACCATTGGCCTCAGGTCCGGAGGTAAAACCGGCAAAACGGTTAAAAACATCCATTCCGGCCTGACACTGGCTTTCAACATTCCTTGGAAAATTTTTATCCTGGTTAAAATCTTCCTCTTGGCCAAGGGCTGGGCAGTTTCAAGCGCTTTTTGCATTTCCTGTATTTCTTTTTTAAAATCAATTTGTTCAAAAAGTTTTCTCAGGGCTTCGGCGCCGGTTTCCGCCTCGAAAGCCTCGGCATATTTCAAAGAAAGACGATGATAATCAACCTCAGAAAGGGTTTTTAAAGGTTTTAAGCTTGAAATTTCATCTTTGGCATTATCTCTAGCCCTCTTTAAGGCGTCCATTTGGGCCAGAGCGGCCTTTGATTCTTTGGGATTTTTGCTTTTATTCTTTAAACTTCTTAATTTTGTCTTGTATTCTTTGTCTATTTCTTCTAATGCCTTTTTTTTGGCTTCTTCGTTGGTTTTGATGATTATGTAGGAAGCAAAATAAATTACTTTTTCCATTTGCTGCATGGGAATATCCAAAACCATTCCCATTCTTGAGGGAACGCCCCTTAAAAACCAGATGTGAGAACAAGGACTGGCTAATTTAATATGGGCCATCCTTTCTCTTCTCACTTGAGCCTTGGTTACTTCCACGCCGCATCTGTCGCAAACTATTCCTTTGTACCGTATTCTTTTATACTTTCCGCAATAACATTCGTAGTCTTTGGTCGGACCAAAAATCTTTTCACAAAACAAGCCGTCTTTTTCCGCCTTTTGAGTGCGGTAATTAATGGTTTCTGGTTTCGTTACCTCGCCGTAAGACCAATCCAAAATCTCTTCCGGCGAAGCTAACTTTATTCTAATGGCTTCTAAGTCTGCTACGCGCATATTATTTTCTGTAATCTTCTTTTGGTTTTTCTTTTACTTCTATGCTCAAACCCATTGATTTCAATTCGGCAACCAATAAATTAAATGAAGCTGGAATGCCGGGATTTCTGATTTCTTCCCCTTTTAATATTGCTTCGTAGGTGGTAGCCCTTCCGGCCACGTCGTCAGATTTTATAGTAAGCATTTCCTGCAGGGTGTGGGCCGCACCATATCCCTCCAATGCCCAGACCTCCATTTCTCCGAACCTCTGACCTCCGAACTGAGCCTTTCCCCCCAAGGGCTGTTGGGTAATTAAGGAATAGGGGCCGATACTTCTCATATGAATCTTGTCTTCCACCATATGAACAAGCTTCATCATATATATGTATCCTACAGTAACTTTTTTAGGAAAAGGTAGGCCAGTTCTCCCGTCATGCAAAGTTATTTTTCCGTCTTCCGGCAAACCAGCTGCCTTGAGTTCTTTTTTAATGTCTTCTTCGTTGGCGCCGGCCAAAGAAGGAGTAATGGCCCTATAGCCCAGAGATTTAGCTGCCCAGCCCAAATGAGTTTCCAGAATCTGGCCCAGATTCATCCTGGAAGCAACAGTCATTGGATTTAAAACCATATCAACCGGCGTACCGTCTGCCATAAAAGGCATTTCTTCGACCGGTAAAACCTTGGAAATTACCCCCTTATTCCCGTGCCTGCCGGCTAATTTATCACCAGCTTTAATTTTTCTTAATTGAGCTATCTCCACTTCAATTCTTTTAAGAACGCCGGGTTCCAGCTTGTGCCCCTGGTCTCGAGCGAATACTTTTACGCCAATTACTCTTCCTCTTTTTCCGTGCTGCATTAAAAGAGACGTGTCCTTCACTTCTCTGGCTTTTTCTCCAAAAATTGCCCTCAATAATCTTTCTTCGGCAGTAAGATCTGCTTCTCCCTTGGGAGAAATCTTGCCAACCAAAATATCGTTAGGGCCGACCTCGGCTCCAACCTGTATAATTCCTTCCTCGTCCAGATATTTTAATTTTTCCTCGGAAACATTGGGAATATCGGGCGTAGTGATCTCCGGCCCCAATTTTGTCTCCCTGACGTCGCAACTAAAGCTTTCGATATGAATTGAAGTATAAACATCGTCTTTTACTAATCTTTCGGAAAGAATAATTGCGTCTTCAAAGTTTAAACCCCTCCAGGACATAAAACCCACCAAGATATTCTGACCCAGAGCCAAAGAGCCTTGAGAAATGGAGCCCCCGTCGCTCAAGACATCTCCCTTTTTAACCTTCTGTCCTTTTTTAACTATTGGCTTCTGATGAAAACAGGTGTATTGATTGCTTTTGTTAAAAATCCTTAAATTATAGGTTTTGAATTTCGATCCGCCGGCTGCTCCTTGCTTTTGTTTTATAACAATATGTTCAGCGTCAACTTCGGTAACTACGCCGTCGAAATCCGATATGACCTCCAGCCCCGAATCTCTGGCTACTCTTTCTTCTACTCCGGTAGAAACTAAGGGCGGTTCGGGATTTAGCAAGGGAACTGACTGACGCTGCATATTGGATCCCATTAAAGCCCTGTTGGCATCGTCATTCTGCAAGAAGGGAATACAGGAAGTGGCAATAGAGATGGACTGCTCGGAAGAAACATCAATAAAATCAATTTTATCCTTATCAGCCATGCCCGGTTCGCCGCTTATTCTGGCTTCGACTCTTGAGGGAATAATATTCCCCTTGTTATCAATGGCTACCGCTCCGGAAGCAATATTATACCTTTCTTCCTGGTAAGCATTTAAATAATGAACTTCTGATGTTACTTTTCCTTTTTCTACCTTGAAATACGGGGTTTCCAAAAATCCGTAATTATTTATCCTGGAAAAAGAAGCCATGTGGCCCACCAGACCGATATTTTGTCCTTCCGGAGTTTGAATGGGACATATTCTTCCATAATGGGAGGGCTGGACGTCTCTAACTTCAAATCCGGCCCTTTCTCTGGTTAATCCCCCCGGTCCGGTTGCCGACAATCTTCTTTTGTGCTCTAACTCTGCCAAGGGATTCTCGTTGTCCATGAACTGAGACATCTGGGAAGAGGTGAAAAACTCTTTGGCCACAGCCATAAATGGTCTGGGGTTGATCAGCTGTCCCGGCGTCAAAAGATTAATATCCAAAGTAGACATTCTATCCTTAATAATCCTTTCCATTCTCATTAATCCCACCCTTAATCTGTTTTGCAATAGTTCGTTTAATGTCCTAACCCTTCTGTTGCCCAAGTGGTCAATCTGATCAGCCACGGCACCGGGAGCGTTGTTTAGCCTGATGATTTCTTTAATAACCGCTGTCACGTCTTCCAATTTCAATACTCTGTCTTGAACAGTAATCTCCTCAGCTGTTTTTTTAATCTTTGTTGCTTTTTTTGATTTTTGGACCTTAGTGTTAGGACTCAATTCGGGCAATCTCTGCCACATTCTCCAGCGACCAACCTTAGAAATATCATATCTTTCAAAGTTAAAAAACATATTCTCAATCAATTCTCTGGCCGTATCCGGGGTGGCTAAATCACCCGGCCTTATTCTTTGATAGATTTCTACCAGGGCGTCTGCCTGATTTTTCGCCTGGTCTTTTTTTAGTGTTTCTTCAATATATTTGACTTCATTTCTGTCAACATCATGGAATAATTCTTTTATTGCTTCGTCTGTGACGACACCGAAAGCTCTTAACAAGGTGGTGGCCGCTACCTTTCTTTTTCTGTCTATCTTTACTCCGATTGCTCCGGATGAATCAGTTTCAAATTCCAGCCAGGAACCTCTGTTGGGAATAATTTTGGCTCCGAAATAATTTTTATCGCCCGTTTTTTGATTGGTAAAAAAAGCCCCGGGAGAACGAATCAATTGGGAGATGGTTACTCTTTCTACCCCATTAACAACAAAAGTTCCCCTTTCGGTCATCAAGGGGAAATCAGTAAGAAAAACTTCTTGCTCTTTGGTTTCTTTGGTTTTTAAGTTTACCAGCTTTGTTCTGACTTTTAAAACTCCTTCGTAAGAATCGTTGTTTTTCTTTGCCTCCAGATCGTCCTTGTATTTTGATTCTTCTAATTTGTAATCCAAAAACCAAAGCTCCAGTTCTTTACCGGTATAATCTCGAATTGGAGAAATTTCTTGGAAAAGCTCTTTAAGATCCCTTTCCAAAAACATTTTCCAGCTTTCCTTCTCCACAGAAAGCAAGTAGGGCAAAGGAAGAGAAACCTTTGCTTTGGCAAAATTTTTTATCTTTGTCCCTATCATAAAACAAAAAAATCCCCAAAATGTGTTTAGGGTGAAAATCTATTTAAATTTTTAGAAAATATAAAACAGGGCTAAAAAAGGATTAAAAATAATCATTAGGATCCGTAGATTAAATATTACAGCAGATATGAAAAAGTGTCAAGTCCCCCAGGTATAAAAACCAGTATATCCCTATTTTTTCTTTTCAGTTGTTTTTTCTTCGGCCGGCGACTTAAGCTGCCTAAGTTTTTCCTGAAGGTCGGCGTTGTCAGGATTCAAAGACAAAACCTTCTCAAATTCAGCGATAGCCTTGCTTGTTTCTCCTATTTTCTGATAAGCGACTCCCAAAGAATAATGAGCATTGGAATAATCTGGCGCTAAATTAATTGCTGTCTGAAATTGAGCAATGGCTTTGCTGGTTTGACCGTTGTTGAAATAAAGCCGCCCTAACTCAAGAATAATTTCAGGGGTTGAAGAATAAGATTTAACCAAGCTTTCCATTTGTCTTATTGCTTCTTCTAAATTATTTTGTTTTTCATAAATCAACGCTTCTTGGACAAAGGCATCAACATAATCCGGTTTTAATTCTTTGGCTTTGTCAAACTCTGCTTTGGCTTTATCTATATCATTAGATGCCAGGTATAGCTTACCCAACTCAGCACGTAAAACAGCATTGGTTGGTTCCAGGCTAATTGCTTTTTCGAATGATTTTATTGCCCATTCTGAGGCTCCGCCAACCAAATTCTGAATCTGCCTGTAAATCATTGCTAGGGTTTCCCAGCCTGCCACATTATTCGGCGCTATCTCCGTTGCTCCTTTTATGTAAACATTGCCGACTTGTCCGCCCTTGGTAAAGTTTATGGCCTGAAAAGCATAAAAAGACAGAAGGTCTTGATTTATCTGATCTGTTGGTTTTTGTATTTCCATTGCTAAATTGTTTAAGTAACGTCTGGCCAGAACTATCCTGTAGCTGGGCTGAAGAGGGTTCAGAAGCGTGGCTTTTTCTATTTTTTCAGTCCCAGCCTCTGCCAATCCTTTTTGATAATTAAAGTCTGCCAAATAAAATCTGCCGGCAAAGAAATATATTGCTAGTATTCCAGCGCCTAAAACCATCAGTATGACAGAAAAAATCAGGGCCAGCTCTGGGAAGGTTTTAAGAGAAAAAAATTTTTCTTTTATGGGTTTTTGCCAGGCAACCGCCGATATGGCCATGAATAGCCAGAAGTAAAAAGCTAGGACTGTATTTTGATAATAGACAAACTGACCAACCAGCAGAGCCAAAAACCCCATTGTCAGGGG
>Ga0315284_10006501_pt1 | contig 16623 bp, 26 predicted proteins | sample YL17G09_16_MG_FD_203696 | JGI IMG/M metagenome (GOLD analysis project Ga0315284, IMG submission 203696) | Sediment microbial communities from Yellowstone Lake, YNP, Wyoming, USA - YL17G09_16 | ecosystem: Environmental > Aquatic > Freshwater > Lake > Sediment | place: USA: Wyoming | collected...
AATACTTATGCTGCTGATGCTGCTGATGCTGCTGATGCCGCTTATGCTGCTTACGCTGCTGCTTATGCTGATGCTGCTTATACTGCTTACGCTGCTGCTTATGCTGCTTATGCTGCTGCTTATACTGCTTACGCTTCTACTTATGCTGCTGCTTATGCTGCTGTTAACGCTGCTTATGCTGATGCTGATTATGCTGCTTACGCTGCTGCTTATGCTGCTATTGCTGATTATAACATGAAAAAGAGGAATATACAATATGGAATTACATTGTTAGAAGATCAGAAGGCATCCAAATGAATGAATTAACTTTAAACAATGTGCCAGACTCTCTATTACCATTCCCTGAAATCTCAAAAGTCTTTGATCTAATGAAAGCAATCTACCAGATGCAGATTATCAAAGTAGTTGATGAGACAACAGAGATGGCAGCGAGTGATCAATTGAAGTGGCATAAGAACACGGTAAAAGAGTTGAACGAAATACTTGAACCAATCAAGAAAGAACTCAAGAAGCCTGGTAAAGAGTTTGATGATTTCTTACGACCTATAACAGCAGAAATCCAACGTGTTGAGGCTGAACAGAAAAGAACATTAGGTAGTTATCAGATTGCCAAAAACATCCAGAAGGCACAGACAGAGTTTTCAACCAGCAAAACAAAACTTATCCCGTCTGCATGGATAGTTGACATAGTGTTATTCATTGTGACTAACATCAACCAGGGCCGGGAGGATGAACTAAAGGAAATTTTTCCAAAATGGAATGAAGCGGCCCTTGAGAAGTATTGCATCCGGCATAACATAGACTTTGAAAAAGTGTTATATCCTGGACTTGAGGGAAAGATGATGACTGATACAAAAGTGAGGTAAATTTATGATTAAAAAAGAAGCTAAAGAATTAACCCTAGAAATGTGGGAATATTTATATGAGCACCCGGAGATAGACGAAAAGAAGGAATTGCCAAAAATACTATGGGATAAAATATCATTGTTATTTTCCGCTTGTCCTATATGCGAATTTTTTAAACACAAATCACCCAATAAAAGGTGTAGGGAATGCCCATTAATTAACGCCGAAGGGTGTGGCTATTATTTTGAGTGGTGCAAATCGGTATCGCTGGATAAAAGAAAATCTGCAGCCAAAGTCATAGTCGATCTTGTAAAAGCATGGTAAGTTTAAGGAGAGGTGGGTATGGATTTATTATATATTGCAAACATTCAGGTATTAAGTTTATGTTTATGGGGTTATTCTAACGATATAGTATGGTTAATATTATCAATAGCATGGACAATATTATTTGTCATTGAATGTGTGAAAAAGATATTGACAAACCCAAATAAATAATATAAACTATAGGGGAAGTAAGAGTTTATTCAAGCCGACACTTTGATAAACTCTGATTTTTAACCAGAGAATACAGACCGTCTTTGAGGACCTTGTCGGAGGTTCCGAAGGCGGTTTTTTATTTGGGAGTTGTAAATGTCTGAAAAACGGTATTTCTTTTTTAAAATGGAAGATGATTTTTTTAGTAAAAAGGAAATTAAAAAGTTAAGACAGATTGCCGGGGGAGACACTTTTGTTTTAATATATTTAAAACTAATTTTAAAGTCATTAAAGACAGGAAGTAAGTTATATTTTGAAGGTATAGAAGAAACGTTCGCAGAAGAAATAGCTTTAGAAATAGACGAGAAACCAGAGAATGTAATTGTTACTTTAAATTATTTATTACAAAAAAGTCTGATACAAGAATTATCAGAAAACGAATTTATGGTAAATGATATAGGTGGATCAATAGGAAGTAACTCGTCTGTAGCATTAAGAGTAGCAAAGCATAGAGCAAAAAAAGCGTTACAAAACGTTACACCAGTAACACCAATGAAACAACTTGTTAACGGAGAGAAAGAGAAAGAGAAAGAGAAAGAGAAAGAGAAAGAGAAAGAGTCGGAATTTTTAGTTTACCCTAACGAACAGTATAGAGATATATGGAAAGTATGGAGAGATTATAAATATATAGAGCATAAAGAAAAGTATAAGGCTATTAAATACGAACAGTTGGCCTTAGATAAACTTGTTAAAATATCAGATAATAATGTTGATATAGCTAAAGAGATAGTAAATATATCTATCGGAGAAAGGTGGAAAGGATTATTTCCGTTAAAACAACAACCAAATAAACAACAACAAAAGCAAGAAATAAAACCAGACCCATCAACATACATAAAGCCTGAATGGTTAGAAAAGGAAATCCCATTTTTTATGAAGGATAAAAAAAATGAAACCAATTGAAGAAATGACAGAGGAAGAAGTTCACACAGAGACATTAAACACTCTGTACAAACACAAAGCCTTATTAAACAAAGAGCTTGGAAAAACAATAAAAAAGCTGGAAGAAATTCGGAGGCTTAAGAATGATTGATGCTACCAGTGAAAAGGAAATGATTAAGATACTCATTAATCATAGTGACAAAACAGACGAATATATATTACACCTGCTGCCGGAATATTTTACAGACGAAAGAAGAGTGGCCTTTAATTGCATCAAAGGATTGAGGCAGAAAGGAATTGATATTGATTACACAATACTGAATGATGAGCTTTCAAAGCGTAACATAAAAATGCCCCAAGAATTCATGGAGTACACGACATCGATATTTAAAAATACTTTGTCGGTGATCAAGGATTGTTATAAAAAAAGAGTGCTTGAAACATTGTTGTTAAACACTACCGACGCTTTAAGATCAATGGACTCTGAAGATATAATAAAAATAATAGCCGATGAGATTTACAAACTCAATGAATCATATCACGGATCAGAATGGAAGCACATTAAAGACATAGCCAAGATGAGGGCCATTGAAATAAAAGACCCAAAGAGTCTTGATAAAATAATCAGGACAGGGTTTAATATTCTTGACTCTATGATTGTTGGGTTATTTCCGGGAGATTATATTGTGATAGGCGCAAGGCCGTCGCAGGGCAAGAGCCAAATCATGCTAAAGATAGCGGGTAACGTTTCACTTAATCACAATGTAGGAATATTTTCGCTTGAGATGCAGAATTTTAAACTTGTGGATCGATATCTGTCTGAGTTAACAGAAATACCCATGTATAATATTAAGCATCGGACACTAAGACAAGAACAGCATGAAAAAATAGATCAGTGTGTTAAAGAAATGGCTGATATGAATATCATGATTGATGATTCAGGCGGGCAATCTATTGATGATCTTATTAACAAAATGAGAATATTGAAAAGTAAAAATCAATTGGATATTGCTTTCATAGATCACCTTGGTTTTCTTGACAACAATGGAGAAGATGATAAATACGAAAACGCAATGATAACAAAGATTAGTAAAAAAATAAAGTGCATTGCTAAAGAACTGCAAATACCAATTGTACTTTTGTCGCAGCTAAACAGAGAGGTAGAAAAGAGATCAGACAAACGTCCTATAATGAGTGACATACGGGCAAGCGGAAGCATTGAACAGGACGCAGATATTATTATGCTTTTATATCGACATGATTATTATTATAAAGACGAACCCAAAGATCATACGATGGAAGTTATCATAGGAAAGAATAGGGACGGTGATACGGGAACAGTTAAGTTTCTTAGTTTGTTTTCAATCATGAAGCTTGAAGAAATAGAGATGCATGGGAACAATATAAGCTAACCCGTTGTGTGACGGTTTTGCACGGTGGTAGAAAATAACAGAGGAGATGAAGAATGAAGATACTAAATTTATATTCTGGAATCGGCGGGAATCGAAAACTCTGGAAAAATTGCGACGTTACAGCAGTTGAATTGAATCCAGAAATAGCGAGAGTTTATAAAGATAACTTCTCACAAGATGAAGTAATCATTGGGGATGCACACGAATATTTATTGAATCATTATAAAGAGTTTGATTTTATATGGACAAGTCCGCCTTGCCAGAGTCATAGCAGTTTCAGACAGAATATATGTGTAAGATTCAGAGGGACAAAAGAAGAGTTTCCAGACATGAAACTTTACCAGGAAATAATCTTTTTGAAACATAATTATAAAGGCTTGTGGGTAGTGGATGTAAAACCTTATTATGAACCATTGATCAAACCAACCATTGAGCTGCAGAGACATTATTTTTGGAGCAATTTCAACATTGTTTCAAAGAAGTTTGAAAAGGATAATATAAGAAAAGCGCAGATTCCAGACCTTCAGAAGCTGCATGGGTTTGATTTAAGTGATTATAGGCTGAAAAATAAAAGGCAAATATTAAGAAATTGTGTATTACCAGAATTAGGACAGCATATAATCAGTGGAATAAGCTAGTGCAAAACTGTCGTACAACGGATGTGATACACGAAGTTGACCGCAGTCAATTTGTCCGTTAGGGCTGAAGGCCGAGAGGCCGTAACGTGTATTGGTTGTTAAGTGGTGTTTGTGGCACGAGAATACAGCGGGAGGATTTATGGACGAACACAGAAAAGAGATAAAGTTTAAGTTTATATGTAGCGAATGTGGGAACGAGTTAACAATAAGAGCAGATGCTAAAATGCAGTGTAATTCAGCTTTTGAAATTAATGTAAAAATTAAAGTTGTTCCCTGCGATAGATGTAAGAGCAAACACGATACAATCACTAATGCTATAAAAGTTCTGATAGCCAGTGCCACAAATGCCATTTAACAGAATAGGATAGACGACGTTTTGCGGTGTTTAAGAAGGAGGCAAGTAAATGAGTATCAATTCAGAAATAAAAATTATTGACAAAGAAATCAAACACCAAATGACCTTTATACAAAATAATTGTACTAAAAAAATGATTGAAATGCTCAAACAAAAAAAAGAGAGTTAAAGAAAGGAGAGAGTAAATGACTAAAACAGAACTAAACAAAGAGTTTGACATATTCCATAGACTGCATTGGTTAGTCAAAACATGGAACAGCAAACAACCCATGCCAATAGGCGCTAAAGGTTGGGTGGATTATATATTAATCAGCCCCAATAATATCTATTACATTGAGTGCAAGATCGGTAAGGATAAACTGACAGAAGAACAGAAGGAAGTAAAAAATTACCTTGAGCATATTGGAGCAAAATATTATGAGGTGACTGATAAAAATTATGTAGATGTGTTTGAGAGCATTATTAATGGGGATAGGAGGCGGACGTGTTAGATAACTACGAATGGAAATTTGATTATATGGTTAGAAAACAAAAACATAATTGCACAGGCTGTGATAAACTATTGTTTGGAAAATGTGACATGGCGCACAATCTATCCAGAACAAAAATGAACAGAAAGAATTACCCATTAATGATCGATAGTCTGTTAAACTTAACAGTGCAGCATAATCATTGCAATGTAGGAAGAAAACCAGCGTATGGTAAAAAACCAATGAACCCATATAGAGCGTATTGGATTGAAAACTTTTTACAGAGGCACCCCTTGATATGTAAATTTGTTAATGGAGAGGTTAAATAATGGCTCAAATAATTAAAACAGTATCAAACAATGGAATTATATTGACCATTAAAGAACTGGCAGCAATCGGATTGCATCCTGGTCACAAAGTTGTAAGCGAGAAGTTTGAAACAAAAATAACGGATCATCAGAGAGAGATACTATTTTGTTACTACCGATATTGTATTGATCATGGGCTTAAGGAGTGCGGGCATTATAGCGTGGATGGTGTACATGAGGACGTTAAAGCTTGGTGTAATGAAGTGCATCCGGGAGACTTCGGCGGAAACGTCAGCATAAAGCGGATGAAGAAACCAGTCTTTGAATTATTTTGGAAAACAGTTGATCTTGAATATATGCAGGAATTAGCACACATAGATACCTCAATATTTTGGGCTGATTATCAGCAGTGGAAGGACTCAGGCACAGAGGTAGAATTTAAGGTGTGGAAAGGAGTAAGGACATGAAGCCAAACATTAAATCTATAATCAAAGTAGCAGAAACAATTATATGCATCATATTCTTTTTTTTAGAAATATGGGTCATCTTCAATCTATTCATGAGCTTCTCGAATAAAATTGAAGAGTCTATTTTCTGGTTGGTTGCCGCCATGGTTTCAACTTGTTTTCATCTTTACATAATTTTCAAAATCAAAACAGCAATAAACGAAAAAAAATGGATTGCGATTGCCTTTATTTTAATCTATTTAGTTATACTAGCCGTTTTTCTTTTGTCAGTTTTAGGCTTTGCCTTAAGAAGTGTCACAAAAGGATCTGAGGTTGACCATTTTGAAACAGCAAAAAATAACAGAATCATGCAAACTATTGAAGGAAATGAACTTGCAATAAAAAAATACAATGAATTAATTAAGTCCACGAATGATATTAAAACAGTATTGAAATGGCGGTATCAGGTAAACGAATTGACGACTATTAATAACAAGCTCACAGAGTCAATATTAAACGGAACGAACGGAATACAATTAAATGAGTCCGATCCTTTCCAATTGATAGCCTCAAAGATAGGCCAGCCGAAAGAAATAATATTATTTTGGTTTCTGATTGCGCTATGGTTTTTATTTGAGATTGGGTTATTTATGACCGCTCCGACTATAGGAAATAATCAAAAAACAGTATCTGTAGACGGTAATAATAAAGACCTTAAGGCAGACATAATTAAACACATTGCATCTATTCGAGTGTATGTGGATAATATACTAGTCAATGAAGCTGAGTCTCGCATAGCGTCAAATGCAAACATAAGTAAAAAGACCATGCTAAAAATGAAAGAATGTAAAATCATAAGAGGGATTTTATTGCAGCTTAAGAATGAAACAGGAGAAAATATAATCAGAGTAGAGCCGGGTTATTGCGGATTGATATGTAGCAAGGATGAGCTTTTGAATATTATAAATGAATTGGAGGGCTAAGATAAAAATAATTATTGACAAACAGAGATAAATAATATATACTTAATGATAGGAAGTAATTATGAATTTTAAAGAAGCGTTAAAATTCTTTCCTGGCGGGACTCAACTATTCTCGAAGCGTCCAACAAACTATTCAGAAAAATACCCCTATGATTATGTGTGTGCACAAGGTACTCAGATATGGACTTATGATAAAGTCTTTACTGATATGTCAACCATGAGTCAAGGTGCATGTATTTTAGGTTATTGCAACCAATCAATTAACTATGCTGTAAAAGATGAAATAGACCGTGGAAACATTTCAAGTCTTAATTCAAAAATGGAAATCTTTTTAGCAAAAAAATTACAAGAATATGAACCGGGTAAAATGTTCAGATATTTTAAATCCGGTGGTGAGGCTATGAGTGCAGCAGCGAGAACAGTAAGAGCGCACACTGGTAAATCCATCATACTGACAAATGGTTATAATGGTTGGCATGATTGGTACTTATCAGCAAATATAAACGAAGGTGCAAAAAATCATCTTAACATTACTACTCATGCGGGAGTCCCGGAAGAAATCAAAGGAACATGTTTTTATTTTGACACTCTTGAATCATTAGAAAAGTTAGTAAAGAATCATAATGGTAAAATTGCTGGGATTGTAATTGAGGTTTCCAGGTATGAGTTAATAGACGCTGATATAATCGAGTATCTGAAAACATCTGATATACCTATTATCGTGGATGAAATAACAACCGGTTGGCGTTTCTGGTTGGGTGGTATGTATCAATTATTTGATGGGTTTGAACCTGACATAGTCGTTTATGGTAAGGCAATATCAAATGGTTATCCTTTCAGTGTTATTTGTGGCAAGAAAGAAGTTATGAGAGCCATAGATAAAACCTTTATATCGTCAACCTACTGGACTGACTCAATCGGAATGGCCGCAGCTTATCAAACTATATTAGAGTTAGAAAGATCTTCATACATAAAAAGAAATCTTTTAAATAAAAAGTTGGCTTGTGCGCTTGAAAAAAAGTTTGGTGTTGTTGACGGGTTTCCTGGGATGATCCATTATAAACCAAAGAACAGAAGGAAATGGATTGACTTCATGCTTGGCAGAGGATATCTTGTAACAGATCAGATATACCTATCATTTGCACACACAGATCAGGACATTGATTATTTTATAGAGGTTATGAAAGATTATGAAAGCAAATAAAATCGTCCTTGGATCAGCAAACTTTGGTAACACTTACAGAGGTATTATTCTATCAGAAAAAGATTGCTTTGATATACTTGAAGAGTTTGAAAAAAGAGGCGGTGAGTTAGTTGATACTGCAATGGACTATGGGAATAGTTTAGAAATAATTCAAAAATATATTATAACAAAAAATAGTAAATTAAAAATATTATTAAAAATTGATAAATATTACTTTGAATCTATTATAGATTATAATAATATTCATGCTATTATTTCAAGAGATAATAATATCCAGCAAACAAAATATTTAAATGGTCAAAGTATGTATTACCCCCATGAATTAAACCCCAATGCAAAAATAGTTATTATCCCAGACTCAATATTATTTCTGGATTATGCCCCAATAATAAAGTTACACGCAAAGTTATACGTGAGATCAATATTTAATATGTCAGGTATAAGGTTATCACATAGCCAGCATGTAGATTTAATTGACGGGTATGTTATAGGGGTAGAGAACAAAAAACAGTTGATTGAAAATATGGAGACGTATAATGTATAGAATACCCTTGATAAAAAATGCATTTTATAATGAAAAAGAAACCAGAAGGAAATTAGCTGAATTTATTATTTCTGGAAAGCAATTATCAATGGGTGAAAAATGTCAGGAATTTGAACAGGAATTTTCTAAAGTTCAGGGTAGAAAATATTCAGTGTTGTTTAATTCAGGTGGATCAGCTAATCTGGCATTACTACAAACCATGAAAAACATTGGAACAATTAAGACAGGTGACAATGTGGGATTTTCAGCATTAACATGGTCTACTAATGTAATGCCAATAATAGAACTGAGCATGAGCCCCGTACCTTTTGACATCGATATATTGACTTTGAATGTAGCGTCAGACCAGACCTTGGTAGATAACCTCCATAATATCAGTGCTCTGTTTATCACAAACGCACTGGGGTTCATGCCTCATTATTCCATTATCAAAGAAATATGCGAAGTGCATGGCATTGTATTAATTGAGGACAATTGTGAGGCGTTAGGGTCAGAAAGTTTTTTCGTAAAGTCTGGTAACGCTGGGCTTGCGTCCACTTTTTCATTTTATGTAGCCCATCATTTAAGCACCATTGAAGGCGGTATGGTCTGCACTGATGACTATGAATTATATAATATGCTTAAACTAGTAAGGGCTAATGGATGGGACAGAAACCTAGACAAAGATGTTCAGAAGGAAATGAGAGACAATTTTAAGGTGGATGGGTTCTATTCAAAATACACTTTCTATGATCTTGGATATAACTTAAGGCCTACAGAAATAACCGGCTTCCTAGGGCTTGAGCAGCTTAAATATTTGCCTAAAATTATCAAGAGAAGGGAGTTTAACTATAGCCTCCTGGCCAGTGAGATAAAAAGAAATGACGACATTATTCCTATGTATGTGGATTATATGAGTGTCGTTTCATCGTTTGCAATACCGTTTATATTTAGAAACCATATTTTAAAAGATAAATATTTAAAGAAATTTGAAGAGGCTGGTATAGAAACCAGGCCTATTATAGCCGGGGACATAACAAATCAACCGTTCTGGAAGAAGTATATCAAAGAGGATTACAGATTAATTAATGCGTCAATAGTTAGTAACAATGGATTTTATTGTGGCAATTATCCAGAGATGACAACAAAGGATCTTCAAATAATAATGGAGTGCATTAAAAAATGAATTATGCTGTAATACAATGTAGGTTAAACTCTCACAGACTGCCAGGTAAAGCAATGCTAGAGATGCATGGGAAGCCAGTACTAGAACACGTTATCAATCGGGTATCTATGGCAAAGAAAGTAGATCGGGTTATAGTGATTACCGGCATTGATCCATATAACCAGCCTATTGTAAGTCTTTGTGAAAAGAAAAACGTTGATTGTTTTACTGGAGAAAATGAAAACGTATTGAAGAGAGTCTGTGATATGATCCAGCAGCAGGACATGAAACCGGAAGATAACATAGTCAGAATAACCGCTGACTGTCCTCTTATTGATCCAAAAATAATTGACACAATGCTTAATCTGATAGGTGAAAACCCTTTCTTAGGTAATCAAAATAATATGATTGATGGGTTTGATATAGAGGTCATTAAAGTAAAGTACCTACAGGAAGCTCTAGAGAAGTACCAGGAAGATGAACACATGACGTTGAAATGGAAAACAGATAATGCAGATTTATTGAAATACTATTATTATGACGGTGTAGATCGGTCAAAACTTCATTTATCTTTGGACACTCTTGCAGATTATGTTAATATATTAATCTTATTTGAAGAGATAATGTTAACAAAGAATTACAGTTTTAATTACGAAGATGTTCTTAATTATTTAGAGGTGGTGCGAAATGCTCAATAACAAAAACATAATTATTACGGGCGGATCAGGCTCATTGGGGAACCGTTTAGTAGAAAGAATTATGACAGAGTATAAGCCAAATAAGATTGTTATATATAGCAGGGACGAATTCAAACAGGATTTAATGCAAAAAAAATACCCACAATGGAAGGAAACATTAAGGTATTTTATTGGGGATGTGGCAGACAAAGAAAGGCTTAACAGGGCGTTTGAAGGAATGGACATTGTTATTCATGCGGCCGCAATGAAGCAAGTTCCGACGTGTGAGTATAACTCAATCGAAGCAGTCAAAACAAACATAACCGGGGCAGTTAATATTATTAATTGTGCAATAGATAAAGGTGTTAAAAAGGTTATCGCATTAAGCACCGATAAATCTTGCAATCCAGTTACCTTATACGGATGCACCAAGGCAGTAAGTGATAAATTATTTATAGCGGGTAACGCATATTGTGGAGGAAAAGACACTAAATTTAGTGTTGTTCGTTATGGAAATGTAACCGGTAGCCGAGGTTCAGTTGTGCCTTTCTTTAAAACTCTATTAGACAAAGGGGCTGACTCATTACCCATAACAGACTTTAGAATGACACGGTTTTATATCACTTTAGATCAGGGTGTTGATTTAATATTTAAAACCATAGCAGAAGCAAAGGGAGGGGAAACTTTTGTTTCAAAAATTCCATCCTATAAAATAATTGATCTTGCCAGGGCCATGAGTCCAGATGTAAAATTGTATGAGGTCGGTATCCGAGAAAGCGAGAAGTTACATGAGACAATGATTACAGAAGAGGACGCACGAACGACTTATGACTATGGTGATTATTATATTATTTATCCATGTCTTGAATGGTGGGACTTCAAGAAGCATTTCAAAGAAGGCGGCAATCTGGTTATGGGTGGATTTATATATAAGTCCGACACTAATTCGGAGTGGTTATTTAAGGATGATTTACAAAGGAAGTTGAGGGAATTATGAAAATGATTATCACCGGTTCGGATGGGATGCTGGGCCGGGAGGCAATGACATACTTTTCAGATAAGCACCATGTTGTCGGGATAGACAGAAAGGGTTATAACGGATATGCATGCGATATAACCGAACAGCAGGACATGGAGAAGATATTTGAGAAAGAGAAACCGAATATAGTGTTGCATTGCGCAGCTTTAATCGATGTAGACTATTGTCAGAAGCACCCAGAGATAGCCTATCACGTTAATGTCAAAGGGACAAAGATAGTCAGTGAATTATGCAGAAAATACAACGCAAAGCTTATTTATATATCAACCTCCATGGTATTCGATGGGGTTAGTAAAGCACCTTATAGTGAGACTGATAGACCTAACCCCTTGAATACTTACGCCTCAACTAAGAATATAGGCGAGTGGTGGGTTGAGATGGGTGATGATCTAATCATAAGAACTAATATAATAGGTCTTAAAGAAGGGAGTTATTTTGATTGGATATATAATAAGATCAAAAATAACGAAGAAGTCGGCTGTTATTCTGATATAAATTTTAATGCAATGTATGTAAAAGATTTCGTTAAATATATAGCTATGTTAATTGATAATAATAAGATAGGATATTATAATATAACGTCAAGAAATTGGGTATCAAAGTATCAATTTGCAGTGTTATTATCAAAAGCAATGCACGAAAAAGGCAATATAAAAAAAACTCAGTATATAAGTAACGAAATACAAAGACCCAAGAATGCGGTATTAAACTGCGCTAAATTTGAGAAAGAATTTAATTTGAAGTTGCCGACAATAGAAGAAACAATAGAAAAGGTGTTGAAGGATAAAATATGATTATATTAGATTTTTGTAGCGGTAATACCTGTAAAAATTCATGGGATTATGCAAAAAGAATGATTGATGAAATGGATTTTGTAGTTAAAGAGGTTGGGTTTCCAAAGGAAGAAATTATCATAAAATGGCAGTTATTTTTACAGGCCGGGGACAATATACCTTTGGATAGAAAAATATTTAGACAAGCATATGAATATGCAAAAGAATTAGGATATAAAACAACAGCCAGCGTGTTTGACAGATCAAGTTTAAATTATCTATTAAAATATGATGTTCTGTTTATCAAAATAGCTTGTGTTCCAGAAACAAGAACATTGATATATTATATACCTAGAGGAATTCCGGTAATTGCAAGTTACGATAAGTCTGATGTTTATAAAGAAAAAGAATATAGCAATATGATTAAGATGTTTTGTGTTAGACAATACCCAGCATTAAAAGAAGATTATGAAAATATTTTAAAATCCGGATTAAGTACCCATCATTTTGGAAGAGTTATAAATCAAAAATATATTGCATTAGCTGTATCTGATCACACAATTGGTTTGAAGCTATTTAACGAATATTATAAAGATCATAATTATATTTGGGAAAAACATTATAAACTTGAGTATTCAACCGGGTTAGATGCTGGGACATTCGCAATAACACCAAAAGAATTAAAAAATATGTTAATTTGTATCAAATGATACACAAGGAGAAGCACAATGAAGAAACTATATATTTTAGGAACACATCCGTATATTGATAATGTTAAATTTGGGTTAAAAAATACTGAATATTGGGGAGTAAGTCCATTGCTAATGACTCCTGATAGTAAGTATGAAGATAAGCTTGATTTGGTATTCGAGATACACCGGAAAGATGAGTATATCCAAGATACAGCGGAATACATTTATAAAACTGATCTTCCCGTGGTGATGCAGAAGAAAGACAAGAAGGTCAAGAATTGTATTGTATACCCATTCCAGAAGTACTTCAGAAAATATGGTAAGTATGTTACCAATTCTATTACACTTATGTTGTGGCATGCCGTAGAATTAGGATACAAGGACATTATTATCGCTGGTGTGGAGTTTCTTGCAGACAGAGAAGGAACAATTGAACGTCCAAATGTAGAGTATTGGACCGGATATTTCAGAGCAAAAGGGATAAAAATAGAGTCCCTGAAGGAGAGTTATTTATTCAAGACTAAGTATGTCTATGGGATTGATAATATACTTTTGATGATAAAGAGACATAAAGAAAGGGTGGAAGAATTAATAGAAATGAAAGGAAATTATTTCATGCAATATTGTGAAAATGCAGAAAAATATTATGGTGTTTTAAACGATGATTACACACACAAAAAAAACTTTCTAATTGAAAGCATGAAAGCGATTAATTATTGCATCCAAGAGCAAGAAGTATTGATGAGGATGATATGACAGTAAGTATCATTATATGCACTTTAAACTCAGAAATTATCTTACCTTTTGTTTTATTTCGCGCCAAAAAATCAAACCCATATGAAATAATAATAGTGGATGGAAATTCAGAGGACAACACGGCTGAAGTAGCCAAGCAATTTGGTTGTAAGGTTGTGTATGATAACAGAACAGGGTTAGGTAATGCAAGAAATATAGGAGCGCAAAATGCATCAGGAGACTATCTACTTTATATCGGATCAGACAATCTGCTATTAGTAGACGATTTAACCCCCTACATTGACGAAATGACAGAGAATAACTGGTCTGGGATAGGGGTAAGAAGTAGAACAACTGAGACAGAATTATACTTTGCACAAGGGTTAAACAAAAGATGGGAAAGGAAGATTAAACCCGGAGAATGCTCAGTAATAGGAACACCATTTATATTTGCAAGAGAGGAAATATTAAGGTGGGGGTTTAATACTAATTCAAAGTACTCTGATGATACAGAGTTATGCAACAGGATATCGGGTAAGGTCGGATATTCTTCATGTTTGCAATGTATAGATATATGGCAAGGTAAACAGAAGTCTATCATAGATCGGTTTATTATGTACGGTAAATCAGACCGGGAGTATTTCAAAGCACATTATAAGGACTGGAAACTACCCAGGATAATTAAATCCCTGCTGCACCCAATGGAAGAGTTCAAGATCATTGAGACTATTAAAAACATTTGGTTAGTACCGTTTGTGGTGTATATAGTATTTTGGAGGTATTTAGGGTATGCAAAAAAGTAAGGAAGGTATATAATTATGACAAGATCAGAAGTGCTTAAAGAACTTCACATAGGCATTCAAGCTCTTACGCAATATACCAATACACTATACCCTGAAGGAAAAAAAGAAAAGGGATATAATGAAATAGATGTTGAAAAAATCCGTAAAATGTTGTATAATGATAGGGAAGAAAAGCAGGAAGAAAAGAAAGTTAGTTTAGGGTTTGAAAAGTGCAGCGAGAATGAGTTTTATGCAAAGATAGTCAAAGAGGATAAGACCTTTAGCGCAGGAGTATTTAGCTCAACTAACCTCTCAGAAGACATCGTGAAGTTTAACCGCAGGGGCATGAAGTTAGCAGTGATAGATGAAACAGAGTATGGCAAGTTGTTGGTAGAGTTAAGTAAAGGGGTGTCGTTATGAAAACAATATTATTGATGTTAATATTTATAATTGTTGGTTGTTCAAGTGGTTATATAGTCGATAACGAAGGACAGAAGAAAAATTACATCTTAGAAAGGTTCGTTAGATTAACAGTGAAGTCAGAAATTACAAATTACGAAAAGCTATGCTCATATTATACGTTTGAAAACAATGTATTACGTACTGTTTGTGTGAAAGAAAATAACTGGAATGAAAGCACAAAAATTCATGAATACATAACTTTTCCAACCAATACAGTTATAATATTAACAGTAGAATGCCCTTATTGCTATACGAATTATAAGGAGGAATTATAATGGGAACCACTAAAGTAATAACAACAGTAAAGAAAAGCGACATCCTTGATCTAACCAAGAACAATGATACGGTGGACAAGGATAAACTTACAGATATATTGATAGATATATTTGATAGACTCGATAAGCTTGAGAAGAAAGCAATATCGTAAAATCTAAATATGCGGAGTTAAGAGGGGGTAAGCATGTCAGAATTGAAAATACAATATATAGATGTAAATAAAATTCAACCTTATAAAAACAACGCGAGGTTGCATAATAACGAACAATTAGCTAGCTTAGAACAGAGCATTACACTGCTTGGGAACAGAAAACCAATAGAAATAGATGAGAATGGTATAATTATTTGTGGGCATGGCAGATTTGAAGTTTACAAAAAATTAGGGTTAGATCACATACCGGTTATTATACATAATGACATGACGGAAGAACAGAAGAAAGCGTATAGAATAGCTGACAACGAGATCGCGTTAAAATCAGAATGGGATTTTAAATTGTTAAATATAGAAATAGAGGATATTAATTTAAAAATAGATTTGTTTGATGATATAAAAAAGAAAAAGATAAACAAAGAGAAAAAACTTAACCATAAAGAAATTATTTCAGAAGAAGAAAATATGTTATTAGATAATTATAATAATTATTATCTAATGTTATCGGGTGGAAAGGATAGTTTTCTATCTCTTGAAAACGTGGCCCCAATATTAAAAGAAAAAGGCAAATACCTTGAATGTATTTATATAGATACCGGCGTGGAATTCCCTGATTTATTACCATTTATTTATAACAGCTGCGAAGAGATGGGTGTAAAATTAACTATAATAAAATCTAAAAAAAATTTTTTTGAGTGTTATGGTAAAAAAAAGAAATTTCCAAACTCAGCTCACAGGGAGTGCATAGGTGAATTAATAAGTAATTGCGCCAATGATTATATGTTTTCACAAAAAGAAGATTTTATAGTCATTAGAGGCGGTAGAAAAAAACAAAAAACAAGTCGTTCCAATTCTAGTTTATACCAAGAGTTGTTAGATTATAAAAAAAGAAAACTTAAAATATACAATCCATTGTTTGATGTACCCGAAGGTATAATGCCTATACATTTATGGAAAGGATATGATAAAGGATTTGATCGTACCGCATGTTGGTGCTGTCCATTTCAAAAAGAAACGCAATGGGAAGCTTTAAAAAAATACTATCCATTTTTATATGAAGAATTAGAAATAATGTTTAAAACTTGGGAGTTTGTAAAACTAAAAGGAGATGGTTATATTAAAAGAATAGAGAAATATTGGGGAAAAATTTGACATCTATTACAATATGCGCTATAATTACATACAGAGTATGTATTTAAAATAAGGAGCGAAAAAATGGAAAATATATTAATATCATCTTGTTTATTGGGGGTGGCCTGTAGGTGGCACG
>Ga0315284_10006502_pt1 | contig 16622 bp, 14 predicted proteins | sample YL17G09_16_MG_FD_203696 | JGI IMG/M metagenome (GOLD analysis project Ga0315284, IMG submission 203696) | Sediment microbial communities from Yellowstone Lake, YNP, Wyoming, USA - YL17G09_16 | ecosystem: Environmental > Aquatic > Freshwater > Lake > Sediment | place: USA: Wyoming | collected...
CGAGGTCGGCTCTGATTATGGCGTCGCCTTCGGTCATCGCGGAGCCGGCCGCCAGGAAGCCGTAGTCGGGCAATCTCACGAACGTAACGGCGTCAAGCGCGGCCAGGGCGTCCAGCGCGGTGGCGGGGACCCAGCCCTGCACTATCGTGCCGTCGTCGGACACGCGCTCGACGGTGACGCCAGCCATGGCGAGCGCCTGGAGCACGGCGACGTCTGCGCCGGCAACGCGCACGTACACCTGGACTTCGCCCTTCGCGTTGAGGCGCATCATCTTGGCATTCACGAGCGCTTTCAGGTTGTCGGGTAGGAGGCTCGGGAGGTCGAGGCTCTTCGGCGCTCCCCTCGCTATCGCTCCGGCTGCGACGTCACGCAGCGTCGCCAGCGGGCCGGCGAGCTTGGGGTCCGCAGTCTTTGGCAATTGCTGCAGCATCGGAGGCAGCGCGCGTGGTGGGGTGGGAGGGGACGGGGCGAGCGGCTTGGCGGAAGGGAGCGGCGCAGCCGCCGGCGCGAGTGCGGCCGTTACCGACACCGCGGCCGGCATTTCTAGATTGCTGTCTGTGCCTGCTATTCCCGACGTAGCCTCCCCGAAGGCGCTGGGATGGCCCGCCCTAAGCGCCACCGTTCCCGCTGCCAGCGTTACCAGTGTCCCCAATACCAGGAATCGCATTGCGTTTCGAGCGTGCATGGTAAGTCTCCGTGAGCCATTGCTACGACGAGAACTGTCCGAATTGCGTATCCAAGCCCTGGGTACGACGCGCCTCAGTGTTCGGAGCAGGGACCGCGACCACGCAGCACCGTTCACCCGGCTGGAGGTAGTCGGCAACTGACAATTCCCAACCCCTCTGCTGGCGGGGGCGCTACTCAGCGGAATTCGAGAGGGTGGGCCACCGGTTTGTAAACTATGTGCGTAAGCCAAATGGGTCCAACGCTGCCGCAGCCGTCGTCCAGCGCGGAGACCTCGATCTCAACGACATTGCCCTTGTTCGCGTGGAAGAACCAGGAGTACATCGTCCCATCCACGGCCTCCTGCTCCGCGGACCACCCTGGCAGGGCAGTGCGGATGTGCCCGTCCAGCGATATCTGCCCCCAGAAATCCGTTTGGCTCCCGGACAGGTTGTAGAACAACCCGCCGACGAGGATGCCGGCACCGTTGTTGCCTCCGATGACATTGTCGAGGACGGTGTTGCCGGACGCGCCATCACCGATCTCCACGCCCGTCCCGTTCGGAACGGCAAAGCTGCCCGTGGCATCCAGGCCGATGTAGTTGCCCTGGATGACGTTGTTCGACCCTGCGCCCATCAGCCACACGCCGGTCTGACCGCCGGATATGACGTTGCGGGCCCCCGGGCTGCTCCCGCCGATTGTGTTTCCGGAGGCGCCGTCGCCCAAGAGAATGCCCTGCCAGTCCCCTTCCCAGGCCGGATCGCCGGCGATCTGGTTCCCCAGTATCTGGTTGCCGGTCACAGAGGACCCGGACCCGTAAACCCCGACCTGCTCGTAGTCACGGATGACGTTGCGCTCAGACGCTGCCGTCCCGCCGATGACGTTCGAGCCTCCATCGAGCTGGATGCCGTTCCCTCGGCAGTTGGCGATGACGAGTCCCTTGACGGTGTTGCCATCGGACGTCAGGTGCAGGCACGCCGTCCACCACCCCGACAGACTGGAGCCGTCGATCGTGACCGCCTGGTTGGTGCCGGCGATGGTAACGTTGCCTGAAGACAGGTCCGGCAACTCCGCTGTGAGGATTATGGTGCCAACCACGGAGAATGTAATGGTGTTGGCGTCCACATTGAAATTGGCCTCCTGGAGGGCCGCCCGCAGCGTGCACTTGGCTCCCGCCGTGGCGCACACGCCGTTACCGACGTTGGCGTCGGGTTCGTCGCCGAGGCTGTTCACAGTGAAGGTCGGCCCTGCCGCCGACGTCGGCGTCGGTGCGGGCCCAGGCCCGGCGCCGAATGTAGCGGCCACAAGCGCCGCTGCCAGCAGCGCACCTCGCAAGGACCGTCTTGGGTTCGTCTCCACGGCCATGGCACTGCCCCCTTTCGTCCGATCGTAACCGAGCACCTATAACGTGACCTGCCGTCGCTTGCGCATGGCAAATGACGTCGCCAGAGATGAATGGTGAGGAAGTGGCAACAATGAGGACTGCGCAACCTCCCTGTTGGCGGGGTCAATCAGCGGGGATAATCAGCAGCGAGCTGCCAGTGCGGCAAGTATAGCGCCGCCGAAGGGTTTGTCAAGCGAGCGCGACGGTGCCCGACCGGCGTCTTTCGTTACGGGCCGCAGGCGGGGAACTCGGTGATTAGCCCGGCCACCTTCTGGGCTATGAGCATGGCGTCCACCATCGTCGGCGCGCCGCTACAATTCGCGTCCGCAACGGTCAGGTCCAAGGCGCCGGGTCCGATAAGCCCTGCGACGTATTGAGCGATGAGCATGGCGTCTACCATCGATACGTTGCCGTCGTTGTTAGCGTCACCAAGCTCGCACGGCACCTTCACGTTGAGCGCGAACTCGGAGGTGTTCCCGTAGTCCTCGTTTTGGCCGATAGCCGTGGCGGTTATCCGGTCGCAGGCCTGGGCGCTGATGCCGGGGATAGAGAAGTTACCGTCGGTGGTCTCGGTATCGCCGAGCCAGGTCCTGCCTTCGCCGTAGGTTGACGGATCGGGGTCTGCGATGAAGGCCTGGACGATGCAATTGGGGCAGGTGGTGCCGGCGACCAGGGACTTGGTAGCCGTGGTGATGACAGGGCAGGGAAGGAAGTCGTTCGGGCCGCCCTCGGACGGGGAGTTGCAGGTGACGCCGTCGTGACCGAGATCTATGCCGAGGTAGTAGTTGTCGTAAATGGAGTTGCGGGTGATGCGGTTACCGTCGGAGGTGGCGTCGGTGACGACGACGCCGGCGTCGGTGGCACTGTTGGCAATGATGTTCGGGTCATTCTGGAGGCCGCCGCCGATGCGGTTGTTGTAGGCGCCGTTGGCAATCCATATTCCGGCGGCGTAGTTGCCCAAGGGCGTGACACCATCGGCCGCAACGCCGATCTTGTTGCCCGTTATGATGTTGGCGCTGGTGGCATCGCCCCACAACACGATGCCGGAGCCGTCGTTGCCGCTGATGACGTTGTCTTCGACGTAGTTGCCCGTGGGTCCCGGGTTTCCGGCCCCGTTGTTGAGGTAGACGCCGGCGTAGGAGTTGCCCCATGCCGACATGCCGGTCGAGTCGGTGCCGATATAGCTGCCTTGAACGTGGTTGCCGGATCCTGCGGCCATGTTCACGCCGGCGCTGCAGTCGGAAAGGACCATGTCGGGCCCGATGACGTTGTCGGAGGCGCCATCCATCTCGATGCAGCCGTCGGAAAAGGAGTGAATGGCGAGGCCGCGCACGACATTGTCGTCGCTCCCGATCGTTATCCCGCCTGTGATGCCGCAACTGAGCCCTGGGCCGGCGGTGATCGCGACAAGAGGCGTTCCTGCGAAGCCGGGCGCCGTAGTGCCGTCGATTGTTGTCTGACCATTGTTGAGGACTGGCAGACAGCCGAGGGTGGCACTGACGGTGATGGTGCCGGTGACAGCGAAGTCGATTGTGTCCGGCCCAGCATTGGCTTCGGCGAGAGCCATGGCGTCACGGAGGCTACAATCGACGTCGCCGCAACTGCCGTCGGCCTCGTCGGTGAGGATATTCACGGTGAGCGTGTTGGCGTTGACAGAGACAGGTTTGGCGAGAGGCGCGGAGAATGCGAGGGCGAGCAAGAGCACGGCCAGGAGCCTGAATGCGCGAGAGAACGTGATAGCCATGGCGCCACCTCCCTGTAGGCTGGATCATCAGCGGGGATATATGGAGACGAGCCACCAGTGTGACAAGCATAGCACTGCCGAAGCGCTTGTCAAGGCTCGGCCCGGGCGCCGTCCCCTGCAAAGCGACCCCTACGGTGGCGACGACCGCGTTGCTGCCGCCGAAACGCTTGTCAAGAAGCGCGACGATGCCCAACCGGTGTATTCGCTACAGGCCGCAGGCGGGGAACCCGCTGATTAGCCCGGCCACCTTCTGCGCCACCAGCATCGCGTCCACCATCGATACACTGCCGCTGCAGTTCACGTCCGCTGCCGTCTGGTTTATCGTTCCGCAGTCGATGAGCCCTGCGACGCACTGAGCGATGAGCATAGCGTCCACCATTGACACCTGTTCATCGCCGTTGCCATCGCCGCGGATCATAGGAGCGCACGCGTTGCCGATGCCGTCCGCATTCCTGTCGGCCTGGTCAGGGTTGTAGACGCTGGGGCAGTTGTCTGGATAGTTGGTGATACCATCAACGTCGAAATCCACACTTTCGGCAGCATCTAGAGCCTGCTCGCTGGTAACGTCAGGAATCTCATGGGGAGTGGTATGGACGCCGTCGGCGAAATCCGTAGCACTGCGGAAATTGAAGACAAGGTTGGTCCAGTCGTTGAAACCGCTGAGGGTGGTGAGTCCATCTTGGACAGTGTCACCGTCGTCATCGCCGCAGCCGAAAAAGTCGATACGGCTAACGTCGGAGCTCACTGCGGTATCGGTGGCATCCCTGTCGTTATTCCAGTCGATGGGACCGCTGGCGGGGACGGTCCGGGGCCACACGCCGTTATCGGTGCCGTACACGGTCTGGCGACCGACCGGCCCTCCGATTCCTGCCGGCTCACTGAGGTTGGCCTCGTCTAGGCTGGCTAAGACCTCGTTGGAGTAGTCCAGAGGGCGAGTCGGGTCCAGGATGCTAAACTGCAAAGAGTAGGTCATTATGCTCAGATAGTTGGGCTTGCAGTTGATGTGATCTCCGCCGCCGTGGCCAAGTCCGAGAGTGTGCCCCAGTTCGTGCATGAATGTACCAGCCTCAGCGGCCCGCTTCCCACCGACCGCCGTGATGTCTTCCGATGACCACCCTCCCAGAGTGATCATGAAGTCGTTGCCGGGCAATTCGGCAATGCCCGATGACCCAATCGAGTGGGCGTGGTCGTGGCCGAAGATTGCATACCGGAACACCACACGTTTCGCCGCGAGAATGTTTGTGCAATTGGGGTCACTCCGCTCCGCTGCCGTGCCGAAGTGGCCATCAGTTGCCCCCGTGCCGCAAGGGTTTTCAGGATTGCCCGACTTGAGGTCGTCAAAATCATCCGCCGCATCGGGGCCTCGGCTTAGGAACAGGATGGGTTCAATCTCTGGCAACTGCTCGTCCAGGGTTATGTGCAGAGTCATGTTCCGGTTCGCGAACGCCTCGACAACGTCCTGGAGCGCGTTGGCGTCCGGCTCGTGACCTTGCATATAGTCCGCCTCGATGAAGATGTCTTTCTTGGCTGGATCCGCTCCCATGCTTGGCAAGTCCAAGTCAATCACTGTGTCCCCGTTTACGTCTAGACCATTCGTCTCCCATTCGTCGGCGATGCTATCCTCATCACAGTCAACACAAAGTGAGCTTTCGTGGATGAAGACGTCACGGCCGCCGTTCGTGTCTCCGTAGACCAGATTCGAGGCATTGGACTCGAAGGCGACAAACCTGCCGTCGGCACTGAGGCTCGGATAGTAGCTGTCGTTGTCCGCCTGGTTGCCATCGCTGTCCACGCTCACTCTGGCCGTCTGCCCCGTCTCGCGGTCGTGCACGAAGACGTCCTGTATGGTATTCGTGTCCCCCAACACCAGATTAGAGGCGTCAGATTGGAAGGCGACGTATCGACCGTCGGCGCTTATGTCGGGCCACATACTCCAGTCGTTCCCCTGGTTGCCCGAACTGTCCACGCTCACGAGCGTTGTGCTGATGGCTCCTGGTTCGTCAAAGAGGCCGTCTTCGTCAGTGTCGCGGTCATGCACGAAGATGTCGTAGTCAAACTCGGTATCGCCAGGTACCAGGTTCATAGCGGAGGAATCGAAGACGACGAAGCGACCGTCACCGCTGATTGCGGAATCCATGCTATCGCTGTCACCTTGCAGCCCCGAGCTACTGACGCTCACCCGCGTGGTAGAAGTGGCTCCCGGTTCGTCAAATATTCCGTCTTCGTTAGTGTCACGGTCATGCACGAAGACATCCCACCATCCATTGGAATCCCCCGACACCAAGTTGGAGGCATAGGATTCGAAGGCGACAAACCTCCCGTCAGCACTAAGCGCTGCCGCATAGCTCCAGTTGTCGGCCTCGCCCCCCGCATTGGTCGCGCTTGCCCGGACGGTCTCTCCTGTCACGCGGTCGTGCACAAAGACGTCATAGCCACCGTTCGTGTCTCCATAGACCAGATTCGAGGCATTGGATTCGAAGGCGACGTGGCGGCCATCAGCGCTGATGGCAGGGTGTAGACTGCTGGCGTTCCCCTGGTTGCCCGAGCTGTCCACGCTCACGAGCGTTGTGCCGATCGCTCCCGGTTCGTCAAATATGCCGTCCTCGTCAGTGTCACGGTCACGCACGAAGACATCAAAGCAGTTGTCGTCGTAAAGGCTGTCACCATCAGTGTCACAGTAGTTGTTCGCGTCACCAGACACGAGGTTGGAGGCGCCAGATTGGAATGCGACGTATCGTCCGTCAGCGCTGATGGCGGGCACAGAACTATGATAATTCCCCTGATTGCCCGCGTCGTCTACGCTCACCCTCTCGGTCTGTTCAGTCTGGCGGTCGTGGACGAAGACGTCCGTCTTCCCGTTGGTGTCGCCAGGGACGAGGTTGGAGGCGTATGAATAGAAGGCGACGTAGCGGCCGTCAGCACTGATGGCGGCGTCCAGACTCCAGCTATCGCCTTGACTGCCCGCACTGTCCACACTCACTCGGGCGGTGGTGCCGGGCGAGGCGGCTACCCCTCCCACCACAATAGCCACGGACGCAACCGCAATACCCAGGAGCAAAAGCTTGTATCTCACTGTCCCTCCTCCGATGACTACAATGCGGCATCGCGCCGGGCTAGCAGTTGCGGGTTGCGGCACGCATCGCGCAACCCCCCTGTTGGCAGGGGTCAATGAGCGGGAACGATCAGCAGCGAGCTACCAATGCGGCAAGTATAGCGCCGCCCAAGCGACTGTCAAGAAGCGCGACGATGCCCGACCGGTGCATCTCGCTACAGGCTGTGACCTGCCCCCATGAACGAGTCCAGTCCCAATGTTAGTGCACGCGGGTTCTGGACCAGAGAAAGGGGGCATTTGTCATGGGCCAGAGGCGTCACACTCCGGAGCAGATCATCAACAAGCTTAGGGAGGCGGAGGTCGAGCAGGGCAGGGGGATGAAGGTCCCCGAGGTCTGCAAGAAGCTGGGGATAGCTGAGTACACGTACTACCGCTGGCGCAAGGAGTACGGGGGACTGCGGCTGAACCAGGCGAGGCGGCTGAAGGAACTGGAGAGGGAGAACGTCCGGCTGAAGAAGCTGGTGGCGGACTTGTCTCTTGACAACGCCATACTGAGGGAGGCGGCCCAGGGAAACTCCTCAGCCCGGTGAAGAGAAGGCTTGCGGTCGAGCAGGTGCGGGACGCCCTCGGCCGCGACGTCGTCTCGGAGCGCCGGGCGTGTAGGGTATTGGGACAGGTCCGTTCGACACAGAGGAGGGAGCGGTATCCTCCTGACGATGAGCCCTGGCTCCTGAGGCGCGTGGTGGAGCTGGCAATGGAGTACGGTCGCTATGGCTACCGGAGGATAGCGGCGATGTTGCGTGAGGAAGGGTGGCTGGTGAACCACAAGCGGGTGGAGAGGCTATGGCGGCTGGAGGGGCTGAAGGTGCCGGAGAGGCAGCCGAAGCGAGGGAGGCTCTGGCTGACAGACGGCTCCTGCATCAGGCTGAGGCCGGCCTACAAGGATCATGTGTGGAGCTATGATTTCATGGTGGCGAGAACCAGCGACGGCCGCCCCCTGAGGCTACTGACGGTGATGGATGAGTACAGCCGGGAGTGCCTGGGCATAGACGTAGGGCGGAGGATCACCAGCGATGATGTGCTGGAGCGCCTGACAGAGCTCTTCGTCCTGCGCGGGGTACCAGCCTACGTTCGCTCGGACAACGGGCCGGAGTTCACGGCGACGGTGGTGAGGGAGTGGCTGGAGCGGGTGGGAGTGAAGACGCTATACATCGAGCCTGGGAGTCCCTGGGAGAACGGCTACATCGAGTCCTTCAACGGCAAGCTGCGGGACGAGCTCTTGAACGGGGAGACGTTTGACACGGTGCTGGAGGCGCAGGTGCTGGTCGAGAGGTGGAGGCGGCATTACAACGCTGTCCGACCCCACAGCTCGCTGGGATACCGACCGCCGGCGCCGGAGGCCATCCAGCCATGGCCATCAGGCTCTGCTTCGCCGCGCCTGCAGGCCATGGTCACACTAACATAGACTGTGGTAGCGTTTGTGGGGGCAGGTCAACCGATAGAGCCCAACATGACGGACCTGGCACGGTGGTGACACTAGTCTCCGGAGGTGCATGATGCGTGCTCGATATGTGGGGCGACTACTCTCTCTTGGGGCACTGCTTGTGGTGGCGACGGCAATCGTCGCGACAGTGCTGATGGGTGAACGGCCAAGTGCTACCGCCGCGCCTCCCAACCCAGGGGCGACAGCGAAGGAGCACCTGAGGAGAGTCTTCCAAGAACGCGGAATCCCGCCGGCCACGCTGGATGGCACACCCTACGCCCGCATCTACTTCGGCCACGAATGCGCGTACGACCTGGACATGCAGATACAGGTCGGCAACCCCCCGGTCTGCACGATCAACCTGTTTGACCCTGGCGATCTGCCCTGCGATGGCAGCCCAGGGTACTTCTGGCCCAGCCTCAGCGATTGTGCCGGCTACCTGCCGCCGACGGTTTCGGTGCCCTGGCGCCTCGAGGTCAAGGATGTGTACACGGAGTACGTGGGCCAGGTCGACCAGTACTACATCGACTCAGGCGACAAACGGTACCTTGGGTCCAATCTCCCGCTGGCAATACCCGACGATAACACCTTTGTCTATTCAACGATTGACGGCACTCAGTACAACGTATGCGGAGACGCCAACTCCAGCGGCGGCGCCACCATGGTCGATGCCATGCTAGCGGCCCAGTGCGTGGTAGGACTGGCAGACTGCTCCGGCCTCGCCTCGTGGGCCGCCGATGTCAATTGCCTCGGCGGCATCACGATGGTAGATGCCATGCTCATCGCGCAGAAGGTGGTAGGCCTTGTCCCTGGACTGAATTGTTGCGGATAGCCAAGGAGGTGCTCCATGCCACCTCGGCTCACTGGTTCAGGCAAGCGGGTCGAGGCAAGATAAATGGCTGAAGGTTGAATCGGCATCAAAGGCATTGCCTGAGGCGCGACCCGCAATGGCTGTGGGGCCCAAGAACCCCATCCGTATCTGGAAGAGCGGCGAGTGGCAAACCAGGACCGCCGAATGCTGGCAGAGGCGCGCAAATTCTCTGCCTAGAAAGCAGATGGCCGTCGGCTTGAAACGAAAGAGGCTGGGCGAAATGCCCAGCCTTCCTTAGTGTATATGTGTTCTGGAGCGGGAAACGGGACTCGAACCCGCGACCCTCTGCTTGGGAAGCAAAGGGCCAACCTGTCGTGTTCACCATCATCGGTCCGGCGAAAGCAGTCTGGCCAGCGGTGAGCGGTGCTCTACACTCTACACTGCGAAAATGGATTCGCAGGCAGATGAAGTTGAGCCGGTACTTGGCACTGATTTCCAACGGAACTGTGACAAGCTGCTGGCAGTGTCCACTCGCCGCCATAATAAATCGCCCCTGTTCGCGCCTCTATTGCCGGCTGGCGTAGCACTTTTTCTCTCTTGGCGCATAGCGTCATTGTCCCGCGCTGCAGTGTCGCGACAGCACCACACGGCGCCATATCGGGAGACTGTCGCGATACCCCGTCTAATTCCGTACGTGGGAGCCGAGCGCGACGGCCTCCCGTTGGCACCGGGAGGCCCAAAAGGGGCCCCAAAAGCGCGACCAGGGGATCCCGGTCCAGCCACCGCATCCCCTGCGAGACTCGGCTCAGCGCCAGGAGCCTGACATCCGAGTAAGCCCAAGTAGGGCATGAGTAGGCGCCAAGTACCTGGCGAGTAGAGGGCAGGAACAGCTACCGACAATGTCCGCAATCGGCGGAAGATGGACGTTCCTCCGCTCCCCCTGGTTCGGCCCTCGTACCTGACAGGCCGGGAATGCATCGTGTGCGCTGTGCCCGTCCGGGCCGTGTGAGAACGGATAACGTCCCTGCAGCCAAGAAACGCGGAGATGCTTCGCCGCGAGCGCGGAGGCACGGCTAGACAGGTATGTGCGGAGGAGTCGCATATTCACACCAGTCCTCTGGCGCGCCATACGTTTGCTCTCGGGCGAGGGGGAGGAAGGGACCGCTCGGCCGGTGCTGAATGAGGGCTAACGCTTGGCGTTTGGGGGGCCAACCGAGTGGCGCAACAGGCCGTCTGGCACGTGGCGGTATTGGCTTTGGTGGAAGGGGTGGGCTGCCGGCCCGCATCTGAAAACGTCGTCAATTACTGCTTATAGCCTGTCGGGTCCATCCTTATCACGTCCACCTGCATGAGATCCCAGGGCTAGGGCACACAACTACTACCCGGCGGCGGTGCGCGGCGTGTGAGGCGGCTGTTGCGGCGACGTGCGGGATTGGGGGGCTAGGCGGTATGATGCGGCCGGCTAGGTGGGCGGGGCTATTCGGCGTCGTTGATGTGGTCGCCGAACCGAAGATCCAGCGCGAGTTCAAATTCGCTGCGCACGTGCCCGATCACCTCCCGCTTCTCGCCGGCATGTGCCAATGCGAGATTCTCGTCGGAGGGATCCCAATACCGGGCGATGGCGATGCCCAACTCCGTGCGGATGTCACTCGGATTCATCGCCTCCAGTTGGACTTCAACTGCGTGCCGGGCCAGCGTGGGCTTCCGTCCGTGCTTTCCGCCCTTGTCCGGATTCCGTTCGGCCTCCGGTAGGTTGTAGTGGTCGATCTGTTTGTCGGTCACAGCCACGCGGTCGAGCACCACCTTGTGCTGCCAGCAGGGAGGGCCGGAGTCATCGTCGTCATCGAACAGTTCGAGCCACTCCACGAATTCGGCGCTCTTCGCGGACTTGATCGCGTGCTTGGTATGGGCCTCCCCATAGTGAAGATCCCGAACCGCCTGCCAGTGGTCGGGATCCATCGTCTCCTGTGCCCGGATGATATACACTTCCTTCTGCAAGGCTTCAAAGATCCCCTCACCATCGAGGTCGGCGTCTCCTAGGTGGAGAATCACGACCTTGCGGCTGCGGGACTCCTGCCGGATGCGCTTTATGAGTTGCCACTTGCCAGTAATGGAGTTGAAGCCGCCCGATCCCGTTACGAGAATCCCCTTCGGCTGGGCCACGCGCACAAGTTGGTGCGTCATTCCGCCACTCTCGCAGTAGACCTCGATATACCAATCCTGATAATCCAGCAGGCGGGGCTTGAACGACTCCGGCCGGGGCAGATAGGCGCGGAGGAATTCTTCGGGGTCGTCCCAAGTCTGTGGGAGCGCGGGTTGGATGTCGGTATCGTCTCGGAGGGCCGTCCAAGGCACCAGTCCGGCACGCCGCCACCCAACAACGAGGTTTCCCAAGTAAGCACTGCCGTGCCCCTCGCCCTTCACCTTCGTTAGGCCGAGTTCCGGCTGGCTGACGAGGCGATAATACAGCTGTCGAAGCGTAACTGGCGTGTCGCCTTGGGCCTCATAGTCAGCTATCACAGCGTTCGTCGCCTCTAGCAGGGCGAGGACACCGGGGTCGCGGGGATTCAGGAGAGAGAAGCCTAGATAACGGCCTCCCTCTTTATCCCGCTGGGCCATCCCGTATTGCTGTGGCATATCACGTCTCCCCAAAATGTAACATATAGACGTTACATTCTTCTCGTCATCTAGATTCGGCCTACGCCGGCGGATCCGGAGCCCGCCGCTTCCCCGGCAGTGGCCCATCTTCGAACGGGGCCGGCGGGGGCGGTTCGAACGCCTCCTTACGTCTGCGCTCGCACGCCAGCACTCGCGCTCCCAGCCGCTTTAGGGTCGCGCCATCATCGTCGGCCACCGAAGCCGCTGCGAACTCAGCCTCCGCTTTCTCATGGGCGTCGATGGCGGCACGCTGCGCTGGCGTGTACTTCTCCGTTCGCGCGTCCTCCTCGGTGTATTCCTCGACGACCAGCAGGATGCGCCGCTCGAAGTCGCCCAGCGCATGGTGCCCATCCATATGCCGGAAGTAAAAGACGACGAAGTGCTTAAGCTCGTCGAGTGAGTAGGTCTTCAAAAGGTGCATGGCGATGCGCCGGTGATACTTCATGGAGGAATGAGTATATTTCGTCTTCCGTTTATACGCCTGAGCGAAGAAATCGAGGAACTCATCCACGACGGCGGGTGGAGGGCCCTCCCGTTGGAGTTCTCGGAGTTTCAGCCTGGCGACCTCCCGCGACGACGGATCGTCCGTGATCGGGTTGACGATCACGGCCCGGGGGATAAGCTTGCCCCATTCTGGCACGTCGATGAAGTCGTACTCTGCAAGGAACGTGTAGAACGGGAGCAGCCGTTCCTTGTCGACCGGGTGGCCGGGGCTGCCGATGGCTTGGGCGAACGGCCGCCAGCCTAGGCGCTGGGTAGTTAGGGCCGCGGTGCGCAAGGCGCGGTAGGCGGCCATGTCCTGCGGCAGTAGGTAGAGGCCCCACCTGCCCCAAGAGAACTCCAGTCCCGCTAGGCCGGGGCCGGGCAGCACCTTCATAGGGGGTCTGCCACCTGCATGCGGTTTGTGATCGTTAGCCATCTGCCTGCCGAGATAGTTCAGTTAGTTCGGCGCTGTAACGTGAGATCTCTGTGTTAGAGAACCATGGATCTCTGATCACTCTCTCAGACACACACACACATAACACATAACGTTACTACGCCGAACTATCCGAACTAACTACCCGAATCACTACAATCTCCGAACTAACTACCATAGCCATCAACGCCCTAGTCCGCCGTCCGTTTCACGCCCCGTTGCGCCAGCACCCGCCGGCACCGTTCAGCCTTCAGCGCGTCCACGCGCGCCCATAGTAGGCGATGCTCCCGCCGTGCTATCTCCAGCGCAGGTTCCTTCCCTTCCTTTCGCGCCGTGTGTGCGATGGTGGTGAGTTCCTTGGTCGCGTGTAGCAGCGCCGTGATGATCCTGTCCTCGGGGTAGTACACGTCACTCCTCCCAGATAGACCGCTAGCCCGTCAGGGGGGTGGCTGTGAGGACAAAGCCAATTCTGACGGGCTAGCGATTGATCGCTTGTTGTGGCCGTTCTCACCGGGGACTGCCCCCATCCCCTCATCTACATCAACGAGCGAGCCGCGACATCTGTACGAACGGCGCTGCGGGACGGCCGGGGCGTGCGGTTGGGGAGTGGCAAGGGTGATCCTAAAGCGGACACGGTGTCCGCTTTAGCGGAGGAACTCGGCCATATAGTCGAACCATTCCTCGATCCGTTGGTCGTGCCAGTTATGCATGACGTCCCCTACCTGGAAGAGCGGCTCGGCGTCGCCGAAAGCCTGGCTCAGAATACACTTGTCTCCCTGTGCCTCTGCCGGGATGAGCGGGTCGTCGTCTGACAGGGCTTCGAGGAAGTTCGCCAATTTCGCCAATCGGATGGCATTGTCGGTGCGGGACATCTCTTTATTGTGCTGCGCCAACTGCGCGATCCACTCGACCATGTCGGAGCGGACTTGTGCGGCCTCCGAGAGCGGCTCTAAGTCCTTTCCATCTCTGGCTGCGTTCGTCATGCCGCACCTCCCTCCCAACAGCATTATCGGCCGCGCGGCTACAACGAGAAGGCCGCCCTCGCGGGCGGCCCCTTATCGAGCGGCTTCGGGCCTACTCGCCGTCCTCCTCATCTGCCATACACAAAGCCGCGGCGTACTCAGAAGGAGTCATAGGGGTAGTGCCCGCCCCGGCCCCCACCAGTAAGGACTCAAGAGGATCCCGCCCCCGGCTGCTGTGCCACGGGCTGTCGCACTTGACCCGCCAGATCTCGTCGACCGGATCCCAGAACGCGACCAAGTCACCGCCGCAGGCGCACTTACTGTGGGCCATCACACCCTCCGTTCTTTCACACGTATAAACGAATCACTGCGACGGGTGTGTCAGCTACGAGTACGGATTTCTCGGAGGACACCACTCATCTCAGCCCCTTCCCCCCGCGCGGACTCCACACGCCGGCCAGCGCGTCGGCCACCTGATCGGCGTCCCGCGTGTCGAAGCAGGCATAGTAGGCCGAGGTCGTCGCCGGCGACGAATGCCCTAGCACCTTCTGGGCGGAGTAGATCGAGCCCGTTGCTCGAACGACCTGTGCACCTACGGTGTGGCGCAAGCTGTGGCAGTGGAGATCGGTTCGGCCAACCTGCCGAAGGTACCGAGTCACGATCCGTCGTCCTTGCCGGGTCGAGATGGCTTCATGCCGTGGCCCTTCAAAGACGAAGAGCCGCGGGCGAGCATAGTCGACCCAGTCCCGCAGCAGCCTGCCGGTTAACGCTGGCAGCGTCACGCACCGCCACTTTGCTGGTGAGCCGCTGCGTTGCTTTGACGTGCGAAGCGTGAGCCGGCAGCGCCCGCTCGCGAACTCGACGTTCTCGACCGTTAGTCGAACAGCCTCACCGATGCGCGCACCAGAACCGAGCAAGACGGCCAACAACGCGCTGTCTCTCTTGCCCAATCTGCAGCGGCGGTCTGGGGCCGCGAGCAGGGCCTTCACGTCTTTGGGGCGCAAGATGGAAGGCCCCTGCTGGGTGGCCGTTCGGACTTCGGTTTGTGTGGTGCTCACTACGACGCCTCCTTCCTGTAATTCGGACGTTCGGCCCGGAGGCGGAGTCGACGGCTTGTGCTGCCAATGGCGTAAGGAATGGCGGCGCGCAGTGGAATAGCGGGGGAGTTATGTTCGGGCGATTGAGAAGGCGCTGGGGTTCGCCTAGGTCCCGCTCGAAGCTGGGGGGGCGGAGCGCTATTCGACCGGCGTTTTGATTGACCAATTGATTTCAATGTTTTCTCGCGCTGCCCCTGAATCTGGGAAGAGGCGAAGTGAATCTGGAAAATGGCGCGGAAACGGCCAAAATGGGCTGAAAATGGTCAAAAAGCGCACATAACGGGTCGGATGAGTCGAAACCGGTAGGTGGTTGAGGCTGGGGATGCATGGGTCGGCGCCGCCTCGAAGGGCTGCGGTGAGGATAGCAGAAGCGGGGCGGGATCGTAAGGGTCGGCAGTGTCGCGCCCATGACAAGCCAATAGCACGCCTTCGAGCCCGGGCTGAGGTCTCAACTGCTAGTAGCTGGTGGCCCGGGTTTTTCCGGGCCACCAGACTATTGCGACTGTGGGCAGTCAGTAGCCGGACACCGGCTACTCAGCCGGGCACACGGGACAGCCAAGCTGATTCGGAGTGGTCAGGCAGTTCCTCTGGTTCATCATCCCCGTGTCGATGCTGTTGACCTTCCCGTCCTTGTTGACGTCGAAGATACGCTCCGAGGCTGCGTCGTCGGCGGGGATCTTGCCGGCAGCGCGGCTGTTCATCAGTCCCACGTCAAGCGAGTTGACCTTGCGGTCGCCGTTGAGATCAAGCACTTCTACAAAGTCAGAGCAGCCGTCGCCATCGCTGTCTCGCGGGACAACGCAGGTCGACCATCCCGGCACTGTGTCGCCCGCGAACGCGCAGGTGTTGTAGCCGCCACGCTCCACCCCATCCGGGAGACCGTCGCCATCACTTTCCGACCCGCCCTCCCACGTCGGCTTGCTCGCGGCGCTGCAGGGGTAAAACCCAGTCGCGACTTCGAATCCATCCAGCACGCCGTCGCCGTCGCTATCGGCGACGAGCCTGTACGGGCAGTGGTCATCGAACTCCTGAGCGTCGGGCAGGCGGTCGTTGTCGTCGTCCGGGTCGCAGGCGTCGCCCATCTTGTCCTGCGACGGATTGCTTGCCCAATCACCCGGTATCCGCAGCCCGTTGGGCCTCCGACCTCCGTCGCTGTTGAGCTGGTCCGGGTTGTAGACGGTGGGGCAGTTGTCAGTCGTATCTAGAATGCCGTCGCAGTCGGTGTCACCCGGGCAGAGTGTTGCGGTCGCCGTGGGTGTCGGCACCGGTGTATCAGTTGGTGTTGGCGTCGGCGTATAGGTCCCCGCCGGTGTCGGTGTGTAGGTCTCCGTCGGCGTAGGCGTAGACGTCTCGGTGGGTGTCGGTGTGTAGGTCTCCGTCGGCGTAGGCGTAGACGTCTCGGTGGGTGTCGGCGTGTAGGTCTCCGTCGGCGCGGGTGTAGGCGTCTCCGTCGGTGTCGGCGTGTAGGTCTCCGTTGGCGTCGGCGTGTAGGTCTCCGTCGGCGTCGGCGTGTAGGTCTCCGTCGGCGTCGGCGTGTAGGTCTCAGTCGGTGTCGGCGTCGGAGGCAGCGCCGCTAGTTCGGCGATCTCCGTGCCGCTCAGTGCCCGGTTGTATACCCGCACGTCATCCATCGTTCCCTTGAAGAAACGGCCGGCATCATTCTGACCGACTCGCAGAGGCTCGTTGTTGGTGAGAATCGCGGCCGGGCCGGCGACAGAGTTTTCGAACACGCCGTTGTAGTAGACGCGCATCGTCGTACCGTCGTACGTGCCGGCGACGTGGACCCAGGTGTTGCCATCGGTGGGGTAGTTTGTCGTCGAGGCGACACGGTAGGTGTCGCCGGATGTCCTAT
>Ga0315284_10006503_pt1 | contig 16621 bp, 7 predicted proteins | sample YL17G09_16_MG_FD_203696 | JGI IMG/M metagenome (GOLD analysis project Ga0315284, IMG submission 203696) | Sediment microbial communities from Yellowstone Lake, YNP, Wyoming, USA - YL17G09_16 | ecosystem: Environmental > Aquatic > Freshwater > Lake > Sediment | place: USA: Wyoming | collected...
ACAATGTAAAACTCACGACAAACGCAAAGCTTCGCGGCTTGAGGTGGCTCAGCATCCGCAGTCCGGTCAGGTACAGAGCACACCATAACGTCATCAGTCCAAGTGTGCCGACTAAGCCGAGCTCCTCGCCGATAACCGCGAAGACGAAGTCGGTATTGGCCTCCGGCAGAAAACTCAATTTTTGCCAGCCTTTGCCCAGTCCGACTCCGAACAGGCCGCCGGATCCTAATGAGACCAAGGACTGTTTCAGTTGATAGGGAGCGGATTCAAAGTCGGCCCAGGTTTCGAAAAATCCGACAATGCGCTGGCGTTGATAAGGCTTCATGATCAGCAATGACGTGAATGCCGGAACCGCAATCAACCCGCCAATCACAAAATTTCTCAACGGCCATCCGCCGGCAAACAGGGTCAACGCTGCTCCGGCAACCAAAAACAGAGCAGTCCCCAAATCCGGCTCAATCAGAACCAACGGGACGATGAGTGCCACTGCAATCAAAAAGGGAACCGTTCCTGAAATCCATTTTGACAACCGCGATCGATTCCTGTCTAAGAGCCAGCACAACATCAGGGGTAAGGCGATTTTGGCGATTTCCGAGGGTTGGGCTGTCAGGGGTGAAAAGCGAATCCAACGTTGTGCGCCCTTCACACGCACGCCAATTCCAGGGACAAGCACCAAAATCAGCAAGGCCACAGAAGCCGCGAAGAACCACGGAGCAGCCGATTTCCAAAAGTCAGGCGTCTGGGCACCGGCGATTACAGCCACGAGCAAACCGAGACTGAGAAAAATCAGGTGCCGGGAAAGGTACACCCGTTCAAATTCCGTGGGCCACGATGTGACGCTGGAACTGTAGACCATCAGGAGACCAAAACCGACCAACATCATCGCCAGCGACAAGAACAAATGTCTGTAAAAGTCGGTCGCGGCGGTCAGGTCATCGTGGGAACTCTGAGTCATGCACGCCCCATCGGCAATGTCGTGGCGACACTTGGGGCCAAGTTGGGGGAATCCCGGCAAGAGTTGCGAAACAGAGTCACCCAGACAGATCGTGGCGAAGAAATCGCGCATTTCCCGTTTTGCTTGGTGGGTCAATCCGAAACGGCAGAAAATACGCTCATCGTCGTCTGCGTTGTGCGCTTCGCCGCGGCATCGTCTGTTGCCGTGCTCCAATTATCGGACACGGCGAAGGATCATGTCTCTGGTGGAAGGTCGTTGGGCAAACAACGCTGGCGGAGGGAATCGAATCGTGTTTTGATCAACACTCGTCATGGTGTTTGGAGAAGCCCGCGTTGTGATTCGTTTAGTTGTCGCATGGGCTCGAGCGTGTTAGCTTCTGGACTCTGCCCGAGTTGGCGTGAGGTCACTTCGTTTTCGAGAGTTGACAAACGATGGTGTGTGATGGTGAAAGCGACCCTTCACCGGGACCTTATCACAAGTAGCAACGTGTTTTTTATCGGGCGAGTGAAATTTTGAAGAGGCCGAGAATGGTTAATTTGTTGGCAAAAATCACGGTCTCGCTGTTGTGTTGTGTCTCGAGGCTGCAGGCAGACGTTTTCCAAATGGGTGAAGGCCTTCAAAGTTTAGAAACAATTAAGATTGGTGATGCAGGAAACCTTGCCGACAAAACGGGTTATGGGGGTGTCGCCTATCCATTTCGATTGTCCAAATATGAAGTCACTGTGGCGCAGTACGTTGAATTTTTGAATGCCAAAGCCAAGTCTGATCCTTATGGGTTGTATGATGACAACGTGCTGGAATCCAGCTGGGGATTCAAGCTGGATCGGATGGGTGCGGACGGTACGTTTTCCTACAGCGTCGAACCCGAGTATGCCAATCGCCCCATCGTGAAGGTCTCGTTCTGGGATGCGTGTCGTTTTGCAAACTGGCTGCACAATGGCCAAGGAGACGGCGATACGGAAACCGGAGCGTACACCCTGGGCGGGACAACGGACGTGGATGACGGAAACATCCATCGAAACTCCGGAGCCGAGTGGTTCTTACCGAGTGAAAACGAGTGGTACAAGGCAGCCTACTACGATGCTTCCAAACTGAACGGTGCGGGGTATTGGAGCTTTCCCACCGGTTCTGATCTCGCGCCTGATCGCGACAACCAGGGTTCGAATTCGGCAAACAACAACACGGGAATACTGCTTTCCCCGGTCACAACCGTCGTGGGCGCGTTTGCAAATTCCAGCAGCCGCTACGGTACGTTTGACCAAGGGGGAAACGTTCTCGAATGGACTGAGAGTCTCGAATGGGCAGAGAATCAATGGAACCGATCTCAACGGGGAGGATCGTTTCTTTTCGGCCCCGAAGACGGATCAGGCGGTTCGCGTACGCTGGCGGCATCAAAGTCTTCCGAGCGGACTGTCGGATTTCGAGTGGCCGCCGGATTCGTCGATGAACAGGGCAAACGGTCAATTGCCGCTGGAGATCAGCGCCGGCCGGTGGTCGTCGTCAAGAAGGACCTTTGGGCTCGACCGAGTGAGTTGCGGAAAAAAAAACTGATTGGAACGGGGCAGGGGTCATTGCACCAAGTGACGCCAGCCTTTCTTGCCAATCATCCCGACTTCTGTTCCACCTTTCCCTTCGATGGCCTCGGGGTTATTGCACCACTGGACGCAGACTGGCGGAAACAGAACGGCTTGGTCGGCGGAGGGACGTGCGAAACACTGGATCAATTGGCTTGGAGCACAATGAAAGTTCCCGACTCAGCCGTCAAACAGGTTGTCGATGATTTGAAACGAGTGTCTTGGGGGCACGTGACAGACAATTTTTTGTGGTATCGACTGGAGCGGGGCCATGTCGAAGACACCGATTTGGGAGCAGACTTCACCAACGATACCGAATGGTCCGCGGTGGAACATAATGCCGCACTCTCGGCCCGTATCTGCCGCGAAGCAAACCTGAAAGGATTCTTACTCGATACAGAACAATACGGCCGGTACGTTGCCGGTCCGGAATCCCTCAAGCTGGCGCCGAACGAATATGGAAAAATGGCGTATCCGATGGGTAAAGACTCACCGGAGTTGGTTCGGCAAAGAGGTCGACAATGGATCAAGGCGGTACAAGCCGAGTTTCCCCAAATCACGATTGTGATTTTCTTTGCTTGGTCTCCGGATCTGTATCAACCTGAGTTTCTTGCGGGCATCAAGCCATTTTTGGATGGTGTTTTAGAGGGCATTGAAGAACCCGGCCGATTGGTTCACGCCTATGAAAACACGTTCTACTATGGCAAGGCACCGGGTAGCCTTGGCATTAAAGAAGGATTTTCTGGGGGCCGCGACAAATACCAGTCAGCTCGGGATTCAATCAAGAAGTGGGGGATTCTGAGCAGTGCGCCTGAAAAATTTCGGAAGTTTGTCGGTGTTGGTATGGCCGCTTGGGTAGAAAGTGATCCTTGGGATTTGTGGAGTGGCTGGCCATCCGGTAGCGAGTTCACGGGATGGTCCAACGTCCCCCTGTCTTTGGCTTACAGCGATGAATATGTTTGGGTCTGGTCCGAGCACAGCAACTATCAACACAGCCACCTTCTCAATGTCCATGGTGCTGACCCGGATGGTAGTCCCTCACAATCGTCTGGAATTGAACCAGGATTCAATCCGTTTCTCGCATCACTCAGCAATCAAACTTTTAACACAGGTCGCGAACCCACTGCCGCGGTGAGCGAGGATTTTTCGACGGACCCCTTGCTCAACGGGTGGTATTTCGACTTTGACATGTTGGATGTCGGCCGAAGAGTTCAGCCGTGGCATGCCGGCTTAACGTTTGACAGAGCCTCGGTACCGTATACTTGGTCGTCGCGAGATCGTTGCGTTCAGGTGATTGGGAATTGGATGACCGGATCGGCTGGCGATGTTGTGGCTCGACAGGGCCAACAGCGTCGTCGTTATGTTCATCCGCTGCTTCCTCTGTCTCAAGAGGATATCTTCCATGCAGAGTTCGATTTTCGGGTGGAGACCTTCAGTGCGGATCCTTCGAACCCGATTCTGCTGGGGTTGTTTCACAGCGATGAACTGGTGACCAGAAACTCACTGGCCCTGCGCATGGACGATCCCCGCACGGCCGAAGTGACGCTGACCGGTGAGGCCGATCCCCTGCGCCTGCCACTCGCGCTTGGCGAGGGAATGAAGCCTCAGACGAACTACCGTATGACGTTTGATTTTGATGGATTTCGCCACCACCTGCGGGTCACGATTGTTGATCTGGCGAATCCATCCTTGGTCGTGGCAACGGCGACGGCAGTTGTTCCATCGGACTTTGGACAACTCAAACTCGATGAAGCAGGAATCGCGCAGTGGGATGCCGGTGAAACGTCAACCCCGTTGGAGCAGGCGTATCGGTATCGTCTGCAGCGAGTGGTCATCGACCGTGAGCCGCAGCGGTGGGTCAGTCCACGCGAGCTCCGAACAAAGAAGGTCATCGGTGCCGGTCAATATACGGTTGTCAATCTGAACGAAAATGACGCGCCCACCCCCCGTTTTTTAGCCGAGCATCCCGAATACATGGCAAACCATCCGTTTGACGGTGTTGCGATTCCTGTTCCCTTAGACCGCGAATGGTGTAGAGAGAACGGGTTGCGGAGCGATCACTTTGCTGTCCATGAAATGGCAATGACCACCTTGCCTATTCCCTTTTCCAGTCTGGAGGGTGCGGTTCAGGATCTTCAGCGGGTTTCGTGGGGGCACGTGACGGACAATTTTCTGTGGTACTCGGTGAAAGACGGAAGCCGCGGTGGCGACAACGATCAGCGTTATTCGGTCGATCCCGATAGTTCTGCTGACTGGAAAATCGTCTCCCAAAATGCGGCAACTCTTGCCCGCTTCTGTCGTGAATCGCGTCTCCAAGGTTTCATCATGGACACGGAGATGTACACCAAATACGACAGCGGGGAGCTTTATCCATTTGGGAAAGGAACACCGGACGTCTGGCGGGAACGGGGAGAGCACTGGATTCGGGCAATTCAAGCGGAATTTCCGGACATCAAAATCCTCTTGTTCTTTTCCTGGGGACCGGAGCGAGAAGCTTGGCCAGGCTACCAAAATCTGACGCACTTTATGAATGGCATTTTGGAGGGGATCCAGATGCCCGCACGTTTGATTCATGGTTGGGAGTCGACATTCTGGTTTGGCGGGAGACGCAACCTGCCGAGTGGACCGTATCAGTATCCCGGTGACCGTCATGCGTATGCGAACACGCGTCATGACATCAAGCGTCAGTGGAGGAATTGGAGCGACAATCCCGCCAAGTATGATCAATTTGTGGAAGCGGGAATGGCCGCTTGGGTGGAGAGTGATCCTTACAATCTTTACCCCGGTCAACCGTCCGGATATCGCAGCGAACTTCCGTGGTCGAATCTGCCGAATACTCTGGCCTATAGTGATGAATATGTCTGGGTCTGGTGTCAGCAATCGCATTATGCAAAAACCCGTGATGTGCTGAACCCATTTCTGGCCTCGATTGCCAACCAAACCTTTAATACCGGCCGGGAAGAGGTGGAGTCTCTGAGCGATGACTTTTCTTCGGATCCCCTGCAACGCGGGTGGTATTTTGATTTCAATATGCTGGATATTGGACGAGACAAGCACCCGGAGTTTCTGCCGGTGATGAGTCCTGAAACCGTTGCCTACACATGGTCCCCCGACAATCACTCGTTGCGAGTTCAGGGGAATTGGTGGACAGGGTCGAGTGGACAAACGATGGCGCAGTTGGGGCGTCAGCGGCGTCGTTTCGTTCATCCCATTCGACCGCTCAACGACCACGATTCCTTCCGGGCGGAGTTCGACTTTAACGTGCAGAGTTTCGGTTCTGATCCCACGAACCCGATTGTCTTAGGATTGTTTCATCGCGATGAATTTGTGAACAGCCAGTCGGTAACATTTCAGATCAGCGGCCCGCAGTCCGCGCGAGTCACCGCTGCTGGCAATCGACTCTCTACGTTTCACGATTTGTCCCTGAACGAAAAAATGCTAACGGCCGGTTGCCAATATCGCATCGTGATCGACTGTGATGGTCTGCGTGGAAGCCTCCATTTCGAGCTCAGCGATTTGACAAATTCTTCCGTCGCTGCGACGGGTGATTTGTTGCTACCGAAAAGTCTGGGAACATTCCAATGCAACGAATTTGGGGTGGCCCAGTGGGACATGAGTCCCACATCCACTCCCCCAGAAAAGGCCTACACGCTGGGGGTTGATCGCGTCTCTCTCAGCAGAAAATAAAGATCGCTGCTGACTCTTCAAAGTGAAAGCACCGCCGTTTCCTGTTTCACGGCGTCCCTCAAAAGTTGTTGAACGTCCCTCAAAAGTTGTTGAAAACGTCCCGAAATTTGAAAGGTCCATGCAATGTGGTCGTCTGATATTTCCGTGCGTCGAGAAGCCGATCGCCGACGGACTTTTGCCATCATTGCGCATCCCGATGCTGGAAAAACGACACTGACCGAAAAACTGCTGTTATACGGTGGTCAACTAGCGGTGGCTGGTATGGTTCGAGGACGAAAGAATAACCGCGCGGCAACCTCCGATTGGATGGAACTGGAACGTCAGCGAGGAATTTCGATTACTTCGACGGTGCTGACCTTCGAGTATCGTGGACATCTCATCAATTTATTGGATACCCCGGGACATCAAGACTTCAGTGAAGACACCTACCGAACTCTGTACGCCGCCGATTGCGCAGTGATGGTTCTCGATTTTGCCAAGGGTATTGAGGCTCAGACAGAAAAGCTGTTTCGTGTCTGTGCGCTTCGGAAGATTCCCGTGCTGACGTTTGTCAATAAGGTGGATCGAATGGGCCGTAATCCGTTCGAGTTGTTGGATGAGATTGAGTCCAAGTTCGACATGGAAACGGTCCCCTTCAACTGGCCCATCGGTTCCGGCCGCAATTTTTCCGGATTGTACGACCGGAGAGCCGATGCGGCTCACCTCTTCGACGGAGCTCAAGATGGCGACCGCGTTGTTCCGTTTCGAACAGTCTCGCTCGATCGACTCACTGAGCATGACGTGGGGCCTCCACATTTGGACGAACTGCGTTCCGGATTAGAGCTACTTGCCGGTGCTGGCGGGACGTTTTGCAGGGAGGATTATCTCGCCGGTCTGCAAACCCCCGTGTTTTTCGGGAGTGCTCTGCGAAACATCGGACTCGAAAACTTTCTCGACCACTTTTTACAGATCAGTCCTCCTCCTGTCGCGCGGCTGAGTGATCGAGGCTTAATCCCCATCGATCGCCCGGAGTTTTCTGGATTTGTCTTTAAAATTCAGGCTAATCTCGATCCGCGTCATCGCGACCGAGTGGCGTTCCTGCGAGTCTGTTCTGGGCGCTTCGAACGGGATTCTACGGTCAGTCATGCCGGAACCGGCAAGCGGGTCAATGTCAGCCGCTGTCATCGCGCCTTTGCGACCGAACGTGAAACCATTGATGTTGCTTTCCCCGGTGACATTCTTGGTCTTGTCAATCCCGGTCGATTGCAATTGGGAGACACCTTATGCACTGGTGCAGCCGTTCAGTATGAGCGTCTTCCTCAGTTTCCACCCGAGCACTTTGCTGTGTTTCGTTGCAGCGAAACACAGCGTCGAAAACAGTTCGCGGCGGGTATCCAGCAGCTTTCCGAGGAAGGGGCGGTCCAGGTTTTTTATGCGTCAGCCAGTCAACTGGCCGAGCCCATTTTGGCCGCCATCGGCGAGTTGCAGTTTGACGTTGTCAAATTTCGACTGGAAAACGAATACAACACAAAAGTGAATGTTCAGCGGCTTCCCTATACTGTGGCGCGCTGGATCGATGCTCCTGGTGTCGATCCGAAAACCTTCAGATTTGAGCGGGAATCCAGTATCGTGTTCGATTCATTGATGCAGCCGGTCGTGCTCTTCGAATCGGAATGGGCTTGTAATTTTTATGGGCGTCAAAATCCGGCAATCCAATTGCGAAGCGTGAATCACGCCACAAATTTCTACGACTCTCGGCAACTGTTTGAGCCCGAAAGTTGATAACGATGTTGTGGAATGATCACCCTCGCGCCCGCCTTGCCGGAGGCCTTTGTCCAACACGGGGTCTGAGAATCCACAATGGGTGGATCTGTCGTGACACTCCCTACCGTTGCGGTTTTTTTCTGAGTGAGGATTGATTGCTAATGGCCGTGTTGATGCAGCTCAAGAAGGCACACAAAAGTTATGGTGAACAAGTCTTGTTGGAGGGTGCCGAAGCCACCTTTTCTGAGGATGTGAAGGTCGGATTCATCGGCCGAAATGGAGCGGGAAAGAGCACTCTTCTCCGAATTCTTTTGGGTGAAGAAGATCTCGATCATGGTGAAATTATCCGTCATCCCGAGTTGCAGATCGGCTATCTGCGGCAACATGATCCTTTCCTGCCGCAGGAGACGGCTCACGACTTTTTGATCCGTGATAGCGGACAACCCGAATGGAAGTGTGGAGAAGTGGCGGGTCAGTTTGAGTTGAAGGGCGACTACCTTAACGGTCCGGTCTCGCGTCTGTCTGGCGGGTGGCAGACACGCGTTAAATTGGCGGCCTTATTACTGCATGAACCCAACCTGTTGCTGCTGGATGAACCGACCAACTTTCTGGATTTGCGAACACAAATCTTGTTGGAGCACTTCCTGCGCAATTTTCAGCAGGCATGCCTGATCGTTTCACATGACCGGGCGTTTCTCGCAGCGACGTGTAGCCATACACTTGATTTGGCACGCGGAAAACTCACGATGTATCCCGGTAAAATTGATGCGTTTCTCGTCTATCAGCGAGAACAGCAACAGCATCTGGTTCGTTCGAATGCGGCGATCATGGCCAAACGTCGCGATTTGGAAGAATTCATTGCGAAGAACAAAGCCCGCGCGAGTACCGCGACGCAAGCACGCTCCAAGACGAAACAACTGGAACGTCTGGAGTTGTCCGAGATTGATATCGATGAACCGACGGCTTGTATCAGGGCTCCTCTAGTTGAAGCTCGTCAGGGCCCCGCCTTTCGCTGCAGTGATCTGGACATCGGTTATCCTGAACGGAAGATCGCGACAGGGATCACGTTGGAAATAGATCATGGTTCGCGCGCGGCAATCGTCGGCGATAACGGACAAGGTAAAACAACGTTTTTAAGAACCGTTGTGAATTCACTGTCTGCGCTTTCTGGAAATGTGAAATGGGGACACGGATGTCAGATCGGCACGTACGCCCAGCACGTCTATACAAGCTTGCCTGAGAATCAGACGGTCTTGGAATATCTCGAAATCAACGCCGCTCGAAATACAAAGCCGCAGACGATTCTCGACATCGCGGGAGCGATGTTATTCCGGGGAAGTCATGTGCAAAAAAAGATCGGCGTCCTGTCAGGCGGAGAGCGCGCGCGCGTCTGCCTTGCCGGTCTTTTACTCAGTCAATACAACGTTCTGGTTCTTGATGAACCTGGCAACCACCTAGATGTCGATACGGTGGAGGCTCTCGCCACGGCATTGATCAATTACAAGGGAACGGTTGTCTTCACCACCCATGATCGCCACTTCATGAAGCGTGTTGCAACGTGTGTCATTGAGGTTCGTGACGGGCGAGTCGTCAACTATGGCGGAGGCTACGATGCCTATCTCTACGCAGTCAACAAAGAAATCGATGATGGCGAACGAGAACAGACAACACGGATGAGCAAGGCGCCCGCCATTGTTCCAAAATCCACGGCAGCAGTTGGTTCGAGCCGTCGAGATGTTCGAACCATCCGAAAAGAAATTGCGACCATCGAAAAAACAATCAGTCGACTTGACGATCAGAAGAAGAAAGCCAGTGTTGAGTTGTTGGCAACGTCGGATGCCAGCGAAGCCATGCGACTACACAATGAAGTTCAAGCCGTAACAACGCAACTCCAAGAGGCCGAAGAACGCTGGTGTCAGTTGCAGGCCGAGTCTGAGAATGCGTAATCGGCAACGGGACTGAACTGGCGTTCGCACTGCGCCACAAAGATTTCAAACGGCGGTTCAGACGGGCTTCGGATCCGTTTGGAGTGGTGTCTGTTTGTGTCGCCGACTTACTGTCGACGAACAAGTTTTTGAAAACGAAAGCCTTTGACTTCGGCAACAATAAGATTTCCGTCTCCGTCCGTGGCGAGCATGTGAGGAACTTGAAACTGCCCAGGATCCGTTCCTTCGCCGCCCCAAGATCCGACGATTTGGCCATGTTCGTTCAGCTGCAAAATTTTGTTACCAGGGCCATCCGCGACAAATAAGTTGCCTTTGGGGTCATAGGCCATCCCCAATGCCGTGATTCCATTCCATATCTCCAGAACGTTTCCCGTTCTATCAAAGACTTGGATACGCCTATTCCCACTGTCGCCGACGAGGATTCGCTCGCGCGCATCGACAAGAATAGAATGTGGAATCTTCAACTGACCTCGACAGTCGCCGGGCTCACCCCACGTTCGCAGCAATCTGCCATCGACAGCAAACGCCTTGATCCGACTGTTCTCATAGCCGTCAGAAACATAGATCTCACCGGAGGCACTGAAAGCCACATCCGTCGGCTTGTTGAATTGATCCGGTCCATCGCCAGCTGATCCCGGCTGGCCCAGAAGCAGCAGCGGTTCGCCCAACGCAGTGAATTGTCGTACCACGTGCTGTCCAACATCGGTAATCCAAATGTGATCGTGTCGATCGACACGCAGACCGTGAGGGCCTTTGATCGTGTCGTCACCCCAGGCACGAAGGAACTTCCCGTTTTTGTCGAGGCAGATGACGGGACTTCTTCCGCGATGTAATAAATAGATGTTTCCCATGCGATCGACACCGCCTGCAGAGCAAGCCCCCAGCCGAATCCTTTCGGGAATCTGAAACCCCCCGGGTTGTGCTAAAAAATCCAGCTTTTCGACAGCCACAAGCGTTGACGGCAGAAGCAAAAAAATCACGAGGAACAGAATCGATGCCATCCCCTGGGAGGTCGACGAAACCTCGGTCAACCACTGTCGTCCAGAGGCCACACACGCGTTTGTCCCGAACATGCCGGCATCAGCGAATTGGAAAGCCGACAGACTCCGCCACAGGTTTCTAACTGGTCTCACGTCGTGGTCCTCTTGTGTCTTGAAGTTTTTCTTCGAATGTTTCGAGTCATACATTCGCAACTGTCGACTCTCGTGGCGGCCCGTGTGATCGCAAAGGACCTGAGGAAAGGGTTGTCGTGTGTTGCATCGTTGCGAAGGCACGCCAAATTTTCAATACGACATTGACGGCGAGACGGTGCCGGTTGCGGCGGTTCGCCAGACAACAACCATTTTTGACGAATGACCGCCGGCTATCTCCGCGACGAGTGACGGACATACGACTCGAGGAAAACAGATCATTTTTCTGTGCTCTGTTGTGGCTGTGCTTCCTTCGGTGTTTTTGAACCTCGGCCAACAATCAGCTTTTGGAAATCAGGATCTTCTCGAATGACGGCGAAATCCGGGTCTTCAGCCATCCAATCGAATTCGCGAAATCCTTGGTGAACGGACAGTTTCAAATCGGCCAAAGATTTGCCTCGGTACTCATCACGTCGGAGTTGCTGGTTTTGAGCGTCCGGATGCTGATCCAGATACTCGCAGGCACGACTGTAAACACACGCGACGTTGTAACAGTAGAGCCCGTCCTTCGTGTCTTTGAATTTTTCACGGTGGTCCTCGACCACTTTAATACCGTCTTCAAGTTTGCCCTGGGCAACGCGTGCCAGTCCCAGTCCGGTGATGATTTCGCTGTCATCGTCCAGCATCAGTTCGAGGGCCTTTTCAAAGTTGGTGGCGGTCTCGTCCCAGTTTTCCTGTTGCAACCTAACCTTGCCCCGCACGGCGTACGCCTCTCCAAGATAGGGATCAACCTGAATTGCGGCGTCGCAGAATTCCAAGGCCTCAGCCTGAAGATTCGCCTGACCCTTGAGATCGTTTTTTTCGGGGGGACTTTGTAACCGCTGGAGAGCCATTAAAACAAATTGAAGACCGGGCGAACGCTGACGCATTTGTACGAGAGCATTTGTCGAATGCTTTCCTTTAATTTGGTCTTGAGAATCCTTGGCCTGCAACAACGCTTTTCTTGCCGTGAGTGTGCCGAAACTGGCAAGTGCATTGGCAATGTTCGGAATCAGATTCCCGGCCGATTGTTTGTTCAATGCTTCGATCAAAAGTTTTTCACCATCCGGATGGCCTTCCTGCATCAGAGCATTTGCGGCAGTGGAAACGAGCGAAATATCGCTGCTCAGCAGTGCGGCACCTGCATAGTCATGAAATTTCGGATGTCGAAACTGTTTCAGTCCGTTCAAGACCGTCATTTGGTCTTGGAGTGGGAGTGACGGATATTTTTCCGCCAGCGTTTCGATGACTGCGGAGTCGCCAATCTGAATCAATAATTTGAGAACGCCCATGCGATTGTTCGACTTCGAATCTAAGTAGCCGAGTAACAAAGGTAAGGCTCGCGGGTCCTTGGTTTTGATAAGTAATCGGCACATCGTGCCATCCGGAGCGCCGACCTTCAATTGATTCAGCGTGTAGTCCATCGCCAACGCCTCACTTCGGTCGTCGATTCGTTCCGCGAGTGTTCGAAATGAAAAATCTTTGACCGAGTTTTCGTCGCTCTTCAGTCCCGCTTCCAAAATATCAATCAGCCGAGGATGCCCTACCTGGGTCAGAGCTTTCAGGGCTTCTAAACGCATGGAAGCGTGGGAATCGGCTGCGAATTCGTAAAGTGTTTCTGACCAAATCGGTCGAGGATATTTTGCCAGAACTTTTGCGATTTGCTTTTTGGAATCCGGAGCCTCGTTCTTGAGTAGTTGCAGCAACGCTTCGTGCGCGGCCCCGAAGCGCGATCCTGCGAGGCTTTCCATGGCTGTTGTGGAGAGCGGATCGGCATTGCATTTTACGTAAAAGACCAACCTCTGCACGGCCTCCGACTCTCCAAAATGGCTGAGAGTTTGCAACGCAGCCCGTTGAATTTCCGGATTTCCCTCCTCAATCCACCGAAATATTTGGGGGAGATGTTCGGTGTCGAGCCGACCTCCGCCATAGGACAACGCCGCCGCACGTGACAGGGGGTGCCCATCGCGAATTTCAGCGAGTAATTCATCACGTGGCATGGCGAGATAGACGGATCTCAACGACGCTCCCACGGCGTCCGCATCGGAAAGATGCAATTGAGGAGGCACATGTTTTCTGGCAGAGCCGTCATCCTCCGAGGGTGTTTCGTTTTTGTGAAATTTCACCAGATGAAACTCGCGAATGCCTGCCGGAATTGCTGGAAACAGATCATTCCCGGGACGAGGCTGACCACGAGTCGCCGCAGACATCTCGAGCCAGTCCAAAATGTTGTGATCCGGTTGCGGTGCCTCTGAATTCCAACGCAATACTAGTCGCGTGATCTTTTGAGCCGCCAGGTTTTCGAACTCGTCACACAATGACTGACTGTTGACAGTCGTCATTAGGCCGCAAATTGTCAGCAATGCCACAGATCCTCGCGGCCCGATTATTTCGGATTGTAGGCCCAGAATAGCGCGCTGCTGGTCGTTCACGTTCAACTCCATGTGGGTGTCTCCAAATGACAAATGGAGCTTGCATTGGGGAACGGTTGTTCCGGCGGAAAGCTTGGAGTAGACGATCCAAAATGACGCCTGTCCTTTTGCCGGAACGGTTCGATTCTGGACGGGCTGCATGGAATTCAGGGCATAAGACTGCCGTGACACTTGGAACGAGAATTGGGCTACAGATTTGGGAATTTCTTCAAGGGCTAGGGATTCACCATCAATTTCCGCCACGATCCGCTGGCGCGTCAGCGTGATCGGTTTGGCCGTGGTATTCGCAATCGTCAGATGGATCGCCAAATAACGAGTCGGCCCATTTTGTGTGGGAACGATTCCGACATGCGCCATATCAACGAAGAATAGGCATTGGCCATCGGTGGTCGAAGTCGGTCTCCCCACACCTTGATTGCTCTTCAGTCGTTCGACCTCAGCCTCCAGGTTTCTGATTTTTTCGACGAGTGTTTTGAGAGCTGCTGCAGAATCCGAGGACGTGTTTTGTTCGCCACTGGAAACGCCACCTTTCGGACTCGAAAGCGGCTCCGCCGTGTCGCTTTGAGTGACCAGTACCCGCAACATTTGTGCTGCGGGAGAGGCGGCCGCGAATGCCTCAGAAATCATTAAAAGGAAGATCAGACATCCGGTGACTGGAACGGAATAGGTCATGGCGATTCCTGAAAAGAACAGACGCCCATTGTTTGTCGGTCTCGCAGACAATTCACGCAGCGGATTCAGTGACAGACACAAGGTAGCCATCTTAGTCAACGAGGTGAAGTTCGATTCCGGTCGAGTTTTTTTCATGGCCGGTAAGAGTCGGGTTCTATCGTCGGCTGCGGCGGGTGACTACCCCTCGCTCCGATCAGACGATTGAGGTATCGTGCAAAGCCGTCGTCAGGCCGTTGGGGCAGAGTGACTCTGACTTTGGATGGCGTTCAGCAAAGCGGAATTGCTGCTCAACTTGGATAAGACTATTCCTGAACTTAGAGAGATGGTCTCCACGATGTCTACGGGATGAGACATATGAAACACAGACATGACCTGCGCCCGTGGGTACTGCTGACACACGAAGCGCAGTTGGACGGCGCGTGTCGCCGTCCAAGGGTCCGAGTCAAAAACGATAACCTTCGGTTGAATTCCGGGTTCGCTCGTCGCCGGGGAAAAAACGGTGTGATTTGCTGAGGACAAAAGCTCTACAAGGAACTCTCGATACGCACTGTCGGGCGTGTCGATCAACACCACCGACCGGGAGTTTTGTGGTGAACTCCCGGAGTAATCTGCCAGAAAAATTTCTTCGCGCGATGCTGACGGCGGCAGCGATCCATTGTGGAATTCATCACGGCTGATGTTTTCACTGTGCAAGATATTCCACTCGCGCTCGACTCGGGCGATGGAGTGACGCAGCGGGACCCTGACGGCCATGGGCCACTGATTTCGATTTCGTCCGTCCGACTCACACCACACGCCATATGCCACCACCAAACGGGCAAGCGGTGCAAACGAAAACAGCGATGCGATTTCAATTCCCGAAAATTCATCGGATTCGCTTTGGACAACGACTACCATGTCGGGAATCCAGTTCGTCCGTAAAGAATCGGCCAATGCCGTCGGTAAACACGAAAACTGCCGGAGTGCGATCGGACTGAATGTGCCACAGATCCAATCGGCCAATGGTTTGGATTCCGATCGATCGACGCGGCCGATGAGCAGTATTTTTAAAATCATCTGTCGAATTTTCAGATCAAAACCGCAGACGGTTGCTGGAATGAACGGCTGCTTTCCTCGTTCTTGGCCCGGTGCTGATTTTTAGAGGGTGACCGCTGGAATCTCAAGAATCATCGATCTGAATTCCAAGGTCTCACAAAAAAACGCCCGTTTTGGAATCGTTGACCGCCATTAATTCGGAAAGAAAAATCCGCGGGTTGCTCCGTAATCTCTGTGCACGAGATCAACGCAACACGAGATCAACGCAAAGTTCCTGAGCAAGGAGTGACCGATCATTCGTGCAAGTTGTTCAGAATTCACGTGCAAGTTGTTCAGAATTCAAACGTGTGCGAGTTTGCGGTCTCGATCAGACTTTGGGTGGACTTGTCGTTGAGGCGGATCAACCGACCGGACCCCGCGAGTCAACTCCTTAATCTCCGTATGACTGGCCTGAAACGCATCACGAAGTACCTCCGCCGCGGCTTGCGGATGAGTCGTGTCTCCACAGGTAAAAACGTCCGCGGCAGCGTATCCATGCTCAGGCCAAGTATGAATTGAGAGGTGCGATTCGGACAACACCGCCACTCCCGTAATACCCTGTGGGCTAAAGGAGTGGACGAAGAGATTTAACAGTGTTGCATTGGCTGCTCGTACAGCATCGAGCATCGCGGCCTTCACGCGGTCTGCGTCGTTGATGGCATCGTTACACCCCCACAACTCAACAATCACATGCCGTCCCAAGTGGTCCATCAAAACCCTCAACTTCTACCATGCAAGAGGAATGTACCATGCTAGAGGCATGCCGGAGGTCCTCAAAAAAGACAGTCCCAAGATCACAGGCACAAACGAGCCTGGCCGTCTGAAGCATGTTTATGCCCTGTTTTTTCACTGAAGTCAGTCGATTGTTTCTCTTTGATCACGTGAAGCAACAACAAGTCTGGTCGGTTGAAACGTGTTTCAACCCGGAATCCGATTTTTGCAAAAAATCCAGCCTCAAACAGAATTCCGTGGAGTTGATGTTTATTGCGTCTGGTCATCTCGAGAGACCACAACAACCGAAGTGAGTCGTGCATCATCACAAAACGAAGGGGCAGGGTCAATCATTGAGCAGACGCCTGTGCAAATTTAAAGCACGATAGACGACGGAAATGTATTTCCGCGGCGAGAAAACCGGATCACGGTGGATCCGTACCACCCGGATGCCACGGATGACAGCGGCAAATTCGCAGAACCCCCTTGGTGGCCCCACGCACGGCACCGTATTTGTTGACCGCCTGTATGAAATAATTGCTGCACGAGGGTTCAAATCGACAATGGCGTCCGATCATCGGCCCAATGAACAATTGGTAAAAACGCGCGCCGACAACCAGTGTGAGGCGGGGAATTCGCACAATCCAGCGTAGCGGGT
>Ga0315284_10006505_pt1 | contig 16619 bp, 11 predicted proteins | sample YL17G09_16_MG_FD_203696 | JGI IMG/M metagenome (GOLD analysis project Ga0315284, IMG submission 203696) | Sediment microbial communities from Yellowstone Lake, YNP, Wyoming, USA - YL17G09_16 | ecosystem: Environmental > Aquatic > Freshwater > Lake > Sediment | place: USA: Wyoming | collected...
GTGACCGTGTGACACAAAGGAGGAACCCGGTGCGGTAACTCCGCACGCCGGGGTCTGTGCGGGGGGCAGGAAGCAATTCCTGTCCCTACCGCGACAGAGTAAGAGCAAGAGCAAGAGCATGAAAAACTCGGTGATTCATCTTATCTTAACGCCTATAGGGACAGTCCCCCCTCCGTGGATAGGCTTACTTCTCGAACGAGGGGGGAACAGTCCCGCTGATCCCCTTAACAGGTATGATCATTAACAACCGGCTCTGGTTCCGCGGGCTCGGTACAGTCCCCGAGCAGAGGCGATGGCCATTTACTTGCCAGATGAGTCTTTTGCAAATCGCCATTATGCTTCGATATAGATATCGAAAAGGACGTTTTCACTACCGGTCCTTGCAGGAGAACCGCTGCATTGACAGGAAAAGGGAAGATAACCGCCCAATTATTCTCCGGCACATGAACTTTTTCACCGCCGCCGAGCATCTATATCATGAGGACTTTTGCACTTTGCATTTTTCATTTTGCATGACCTCTCCCGCGAAAGGATTGTCTGTCATGAGCACAACTCGCCTCTCCCGTCACCTGCCGGCGCGGGTCTTCCTACTGCTGGCCGTGGCCCTGCTGCAGACAGTGGTGCTGGCCGCGGTGCAACCGGCCTTGCGCGAATACAACGCGCGCATGGCGACCTTCCGGGCGCAGCTTCCCGCCGTGGTGCAATCCGCCCAGCACGCGGCGGACAATATGCTCGCCCACCCGGAGGCCAACCTGGATGTGCCGTCCTTCGAGCAGATGGGATTCTGCCAGGAGCTGATGAATCGCGCAGGCGGGCTGGCGAACGCCAGCCCCACCGGCGGCTGGGGGCGCAACCCGACAAAACACGATATCGTGCTGCTCTCCGTGCGCTCGTGGGAGGGGCAGGCCGCGCTGATGCGCAAGCGGGTGAAGGAATATCACGAGAAGGGATGGACGGTGACGATCATCGGCTCCCGGATGAGCCGGCCCCGGGACCTGGGCGCCGATTTCTTTATCGACAACGGCGCGCCGTCGGGGGCGGCGAGATACGGGCGCATCAACGTGCTCTCGAACGTCACGCTGGGCTGGATGTGGTGCTGCGAATATGCCGCCGCCATGTCGCGCAAAAGCAAGTTCCCCGCCATTCTGCAGAGCATCTGCATCAAAGGCGGGGAGGACTACGACGAAAAGATCCAGACTCCGGCGGGCCGCCGCAGTGTGGTCGATTGCCCGAAGGCCATCCCCGCCGGGGAACTGTCTAAGCTCTACCTCACGCGGGTGATGACGCTGACCAAAGACCTGGCGTCCGATCACGTCCAGGGGCAGGTAAAAAAGGCCGCCGACGTAATCGCCGACCGCCTGGCGAAAGGGGGTCGGGTGGGCATGGTCGGCATGGGCCACATCATCCTGGAAGAGGTGAAGGTGGAGAACAAGACGCCGTGGCTCGGTTTCCGCGCGGTGGGCATCTCGAACATGTCGATCAAAGCCTACCTGCGGCCCAGCGAGCTGCTGGTGTGGATGTCCTACAACGGCATGAACACCATTTACGAGGATTACGCGAAGAACATCGCCGACGCGAAGGTGGACCTGATCACCTGCTACGCCCCCGACCCTGAGTGGGCGAAGAATCCGCCCCCCACGCTGGCGCACATCGATCAGAGCTGGAAGCTGCCGGACGCGGAGGTGCCCATCCCCGTGTTCCCCAACTTCATGGCGCCGGTCAGCGGCATCAACGTCACGCTGCTGCTGCGCATGCTCGATGATGAAACGGCGGCGCGCCTGCGCCGGGTAAAGCTGCCGCCGCAGACGCCGGTGGTGCTGCCGCCGGAGTTCGTCGAGCGCATTGCGGAGCAGATTTACGAAGGCGGGTCGGGCGGCGGCGTGGAAACCGTGCGCAAGTGGGGATTCGTCGATGGGACGGGGAAGGAAACGGGCCCCGCCCGGTATGACGAGGTGGGACCGATGGAAAACGGGCTGGCGCCCGTGCACCGGGACGGCAAATGCGGATACGTGGATGCGACCGGCGCCGAAGTGATCGCGCCCGCTTTTGAGAAGGCCGAGTCCTTTTATGGCGATGTGGCAAAGGTCGGCATGGGCGGCAAGCTCGGGCTGATCGACAAAACCGGCAAGGTGGTGCTGCCGCTGCAATACGACGGCATCGAGACCGCGCCCTGGTGGAAGCCGGCGCCCGACTTCATCATGGTGAGCGTGGGCGGGAAGTGGGGCCTGGTCGACCGAGCGGGCAAGGAGCTGTTCCCCCCGCGCTACGACGAGATGGACATGTTCTGTAAGGACAAAGTGGTGGTCAAATCAGCGGGTAAATACGGCGTGGTCACCAGAACCGGCGCGGAGGTCGTCCCGCCGCAATACGACAGCCTCTGGGGCGCGTGGGACAATGCGAAATTCGCCATGATGTCGCGCGACGGCAAGTGGGGCATGATCGACCTTGAAGGAAAAGAGGTCGTCCCGCCGACCTATGATGACATCGCCGGCTCCATCGACGACACGGTGATTATCAAGCAAGGCGGCAAGTGGGGCGCCGTGAATGGGAAGGGCGTCGAGCTGGTCGCGCCCAAGTATTCCGATATCACCGGCTACGGCGAGTTCCTGTTGACGGTGAAGACCCCTGAGGGGAAATTCGCCGCCATCAATATGAAAACCGGCAAGGAAGCCGTCCCCCCGCTCTACGAGTCGATGCTGCGTCCCACCGACGGCACCGTCGCCGTCAAGCGCGACGGGAAGTGGGGATACCTGGACACCGACGGCAAGGAGATCGTGCCGGCGATCTACGACGAAGCGCTCCCTTTCCAGGGCGGGAACGCGGCGGTCAAGCGCGGCGGAAAGCGGCTCTTCATCGACAAAACGGGCGCCGAGGTGAAGGCGCCGGATTACGACTTCTTCACCGCGGGCGGCGACGGCTTCTTCAAGGTGGTGCGCGGCGGCCTGTGGGGTTTCACGGACAAGGCCGGCAAGGAGATCGTGCCGCCGAAATACACCTTCGTGCTCGGTTTCGAGAAAGGCGCCGCCCTCGTTTACGCCGGCGGCGCCTGGGCCACCCCGGTGGGCCGCACCCCCATGCTGCAGGGCGGCAAATGGGGCCTGATCGACCCCACCGGCAAGGAGCTCGTGCCCCCGAAATACGACCGCATCGTCCCGCTCGGCGACGCCCTCTTTGCGGTGGGAACGGATGTGGAGGCGGTGATGCCGCAGCCGTAGCCACGTGAGCGCCGTTCCTGGGATCGCAGGCGTCCCGCGCCTGCCCTGAAAGGTAAGGCTACCGTTTTCAAGGCAGGCGCGGGACGCCTGCGATCCCAGGATGGGCGCCTGCTTACTTTCGTTCACAACGGCAGGAACCCCGCCCCACCCTCGCGAAATAATCCCACGATCTTATTTTAGGAGCAACCATGACCACGCCGACCGCGGACATCATCGTCTTTGCCAACCAGACGCTCGGCCAGATCGAAGGGCCGCTCTTCGGCCAATTCATCGAGCTGACGGGGCGGTGCATCAACGGGGGGCTGTACGATCCCTCCAGCTCGCGGGCGCGCGCCGACGGGCTGCGCGCGGATACGGTGCAGGCGCTGAAGGAGCTGCGGCCCACCCACATCCGTTACCCCGGCGGGTGCGCGGTCGCCTATTTCGACTGGCAGGAGCTGGCGGGGCCGAAGGAGAGCAGACCGCCGGCGAAGCTCTTCCGCACCACCCGGCAGGTGCAATCCACCGGCTTCGGCATCCCGGAGGCGCACGCGCTGTGCGAGGAGGTGGGCGCCGAGCTGTTCCTCACCATTAACGCGCACACGCAGACGCCGGAGGACGCCGCCAACCTGGTGGAGTACCTGAACGGCGCGTGGCCGACGAAGTGGGCGAACCTGCGGCGGGCGCACGGGCGCGAGGAGCCCTATGGGGTGAAGCTGTTCGGGCTGGGCAACGAGATTTACGGCGACTGGCAACCGGGCCAGAAGACCGCGGAGGAATACACCCGCTGGTGCAAAGAGGCCATCATCCAGATGCGCGCGGTGGACCCGGACATCACCATCGTCGCCTGCGGCCTCGGGCGTCCCGGCCCGGCGTGGGACCGCACCGTCCTCGCCGGCCTGCTCGGTTATGCGGACATGATCTCCATCCACAATTACTTCGGCCGCCCCATCTTCCGCGACAGCATGGTCGCCTCGCATATCGCCGAGCAGATGATGAACCAGCTAAACGTGAATATCGACGAAGTGCTTGACGCCAACCTGGGGCACGTCGACCGCCCGGGCATCGCCTTCGACGAGTGGAACGTCTGGTACCGCACCACGCACGGCACGGATCACGACCTGGAGGAGATTTACACCTACACCGACGCGCTCACCGTCGCCTCGCTGCTGCACGTGATGCTGCGCAACACCACCACCGTGAAGCTGGCGAATATCTCGCTGCTCTGCAACTCGCTGGGCCTGCTGTATACCGACCGCGAGCGGCTGGCGCGGCAGACCATCTTCCATGCGCACACGCTGCTGCGCGACGGCCACGGCGGCCGCGCCGTGCAGACCGCGGTGGACGGCCCAACCTTTGCCGGCAAGCACGAACGCTTCTTCTGCGGCATCGTGGATGTGGAAGGGGCGAAGGACGAGACGAAGCCCAGCCTGGTGCACTTCGACCGCGCGCCTGCGCTGGACGTGGTCGCCAGCGTGGATGGGCGGAAGCTGACGCTGTCGGTAATCAACAAGTTGGAGGACCGGCCCATCACCACCCGACTGACCTTCCGCGGGGTGGAACCGCGCGGCAACCGGCTCACCGTGCGTCGGCTGACCGGCAGCGAGAACCTGGACGCCACGAACACCCTTGACCACCCCGACCGCGTGGGCATCGCCGAGGAGCGGGTGAAGCTGGGCGACACCTACACCTTCCCGCCGGCCAGTTTGACGATACTATTGTGTGATGTGTAATTGTCTGTAGCGCGCGCCCGCCGTGGCGCGCTGGTGCTCGAATTTTCGATCCGCCCCCCGGGGAACGGCATCCGGCGATCACGGATGCCGTTCCACCGCACGGTTCCGATTTACGGAAACAGGCGCGCCACGGCGGGCGCGCACTACGGACTAGATAACACCGGCACCGGCAGCCGCTCCATCACCGCATGGTCGAACCGCTCCGCCATCACCTCGATGCCGTCGGCGCCGGGGTGGCACTGGTCGTCGGAATAGTGGGCGAGGAGCGCCTCGTCGAAGATCTCCAGGCCGTTGACGTAGATGAGGTGCTCGTCGCCGAGGGCGACAAGCTGCCGGTGCGCTTCCTCGATGTCCCGGCGCATGCCCTCCATGGTGACGCCGACCGCGTTCGACGTCTGTTCGTTGGGCGGGTAGGCGATGGGCGAGATGAGGGCGATGGGGATGGCCGGGTGCTTCTCGCGGATCAGCCGCACCAGGCCGGTCACCGCCGGGTAGAATACGCGCTGCGCCATCGAGCCGCCGATGGTATTGATGCCCAGCTTGAGGGTGATCAGGTCGGCGGGCAGGTCGCGGATCATCGTGCCGGCCAGCGCCTCCAGGTGGCACTGCCCGCCGTAGCCCAGATTCGTCAGGTTGAGGCCGCGTTTCCGCGCCACGATTGCCGGCCAGGTGCGCGCCGGGCTGTGCGCGCGCACGCAGTGGGTGATGGAGCTGCCGTAGGTCGTCCACCGGGGCCGCGGGTCGGGCACGACGCGGCAGGCGCCGTCTGCCCGCAGTTCAAACAGCGTGACCGGCGCCCCCTGCGGAAACCAGATCTCCACCGTCTTCTCGCCCCGCGGCAGGCTAAACCGGGCCGCGGTGCTGCCGGCGGGCGTCGGGCAACCGGCGATCAGCTCGCCGTCGATGGTCAGATCGAAGTGATGACCGAGTCCCGTCCAGTGCGGCGGCAGCGGTGCAAACGTCAGCTCCAGCGTCTGTGCCTCCGTCGCGAAGCGCAGCCGCACCCCGCTCGCCATCAGCGCCGCCCCGTCCGCCAGCGCGAAGTGATGCAGCCTCCGCTCTTCCCACGGCAGCCGGTACGGCAATAACCCGCCGTCCACCTCGGCGACGGACACAGCGCCTTCGAACCAGGAAGGATCGATCGGAATGGATTGCATAATAAAACCTTTTAAAACTAGCGCCCGGTACGGTGGTTGAGTAGGCAGGTGAGCTTTCCCGAAAGACCCCTCATAGCTCCCGAGCCGTATCGAAACCACCTCTTCATAAAGCCCGTTCCTATACCCGCGGTGGTTTCGATACGGCTCGGGAGCTATGAGGGGTCTTTCGGGAAAGCTTCCCTGCCTACTCAACCACCTGACTTGGCACTCTCAATAGTTTCCGTCAAACCGGGAGGAAACCTTCCCACGCGCGCGAATAAGCCCTCTGAAAGGAACCGACATGAAATACGCCTTCATGAGTTTTTCCACTCCCGGGCTGACGCTGGCGGAGATGCTGGCGCTGGCGCAGCGGCTGGGGTACGACGGCATCGAGCCGCGCCTGCAAGCCGAGCACAAGCACGGGATCGAGTTCGACACCCCCGCCGCCGACCGCCGGGCGATCAAAGCGCAGGCGGAGGACGCGGGCATTGCCATCTGCTGCCTGGCCACCTCCTGCCGGTATTCCGACCCGGCTCTCCTCGCGCAAATGGTGGAGGACACCCACAAGGCCATCGACCTGGCCGGCGACGTGGGCTCGCCGCGGCTGCGGGTCTTCGGCGGGCCAATCCCCGAGGGCGTGAGCCGCGAGCAAGCGCTGGGCCAGTGCGTGGACTCGTTCGCCGCCATCGCCCCTCACGCGGCCGCGCGCGGGGTGACGCTGTGCATGGAGACGCACGATTCCTGGTGCGACCCGAACAACGTGGCCTCCGTGATCCGCGCGGTGAACCACCCGAACATCGCCGTCAACTGGGACATCATGCACCCGGTGCGCGCCGGCGGCTCAACGATGGACGCCGCCTTCGAAGCCCTGCGGCCGTGGATCCGCCACCTGCACGTCCACGACGGCCCGCTCGGCGAGCCGTTCTCCCTGCTCCCCATCGGCGAAGGCGCCATCGACCACCGCCGCGCCCTCGAGCTGCTGCTCACCCTTCCCTACAACGGCTACATCAGCGGCGAGTGGATCGGCTGGGAGCCGTATGAGGTGCACCTGCCGCGCGAGCTGGCGGCGTTGAAGCGGTACGAGCGCGAGGCGGGCCGGTAACGCATGATGTTCCACCTGCAGCTCGAGCCCTACCAGTGGGCGTTCGCGATATTAGCGGCTCTCGTCACCGGGATGTCGAAAACCGGCATCCCCGGACTCGGCATCCTGGTGGTCAACCTGCTCGTCTTCACGCAGAAGGAAGGCTGGAGCGCCAACGGCGTGATGCTGCCCCTGCTCATCTTCGGCGACCTGTTCGCCGTGGTGTATTACAAGCGGCATGCCGATTGGCGGATGGTCTTTCGCCTGGTGCCCTGGGTGCTGGGCGGCCTGCTGGTGGGCGCGGTCGCGCTGATTTCCTTCGGGCTGAACGAGAAAAAGGACTTGCTGACCCCGTTCATCGGCGTGCTGATCCTGGTCATGCTGGGGTTGAGCCTGTCGGAGAAAAAGATCGGCGCCTGGTTGGCCGGGAAATCACAATCCGGCGTCGCTGCCACCGGCATCGCCGCCGGCTTCACCACCACCATCTCCAACGCCGCCGGGCCGATCATGTCCATCTTCCTCACCGCCCAGCGCTTCCCCAAGGACCGGTTTATGGGCACCATTGCCTGGTACTTCTTCCTCATCAACCTGACCAAGGTGCCGCTGTATTTCCTGGTAGGCGCCTGCGCCGGAAGAGCGATCATCACCCCGAAGACGCTGGCGCTGGACCTGATGCTGTTCCCCGCCATCCTGGTCGGGGTCTTCGTCGGCTTCTGGGTCTACCCGCGCCTGTCGCAAAAGCTCTTCACCGGCAGCATCCTCGTCCTCGCGGCGATCGGAGGCGCGTACCTGGTCATCGATAACGGGATCAAGCTGCTGCGGCACTAAAGTTGAATTATTATTGACTTATTGTTTATGAAACCAACCGGCAATTCGTTAACGGGGGTGTCTAAATGAAATAAGATGTCGGAACATCGACAAATTCAACACGAAAGGTGCAACACTATGCGGACATGTGTTTTGTTCCTCTGCGGGCTGTTCCTGCTGCTCGTCATCGGGCTGCCGACCATGGCGAAGGCCCCGAAGCCGGCGGTGCCGAAGTCGGCGATCAAGGGCGAGTGGGCCGTCATGGTGAAGGAGTGCAGCCTCACCGCCGACCAGCAGACAAAGCTGGAGGAAAAGGTGAAGGCGATGAACGCCGCGCTCACGGACTGGGACACCCGGCACAAGGAGCAATTGACCAAGCTCAACGCCGATATCAAGGCCGCGAAGGATGCGAAGGATCAGGAGAAACTGCGCGGGCTGCGCCAGCAGTTGAAGATGCTGCAGGCGGACCGCAACGGTCTCCAACAGCAGCATCGCAAGGGCATCCTGAACCTGCTCACGCCGGAGCAGCGGCAAACCTGGGCGGTGTATAATATCCAACTGGACGTCACCCGGCGCTTTGCCAAAGTCAAGCTGACCGACGACCAGCGCGCGAAGATCAAGACGCTGTGCGAGGCAACGCTGGCGGAGATGGACAAGCTGCCGGCAGACCAGCAAAAGGCGCGGACGGCCCTGAAGACCAAACTGTATTCCACCGTCGAGCAGCAGGTGCTGACCGACGAGCAGCGCGCGCAATTGCACGCCAAGCCGGCCCCGAAGGGCACAAGAGAGCAGCCGAAATAATGTTCACCTGATGGGCGCCTCCCGGGAGGCGCCCATCAGTTTACCCCATCATCCCTGGAGGCTTCCTGAGTTTTCGCGGCGCGGAGCTGACGGCGGACCATCAGCAACAGCACGAAAAATACGGCCAGCAGCGCGATCCACAGGATGATCTGGTGCCGTTCGCTCCACGGCGGACCGGGCGGGCGCGCGGCGGCATACGCCGGGTTGGGCGTCACCGGTCCCAGCGACGCCCGCGTCACGCCTTCCGCGCGCAATTGCGCGATGTAGTGCACAAGGTCGTAACTCGGCGCGACGGCCTTCGGATTCCCCAGATACAGCCGGCAACGCCCGCCCGGCTTCGGCTTGAACTGCAGCAGGCGCGCGCCCCGCTGCACGGTCAGTCCGGTCACCCACAGCGGCGGGTTATTTTCGTTTTCAATCTCCACCCGCAGGTAGCGGCTGTTGGCGCCGTCTACGTCGATGGCGAGCGATGCCTCGCCCGGATACCGGTAGATGGCCCCGGAACCGAGCGGCACCCACGGCTCGTCCATGGTCCTCTTGCCCGACGGCGCGTCTTCCACCGGCACCTCGACCTTGCGCGTCTTCGCATTACGGCCCAGCACTGACACCCGCCGGAAGAAGAGCTTGTCCGGCACCTGCAGCGTGATTCTCTGCAACGGCAGATTTCGGTAACCTAGATCGGCGCTGATCGCCATGGTGCCGTGCACCTGCTGCACGGCGAAGGATTGCACCGGCACCGGCACCCGCTTCGCCGGTCCGGCGACGCGGCGGTAGAGTTTGACCGCCTTGATGGTGATGGTGCCCGGGTCGCCCGCCCCGTTGAAGACGGTAATGCGCAGATACCGCTGGTTGTTATCCGGAAAAGTGACCTCCTGTTTGTCGTAGGCGACCGTGCCTTCCTCCGACACGCGGAACAGCATGCCGTTGTCGCGGATAACCTCCCAGCGCCGACCGTCGTCGCTGCCTTCGATGCGCACCGTACGGCGGAAGTTCGTGCCGGAGGTGTCGATCTCCACGCGGTTCTTCATCTCGCCGGACCCGGTGTCCACCGTGACCCGGCTGGACGTCCCGGGCAAGAAGGTACGGTTATACAGCCTGACCGGCAGCGGCACGACCTGTTCCGCCGCTCCCGGCGCACTGATCACGTAGCCCACCTCCCGGTTCCCCGCAGAGACCACGCGCAGGTCCGACAGGTCGGGATTCGCCCGGTCCAGCGCTTCCGCCGGCAGACTCACCTCGACCACGCCCCGCGCCGGCACGTAGTTCAGGCGGATATCCGCCGCGTGGGACCAGCGGGAGGCATCGAGCGCGCCCGCCCGGGCCAGGACGATCAACAGCAGCAGGCAGCAGGTGATGGGTCTCATGATTCGTCTCCTACGGCGGTCGCCAGGCGTCTCTCGAGGTGATGGTACAGGTACGAGGCGCCGAGGATGAGCAGTCCGGTTACGAAAAATGCCAGGATGCGGTATGGCGGATCCAGCGTCGCGAGGTCGATGAACAGCAGCTTGGCGACGGTGACGCCGAAGATCGCCAGCGCGGTGTAGCGCATGCCGCGCGACAGCCGCCGGAACCCGGCCGCCAGCAGCACAATGGCGTAGACGCCCCAGGTGATGGTGAGCGCCATCTGCGAGACCCATCGCGCCCGTTCGTAATCCGCGATGCCGCGGGACGCATTGACATACGCCTCCAGGCTGAGCAACAGGAACAGGGTGATCTCGAACAGCGCGAACAGGAGCTGCTGCAAGTCCCGCGAGGCTGCCTGGCGGAAGATTTCCCTCCAGGCAAAAAAGCCGCAGAGCACCACGAGCACGGCGGCGCCGAAGCGCGGGTTGAAGAACAGAGGATAGGTCGCCTGACTGCCATACATCATGATGCTCAGTATCAGCGCCGCAACCAGCGGGATCACGCCGACCACCTGCACGATGAGCCGGCGGATTCGCAGCCCGACCAGCATGAAGAGCAGTCCGCCGGTCGCCCAGATGACGGCCCGTACAAAGCCGGCTGCCAGCCTGTGCCCGGTCGCGTCCAGCCAGAACCCCAACTCGGTCTGCACCAGGAAGATCGCGAGCAGGCCGGCGGCGATGCCGCTGACGACCTTCAGCGTGTCGTCCGTCTCGTTGCCCTCGCGACGCCAGCGGTCATGGATGAGCGTGTATGCGGCGATGGCGGCCGGCAGGCTGATGACACTGAGGAAACGCACGTTGAAGAAAGGCGTGAAGAGCCCCTCGTGCAGCGGCCAGTGGACGGCGAAAAGGCGCACCACCGCCAGCGCCAGCACGATGAAGCCGCCCACCCGCACCGGGAAGTAGCGGAACCGGTACCCCAAATACAGCAGCACCGGCCCCTCGACCGCCCAGAGCAGAAAGATGCCATATGCCTTCAATTCCAGCGGGATGGCCAGCGTGAGAAAGGTCACCGACAGCGCGATGAAGCCGAACAGCGTCGTCGCGTCGCCGGGCAGCCGCCGCCGGGTGAGCGAGCCCATGACCAGGGTGGTCGCGCTGATGCCCAGCGCAATGAAGCCCAGTGCGCGCGGATGCTGGTGGTAGAGAATGGTATAGGCAAAGGCGAAGGCCACGGCGGCGTTGAGCAGCGCCAGCACGAAACGCTCCGCCGTCACCGGAATGCCGTTGCGCAGGTGGTAGGCGAACGGCAGGACGAGGAATACCAGGTAGAAGACGCTCACCCAGATCATCGCCGGCGCCAGCGCGGAGGACTGATAATAGCTGCTGAACCAGCCGAAGAACAGCAACCAGGTCCCCGCGAAAGCCAGCGCGTCAAGCCAGCGCCATTCCTGGTAAAACGCCACCCCCAGCACGCCCAGGTCGAGTATCAGCAGGTAGGTCATCAGGATATCGCGCGCGTCGCCCCCCGTGGAGACCATGATCGGTGTCAGCAGTCCGCCCAGCACCGCCAGCACCGCCAGCGACAGGGCGTTGTCGATCACCGCCAGCGCCATGCCCAGCGCGGTCAGCATTACCAGGGTGGCAAATGCGGCGGGGGTTGGGAACCACGACAGGTGATACAGCGCGAAGCCGGCATACAGCGACAGGTAGATGATCGCCAGCCCGCCCCCCAGCAGCCCTTCCCCGAGCGCCCGCCAACCGCGCCGCAAAAAGCGGTCGCCGGTCATCAGCATCGCTAATCCGAACAGTGTGCCCAGCACCACGCGGGCGGTCGGCCCGAGCCATCCATTGTCGATCGCATACTTGACGAAGAAGCCGACGGCGAGGAAGAGGATGACCACGCCCACCCAGACCGTCCAGCGCTTGCCGATCTTCTCCTCCAGCGATTCCCCGCCTTTGGTGGGTTTTGGCGCGGGCGGTGGTATCGCCTCGGTCGGGCGAATAAATGGCGGCACCCGCGGCGGCTCGGCCGCGGACGGGCGCGTTGGCGGCGCTTCCACGCCGGGCTTCGGCACCGGTTCCGGCGGAACTACCGCCGGCTGCGCCCCCCCGCGAAGCTGCTGCTCGAGCCTGAGAAGATGGTCTTGCAATTGACCGATCAGGTGCTCATGCCGCCGCATCGTTTCGCGGAATTGATTCACTTGTGTCACGGCGATAATGCTGAGAACCAACGGGGCAATCAGTAAGGCAATGACAGCGAGGATAAGGATGACGAAGATAGGTTCCATGGGATCATCCTCCGCACAATGAATGGGCCGACACGACGTCACCTGCGCGCTATCACTATATGCCGCGGGTGAGTGGGCGTCAATGAAGAAGACACCACGCCGGCGGCAATCCATACGCCTGCCGCAATATTGCCCCGGTAGAGGGGAGCGCCCGTTTCGGTGGGTAACATTGAAAGGTCAATAATCTAAAAGTGAACGGTATTACGTGTCCGGTGGGATGTCTCTTCACCTTGCATTTCCTGCTCCATCCCATCCGGCAGCAGCAACCACCCGGCGATGCCGTCCGACATGCGCCCCTACAGGCAACGGGTTTCTGCCGGTGCTTCCTCGATCACGCCATGCCGGATCATCTGCGGGTTGGTGTAATACCAGAAATACGGCCGGTCGCAGGCGATGCGCTCATCCTACGGCGGGAACAGCCGGCGCAGCGCCGTCCGCCCTTCCTCCGCCATGCAGCACCGCGCCGCCAAGCATTGCTCGGCGCTATATTTCCCGGAGTAGCCGAAGGCTCCGGTGACGACGTGAAGATCGGACCTAGCGCTGCCTCATCCCCAGGGATCGCGAGCGTCCCGCCCTGGAGTCACCGGTACATCATAACATGTCAGGTGCTTTATGCTATACTTTCATTATTGAAACTATTCGGAACTCCTTTGCGGCGGAAACTCTTCCGGGCGCGGATACTGGTCCCGCTGGCGGCGGTGCTGGCTACCGTGCTGTGGTACTGGCATCCCTGGCAGCGCCCCATCGTCATCCGGGAACGCATCAACCCTCGCGATGGCGCGGCGATGGTGTGGGTGCCCGCCGGGTCCTTTCGCATGGGTACCGGCGCGGGGGAAGGAATCAGAGACGCCGCCCGGCGCCGCGACTGGAGGGATATGCGCGATGTCCTGTGGCGCCGGCTGCGCGGTGGAGTGGAGTCTGATGAGGAACCTTCGCACGCTGTCTACCTGGACGGCTACTGGATCTACAAATATGAGGTAACGGTGGCGCAGTATCGGGTCTTCTGCCGCGCAACGAAGCGTCACATGCCGGAAGCCCCATCATGGGGTTGGCAGGATCATCACCCCATCGTCAACATCACCTGGAATGATGCGGCCGCCTATGCTGCCTGGGCGGGCGCGTCGTTGCCCACGGAAGCCCAGTGGGAGAAAGCCGCGCGCGGCCCGGATGGGCGGATATATCCGTGGGGGAACACCTGGGATGGCGCAAAATGCCGTAACTCGGCGGTCGGGACGAATTGGGCGACTTCTCCGTCCCCCGTCGGCAGTTTCCCGGCGGGTGCCGGCCCATACGGCGCGCAGGACATGGCGGGCAATGTGTGGGAGTGGTGCGCGGACTGGTATGACGCGGAATACTACCGGCACGCTCCCGGACGTAATCCCACCGGACCGGCGACAGGCACAGGCCGTGTGCTGCGCGGTGGGTCCTGGAACTTCGTCGATCCTCCTGACTTCTTCCGCTGCGCCAACCGCTTCAGGTCCGATCCCTTGGGCGGGTTCGACCGCCTCGGGTTTCGGTGTGTGCTCGCCTCGCCAGGACCGTAATTTCCCTTTACTCTTTATCCTTTTCCCCTGTATATGTGATACGATAACAAGTGTTGATCGCGAAAGCACCTGGCATAGACATTACTGTCGAGGAGGTGCCCCATGCACAAAGTCCTGCTGGTCCTGCTGTTCCTGACTTGCGCGCTGGGATGTGCTATCTGGGCGGCCGACGCGCCCCCGGCTAAGGATACGCCGGAGCTGCCGAAGACGAAAATTAACCCGAAAGACGGCGCGGAGATGGTGCTCATCCCCGCCGGGGAGTTCCTGATGGGCACCAGCGAGGACGAGATCACATCGTGGCTGAAGGCGTATCCCGATGACAAGCACCACGGGTTCACCGATGAGTTGCCGCAGCGGAAGGTGGACTTGGACGCCTTCTATATGTACAAGAATGACGTGACGGTAGCGCAGTATCGCAAGTTCTGCGCGGCGACGAAACGAGACATGCCGCCGGAACCCTCGTGGAAGTGGCAGAAGACTCATCCCATCGTGAATGTCACCTGGGACGACGCGAAGGCTTATGCGGATTGGGCGGGGACGACGTTGCCGACGGAGGCGCAGTGGGAGAAGGCGGCGCGTGGCGACGATGGGCGTCCTTTCCCATGGGGATTTACCTGGGATGCGACGAAATGTAATAATGCGGTCAGCGACAATGACTACCGAAATTATCTCGGGAAGACATCGCCGGTAGGCAGTTTCCCGGCGGGCGCCAGTCCCTATGGGTGTTTGGATATGGCGGGGAACGTCTTGCAATGGTGCGCGGATTGGTATGATGAAGGATACTACCAAAAAGCCCCGACCAGAAATCCCACCGGACCGGCGATAGGCACAGGCCGGGTGCTGCGCGGCGGTAACTGGACCGACTTCACTCCGAGGCGCTTCCGCGCAGCCGTCCGGAATTACCATAGTCCGTTGTTTAGGAGCTACAGCATCCTCGGGTTCCGGTGTGCGGTGTGCTCGCCCGGACCGTAATTTCCCTTGACTCTCTAAGCCTTTTTTCCTTTACCAGGCGGCAGGGAGGCCGCGCATCTGCCATGGATGGCAGGCAGCGCTCAGCGTTGAGCGACTGGACGCCGCGATCCCAGGGAATTGCCCAAACCTTTATGCCAGTGTAAACTGATCTCCGAAAGGCAGGTTCCCGATGATCGGCATGGTGGAAGAATTTCACAACGGTGTGGTGGTGTATCAGACCACTGATGAAGAGACAGACAAGAGCAACATCTACTGCGAGTTCCCCTGGTGCCCGCCGGATTCCCGCTGCTTCGTTTACGCCCGCCATCTGCCGGAGGAGGGGCCGAACGGCACGGAATTCGTGGCGTGCGACTTCCGCACCTGGGAGAAGTGGACCGTGGGTCGCGGCGGCGCGGCGACGATGGCCAACGGCGGCAAGTTCTACTTCCAGCGGGTGAACGCGCAGGGGCATGCGGAATTCGTGCGCGTGGACCTGGAAACCGAGGAGGAGCAGATCATCGACCTGCCGGACGGCCTGCCGCCGGGCGCGCGGCTGGACATCTCGCCGGGCGAGCGCTACGTCGCCTACAACCAGCACCTATCCTACGCTCCGCAGGAGTTCGGCGTCGGGCTGGCGGACCTGCGCACCGGCGAGTTCGGCATCATCCACACCGACCCCTACATCTGCAACACCCACCACCAGTTCGAGCCCGGCAAAGGCGAGCTGCTGATGGTGCAGCACAACCGCGGCTGCCGCTTCACCCCCGACGGCAGGATGACGCTGCTGGTCGGTCCGGAGGGGGCGACGATATTCGCGCTGGGCATCCCCAACGGCGAAGTCTGCCGTCTGGAGGTCGGCCCGCCGTATACCTACAGCATCTCCGGCCACGAGACGTGGATCGGCGCCAGCGGCGAGATGCTGCTCACCTGCAACATCCAGGAAGACTACGACTTCGGCAAAGGCCCGATTATGGGCGTGCGCCCGGGGAAGCCCGCGCGTACTATCTGCTCCGGCTGGGAGCTGAACCACATCGGCATCGAGCCCGCGGGCCGCATCTTCTGCGGCGATTCTTACGAGCCCGACCTGATCCTCATCGGCTCCCCGGTGACGAACAAGTCCGCCGTCGTCTGCCCCGCCCGCGCCGGCTACCAGCGCGGCCGCAATCGCCCGCAGCCCGCCATCGCCGACTCCCACCCCCACGCCTACATCACGCCCGACCGCAAATGGGTCATCTTCAACTCCGACCGCACCGGCGTGCAGCAGGTTTACGCCGCGGCGATACCGGGGGAGATGGTTGCCGAGTTGGAGAGGGAGTAGGCCGTCGTGATTCGTAAGTAGTGAGTAGTAACCTCACGCAGTGACTAGGTTTCCTCCGGCCGGGAGGAAATGGCCCTACGGGCAGTATCAGTGAAACCGGCATTTTTCCCCGGTGGCGTTCATTCTACGACAACATGTTGTCGGTTATGCGGCGCTAAGCGCCTACTTGTAATGATACATCACGTTGTATTCAGCTTTCCAGAGATAGTGCCCGGTTCGGTGGTCGAGTAGGCAGGTAAGCCCTCCGCATCTTTCCATCGATTCCGAGCCGTATCGAAACCACCGCGGGCACAGGAAAGCCCTTCAGGAACGGACGCTATGGGTGCGGTGGTTTCGATACGGCATGGAGGTTATGGAAAGAGGCGAAGAGGCTTACTTGCCTACTCAACCACCGTACCTGGAACTATCATCGTAGGGCAT
>Ga0315284_10006506_pt1 | contig 16617 bp, 9 predicted proteins | sample YL17G09_16_MG_FD_203696 | JGI IMG/M metagenome (GOLD analysis project Ga0315284, IMG submission 203696) | Sediment microbial communities from Yellowstone Lake, YNP, Wyoming, USA - YL17G09_16 | ecosystem: Environmental > Aquatic > Freshwater > Lake > Sediment | place: USA: Wyoming | collected...
CCTCCGCGAGGAACATGTAGCGGTCGAGGTAACTTGGGTCGCACGGTGTCTCGTACTGGATGATCTTGTCGATCATCAACCTCACCAGACTCACCGTCGACACGGGGATCCGTCCCTGATACAACTCCGCGTACAAGTCGGGGTTGTCGTAGGGGATCACGTTGAACCCCTCGCCCCAGTACTTGTCGTGGTTGTCATTCCACGACCCGTCGAGACACGCGAAGTACATATCGACGGGGAGATTCGTCGGGCCCTGGTAGTAGCGGCTCATCGCGTACCTCGGCGGGAGGATGTCGGTGTCTCCCCCGAGAAGCACGTATGTGATCCCCCACTTCGCGTACGCGTCCTGGATGAAAAACCGCATCGTCTCCGGGAGGTCCACCCCGTTGCGCGCGTGCGCCTCGATCCACTCCACCGTCCGCACCACCGTCGGCACCCCCTTCGACGTCTTCCAGTCCGCCAACCGCTGGTACTCCGTCGAAAGCGCGTCCGTCGTGATGATCACATAGTCCACCGCGCTCCCCTCGAGCGACGGATAGCTCGTCGGCTGGAACCCTCCCGGCTTCTTATCCACCCGAACCTCTCCATACCGGTAGCTCCCCTCCATCTCCGGGTTCACCACGTACCCCTCGAGCGTTTCCCTCAACTGATCTCCAAACCCCTCCCGGTACCGCTCCCGTACCACCGGCCGCTCATCCGATACCTTCGTCTCCACTTCCACCGTCAAACGCTCCGTCAAGACCAGCGACGACCCCTCCACCCGGATCGGATACACCGCAAACGACGCGATCGCGCGCCCGTGGAGATACCCCGTCCCCAGGTACCGGCCCGCCGCATCCGGATACACCCCGCCCCCCAAACCCGCTCCCGCCAGAACCGCTCCGCGCCCCGCCTTCCCATCCTCCGAAAGCATCGCACCCGAGCGCGCCATCTCGATCCCCGTCGCCACACCTACCGCCTCGCTCGTCACAAAGCTCGCGCTCTCCACCGTCTGCCCCTGCGGCAACAGCACGTTCACCACTCGATAGGGAAGCTCCGGATACCCCTCTTCCAATAGACGCGCGTACCCTTCCGCGTTCACCCCCACCCGCGTAAGCCCCAGCTCCGTCACCACCGTGACGTCCTTCCTCGAAAGCTCAACCGTGTACGTGAGCTTCGCGGCGAAGGCACCCGCCGCCATCACGGCGAGAAGCAACAACCCGACGAGCAACAAGACGGATGCAGCCGGGAGCGAAGAAAGCCTGCGCGCCATGGATTCCTCCTTAAAACTGCGAATTAGCGCCGCGAAACCTACGGCTCAGCCGCATGTTCGTGGACGACTGTCAAACAACTTTTCAGACGACACTAACGAATGGTGGACCCAAGATCCCAAAAACTAGAGAAGAGCCAAGAAACGACGATCACGCAATAGCAGTCGATGTATTTCTCGCTCCTTAGAAGAGAGGAAAGAACGGACAAGTTCGACACACCAAGTATGTTGGGATAGAATTATAAACCCTTTCCCTCGAAAAGTCAAGGCTCCATCGGGGAGCCGGGGAGCCGGGGAGCCGGTGGGGAGCCGGGGAGAGAGACCGGAGAGCGCCGTCGCCCCATAGTCTCGACGGCCATTCGTGTGAAAAATTCCGCATGGTCGGCCGGTCCGCCCGAACGAAGCAGGTCCGCCGGCACCCGGGGCACGGTGATCGCCACCGCGACCCCTTCTCGCGTGACCGTGACCCGTCAACGCTCCACCCCGCGGATCTCCACGCCTCCCTCTCCGCTCGACACGACGATGGTGTCCCCTTCGGCGAAGTCGCCCTTGAGAAGAGCGGTGGCGATTTTGTTCTCCAGTCTTCTCTGGATGAGCCGTTTGAGCGGACGCGCACCGTACACGGGGTCGTAGCCCTCCCGCGCGAGCTCCGTCACGACGTCCGGGGCGACCTCGATGAGAAGACCCTTCAACGCCAGGCGCCTTCGAAGATCCTCTATCTGAAGCTCGGTGATCTTGCGGATTTCCTCGTCGGTGAGCGGATGGAATACGATGATGTCATCCAAACGGTTGAGAAACTCCGGCTTGAAGTGCGAGCGAACCGAGTCCATCACACGGTGCTTCATGCCCTCGTAATCGAGAGAGGAGTCACTAAGCGACGTGCCCAGATTGGAAGTCATGATCACGATCGTGTTCGTGAAGTCGACCGTCCGGCCCTTGCCGTCCGTCAGCCGGCCGTCGTCGAGAATTTGCAGCAGAATATTGAACACGTCCGGATGGGCCTTCTCGATCTCGTCCATCAGAATGACGGAGTAGGGTTCACGCCGCGCCGCCTCGGTCAGATACCCTCCCTCCTCGTATCCGACGTAGCCGGGAGGGGCGCCGATCAAACGCGACACCGAGTGCTTTTCCATGTACTCGGACATGTCCACGCGAACGATCTTCTGCTCATCGTCGAACAGGGTCTCGGCGAGGGCTTTGGCGAGTTCCGTCTTGCCCACGCCGGTGGGTCCGACGAAAAGGAAAGAACCGACGGGTTTCGTCCCCACGCTCAAACCCGCCCGGGCACGACGAACCGCCTCCGACACCGCACCAACCGCTTCCGCCTGGCCGATCACCCGCCGGCCGATCCGGGCTTCGAGATCGAGAAGCTTCTCCTTCTCGGTCTCCATCATCCGGCTCACCGGAATCCCCGTCCATCGAGCGACGATCTCGGCGATGTCATCCTCGTCGACCTCTTCCTTGAGCTTGGCTCCGTCTTTCTGGGCAGCCGCGAGCGCCGCATTCGCCGCGACGAGGTCTTTCTCCAGCGTTGGCAGAACGCCGTACCGTATCTCCCCAAGCCTTTCCAGATTGTTCGCGCGCGCGGCGGATTGCTCCTCGCGTCTGGCCTGATCGATTCTTTCCTTTATGTCGCGAATCTTCTGGATCGCCTCTTTTTCTTTCTGCCACTCGCGGACCCGCACGGACTTCTCGCGTTCGAGTCCGGAGACCTCGCCTTCTATCTCTTCGACGCGCTTTCTCGACGGAGTATCGCACTCTTTCTCGATGACTCTCTTCTCGATCTCCAGATGAGTGATCTTCTCTTGCAACTCGGTGATGACCGCCGGCTGGCTGTCGAGCTCGAGGCGGAGTTTCGCCGCCGCCTCGTCGATGAGGTCGATCGCCTTGTCCGGAAGAAAGCGATCCGCGATATACCGATCAGACAGTCTCGCCGCCGCGACCAGGGCTCGATCCGTGATCCGCACGCCGTGGTGCACCTCGTACTTTTCCTTGAGGCCCCTGAGGATCGCGACGGTATCATCCACGCCGGGCTGGTCGATCAGAACGATCTGGAACCGGCGCTCGAGCGCGGCGTCTTTTTCGATGTGTTTGCGGTACTCGTCGACGGTCGTGGCACCGATGCACCTCAGTTCACCCCGGGCGAGCGCCGGTTTGATCATATTGGAAGCGTCGAGCGAGCCCTCGGCGGCGCCCGCCCCCACGAGCGTGTGGAGTTCGTCGATGAAAAGAATAACTCCTCCGTCCGATGACTGGATCGCCTTGAGGACCGCCTTGAATCGTTCTTCGAATTCGCCCCTGAACTTGGTACCCGCGACGAGCGATCCCATGTCCAAGGCGAGAAGTTTCTTGTTTCGCAGACCGTCGGGAACGTTGTCGTCGGCGATCCTTTGCGCGAGTCCCTCGACGATGGCCGTCTTGCCAACACCGGGGTCCCCGATCAGAACGGGGTTGTTCTTCTTCCGGCGGGAGAGGATCTGGCTTACGCGACGGATTTCGTCGTCGCGACCGATGACCGGATCGAGCTTCCCCTTGAGCGCCATCTGGACGAGGTCGATCGTGAATCGCTCGAGCGCCTGGTACTTGTCCTCCGCGTTCGCGTCAACCACCTGTTCGGATCCCCGAAGCGAGCGAAGAGCCGACAATACGCGTTCGCGCTCGACCCCCATCCCGTGCAACCACTCGCCGACGCCGGACTTGCGGTCACCGACCAGCGATAGAAAGAGATGCTCGGTAGAAACGTACTTATCCTTTAGCGCCTCCGCCTCGGTGAACGCGTCCTGTATCACTTTCTTGAGCTGGTGGGAAAGATAAACGTCCGCCCCTCCCTCTTGCGCCGGGAGACTCTGGATCCGTTTGTCGACGACCTCGGAAATCCGTGGCGGAGACAGCTCCATTTTCTCCAAGAGGGCGGGCACGAGCCCCCCAGCTTGATCGAGGAGCGCCCTCATTAGGTGCCAAGGTGTGACCTCGGGATTGTTTTTCAAAAAGGCCGCCTCGCTTGCCGCGCTGAGCGCGGCGCGAGCTCTTTCCGTGAGTTTTTCCATCATGTTCTTTCAATCTCCATTGTTCGACGGCGAGCGACAACGGGAGTTCTCGGCACAAACGGTGCCAAGAGTATTCGTCAGCCAACCTGTTTAATATGTTGTGAAAACAGTAGTTGCGTCTGAGGGCGCTCAACCTCTCCGAACGACAATTCTGAGGCCTGCCAAATTGGCACCAACCTATGACAGGAAGTGCCGGCGCGTCAGACCGAGCGGAAGAGATGGTTTCGATTCCGGCGATTCATCCTAGGGATGTGCCGCGCGCCCGGCGGTGCGCTAATCAGTCTGGAACCACACGGCGGGACAGCCGCGTGGGATATTGTAAATACACTTGGCGAGATCGATCTCGTCGCTCGACGGATGGTCGATGGCGGCAACCCGTCCCCCAACCATCAGATGCACCGCGTCGATACTGTGACCGAATCCGAGGGCATGTCCAACTTCGTGGCGGCTGACCTTGAGAAGCGTCGTGTAGTTTTCGAGCATGTAGACGGTTCGCATGGTGATTCGTCCTTGAATCGTCATGCGTTTTCCGTCCCGGCGGATCACCGCATAATTGTCGAGCTCTTCGGTGTCCGAAAAAACGACATAGACACCGGTATCCGGAACCGCGGCCACGAACTCGAATACGTCCACCCCGATCAAGTCCTCCCACTCGCTGAAGGCGTCCCTGAGCGTCGCTTCGTAGTCGATTCCGTTCATAACGAGCGGTGGGACGTAGACGAGGCAAGGGGGCTCCCAACGGTCCAAGAGGTCGATAGTTGTCCCTGGCATATCGGTCATTTTCCAGTACCAGTCGAGAAAGTCGGGATAGAGAGTGGACACCAGCGGCGAATCTGGAAGCATCCAGATGGTGAGGACGTCCTCGTCCACGATGTTGTACGGGGCGATCACGACATCGAAATACTCGCCGAGTTGGGTCCGGAAAGGTTCGTCCTCCGCCCGGATGAAGCCGGTCCCCGCGGGGAGATCGAGGAGCTCGAATGAGCCGTCTGCGCCCGTCGTGTCGGCAATGCTCAGCAACTTTACGTGGATGCCCTCGACGGGCCCTCCGGAAAGCGCGTTACGAACCGTACCGTAGACTTCCAGCCCGCGACTCTTGGTGCTGGCCAGATCCGAGAGCGGCGAGAGATTTGCGAAATCGTCCATCGCTCTAACCGCGATGAACACGGTTTGCGCCGGTGGAAGCTCGCGCACCGTCATCCGCATGGTCGCGCCCGGTTCGGTCGGAGCCGGTTCGCCGAAACGCTCGCTCGACGAGCTCCACGCGTATTCGTCGCTGATGGGTTGCGGGGAGGTTCTCAGGATATACTCGGACGGCCACCCCACCATGCCATCGTCTCCGACTGCGGTCCACTCGATGTCCACCTCGCCGCTTTCCGCACCCGGCCCGATCGACGTGATCACGACTTTTGCCGGGGGAGTGTGATCTCCTTCGGCAGCCACGCGAAGCTTCCATGTGTGCGAGGCAAAGCTCTCACCATCGGACACCACTGCCCGGATGCTGATCGTGCCAACGGTCGTCGCCTGGTGGGTGTACTGACGCGAGACCCCCACGATCGTTTCTCCGATCGTGTACACGTAGCTGAGCGGCTTCCCCTCGGGGTCTTCGGCGCTGATCGAAAAATCGACGGACCCGCCGACGATGATCGTGATCTCGGGGGTGGACGGGCTCAGGCTGACGATGACGGGCGGAAGGTTGACGGGAATGACGCGCCGCAGGTGCCATCGGATCGCCGACTCGGCGGCGCCGTTGGTGACGCGGCCGTCGACATCGATGTCGCCCGTGTCCTCGACTACGTACGTCCATTGGGATTCGTCTCCCGTGACGCTGTCTCCGAGCAAGAAGTAATAATCGAGACTTTGATGGTCGGGATCCATGGCGGCGAGCGAGAATTTGAGCGAGTCTCCGACGCTCGAGACGAACGAAGGGGTCGCAGGAGAGAAGCTCTTGATGATCGGAGGTCTGACGTACCGGTCCGGGCCCTCGACGTCACAGGAGTGAAGGGTCGCGAAAAGACAAACGACGGCGGCCACCGCGATCCAAACAAACCGTTTCCGCATGTCGGACCCCCTAAGGAGGCGTTGCACCCTTCGACGAAGCGAGTGGGGGAGTCACTGTTAAGTAGTTAAATCCAAAGACGATTGGCAAGAGAAAATCGATACGGACGACAAGCCCGCTCGGCGACGGTCCGATAAGACGCGGGCTCGTCCCGGCCGGACGGGAGCGGACGGCGTCCTCTCTTTGCACGATCGGCCCGAAGTCAACGGGTTATCGGGTAACGGGTTGCCAGGCGACCGAGCGCCTCGCCTCGGCGACGGCAGACTCCGCCGGCGAAGCGATCCGCCGCGATCGCTCGAGAGGCGCACACGGGGCGGCGATGGCTACCGGAAAGAGATGACGGCGACGGCGAGCCCGAGGAGGAACCCCACGATGACCTCCCCCCAGGTATGCCCCACGAGCTCCTTGAGACGGGACTTGTTGAGGTGACGGGTCACGAGGTAATCGTCGACGAGTTCGTTGAGCACGCGGGCCTGTTTACCGACTTCTTGACGAAGTCCGGCGGCTTCGAACACGACGTACAAGCTAAAGATGAGGACGACGCTAAAGATCGGAGACGTGATCCCGCTGTCCACCGCGACCCCTATCGTCAGCGTGGTGACGAGCGCCGCGTGGGAACTCGGCATTCCGCCCGTATCGAAAAAACGCTCAAGACGCAGCGCCTTCGTACGATAGAAGGCGATCAACACCTTCATCATCTGGGCGAAAACGCCGCTGAGCAACGAAGCGATACCGATCGTGTGAAGCATAGATCCGACACGCGCCGGGCGAGCAAGCCGCCCCGCCCTCGATGCAAAAAAACAACCGCGCCCGATTGACACAACCGCAACCGGTACTATAACATAACCCCCCGTGAATAGAATCAAAATCAAGTCCTCCTGCCTGACACCCATCGGCCGGCGCGACGAAGATCTCGTCGCCCTGGTTCTCGAAGCGTTGCGGGGCGCGCTTCTGGAGGCGGACATCTCACGCATCACGGACGTGTACATCGCTTCGTACGCGCCCACCGAGCTCTGCGGTCTGACAAACCCTTTGCAGCGGCTCGGCCACGCGATTCAACTCGAATTCCCGCGCCTCCGGGCGACGTTTCGTGGGATCTTCAAGACCGGGGGAGACGCTCTTTTTAGCGCCCTCGAGACGATCGACCGCCAGGCTCCGGACGACCGCGGCGATGTGGTCGTCGTCGGCGCGGAGAAAATGACTCACCTCCCGCCCGCCCAGGTCGCCGGTCTTCTCTCCCAACGGGAGAACCCGCACGATCGGGCCTACGGCGCCACCCTCCCGGCTCTGGGGGCGCTCGTGACCCGTTCGTACATGGCCGAGTACGGCGTCCCCGAGAGGGCGCTCCACGAAGTGGCGGTCAAGAACCACGAGCACGGTTCGAGGAATCCGAAAGCCCATTTCCAGAACACGGTGACGGTCGAGGAAGTCGCATCGAGCCCGCTCGTTTGCGATCCGCTGCGCCGGCTCCACTGCGCGCCGACTTCCGACGGGGCCGCGGCCGTGCTCCTAAGCCCGAAGGACGGCGCCGTGTGGTATAGGGGGTGGGGGAAAGGAACCGACGTCCCGCTTTTCCAGGAGCGTCGCGACATATCGAGGTTCACGGCGACGGCGGAGGCGGCGGCGCGCGCGCTCGAGAGGGCGAACGTCGTGCCAGGGGACGTCGATCTGGTCGAGATCCACGACGCGTTCACCTCTTTCGAGCTCATCAATCTCGAAGAGATGGGGTTTTTCCCCATGGGGACAACGTGGAAGAAGCTCGCGGAGGGAGGGCTGAGGGTCAACACCGCGCTCGCCGTGAACACGTCGGGGGGCATGAAGGCGAAGGGTCATCCGATCGGGAGCACGGGCGTGTCGGCGAGTGTCGAGATCCACGAACAGCTCACCGGCCGCGCGGGCGAGAGGCAGCACCGCGGCGCGCGTCTGGGGATGATCCAGAGCGCCGGCGGAGTATCGAACGAAAGCTACGTATTCGTTATCGAAGCGATCTCCTGAGGCGAAAGGACGCCATGGCGGAACAACGCGAATCCTCCCCCCGCGCGGGCGGATCCCCAAACGGACCCGCCGCCCCTCGTTTGACGTTGCACCGCTGCGAGAATTCGCACTCCTTCTTTTTCCCTCACGTCTCATGCCCCCTTTGCGGGGCGAATCTCCAACCCTTCGATGACCCGCCTGACGCCGAGATCGTATCCCGGACGATCGTCAGGGTGAGCCCGACCGGGTCACCGTTCGCGTTGGGGCTCGCCCGTACGGCGAGCGGGGCCCAGACGCTCTGCATCATCGAAGGCGGGAGCGAAACGGATCCCGGTAAGGACGTGGTGATCACGAAACGCGACGGGCTCTACTATGCATCGCCCCGACCACGCGCGGTTTAGGCGGACGGGAGAACGTCAGGGACAGATCTCCCCCTCGTACCATTCGGGGAGATTGGCGAAGAAACCGATGGCGTTGGGTTTGACCTCGCAGTAACGCCGATGGAGCCCCACGACTTCGTAGGGCACGGCGAGAAAGAGAACGGGCTGATCGTCGAAGATCAGCCTCTGGCACCGGAACCATAAACGCCGGGCGTCGTCGAGATCGAGCGAGCTCCGGGCGAGATCGATCAACGAATCGACGGCCGCGTTCTCGTATCTCGCGATATTGAAACCGCCGGGCGGGACGGACGTGCTCCGCCAGAGATCGGTGAGGTCGGCCCGCGTCGCCGTTTTCCATCCGAATACGCAGCTCTCGAAATCCCCGCCGGTGATCTTCTCCACAAACGTGTTCCACTCGAACGTGCGGGTAACGACCCTTATGCCGATCCGTCGAAGGTACTCCTGAGTCATCGTCATCACGTCGGTCCGCAGCTGGTTCCCCTGGTTCGCGATCATCTCGAACTCGAACCGCATCCCGCCGTTGTCGAGCACGCCGTCGCCGTCGTGGTCGGCCCAACCATTTGCGGCGAGGAGCGCTTTCGCCCCCTCGGGGTCGAAGGGGACCGGCATCATCGACGAATCGTGCGCCCAGAGGATCGGGTGCATCGGGCCGTCGCTCGCGCGAGCCATACCGCCCCAAAGCGTCCGGATGATTTCGTCGGTGTCCACGGCCATCGCCAGGGCTCTTCGGGTCTCGCGCGATCGAAAGAGGGGATGGCGAAGGTTCCACGCGATGAACAACTGTTGTCTCGACAAATACGTGTAGATTCGGATCTGGGGATGGTTCGCGCGGATTTCCGAAACGGCATCGATGGGAATCGATTCGAGACAGTCGATCTCGCCGGATTCGAGCTGCGTGACGAGAGCCGTCATATCGGGCACGATGCGGAACACCACCCGATCGAGCCGGGGCAGTCCCCGCTCATAATACCGGGGGTTCTTCTCGAGCTCGACGTACAGCTCCGATTCCCACCGGGCGAGCTTGTACGGTCCGTTCCCCAGTGGCGAGCGGCCAAATTCGCATACCCGAATCTCCCCGCGCGGCACCTTCTCGAGAACGTGTCTCGGAAGTATGACGCCGTCGTTGGCGTCCATCAACTGGTACGGGTACCGGCCGGAGAATCTGAACCGCACCGTGTAATCGTCGATCACTTCGACTTCTTCGATCCGTTCCTTGACGCTCCGGCTTGGCCACGCGACCAGGGTATCGACCTGGAGCTCCCAGGTGAAACGGACGTCGTGCGCCGTGACGCTCGCCCCGTCCGCCCAGACGACGTCGTCCCTGAGGGCAAACGTGACGGTAAGGCTGTCGGCGCCGAACTCCCAGCTTCGGGCGAGCTTTGGTTTGAAGCTAACGAAATCGCTCTGTTCTTCGAGGAGCTTGAGAAACACGAGGTCGATTAGACTTCTCGATTCGATGGACGCGGCGACGAGGGGGTTGAGAGTCTTGGGGTCGCCCAAGAGACCGATCACCACGGTTCCGCCGGAGACGCGCGCTTGCTTCTTGCCGCCCGAATCGCAGGAGGCGGCCGCCGAGGCAAGGACGACAAGAATCATCCCCGCGCAGATGAGGTCACGTGTGCGGCGCCGAGTGAACACGATTCTCCGTCCGGAGGAGGTACGTCTTCGCGTACAGGACCGATCTGTACATCGCCGTCACCGCGGAGAGGAGGAACCCCCTTGTCCCCGCCCTCCAACAACCGCCGATTACATAGTATCTCATGAAAACGCCCAAGGGCGGAACGAGGACGTCGAAGAGACCGACTTTTCTCCTCGAAACCCGCTCCGAGGCCTCGAGAGTCGTATACCGGTTGAGCCGGCGAAAACTCTCCGATAGCGTCTGGTGTGTATAGTGGAATAGCGGCGCGCGGAGCGTTCCCGCATCGCCGTCGAGCACGATTCCCTCGTGAACCGGTCTCGGCGCGACCGAGCCGAGACCGCTGCGAAAAAGCCTCACGTTGTAGTCGTCGCGCCATGGGCCGTAACGCATCGGCTCACCCATGAAATAATTGTCGCGGCGAACGCGGTAACCCGCGCTGAGAGCCGCCGGATCTCGATCCAGAATCGAACGGATCTCGCAGGCGAGATCGCCGCTTACCTCCTCGTCGGCGTCGACGAGGAGGACCCACTCCCCCGCCGCCAGATCGATGGCGAACTGCTTCTGCCGGGCGAAGCCGTCCCAAACCCTCGATACCACCCGCGCGCCGAGACGGCGGGCGATCTCCGCCGTACCGTCCCCGCTAAACGCGTCCACGACGATGATCTCGTCGGCGAAGCGAAGGCTCCCGAGACAACGCCCGATGTTCTTCTCCTCGTTCTGCGCGACGACGACGGCGGAGAGTCTCACGGCCACGCAGCGGTCCTCCTCTCTTATTCCCGGGATTCGGGTCCCCGGGCGTTTCGAGCCGAATAGGCTTGAATGGGCATGGTGGTGAACTTTTTCTCACCGACAGACGTCAGCCCCAGGACGAGCGAATGAAAAGCTGACATCGTGGTGACGCACGGCACCCTCTTTCGTGTCGCCGCGAGGCGGATCGCTTTGTCGTCCTCGACCGATCTCCTCCCCACCGGCGTGTTTACCACGAGGACGATGTCGCCTCTCTCGACGAGGTCGATGATCGTCGAGTCGCCCGAACCCACCTTGGGGACCTCTTCGACGGGGATCCCGTGCGACCGGAGCACCTTCGCCGTGCCGCTGGTGGCGACGAGACCATGACCCATCTCGTGTATGGCCTTCGCGGGAAAGACGAATTCGCGTTTGTGCCTGTTGGCCACGCTGACGAACACCCTCCCCTTTTTTGGGAGCCTCAAGCCCGACGCGATTTGGGCCTTGACGAACGCTTCGCCAAAGGTAGGGGCCACGCCCATCACTTCCCCGGTGGCCCGCATTTCGGGTCCGAGGAGCGAGTCGACCCCGGGGAAACGATCGAACGGGAAGACCGGCGCCTTGACGGCCACAAAGTCTATCTTCGGTTCGCCGACACCCAACGACGACAGGCGTTCGCCCATGATAACGCGGGTGGCGATCTTGACCCAAGGGATTCCCGTGGCCTTGCTCACAAAAGGCACCGTTCTCGACGCGCGAGGGTTGATCTCTATGCAGTAGAGCGCGTCGTCCTTGACCGCGAACTGGACGTTGAACATCCCGACGATCCCGAGTTCGCGTCCGATGCGAACGACCGCGTCTCGGATCCGGTCGACCATTTCGTCCTCGAGGCTCACCGGGGGAAGCGAACACGACGAGTCGCCCGAGTGAATCCCCGCCTCCTCGATGTGTTCCATGACGCCGGCTACGATCACCGTCTCTCCATCGCACACCGCGTCGACATCGACCTCGGTCGCCGAATCGATGAATCGATCGAGCATGAGCGAGCGTCCCTCGCTCGAACGGAGACCGTTCTTCAGCGCCCCGAGGAGGTCCTCGTCGTCGTAGACGAGTTCCATGCTCATCCCCCCGAGCACATAGGGAGGGCGGACGAGCAGGGGAAACCCCAGCGATCGTCCGGCCGAGAGTCCTTCGTCGAGATTCGAGGCAAACACGGATGCGGGGTGGCGAATCCCGAGTTTGTCGAGGAGTTCGTTGCATCGCTTCCGGTCTTCGGCGCGGTCCACCGCTTCGACACCCGTCCCGACGATTGTCACACCCGCCTCTTGAAGAGCGCGAAGCAGTTTGAGAGGCGTCTGGCCGCCGAATTGCACGATCACTCCGTCCGGGTTTTCCTTCTCCACCACCGCCATGACGTGTTCGAAGGTGACGGGTTCGAAGTAAAGCCTGTCGCTCACGTCGAAATCGGTGCTCACCGTCTCCGGGTTGCAGTTGATCATGATCGTTTCGGCGCCGAGACGGCGGAGTTCCTCCGCCGCGTGGACACAGCAGTAGTCGAATTCGATTCCCTGGCCGATTCGATTTGGTCCGCTCCCCAGTACCGCCACTTTCTTCCCGCCGGACCGCTTCATCTCGCATTTTTCGCCGTAGGTGAGATAGAAGTACGGTGTCGCGGCGGCGAACTCGCCCGCGCAGGTGTCGACCATTCTCACCGCGGGGCGCACGTCAAGACGGTCCCTCAACGCGCGAACGTCCTTTTCGGCGACGCCCCAAACGCCGGCGAGCTGCCGGTCTCCGAACCCCAACCGCTTCGCTTCGAGGAGCGTATCAGCGTCGCACGGAAAACCGGCGCGCTCGAGCTCCTCCTCGAAGAGCGCGGCGCGCCGTATGTTTTCGAGAAACCACGGGTCGATTTTGGAGAGCTCGTAACACCGGTCCACCGACCATCCCCGTCGGAACACCGCCTTTACCGCGAGGAGCCGCTCGGGGTTGGCAACGGCGAGCTTCCGGCGGAGTACTTCGTCGTCGCAACCGGCGAGATCCCTGTCGTCGAGACCGTCAAGACCCGTTTCGAGCGACCGCATCGCCTTCTGGAGCGCTTCGAGAAACGTCCTCCCCAGGGCGAGCACTTCTCCGATCGACTTCATCTGCGGGGAGAGATCGTCAAGAGCGCCCTTGAACTTATCGAAGTTCCACCGGGGGATTTTCACCACGCAGTAGTCGAGCGCGGGCTCGAACGACGCGGGAATCGTCCCGACGATGTCGTTGGGGAGCTCGTCGAGCGTGTAACCGAGCGCGAGCTTCGTGGCGATCTTCGCGATCGGATACCCCGTCGCCTTGCTCGCCAACGCGCTCGAGCGGGATACGCGGGGGTTCATTTCGATCACGAGCAGACGGCCCGTCGCCGGATCGATGGCGAACTGCACGTTCGCGCCGCCGGAAATACCGACGCGGTTCATGATCCTGAACGCGGCATCCCTCATCCGCTGGTAGTCTTTGTCCCGTAGGGTCTGGACGGGTGCGACGGTGACGCTATCGCCCGTGTGGGTCCCCATCGGATCAACGTTTTCGATCGAACAGACGACGACGCAGTTGCCGATCCGGTCGCGCATCACCTCGAGCTCGAACTCTTTCCATCCTTCTACCGATTGCTCGAGCAAAACCTCTCCGATGGGAGACTGCCTCAAGCCCTCCGCCACGGCGGCAACAAACGCCTCCCGGTCGCGGGCAAGCGCGCTTCCGCTCCCTCCCAGGGTGAACGAAGGCCGGACAATGAGAGGGAGCCCAAGCCTTTCGAGAGCCTTGAGCGCCTGGTCGATTGTTTTCACCACGGCGCTCCGCGGGACCTCGCACCCCACTTCCCGAGCGAGCTTGCGAAAACTCCGGCGGTTCTCGGCGCTCCGGATCGCCTCGAGATCCGCGCCGATCAGCCGCACGCCGTGCCGTTCGAGAAGTCCCTTGGAGGAGAGCTCGAAGGCCAGATTGAGGGCGGTCTGCCCGCCGAGCGTTGGGAGTATGGCGTCGCAGCGTTCCCTTTCGATGATCGAGAGGCAGGAGTCCAGCGTGAGAGGTTCGATGTACGTCGCCGACGCGAGCCCAGGATCGGTCATGATCGTCGCCGGATTGCTGTTGAGAAGGATGACGCGGATCCCCTCGTCGCGAAGCGCCCGTATGGCCTGCGTTCCCGAATAGTCGAATTCGCACCCTTGTCCGATGACGATCGGTCCCGATCCGATGACGAACACGGACCTCACATCTGGTCTTGCCGGCATCTTTCCCTCCCTTCCTCATCGCCCGCGTTGTAGAGCGGTGTGAGACCCGAACGCCGCGCCCTGACGCGCGAGAAAAACTCTTCGAAGATGAACGATGTGTCGTGGGGTCCGGGAGAGGCCTCCGGGTGGAACTGGACGCACTCGATGAGGCGTTCCTCGTCGGCAAACCCTTCGACGGTGCCGTCGTTGAGGTTCGAATACGTCACGCGGATCCGCGCTTCGCGTCCGGCGATATCGTCGCCGACGGCGTAGCCGTGGTTCTGTGCGGTGACGTGAACCCTTCCCGTGCGGTGGGAGAGCACGGGCTGGTTGGCGCCGCGGTGACCGAACTTGAGCTTGTACGTTTTCCCGCCGAGGGCGAGCGCGGCGATCTGATGTCCGAGGCAGACGCCGAGTATCGGGAGCTTCCCCACCAGCCGGGCGGTGGACCCGACCGCGCCCGGAAGGTCCGCGGGGTCCCCCGGTCCGTTGGATAAAACCACGGCGTCGAAGCCGCCGCCGATGATCGCGTCGGTGTCGAAGGCGCCCCCCGGGTGAGCACCGGCCCCGATGACGACCGTCTCGAGACCAATCTTTCGAACCGAGGCGATGATGCTCTCCTTGGACCCGAAGTCGACTACGGCGGCGCGCCCCCCAAGCCCCCGGTAGACGCGAACGCCGCGCGGGCTCACCGCCTCGACGAGCCCGCGTCCGACCCGGTCCTTGACCGAACGGGCGAGTTCGAGTAGCTCCGTGTCGCTCTGCTCGGCGGACCCGATGACCCCCACCACTGCCCCCTCAGTTCGTATCCGGAGCGCGATCGAGCGCGTGTCGACGTCGGAGAGCCCCGGGAGCCCCCGTTGCACCATGAACTCCTCGAGGCCTCGCCTCCCGGGTCCGGGGGAGTAAAAAGGCGACAGGTCTCTCACCACGAGGCCCCGGGCCGCAGGACAAGCGCTTTCATTGTCCCCCTCGTGGACACCGTAGTTTCCGATCTGCGGGTATGTCATCACGACGATCTGACCGGCGTACGACGGGTCGGTAAAGATCTCCTGATACCCGGTCATGCTCGTGTTGAACACCACCTCACCCCACACGGGAAGCGATCCGGCCCCGACGAGCCGGCCGTCGAAACGGGTTCCATCGAGCAGAATGAGTTTCCCCGGGGGTCTCTTCAGCGCCGTCATCATCGCACCCCCCTTCGCACGCGCATCCCGTTCGGACCACGCAGCTCGGATGACGTATGCGCTTCACGCGGCCCGGATGGAGATCGCCGCGCAAAAAAAAGACCGCGCGAGGCGGTCCCTATCCCCGGCGTGGGGGGCGAAAAAAATTCTCCCGCGGGCGCAGGAGAACAAGAGACGAACGTTTTCATGCCGTTCACCGGTCCCTTTCCAGCCTCTCGGTGCTAGTTTAAAAGGAGCGCGATAGACCGCAAGAAATGTAACGGCGCTCACTCGGTGCGTCAAGCGGTTTCTCGAACGGGGAGCGGATTCGCATGGGAAGCTGCGCCAAGCGGCTACACCACACGGCAGATGAGCCCCTTGAGATATTCGGACTCGGGGAACGTAGGGACGACGGGATGGTCGGCGCCCTGCGACAGCCGCCGTAGAATTTGAACGTGCCGGTTCGCATCGACGCCCGCCCAGGCGATGATTCTCGAGAAATGCTCGATCTCCACCGCCCCCGAGCACGAGAAGGTCGCGAGGATACCCCCGGGCGCGAGGAGCTTCATCGCGAGGAGGTTTACATCCTTGTATGCTCGCTCGGCCCCCTCGAGCTGGCCCCGCGACTGGGCGAACTTCGGGGGGTCGGCGATCACCAGGTCGAACCGCCTCCCGGAGTCGCGGAACGAGCGCGCCACCTCGAAGACGTTTCCCTGGATCAGCTCAACGCCCTCGGGGTCGATCCCGTTCGCCGCGAGATTCGCCTCGGCGATCTCCAGCGCGCCGTGGGACGACTCGACGAGCGTGGCGCGGGCAGCCCCCGCCAGGAGCGCGTAGACGCTAAACGCTCCCGTATAGGCGAAAAGGTCCAGGACTTCCTTCCCCCGCGCGTGTTCGGCCAGCAAAGCGCGGTTGTCACGTTGATCGATGTAAAACCCCGTCTTCTGCCCGCCGGTGATGTCCACGAAGAACCGGCGGCCTTTTTCGACGATTTCGACGCGGTCCGGCGGGGCCTCCCCGGCGAGAAGACCGGTGGAGGGACCGAGCCCTTCGAGCTTGCGGAATTCCTGATCGCTTCTCTCGAAAATCCCCTTGGGCCCCACGG
>Ga0315284_10006508_pt1 | contig 16614 bp, 26 predicted proteins | sample YL17G09_16_MG_FD_203696 | JGI IMG/M metagenome (GOLD analysis project Ga0315284, IMG submission 203696) | Sediment microbial communities from Yellowstone Lake, YNP, Wyoming, USA - YL17G09_16 | ecosystem: Environmental > Aquatic > Freshwater > Lake > Sediment | place: USA: Wyoming | collected...
GACAGAGGGTCGTGGTTCTTCACTATGGAATTTAATAAATACGAAGAAGTGCCCAGGAATATTCAGGAAAAAATACTAGAGGGAATAAAAAAAAAGTGATTTGTCTCCGACGTTTCGTCGGAGATACAAATCCTTTACCCCGCCCTTATTCCATCGTTGAAAGATCTTATAAATAATAGATAAAATGCGAAGCGGCTCAGCCCGCGGAGCGACTTCGCCTTAGTTCTGATGATAATCAATAATCTATTGTCGGAATAAGGGCGGGGTTCTCAAAGATATCCACGAAATTTACTTCGTTTTGTTAAACTCGTAAATTTCGATACCTTTGAAAGTTATTCACACCCCTGTTGAAAACTTAGCTTGATTAAGCCTTATTTTCCGTTATAATTATTGCTAGATATAAATTCGTAAAAAGCGTTTTTATGGCGTTTTTTTACGAAAAATTAAGTTTTAAATTTAAAAACATATGACAGAAAAATTTGAAAGAACAAAACCACACTTAAACGTTGGCACCATTGGTCACGTTGATCATGGTAAAACGACCCTGACAGCCGCTATTCTTAAATGTTTAAAGGCTACTGGCCTGAAGGCTGACGAGAAAGGTGTTGATCAAATTGATAATGCTCCCGAAGAAAAAGAAAGGGGTATCACTATTAATATTGCCCACGTTGAGTATGAATCGCCAAAAAGACACTATGCGCACATTGATTGTCCTGGTCATGCCGATTATATTAAAAATATGATTACCGGTGCCGCTCAAATGGATGGAGCAATTTTAGTTGTTTCTGCTCCAGACGGCGCGATGCCCCAAACCAGAGAACATATTCTTTTAGCCAGACAAGTCGGGGTGCCGGCTATTATCGTTTTCTTAAATAAGAGCGATATGGTTGAAGATAAAGAATTGGTTGATTTAGTTGAAGAAGAGATAAGAGATTTATTAAAAAAATATGAATTTCCCGGCAATGAAATTCCCGTTATTCGGGGCAGTGCTTTAAAGGCTCTCGAATGTGGTTGTGGTAAAAGCGAATGTCAGTGGTGTGGTCCAATTTTGAAATTAGTTGAGACGCTTGATTCTTACATTCCAGAACCAAAGAGAGATACTGATAAACCTTTCTTAATGCCAATTGAAGACATCTTTTCTATCGAGGGTCGTGGTACGGTGGTAACTGGTAGAATTGAAAGAGGTGTGATAAAACTTAATGAAGAGGTCGAAATCGTTGGTTTAAGGCCAACCACTAAGACCGTTGTAACTGGTATTGAAATGTTTAGAAAATCACTAGACGAGGGCATAGCCGGTGATAACGCAGGTATTTTATTACGTGGTACCAAAAAAGATGACGTTGAAAGAGGCCAAGTGATTGCTAAACCAGGCAGCATTACTCCTCATACTGAATTTGAAGGCAAAGTCTATATTTTATCTAAAGAAGAGGGCGGTAGACACACGCCATTTTTTTCTGGTTATAAACCGCAATTTTATATTCGTACAACCGATGTAACGGGCGAGGGCACTTTGCCGGAGAAAGTTGAAATGGCTATGCCCGGCGATACCGTTGACTTAAAAATTAAACTTATCAAAGCTGTTGCTCTTGAAGAAAAAGGAAGATTTGCTATTCGGGAAGGCGGTAAAACTGTTGGTGCTGGCGCGGTGACAAAAATTATCAAATAACTAATGATTTTCTGGTTTTAGCAAGAGAACCTCGGGATTAATTTGCTAATTCTTGAGCAATAAACATATTGTTAAAATGGCGAAAAAGAAAGAAGAGAAAAAAAAGGAAAAAAAGGAAGTGGGAAAAGAAGAAGAATATCGGCCAAAAATTCGTATCAAAGTTAAGGCATATGATCATAAAATTATTGATCAGGCCATGAGAACAATTATTGAGGCAATAGAAAGGACTGGGGCAAAAATTTTTGGGCCGATTCCTTTGCCCACAGAAAAAAAAATTTATACAGTTAATCGTTCTACTTTTGTTCACAAAGATCATCGAGATCAATTTGAAAGTAGAGTTCACAAGCGATTGATTGATGTAGTTGAAGTGACGCCTAAAACAGTAGAATCATTAACGGATCTTCATCTACCAGCAGGGGTTGACATTGAAATAAAAATGTAGTATTATAAAAACCCCAATAACTATGATGTTTTTTCTTTTTAAATATATTAATTAAATTTATAATTATTAGGGAGCAACCCAAAATGTCGGGTGAACCCGGCATTTTTGTTTAAATCCTAGGGCAGTTGTTCCGGCAAAATACAACCTTTTTCAAGCTTATCTATAAAAAAATTTAGATATATGAAATTTATTCTGGGTAAAAAAATTGAGATGAGCCAAAAATTTCAAGAAGACAAGGTTATACCGATTACAACAATTCAGGCTGGTCCTTGTATTATTACACAGATCAAAACAAAAGATAAAGATAAAACTCAAGCCGTGCAGATTAGCTTTGAAGAATTAAAGGCAAAAAAAATTAAAAAACCTCAAAAGAATACGCCGTTTCGTTATTTACGACAATTCAGGACTGATGAAATTGCTAATTATAAGGTCGGTGATAAAATCGATACTTCAATTTTTAAACCAGGCGATAAACTAATAATCTCAGGAATTTCAAAGGGCATGGGTTTTGCTGGTGTGATGAAGAGGCATGGTTTTCACGGAATGCCAGCCACTCATGGTACTAAGCACGATCATCGTCATGCTGGTTCAATTGGTTCAACCGCCAACCAGAGAGTTACCAAGGGAAAAAGGATGGCCGGAAGAATGGGTGGCACTAGGGTGACAATTAAAAATTTAGAAATTATTGAAATTAATCCGGAGAAAAATTTATTAATGGTTAAGGGCGCGGTGCCAGGAGCAAGAAATGCACTATTAAAAATTTACGCTGAATAGCTTATGGAAATTTCTACTTACAATCAGCAGGGTGAAGAGATGGAAAAGATTAAATTATCTCCGAAAATTTTTGGTATTAAAGTAAAACCAGAATTAATTCATTGGGTGGTAACGATGATGCGAGCCAATTTGCGACAATCACTGGCGCACACTAAGACGAGAGGTGAAGTTCGTGGTGGCGGTAAAAAACCATGGCGTCAAAAGGGCACTGGCCGAGCTCGCGCTGGTTCAATTCGCTCTCCTTTATGGCGCGGCGGTGGTGTAATTTTTGGTCCAAGAAAAGAGCGAAACTATAAAAAGAAAATTAACAAAAAAATAAAAAGGTTGGCCTTAAAAATGGTTCTGTCGGACAAAGCGGCAGATAATAAAATTATTATTTTAGACCAATTAGTAGCTGTGAAGGTTAAGACTAAAGAAATGAAAAAAATCTTTGAAAAACTAATAGTTAAAAAAGAAAAAACCGTTGTTATTTTAGAAAAACAAGACTCCAAAACGATCCTTTCTTTAAGAAACATTCCTTATCTTAAAACTACGTTAGCTAATAATTTAAATCTTTTAGATCTTCTTAAATATAGATATTTGCTAATGACGAAAGGAGCATTAAAAGAAATAGAAAAAACATATAAATAACTATGGATAAAAATCAAATTATTATTAGACCGATTGTGACAGAAAAAAGCACTTTTCTTGGTCAAGAAAATAAATATGTTTTTGAAGTTTCAATAATGTCCAATAAAGTTGAAATTAAAAAAGCCTTTGAAAAAATTTATAAGTTTCAGCCGGTTAAAATAAATATTATCAGAGTCAAGGGAAAGCATGTTCGCTACGGCAAAACAACCGGTCAAACCAAAAAGTGGAAAAAAGCGATTATTACTTTAAAAGAAGGGGAAAAAATCGATCTTAATAGTTCATAATTTTTATGCCCATTAGACTATATAAACCTACTACTTCCGGTAGACGAGGTGCAAGCGTTTTGGATAAAAATATTTTTACAAAGAGCAGACCCGCAAAATCTTTGACTTATGGAAGAAAAAGAAATGTTGGTCGGTCGGGGGGAAAAATCACTATACGACACAAGGGTGGCGGGGTGAAGCGTCTTTATCGAGAAATTGATTTTCAGCAAAATAAATTTGATTTACCGGGAAAAATAATTTCGATTGAATACGATCCAAATCGTTCTTGTTTTATCGGTCTTATTTGTTGGTCAGGCGGTGAAAAAAGATATATTTTACTCCAAGAAGGATTAAAAGTGGGAGACCAGATTATTTCTTCTCGTTCTGAAATAGAAATTAAAACAGGTAATCGCTTGTCTTTAAAATTTATTCCCACCGGTACGATTATTTCTAATATTGAGCTTATCCCTGGCAAGGGCGGACAACTAGTGAGATCAGCTGGTTCAAGCGCCATCGTTATGGGTCAAGAAAAAGATTTTTCACAATTAAAACTAGCTTCTGGTGAAATAAGATTGATTTCAAGGGAATGTTCAGCAAGTATTGGTCAAATGAGCAATATTGATCATTATTTGGTAAGACTTGGAAAAGCTGGGCGAAAAAGAAAAAAAGGGATTCGTCCAAGAGTCCGGGGTAAAGCGATGAATCCGGTTGATCATCCTCATGGCGGGGGCGAAGGACACTGTCCCATCGGTTTGGTTCATCCCAAGACCCCGTGGGGTAAGACCGCCCTGGGAGTTAAAACCAGAAGAAGAAAATTGACTAATAAATATATTATTAAAAGAAGAAAATAATTTATGGCGCGAAGCTTAAAAAAGGGTCCATTTATTGATCCTAAGTTGCTGATCAAAATTCAAAAATCACGACCAGACAGTAAAGCAGTAATTAGAACTTGGTCACGAGATTCTGTTATCTCTCCAGAAATGATTAGTTTTACGATTGAGGTTCATCAGGGGAAAACATTCGTCCCAGTAAAAATTAGAGAAGAAATGGTGGGCCATCGTTTGGGTGAATTTGCTCCAACGAGAAAATTTGTTAGACATGGCGGTAAAATGCAAAAAGAAATAGAGAAAAAAACCGAAGAACCAAAAAGCACTTAGCCCCAAAATTTCTAATATATGGAAATTAAAGCACAATTAAGGTTTCTACGTCTTCCTCCTCGAAAAGTGAGAGCTATTCTAAATGTTATTCGCGGTCTTTCTATTGAAGAAGCCGAGGCCCAACTTTTATTATTTCAAAAAAGAGCGGCTCGACCAGTATTAAAACTTCTTTATTCTGCTATTTCTAATGCCAAAAACACTTTTTCTCTTAGAAAAGAAGATCTGCAAATTAAAAGAATAGAGGCGCAAGAAGGACCAACGCTTCATCGTTGGTTTCCTCGTGCTTTTGGTCGAGCAGCACCAATTCGTAAAAGGAGCTCTCATTTACTAGTTATTTTAGAATCCAAAAAAGGAATCTCGGTAGTTAAAAAAAATGAATCATCAGAACTTAAAAAGCAAGAAGAAAATTTGAAAGAAGAAAATGCTGAAGGAATTAAAGAAAAAGGTGTACAAGGCGCTCAAAAAGAAGACAAAGCTAAAATAATTAAAAAAGAATCAAGATCAAAGAAAGATAAAGGGTTTACAAAAAAATTTTTTAGCCGTAAGGCAATTTAAAGGGCTTTCTCTCCGACGTTTCGTCGGAGTTAGAAAACCTTTACCCCGCCCTTATTCCATCGTTGAAATATTTTATAAATAATAGATAAAATGCGAAGCGGCTTCGTCCGCGGAGCGACTTCGCCTTAGTTCTGACGAGCATCAATAATCTATCGTCGGAATAAGGGCGGGGTACGCAAAAATCTAGTAAAGTTTTATTCGCTTCGCTCTAAAATTTTAAGATTTTTACTATGGGTCAAAAAGTTAACCCCAAAATTTTCAGAATTCCTTTAGTTCAGGCATGGCCATCAAGATGGTTTGCTAAACAAAAAGATTTTCGAAAACTTTTAAAAAACGATGTTTTAATTAGAAGATTTTTAGCCAAAAAATTAAAAGGGGCAAGTGTTGGAAATATCGAAATTGAAAGAGAGGGGGAATTGTGGCGGGTAATTATTAAGACCGCAAAACCAGGCATGATAATTGGCAAGGGCGGCGTAGACGTAGAAAACCTAAAGAAAGAAATGGAAAAAAAATTTCTGAGCAAAGGCACGAATTTAGAAATTCAAATCAAAGAAATTTCTTCACCATTCCTTTCCGCCCAGATTGTTTTAGAAAATATTATTGCTGATCTAGAAAAAAGACTTCCCTTCAGAAGAGTAGCTAAAAGAACAATCGAACAGATTAAAAAAGCCGGCGCAAAAGGAGTAAAACTAATTGTTAAGGGTAGACTCAACGGCGCGGAGATTGCTCGTCAAGAAACTTTTAACTGGGGGAAAATGCCGCTTCACACTTTAAGATCAGAAATTGATTATACCCGAGGTGCTGCCCGTACTACTTATGGAGCAATTGGCGTAAAAGTTTGGATTTATAAAGGAGAAGTCTTCGATGATAAACAGAATCAAGAAAATAAAAATAACTCTTAAAATATCATGTTGTCACCAAAAAAAACAAAATATCGCAAAACCCATAAAGGAAGAAAAAGAAGAGGTGGGACTAGTTCGCGAAAACTGCAAATCGCCTTTGGTGATTTTGGGCTAAAAACATTAGAAACCTTATGGATTACAGACCGGCAGATTGAAGCAACTAGAAAAGTTATCACAAAGTTTTTTAACAAAGGTGGAAAAATGTGGTTGAGAATTTTTCCCGATAAACCAGTAACTGCTAAATCAGCTGAAGTACCCATGGGTGGTGGCAAGGGAGCAGTTGATCATTGGGTAGCGGCTGTCAAGGCAGGAACCATCCTTTTTGAATTAACTGGTATTAGCGAAGAAGATGCTCGAAAAGCTTTTAGATCAGCCGCTTCCAAACTTCCAGTTAAAACAAAATTTGTAAAAAAGATATGATACTAATCATTACGAATCTTTTATACAAATATTTACCTGCCCGCCGGCAGGCAGGTAAAAATTTTCCCGCCTGCCAAAGCCAATTGACAGAATCTAATGGAATATTAAATAGTTATTACTTGGAAGATCAGTCTGGAAAGATTAATTCTTGTTGGCAATTGGCGAGCAGGTAATGATTCGAATTTAGATTTGTATCGATTTGCATCTATGAAAACATCGGAACTTAGGCAAAAAACAAAAGAAGAGCTTAATAAAAATCTTATTCAAGAAAAAGAAAAACTTCGCAATCTTAGATTTGGTTTTGAACTTAAAAAAAATAAGAATGTCCGAGAAATGAGAAAAACCAAGAAAAACATTGCCCAAATCCTCACTATTTTAAAAGAAAAATAACCATTTTGTCTGAAGCGCAGTCCCGATGAAATTGGGACGAGCGAAGCAACAAAATCGTTACCCCCTCACTCGGGGGTCAACAAGGTAGTTTATAAATTCAAAGTAATATTTTAAAATTTAACTAGGTGTAAGCGATATCATCATAAATTAATTATGAGTGAGGGGGTGCTCATAATTGTGATAAAATTTTATTCGTCGCTTCGCAACTCTAAAATTTCAACAATTATGGCAAAAATCAAAAGAAAATTTCAGGGAAAAGTTATTTCTGATAAAATGGATAAGACCATTGTTGTTAAGATAGAAAGAATTAAGGTTCATCCCAAATATCAGAAGAGATACAAGGTTCATAAAAAATTTAAAGTTCACGATGAAAAAAAAGAGGCGAAGGTGGGAGATCAGGTGATTTTTGAAGAAACTAGGCCCATTTCCAGAAAAAAAAGATGGAAACTAGTTCAAATAGTTAAATAAAAATATGATCCAACATAGAACAATGCTTAAAGTGGCTGATAATACTGGGGCGAAAAAGGTGATGTGTATTAGAGTTTTGGGTGGTTATAAAAAAAGATATGCGCGTATAGGTGATATTATTACCATTGTTGTCAAAGAGGCCATACCCCACAGCTTGGTTAAAAAGAGCGAGATTCTAAAAGCTGTTATTGCGAGAACAAGAAAAGAAACAAGAAGAAAAGACGGAAGTTATATTCGTTTTGATGATAATGCTTGCGTGATTATTGATATTAAAACCAAAGAACCAAAGGGGACGAGAATTATTGGTCCTATTGCTAAGGAATTAAAAGAAAGAGGATTTAATAAAATTGCTTCCCTGGCACCGGAAGTAGTTTAAGATATTGCTAATCGTACGAATCTTATCACGAATCACTACAAATCTATTGGTATGATTAGTGAGCGAGTGATCCGCCAACTGGCGGAGAGCAAAGAGCAAAATTAGTAATAATTTGTAACGCTATGCGTATAAAAAAAGGTGATACCGTAGAAATTATTAACGGAAAAGATAAGGGCAAAAAAGGTAAGGTATTAAAGATTTGGCCGAAAAAAAATAAAATTATTGTCGAAGGATTAAATTTAGTTGTTAAGCACGTTAAGCCTCGTCGGCAAGGAGAAAAAGGTCAAAGAGTAAAAATCTCTGTGCCACTTTGGCTTTCAAAGGTAATGTTGGTTTGTCCTCATTGTAAAAAAGGGACAAGGGTTGGATTTAAATTTTTTGAAGAAAAAAAAGCAAGGATTTGTAAAAAATGTAAAGAAATAATTTCTTATTTATGAGCAGACTTCACGATTATTACAAAAAAGAGATTATTCCCAAAATGCGAAAAATGTTTGGTTATAAAAATAACCTGGCTACGCCTAAAATAGAAAAAATTACTATTAATATTGGTTTGGGCGACGCCTTAGAAAGGAAGGATCCTAAAATTACCGAAGTAGCAAAAGAAACAATTTTGAAGATTACTGGGCAAAAACCAGTTGAAACAAAATCAAAAAAATCTATTGCTGGATTTAAAATTAGAGAAGGCCTAGTGGTTGGATTGAAGGTTACACTAAGAAAAAATAAAATGTATGATTTTCTTGATAAATTAATCAATGTTACTATCCCGCGCACACGTGATTTTAGAGGAATTGATTCCAGCTCTATAGACCAAAGGGGTAATCTTTCCCTGGGTTTTAGAGAACAGCCTGTTTTTCCGGAGATCAATTCGCAAGCGATTGAAAAAATTCATGGTTTGCAAATAACAATTTCTTCCAGTACTTTAAGCAAAGAAGAAGGCCTAGCGCTTTTTAAATTTTTTGGTTTCCCGTTTAAGTAAAGGGCTTTCTTCCCGACGTTTCGTCGGAGTTAGAAAACCCAGAGCACAAATCTTTTGTGCTCGGTCGAGCACTAAACGCTCTTAGTGCTTTGACTTTACCGAGCACATAACTTGCTAAAGATAAAAATTAGAATTTTTATTTAACTGATTAGAGATTCAAAAAACCTCTGATAATTAGATATTATGTGCTTCGGTACTCAATTTTATAGTTAAATTTTATTCGCTTCGCTCTAAAATTTAAATAATTTTGGTATGACCACCAGGGCTCAATATAATAAATCTTTTATCAAAAAACCCAAATATAAAACACGCGTTGTCAGACGTTGCTGGCGTTGTGGCAGAAAACATGGATATATGAGGGATTTTGGTATATGTCGAATTTGTTTTAGGGAGTTGGCGACCAAAGGAGAAATACCCGGCATTAGAAAAGCATCATGGTAAAGGGCTTTCTCTCCGACGTTTCGTCGGAGTTAGAAAACCTTTACCCCGTTAGATAGAGCTTCGCTCATCTAATGGGGTACGCAAAATTGTCATTAAAAATTTTGCGCACTAAGAACTTAAATTTTTAAACAATTTTACTATGACCGATCCAATAGCTGACATGTTAACAAGAATTAGAAATGCTATAGCAGCTAGAAAAAGCGAAACTCTTGTCCCTTTTTCTATAATTAAATATGCCGTCGTCAAGGTTCTAGAACAAGAGGGTTTTGTTACTAAAGTTGAGAAAACCCCTTTGTACAAAAAGAATAAATTTTCCGGGATAAAAATTATTCTTAAAGAAGAAAATAATTCTCCGGCAATTCATGGTTTAAAAAGAATATCTAAGCCTGGTTGTCGTATTTATTTTGGATCGAAAGGTCTAAAAATAGACAACCATAAAATATTGGTTCTTTCCACTAATCGAGGTTTAATGACGGCTAAAGAAGCAAGAAAAAGAAAACTTGGCGGTGAAATTATTTGTGAAGTATGGTAAAGGGCTTTGTTCCCGCCTTTGGCGGGATTACAAAACCTTTACCCCGCCTTTATTCCATCGTTAAAAATAAATTATAAATAATAGATAAAATGCGAAGCGGCTCAGCCGCGGAGCGACTTCGCCTTAGTTCTGACGATAAACAATAATCTTTCGTTGGAATAAGGGCGGGGTACTCAATTTTCTGGTAAAAATTATATCGCTTCGCTCTAAAATTTTTAAGAAAATTGCTATGTCAAGAATTGGTAAAAAAGATATCGAAATCCCCGGGAACGTTGAGATTAAAATTGAAAATAATTTAATCAACGTCAAGGGACCAAGGGGAGAACTTTCTTTGATGCTTCATCCCCAAGTAGTAGTAGAAAAAGAAGAAAAAATTCTTAGAGTTAAAGTTAAAAACCCTGAAGAGAAGTTCGAAAAATCTCTTTGGGGCACGTCGGGCAGACTTATTTTTAATATGATTCTGGGTGTGACCCAGGGTTTTGAAAAAAAATTAGAGCTTATTGGCGTTGGCTATCGCGCTACCGTTTTACAAAATAAAGTGACTCTAAGTTTAGGCTTTTCTCACCCAGTAGAATTTACCCTACCGCCCAAAATTGAAGCGAAGATAGAAAAAAACATTATTACCATTTTGGGGATTGATAAACAATTAGTTGGCGAGACAGCTGCTCAAATTAGAAAAATTAAACCACCAGAGCCATATAAAGGAACGGGTGTTAGATATGTAGGGGAAGTGGTTAGAAAAAAAGCTGGTAAAAAAGCAGTCGCCAGCGCTGGATAAAGCAATCAAAAACAATAAATTAATTTCATGAAATCAGAATTAAAGCAGGAAAGAAAAAATAGAAGGAAAATAAGAACAAGATCAAAAATTTTTGGTACAGAAAAACGGCCAAGACTTTCAGTTTTTCGTAGTTCGAAGCATATTTATGCTCAATTAATTGATGACGAGAATGGGCAAACCTTAGCGGCCGTAAATGATTTGGAATTAAAAAAAACTAAAACAGAAAAAGAAGAAAAAAAATTACCAAACCTTTCTGGCAAAAAGATTATTGCCTATCAGGTAGGATTTCTTTTATCGCAGAAAGCCATGAAAAAAAATATAAAAAAAGCCGTTTTTGATCGCGGTAGGTTCCTATATCATGGTAGAATCGAGGCGCTTGCTGATGGCGCTAGGGAAGGTGGACTTGAATTCTAACGATTTTGTCTGCGAAGACGATCCGCCAGTTGGCGGAGAAGTCTGAGCAGTTACAAAATCGTTACCCCGCCCCTATTCCAGCGATAACTAATTATTTATAATATTATTCAAGACGCGAAGCGGCTGCGCACGCGGAGCGATCCCGCAACTGTCTGAAGCGAAGTGAAGATACAGTTGAGCGATCCCGTTATCTCCTTTCTACCATGCCCGCTATATCTTTCTCAAATGGGACAGTACGGGATCCTCGAAAATCTAACTTCGCATAGCGCAGAGATTTTCGGGACTTCGCCTTAGTTCTAACGATTATTAAAGGTCTTTCGTCAGAATAGAGGCGGGGTACTCAAAATTATCATAAAATTTATTTTCCCGAAATTGTCTAAATCTACGATTTTGTTACAATTTCGAGGATCCCGTTATCTCTCCTGTTTTAGATAAACTCTATTGTTTTAAATCAGAGGACAAAACGGGATCGCGCAAATCTTACTTCTCCGCCAACTGGCGGATCAGAGATTTGCGGGACATTATTTCATAATTCATAAATTTTAATAATTTTGGTATGACAAGAAGAAACTTACCTGAATTTAAAACTGAAGAAGAGTTTGAACAAAAACTAGTTGATTTATCTCGGGTGACAAGAGTAGTGGCGGGTGGTAAGCGCTTTCGTTTTCGTGCCTGCGTTATCTTGGGCAATAAGAAGGGGACAGTTGGTTATGGCGTAGCCAAGGGCAATGATGTGGCTACGGCTTTAGGGAAAGCAACAAGATTAGCCAGAAAAACATTAATTGAAGTACCAATTATTAATGGAACGCTTCCCAATGAAATAAGAATAAAATATAAAGCGGCAAGACTTATTTTGAAACCAGCCTCTCCGGGCAAGGGCATAAAAGCCGGAGGAGTTGTCAGAATTATTTTAGCTCTGGCTGGCGTTGAAAATGCAACGGCAAAAATCCTGGGCGCAAAAAATAAAATTAACAATACTAAGGCCACATTTTTAGCCCTAGAAGAATTGAAGAGGTTTGCCCCAAATTATAAGGCGAAGCCGCAATAATAATTTTAATAATTTTAGTATGTCAATTAATTTACATAATTTAAGACCGTCCCAGAAGAAAAAAAATAAAAAAAGATTCGGGAGAGGTAATGCTTCTGGTCGTGGCACATACTCTGGTCGTGGGCAAAAGGGACAAAAAGCACGTTCTGGTGGTAAGCGAGGTCTTAAGTTAAAAGCCCTGAGAAAAATTTGGAAAAAAATTCCTAAAAGAGGGGGATTTAAAAGTCGGCGAGAAAAAGTAAAGGCTTTCAATTTGGAATTTTTGGGAAAAAGATTTTCTGAAAATGAAGAAATTACGCCGCAGCTTTTATTAAAAAATAATTTAATCAGAAGTGAAAAAGAAAAAATTAAAATCCTGGGCAAAAAAATTGATAAAAAATTAAAAATTTTCGCCCATGCTTTTTCAAAATCAGCTGAAGAAGCAATCCAAAAAGCAGGTGGAACAATAGAGAAGATAGCCAAAAAAGTTAAAAAGAGTTAAAATTTTAGAGGACTTATAAACTATGCCAGGTAGTGAAAATTTAATAGTGCTTTAGTTTCGTTTTACTATCTGGATTCGTTAATAAAATACTTAACTTATTTTTTGGTCATTTATTTATTAAAATAATTCGCACTAATTAAGAAACATTAAATTTCTACTACCTGGTATGGCTAAAACCTGGGAAAAAATTAGAACTATCTGGCATTACAAGGATTTGCGTAACTCTATTCTTTTTGTTTTGGGCATGTTGGTTGTTTTTCGTATTGCCGCTCATATCCCTTTGCCGGGTGTAAATCTCGAGGCTCTAAAAAATCTATTTAACCAAAACCAGGTTTTTGGTCTTCTTAATGTTCTTTCTGGTGGAGCGATGGAACGTTTTTCTGTTGTCGCTATGGGCGTTGGACCATACATTACCGCCTCGATTATTTTTCAACTTTTAACAATGGTTATTCCCTCCCTAGAAGAACTTTCTCGTCAGGGCCAAAGCGGCTATCAAAAAATTAATCAATATACAAGAATTGTCACCGTTCCTTTGGCGGCTCTTCAAGCTTATAGCTTGATTTCTTTATTAAAAAGATCAACTCAAGGTGTTGTGACAATGACCAGTTTTCAGGAAATGGCTTTAACGGTTGTTATTCTAACGGCCGGTACAATGTTTTTAATGTGGTTGGGTGAGTTAATGTCAGAAAAAAAAGTTGGTAACGGCATTTCTTTGATTATCTTTGCTGGCATTGTCGCCGACATCCCAATTTCTCTGCAAAGAACTCTTGCTACCTTTGATCCGGCCCAAATTCTTAATTTATTGGTTTTGGTCGCCCTGGGCATTATTACTGTTGCCGGCGTTGTTATTTTAAATGAGGGCCAGCGGAACATTCCCGTTTCATATGCCAGAAGAATCAGAGGCATGAAAATGTATGGTGGAACTGATACATATTTACCATTAAGAGTTAATCAGGCGGGTATGATTCCGATCATTTTTGCCATTTCTTTAATTCTTTTTCCACCTTTAATTGGTCAATTTCTTACGCAGGTTAAAAATGCGGTTATAGCCAATGCCGGTAAGTTTTTAGTCGTTCTTTTTCAAAACCAAATTTTTTATGGAGCTCTTTATTTCACTCTAGTGGTTGCTTTTACTTATTTTTATACTTCAATTATTTTTAAACCCGATCAAATCGCCGATAATTTGCAAAAACAGGGTGGCTTCATTCCTGGAATTAGGCCAGGTAGGAACACATCCGAACATTTAGCAAAAATTTCTAAGCGGATTATGTTGGCCGGCGCTGTTTCATTGGGCATTATTGCCATTTTGCCTTTAATTACTCAAGGTGTTTTGGGAATTACTGCTTTGACTGTTGGTGGTGCCTCGCTCTTGATCGTTGTTAGTGTGGTTATTGATACGGTTAAACAAGTTGAAGCGCAAATCGCCATGCGCGAATACGAAAAATAAAGGGCTTTGTCTCCGACGTTTCGTCGGAGTTACAAAACCTTTACCCCGCCTTAATTTTGCCTGACGAAAATTCAACTAATTTTTAATCAAAATTTTACTTTATTAAGTTCTCGCGATCCGCGTGTGCCGAATAGGCACATTCTTTATTGGGCGAAGCGGATCGCTCAGATAATTCTTTGCAAAATTAGGGCGTGGGTTACTCCGACCATCTTTGAGATTTGGTGCGCGGGTAAAGCTTTTTCTCAAAAATTTACTTTGTTATTAGGGCTGGGGTTTTGCTCTTGTTTTTTTATATTTTTTTTGCTAGAATAATAAAATATGATCATGCCAGGGAAAAAAGTTGTGGCCATAGTTGGCATGTGTGGTGCCGGAAAAAGCGAGGTTGCCGACCGTTTTATTGAGAACGGTTATTATTATATTCGAATCGGGCAAATTACCCTAGATGAGGTTAAACGTCGCGGTCTTGAGATAAAAGAAGAAAATGAGCGGCCGATCAGAGAGGAAATTAGAAAAAAATATGGCATGGCTGCTTTTGCCATTTTGAATATACCTAAAATTGACGAGGCACTTATGAATTCAAGCGTTGTAGCTGATGGTTTATATAGTTGGTCAGAGTACAAAACTCTAAAAGAAAAATATGGAAAAAACTTTATTGTTATTGCTGTTTACGCTTCACCCAAAACAAGATACGATCGGCTTGAAAACAGGATTAAAAGATATAAAAAAGATCCGAAAATGAAATATCGTTCTTTTAGTAAAGAAGAAGCAAAGGCTAGAGATTATGCCGAAATAGAAAATTTAGAAAAAGGTGGACCGATAGTTATGGCTGATTACATGATTATTAATGAAGGTTCTCTCGAAAATTTATATCAACAAATCAATGGAATAATTAATCATATTGGTAATTCGCTTTAATTTGTAATTAGTAGGTTACTATGAAAATAGTTTTTACTGGTCCTCCAGCTTCTGGTAAAGGAACGCAAGCCGAGATGTTGGCGTCAAAGATAAACTTGCCTCTAATTTCTACTGGTAATCTTTTTCGTCAGCATATTATTAATAAAACAAAACTTGGGCAAACAGTAGAAAAAATATTAACTGCCGGTGATTTAGTTTCTAATGAGATTACTAATCAGATTGTGGCCAAAGAGATAGAAAAAGAATCAGCAAATTTTATTCTAGATGGATATCCGAGGAATATTAATCAAGCAGAATTTTTGAAAACCATTACAAAGGTTGATATAGTTTTTGAGATTTGGATTTCCGAAAAAGAGGCAATCAGACGTTTATCTGGCCGTCGAGTTTGCCAATGCGGGGCAACTTATCATTTGATTTTTAAACCGCCGAAGAAAGAAGAAATTTGCGATTTGTGTGGCGGAAAACTTTTTCAGAGAGATGATGATACAGAAGATAAAATAAAATATCGTTTTCGGATTTATCAAAAAGAAACAGAACCGCTTCTTACCTTTTATCAAAAAGAGGGGATGCTAATGAAAATTAATGGTGAACCAACAATCCCAGAGGTTTTTAAAGAAATTTTAACTAAGGGCAAATTAATTTTAAAAATATGATTCCTCTAAGAAACCCACAGGAAATAGAAAAAATGAGAAAGGCTGGCAAGATTTTGGCGGAGATTTTAGAAAAACTAAAAAAGGCGGCTAAACCAGGCTTTTCTAGCGGCCGCCTTGAAATTTTTGCCAGGGACTTAATGAGAGAAAAAAAAGTTGAGCCAGCTTTTTTGGGCTATCATGATAAAAGAGAAAAAAAACCACGACCATTTCCTACAGCTCTTTGCGTTTCACCAAACTATGAATTAGTTCATGCCCCAGCTTTTCCCTCTAAGGTTTTTCGCGAAGGCGATTTGATTAGTATCGATTGTGGTGTTATTTATGACGGTTTTTTCGCTGATGCCGCCATTTCTTTTACTCTTGGCGAAACTTCGCCGACAGCTAAAAAATTGATTAAAGTTACTAAAAAAGCACTTGAGATTGGTATTGGTAAAATAAAAGACGGCGTTTATCTAGGCGATGTTTCCTCGGCCATTCAGAAATTTGTTGAGAAAAATGGTTTTTCCGTTATTCGTAGTTTAGTCGGGCACGGTATTGGTAAAAACCTGCACGAAGAACCGGCTATACCAAATTTTGGTAATCCGGGCGAGGGCATAATTTTAAAAAAGGGCATGGCCTTGGCGATTGAACCAATGGTTTCTGTCGGTAGTCATGAAATTGAAACTCTGATTGATGGTTGGACAATTGTAACTAAAGATAGAAGCCTGGCCGCTCATTTTGAACACACGGTTATTGTTGGCGAAAGGAAGGCTGAAATTTTAACTAAATTTTAGCATGAATTACTTTTTTCTCTTTTTTGTTGCTTTTATTTTATCAGTAAATTTTACTAAAATTTCTCGTTGGCTAGCCAGGAAATTTAATATTGTTGATGATCCCGGTCGTGAAGCCG
>Ga0315284_10006509_pt1 | contig 16611 bp, 10 predicted proteins | sample YL17G09_16_MG_FD_203696 | JGI IMG/M metagenome (GOLD analysis project Ga0315284, IMG submission 203696) | Sediment microbial communities from Yellowstone Lake, YNP, Wyoming, USA - YL17G09_16 | ecosystem: Environmental > Aquatic > Freshwater > Lake > Sediment | place: USA: Wyoming | collected...
CGGGTGAGTACACCCGTGTGCGCTCAGAATGACGCTGGTGGACGGTGAGGCGGGCGGTGTAGAGGTTCGGGTCGCCCCGCTCCCACGGCCACCACAGGCGCGGGCCGGGGAGCGTGCCGGTCAGTTCGACGGTGGTCTTGCCACGGCGCAGCGTCGTCGTGTGGGTCAGCGTGTAGGCCTGGCCGCTCTCAAAATTGCGCGGGGTGAGGGTGAGCGCGACCGTCACGTCGGCGACCGCGTCGGCGTGGTTGGTCAGCACCGCTTCGGCGGCGAATGCTGCGTCGGCTCCCTCGGCGATGCCGGCCGGCCAGCGGGCCTGCATGCGGAGGTCGTCCACGGTCACATAGTCGCTCACGGCCAGCGTCACGTCGTTCCAGATGCCGCCGGTGTTGTATTCCTGTCCGGCGCGGCCCCAGGCGCCGCCGGGACGGGCGTCGTGGTGCTGGAAGATGCCCTTGATGAGCGTCTTGCGGTGGGGCCAGGCCACGCCGAACTCTTCGTACGGGCTCTCGACGCGCACGGCCAGGACGTTGAGCCCGCCATAGTTGAGGTAGGGGGCCACGTCGAACGCAAAGGGCTGGAAGTAGCCCACATGCGCGCCCAGGCTCTGGCCGTTCAGCCACACGTCGGCGAAATAGTCCACGCCGTCGAAGCGCAGGCGCACCGCGCGCCCGCGCCAGGAGGAATCGGCCAGAAACTCGCGGCGGAACCAGACCACGCCATGGTAGTTCAGCCCGGCCAGGTACCAGTTCGAGGGGATGGTCATGGTGTGCCAGCGGGTGACGTCCAGGTCGGGTGAGAAATATGAGAGGACACCCTCACCCTGGCCCTCTCCCTGGGAGGGAGAGGGAGAGGCACCCTCACCCTGACCCTCTCCCTGGGAGGGAGAGGGAGGGGCCAGTTCGCTGCCGGTCTGGCGGTAGCGCCACTCGCCGTTCAGCGAGATCTGGTCGTAGAACCCATCCCCGCGCTGTTCCACGGCCGAAGGTTGGGGGGTGGGAGTCGCGCCGGCCAATATGCGCAGTTGCTCGGGAGACGGAGCGTTGGCGGCACGATAGGAGGCCACCCACGCCAGGGCGTCCACGATGAGAAACAGAGTGAGGATGCTCAACGCGATCTTGCGTCTCATTAGCCACGCACAACAGTCTTGCGAATACGGTGGTTGCCCGTATCGGCGACGTAGACGTTGCCCTGGGCGTCCACCGCCACGTCCAGAGGGCCGCTGAACTGGGCGATAGAGCCAGAGCCATCGGCGTAGCCTTCACTGCTAACGGCGAGCGTGATGACGCGCGGGCGGGCCGTGCCGCAGGCGCTTGCCCACAGGGCCAAAAGGACCAACGCAAGTGTCATGCGAACTGTTCTGGACTTCATCGAGTCACCTCCTGATCCCTGATCCCTGATCCCTGATCCCTGATCCCTGATCACCGATCCCTGATCCCTGATCACCGATCCCTGATCACTGTATACCATACAGGTGCAACTGCAGGCCATAAAAGTCCCACGTATCGAGCAGGTCGAGTTCGTCGTCCAGGGCCGGGGGGATCAAGTTCTGTGGGTCGGTGTACCAGTTGTGGCTGTAGACCAGCCAGATGCGGTTGTGGCCGCGGATGAGAGAACGCAGCCGGGGCAGGTCGCTTTCCGCCATTTTCGGTTCCAGGATGCCCCGGTCGAACAGGTCCACCGGTAGGCCGTGCTCGGCTACCGGGCGGTTGTGCAGGCGGAAATAAAAGTCGAATGGAATCTGCACCCAGGTGGCGTTGAACAGGAGCAGGTCGTCCGGCTGCACCCGTTGTGCGACGAAGGCCGCCGCATCGTCCCATTGCTCCTTCTCGAAATGGGCATAGTACTCCCGCAGCGATAGGCCGTTGACGGTGAGGACCATCAGGGCGGCGGCGATGATATAGGGCCGGTAGCGCAACTGCCCAATGCCGGCGGCCAACACCAGGTAGAGGGGGATGGTGGTCCAGATCAAGGTGCGGTCGTAAAAGATTGGCCTCCGCAGGCTGACCAGCCATTCTCCGGCGAAGGGTGTCAAGAACAGGATGAACAGGAGCGCCAGAATGGCAGGGCGGCGGCGGAAGTAGAGCAGGCCCAGCGCAGCCAACACCCAGTATAGCCCCCACACCACTGCGGGCCAGCGCACGCCGGGGGGCAGAAAACTGCTGAGGAAGGTCTTGACCGTGTCCACCACGGTCTGCCAGGTGGGGGATGGGATCCAGAATTCGCGGTAGACCCCCATGCTCTGGAGGACGAAGGCGACGAGCCAGGGACTCCAGAGCAGGAAAACGCCGGCCTGGGCGAGGAGCCAATTACGAAGTAATTCGTAATTCGTAATTCGTAATTCGTAATTCGTAATTCGCGATTTGCGATTTGCGATTGGTAAGGTGAGTGGACGGAGCAGGATGTAGCCGAGCATAAGCAGGTTGGTGGCGATGGGGAAGAAGACGGCGGTGTTGTGGCTCAGTAGCGTCCCGGCGGTGAAGACCATGTAGCCCAGCCAGGCCAGGTCGGTCTCGATGGCTTGCAGCGGGAGCCAGCGGCGGCGGGTGGGGGCGCTGACCCAATCGGTGGTAGCGCGGAAATCCCGCCCGTAGCCGGCTGTCGCGGGTGAGTACACCCGTGAGGCGGGTGAGTACACCCGTGAGTCTGGGAGGGCTTGCAGTTCGGCGCTGCGGGCGGTCCGCCAGGTCTGCCACAGGTCTACGAGTTGCTGGCCCAGCGACACCTGTGCGGCGCGCGGGTCAGTGAGCAGGCGCACCATGGCGTACAAGGCGAGCGCCGCATTGAGGGTGAGGAGCGTGTACATGCGCGTCTCCTGGGCGAAGCGCACGTGAAAGGGAGAGACGGCCAGAAGCAGCGCGGCCAGCAGGCCGACCGCCGGACCTGCGCGGTCCGCCGCGTTGGCCAGGCGGCGTCCCAGGAAATAGAGCACGGGGATGGTCAACGTGCCACACAGGGCGGAGAAGGCGCGCACGGTGGCAGCACTATCTCCCAGGAGCATCCACCAGTGCAGCAGGGTGTAGTAGAGCGGCGGGTGCTGGTCAATGTTGATCAGCCAGGCCCACATGCGGCCCAGGGGTTGCCAGCCGAGCCAGACACTGAACGATTCGTCGAGCCACAGCGCCTTGCTGCCGATCTGGTGGAAGCGCAGGGCGCCACCCAGGGCGACGATCGCCAGCAGGAGGAACGGGGTGGCGCGTTCAAATAACCGGTTAATCTGGCTCGCGAATTGCCCAAGGCGTGACGTGACTGGCAATGTGTGGCTCCCCACGAGACGAGAAAATGGCAGGCTGAGCGCCTGCCCCAGTCTACCTGATATTGGCGTATTGGCAAGCGGAAGAGGGCAGGGGTGGGCGTACACTCCTTGCTCGGGAGCCCGTCCCTGCCCTCCTCGCTGGTTGGTTAGAAACCAGGTTTTTGGGAAAAACCTGGTTTCTTGTACTACTTATGCGGAATTATCCACCATATTTGTAGGGGAGTACAGTCGAGAGATCCCACTCTCCGTAGATCTTGGGTACATCATTGATCAGGCGTTTGGTATATGTCTCTTTCGGACGCAGAATCACATCATCGGCAGATCCGTGTTCAACAAATCTTCCACGCTCCATAATGTATACGCTGTCGGAGACATAATACGCCAGTCCGATATCATGGGTGATGAAGATAATCGTCATCCCGATTTCGTCACGCAATTGCATCAGCATATCCAGGATGGTCGCGCGTGAACAGGCATCAATCATCGAAGTTGGCTCATCGGCCAGCAGGATCTTGGGTCTTAGCAGACAGATACGGGCAATCATCAAGCGTTGCTGCTGTCCACCGGAGAGCTCGAAGGGATACTTGTTGGTCAATTCCTCGAACTTTAAATTGACAAAGCCGCACGCCTGTGTCATCATCTCTACTTTTTCTGCATCCGAAGATCTCCGACCGCCGCGCATGTTAATGCAATCTGAAAGCACGGCATCAATCTTGTGAAAGATGTTGTATGAAGAGAACGGATCTTGAAAGATCGCCTGAGTGTTTCTCCAATATTCCAGTCTTTTCTTCTGCGTACTGATATCGCGCTTCTTCCCCTGGAAGTAAATCTCACCCTCCGTAGTGCTGATCAATCCCAAAAGCATCTTTGCCAGAGTGGTCTTGCCGCTGCCCGATTCACCCACGATCGAGACCACTTCGCCCTCGTAGAAACTAAAGTCCACATGATCCACGGCTACCGTCTTCCGGCGGCCAAAACCAAACACTTTGGTGAGTTCCGATCCGCTCAGGCACACTTTTCTTTCATCCGGCATTCTATTGCTCCCCCCTCCGATAGGCATCCCTCAGCTCTTGTTCTGAGAGGATACAGCGGTAAGCGCGGCCGCGTTCAAGATCGCGCATGCCCACGGAAAACGCCGTGCATTCTGCCCGAACGTATTTGCAGCGTTCGGCAAACCGGCAGCCAAACGGCGGGTTTTTCAGGTTCGGCGGCACTCCAGGAATGGCAGTCAGTTTGCTTGCCCGCAGACCTTCTTCAGGCACGATGATTGAGCCCATGAGGCCTTTTGCATACGGGTGGAGTGAATCAAACACAACTTCTTGTGCGGTGCCCTTCTCCACAATCTGTCCAGCGTACATTACCATAATGTCATCCGTCACGTTGTAAAGCAACGGAAGCTCATGCGTGATAAAGATCAGTGATTTGATAAAGCCCTTTTCCATCAAGTTCTTTAGCATCTTGATGACCATCTTTTGTGAAGTGACATCGAGTGCGGAGGAAGGCTCATCAGCAATCAACACTTTTGGAGAAAGGATCACAGATGTCGCGATCACCGTGCGCTGTTTCATGCCGCCCGAAAGTTCAACGGGGTATTGCTGCAGTACACTCGCTGGTAGCCCCAAGGACTCGAAGCATCCTCTGGCAAGTTCACCAATCTCTTGCTTGGTCTGGTATGGATCATGTGCTTGAATCACATCCTCGATAAAGTGGATGATCTTCTGGGTGGGGTTGAGCGCGTTCATCGCCGATTGGGGGATATAGGAGATCTCGGTCCCCAATATTGATTTGCGAACGTCATCGGGATCCATCCCAGAGATATCATGTTCATCAATGATGATCTCTCCACACGTATAGTGCAGCGGAGGAAAGTAATACCCCATCAGGCTGAGCGCCAACGTTGACTTCCCACAGCCGGATTCCCCCGCAATTCCTAACGATTTTCCTTCTTCGACCTTGAGAGAAACGTGGTCAACCGCGTAAATATCCTCCCGAAAGCGGGTGATGTATTTCGTTGTCAGGTCTCTGACCTCTAGCATTACATTCGACATTTCAACCACCTATTCCCTCAGTGCCGGATTGAATACCTGGTCGAGACCTGTATTCATCAAATTCATCGAGAATGTAATCAGCGCGATGGTTACGAGTATGGGAAAGTACGCCCACCATTTTCCCAGGATGTGCGCCTGATAGATCATCGCCCAGTTCATCATCAAACCCAAAGTTGGCACCTCGGTCGTTCTAGGTCCCAACCCAAGGATTGATAACGCGGCCTCCGCCAGGATGCCCGAGGTGATCTGCAGAATGAACGCCATCACGACATAAGAAGCGATGTAGGGCAGAATATCAGCAAAGATGATGTAAGCGATAGAGTGCCCAGATAGTTTCGACAGACTGACATGGTCGCGATTGCGCAGCGACATCACTTGCGCCCGCACAGACCTGGTCGTCCAATACCAGGAGGTGAGCCCGATCACCACGGCGATTGTGGCAGCGCCGCGTCTTTCCTGCCCGATACTGAACGAGATCAAGATCAGCAGTACAAAGCCGGGGATGACGGTAAAGAGATTGGTGAAGAACATAATGACGTCATCCACCAGGCCGCCGATATAGCCCGCCAGCAATCCCAGGGTCAAGCCAATCAAGGTGGCAATGGTACCGGCGACAAAACCGATCTGCAGCGATACGCCGGTGGCCCTAACCAGCTCCGTCAACACGTCCCTACCAAAGTTGTCGGTTCCAAGCGCCAACACCCGTACGTTCGCAACCTGGCTGACATTCACGTAATCAGATTGTGCGACGACCCCTTTCTCCTCAAGGGTACCCGTGTCCGCGTTTTTTACGGCGATGATCGTCCCTTCTGTTGATAAAAGCCCTTCGAGCGAGGCATTGAGCCGAACATAGTAATTCCGCTGGGCATTGGTCATCCCGGCAACGTTCTCCTTGGGGTCATAATTGTTCTCCCACAGATCCAGGAGCTGTTCGGTGTCCGCGATATTGATCTCACTTTCAGGAATCCCGTAGTCCAAAAGCCATTCCTTCATATCCAGGCGTTCCTTGTCGCCCAACTTGCTGGCAATTCGATTAGTAGCGGCATCGTCCAGCAGTGTATACGGCTGGGAACCAAGGCTGTCATAAACATTCACATAGATCCCAGGCTCGAAGAAGGTGCCCTGACTGATGATAGCCAATGGCGGATCGGTGATGATCAGCGGATAAACGATCACGATCAACAAAATCGCCACGAAAATGGAGAAACCAAGAACGAATTTGCCGGAGCGGAAGACTTGCTGAATGGTATGTTTCATAACAACATCGTTCCTTAATCAGCCTGCGCCGCTTTGACGCGTGGGTCAATGAAGCCGTAAAGGATTTCGATGATAAAGTTCGCACCCAGCAGCATCACCGTGATGATCAACGTAGCGGCAGAGATCAGCGGATAATCCTGTCCCATGACACCGTTCAAAAGCGTGTAACCCAGCCCCGGATAGCTAAAAACGATCTCCGCCACCAGCGCGCCGCCGACCATGGTGCCGATTGACGACGCCAGGCCAGCTATCTGCGGAAGCATGGCATTTCTAAACACATAGCCGATGATCTTGCGGTCCTTGATTCCCATGAAACGGGCGTACTTGACATAATCCGCATTCAGCTCATAGATGGACATGGAGCGCATACCAATGGCCTGACCCCCGATTGCGATCACCACGAGTGACCAGAATGGCAGTTGATAATGGACGATCACGGACCACATAAATCCCCAGCTGAAGGTGGGAATCAGGTCAAACCCATATCCGCCCGAGGTGGGGAACCATTCTAATACAACGCCAAAAATGACCAGAAAAATGACTGCCATGCCAAATGCCGGGAAATTGCTCACAAAAATACTGACGGGCATGAGGACTTTGTCAAACGCCCCCCTGAGATAAGCCGCCAACGCGCCCAGTGTGTTCCCAATCAGCCAGCCAACGATGATCGCCGGGAACTGCAGACATATTGTCCACACGATGGCAGATTTGAGAGTGTCTGCCACTGTTCTGGGATACATGCTGATCGAGTAACCAAAATCGCCCCGCAGCACATTTCTCACATAGATGAAAAACTGTTCAAGTATGGGTTTGTTGGTGCCAAACAGTTCCGTGTATTGCTGGTAAATTGCTCGGACTCCGGTCGCATCGCTCATGCCTTGGGCAAGCCTGGATACGATGGCCGCCACAGGATCTCCCGGCATCAAGCGGGGCAGGGTGAAATTCAGTATGAAGGCGCAAACAAAAGTGACCAGGAACCAACCCACCTTATTAAGGAAATACTTTCGGTATCCTTTCAACGCAACACCTCCAGATCCAGTTTAATAAACAGCCATGTTCCGGGGTTGGCGGAACATGGCTGTTTTTCACTGAACTACTTCCTACGGGTTAACCAGCGTCACGTTATAGAGACATGCGATACCCCAACCGTCAGTGCAGTCCATCGGCGGGACGGGCGGCTCGGTGCCATCATCCTGATGCGGGAAGTTGGTCCAAACCGTCTCGTTCACAGCGTGGAACGACTGGGGGCGGTACATGAGCGTGAAGGAGGGAATATCAGTCAGGTAGATCCTGACCAATTCCGTGTATATTTCCTTCAGCTTGTCGGGATCGGTTTCACCGGGGATCGCCTGGATCAAGGCATCCACCTCGGGATTGCAGTACTGACCCCAGTTGCCGCTCCAGTTGTTCGCCATACCCACCCACTCGCAGCTAAGCAGATTGCGGATACGTCCCCAAGGCATGGTGGGGCCAGCGCCGGCGCTCCACATCATGAAGATGTCATAGCCCTCGGGCAGAGGTGCATCCGACTTGGTGACGACGGTCTGATAGACGGACCATTCAGGGTAGTTGGTCGTGATGTCAATGCCGATCTTTTTCCCGGCGGCAGCCACCACTTCGATCGCCGCCTGCCAGTCGGACCAGCCATTGGGGCAGGTGGCGATATAGCTCAGCTTTTGGCCGTTGTATTCACGCCAGCCGTCGCCATCGGTATCGACAATGCCTGCTTCATCCAGGAGGGCCTTGGCGCCTTCGATGTCGTTGCCGGCCCACTGCAGGTCCACGACGGCCTCGTGATCGTACATGGCCTGCTCACCCGGGGTCGGGTTCATGAGCGAGCGCGGAACCTGATCGAAGGTGGCCGATTGGTTGGTCATGGCGTTGGCAATGATGGTGGGATAGTCAACCGCAATGGCGATAGCCTTGCGCACCGCCAGCTGGTCCAAACCATAGGAATTCAGGTTGTAGAAGGCGGTTGGGAGGCTGGCGCCAATGCCATAGGGAGCCTCGGGCAGGTAGGTGGAGATGGGCAGACCATAGTTGAGCCACAACAGTTGAATATTGGAGTTGAACTGCTGGCTGACATCCACCTCACCTTTTGCCAAAGCCACAGAACCGGCGGCATTATCCTTAAAGATCGCATGCGCCAGGTACTTTGGAGCCGGCAGCTTGCCCCACATGGAGGCATCCTGACCCCAGTAGTTGTCATCCCGAACGAGGACAACCTTTGTGTCGTCGGTGAAGAATTTGTGATAGGGACCGGAGTAAACGACGTCCTCCCCGGTATCCGCCAGGAACGCGGTGGCATCACCACCCACGCGCTCTTCCAGTGTCTCGGTCCAGGCTTTCTGGATGACATAGTTGGTGCTGACGTAGGCAGCGACGAGCAGAGGATTGATCGCGTTGCCCTCGTCGTCCAGCATGGCCTTGACCACAACTGTCCTGTCATCAACCGCTTCGATGGTGTCAATGTAATCCTTGTTGCCGGCGCCGGTGGCGGTATTGTACTTGACGTGGGTGGCCCAGGTATACGCGACATCCTCCGCGGTCACCGGGGTGCCATCGCTCCAATGTGCGGCTTCTTTGAGCTTGAAGGTGATCTCGGTCATATCGTCGTTCCATGTGTAATCCCCATCGGCCAGCAGAGGATACTGCTCGCCATCGAGCATGTTGTACAGGTACGGGGTTTCAAACATGGTGACACGGGAGCTATCCCCCTGGGAGGTCGCCATCGCATTGTTGTTGCTGGAGGAGTAGGGATTCCAACCAACAACCGGCCCCCACTGCTGACCATTGAAGTACATGGTTTCTGCGCGAGGCAGCGCACCTTCTTTTGCCTCAGGGACTGGCGTGACCTCAACGATTTTCTCGACCTCAACGGTCTGCTCGACGATTCTCTCGACCTCGACCGTCTCCTTGATAACCTGAGGAGCGGCGGGGGCACAAGCAGATAGCGACAGGCCAAGAACCATCAAGATGCTAAATAGGGTACCTACATAGCGTTTCATTTTCTAGTCGTCTCCTTCCTCTTGATTATGCGCACGGAATCCTAACATACGAGCCTCTGACTGAAGAATATCGCAGACTGATTCGATAGACACCTCCTTTTCCTAATAGGCGCTAATAGCGCCAACCTCGACAGAAAGTGGGCCGTTGGTTCCAGTCCTGTCTAGGTATCAGCCTGTATTGTAGACCAACCGTCCGCGTTGTCAAGACTGGCCCCTTTCTACACTGAGGACGGCGTGCCATCCGGTGGTGGTGTGCCGGACGCACGAGGAGCGCCCACCGAGGCGCGCTCGATGAGCGTAACACCGACGACGGCTTTGACCGCCGGCCGCTCAGAGTCGCTGATTCGCCCGAGCAGCAGATGTGTGGCAACCTGTCCCAGAGCCTGGCGGCCCACACGGACGGTGGTGAGGGGAGGAGAGGTCAGTCGTGCCAGGTTGATGTCGTCGAATCCGATGACGGAAAAGTCCGCTGGTACCTGATAGCCCGACTCTTGCAGTTTGCGCAGCACCCCCATTGCCTGCAGGTCGTTGGAGCACACGATGGCGGTCGTCTCGGGTGCGCGCTGCAGCAGTTCGGCGACGGCCTGTTCGCCGTTGGCCATCTCCAGACCTGTAGATTCTACGATCACCGGCGTCAGGCCGTGCTTTTGCAGCGTGGCCTGGTACCCGGCCCGCCGCTCGACGATGCTGGGATGATTGGGGCCACCGATTAGGGCAATGTGGCGATGGCCCTGCGAGATGAGCAGTTCCGTTTCCTGAAACGCGCCCTGGGCATTGTCCGTCATCACTGCGTCCCAGGTACAGTGGGCAAAGCAGTTGTCCACCAGCACGATGGGCAAGTGCATGGCATCCACGATTGCCTCTATCACGGCTTGCGATATCGCGCCGACCAGGATCAGCCCGCTGATGCGCTCGTCTCCGGCCAGGGCGGGCAGCGAGCGGAGGTGCCCATTGACGATGTCGAGTGAACTGTAGGAGAGATTGATGCGAGAGGCGTGGCAGACCTGTTCGATGCCATTCAGGACGTCCGCGTAGAATGCATTTGCCGGCAGTGATTCTTCCATTGGGCGGTTCAACAGGCCCAGGTGGGTCACTATGGCAGTGGAGAGATGGGAACGTCTGGGGAGGGCGTAACCAAATTCACGGGCCACAGTAAGGACATGATGGCGCGTCGCTTCGCTCACCCCCGGCTTGCTGTTGAGCACCCGGGAGACCGTTCCGGTGGAGACCCCTGCTTGCTGGGCAACCTGGCGAATCGTGACCAACACAGCCTCGCTTTCGCAAGCGTTTACTAAACGTGTTCCATTTGTGTTTATATTACCACATTTATCCTCCGTTGTCAAGCAGTTGTAACATTCGAACCTTCCCGAAGGCTTCAGTGAAGGCACTCAGCACAATGAAATGCTACTTTGAGCCTTCGGGAAGGTGATTGAGCCTTCCCGAAGGCTTCAGTGAAGGCACTCTGTAATGAAATGCTACTTTGAGCCTTCGGGAAGGTGGTTCGCTAATAGGAATCGAAAAGGCTGCGTACGCGCAGCGCGCGGCGCACGCGCCCGGCGTCCCAGCCATCCAGGGAGGGAAGCCGCACGACCACAGTCCGGTTGGCCGGCAGGTCGAAGTAGTTGTCGCTGAAGATGACGTCGGCCCCCTCCAACGCCAGCCAGACGAAGCGGGCCAGCCGGCCGGCCGTGACCTCGATCTCGAAGCCGCTTGCAGTTTCCTTGACGGCGGTGCGGAACTGGGGATCGGCCAGGGCCAGGTGCTTGCTGGGCACGAAGGGAACCAGGCCCAGGCTAAGACGCTTGCCCTCCTGCCACAGTTCGTAGGCCAACACGAGGTCGCGGCGGTTGCCCGTGCCCATTGGGGTCGCCGGCGCAGTGCTGACGGCGCGCGCAAAGTCCAGGGCACAGGCGCGGACCGAGCCCAGCGCGGGCACGCTGACCGGGTGCTCGCCCGTCTCGAGGGCCTGGCCTTCCAGCGTCTCCAGCGACCAGCGGACGGTCCCGCGCCATTCCTCGGTCAGGTCGCTGGTGACGTGCAGCGCGACCTCCGGCCCCTGATCTTCGGCCGACAGCAGGAGCGGGGCATAGAAGCGGCGGGCGGCGTAGTGGAGCACTTTCCAGCGCCCGTAATAGTCCAGGCTGGCCCAGGAGGCGACGGGCCAGCAGTCGTTCAGTTGCCAGTACAGGGTACCGCTGGTGCAGGTGCGGTTGCGCCGCCAGTGTTCCACGCCGATGCGCACCGCCTCGGCCTGCAGCAATTGGGTCAGGTAGACCAGCGACTCGAAGTCGTGGGGCAGGCGGAAGTGGTCGGTCATGTAGGTGATGATCTTGCTGTTGCCCGAGGCGTTGCGCTGGTGGTGCTCCATGATGTAGGAGGTCATGTTCCAGTCCGCCTCCTGGGCGTAGGTGCGCACGGTCTCCAGGGGCGGCAGCGACTGGAAGCCAAACTCGCTCACGAAGCGGGAGACGTGCTCCCGGTAGCCGGTGAACGGCTGCATGCCGTGCCAGACGAACCAGTTGTGGGTATCGCCGGCCTGGCCGCCGTTGGGGTCCTCGAAGGGGGTGTTGGAGGAGGGAGAACTGGGCCAGTAGGGGGTGTCGGGGTCCTCGGCGGCGCACATCTCGGGCAGGAAGTGGTGGAACATACGGAGGTAGGCGTCTTTGAAGCGCCGGTAATCCGGGTCGTTCCAGCCCCATTGCACCCAGCCCCATTCCATCTCGTTGTTGCCGCACCACAGCGCCAGCGAGGCGCGGTGGCGCAACCGGCGGACGGCCTGCACCACTTCGACCTGCACGTTGTCGAGAAAGGCGTCGTCGTCGGGGTACATGCTGCACGAAAAGACAAAGTCCTGCCAGACCAGGATGCCGTAGCGGTCGCACAGGTCGTAAAAGCGCTCCTCCTCGTAAAAGCCGCCCCCCCACACGCGCAGCATGTTCATGTGCACCAGGGCACTGGAGCGGATGAGATGCTCCAGGTGGGCGTCGCTGAGGCGGGTGGGGAAGGAATCGGCGGGGATCCAGTCGGCCCCCTTGGCGAAGATGGGCACGCCGTTGACGACGAAGGTGAAGGAGGTGCCGAACTCGTCCGGCTGCTGGCGCAGTTCGAGCCGGCGCAGGCCCAGTTGGTAGGTGCGCCGGTCGCACAGGGTCTCCCTGTGGTAGAGGGCGACCTCGACCCGGTAGAGCGGCTGCGCGCCATAGCCATTGGGCCACCACAGTTGTGGGTCGGCGACTGCGATCTCGATCGTTTCAGAAACCGGGTTTTTTCCTAAAAACCCGGTTTCTTCCTGTACCTGCCCATCGGGCGCCGTGAGACGCAGGACGGCGCGCAGGTCGGTCTCCTGCCAGCGCTCGATGGTGACGCGGGCACTCACCCTCACCCCCGGGCCCTCACCCCCGGCCCCTCTCCCAAGGCTGGGAGAGGGGAGAAGGGAGGGTTGGCTGTGGTGCTGGCGCAGGTGGACGTCGTCCAGGCGGGCGACCGAGTACCCCTCCAGGCGCACGTCCTTCCAGATGCCGCTGGGGGGGAGTTGGGGGCCCCAGTCCCAGCCGAACTGGCAGGGGGCCTTGCGGATGTGGGGACCGCCAGCGATGGCCTGGGACGGGCTGACGAGCGGTTGGGCGGCCTGGCGGGCGCGGATGTAGGCGACCGGCGAGGAGAAGTGGACGTGCAACTCGTTCTCGCCCGCCGTCAGGTACGCCTTGACGTCCCAGCGATAGCAGCGGAACATGTTCTCGGCGTGGCCCAGGGGCTGGCCGTTCAACGTGACGTCGGCCAGGGTGTCCAGGCCCTCGCACACCAGGAAGATGTGCTCGTGGGCCAGCAGGTCGGGCGGGCAGCGGAAGGTGAGCCGGTATTCCCAGTCGCGTTCGGCGACCCACTGTACGTCGAGTTCGTGGTCGGCGACGAAGGGATCGGGGATACGGTCCAGCGCCATGAGGTCGGTGTGGGCGCAGCCGGGCACCTGGGCGGGCAACCATGCGCCGCTCCCGGCCTCCCGGAATTGCCATCTGCCATTAAGGGATTGAATGTGCATAGTCAGTTCTCCTCTTTTTCTAATGTCCAACTTCCAACTTCCAACTTCCAACCTCCAACTTCCAACTTCCAGAATCTATGGATTGGCCCGCGCGGCGGCCAACTGGATGACCTGGACCAACGTCTGCGTCTCGGCGTTGATCGGCAGGAAGAAGGCGTCGTCGTCCCGCACCAGGGGACCAGGGCCGGCAAACTGGCGCAGTTGGTCTCCGTTCATGATCCAGTAGCGCGCGATCTGGTCGGGCGTGCCCAGGTCCTCCAATACGGCCGGATCGCCCTGGGCGGCCTGGAACCTCTCCATTACGTCGTCACGTGTCAGCGGCTCCGGCGTGGCCAGCAACAGGGTGTGGCTGCCGCCGGTGTACCACAGCGTGGCGGTGGGGAAGACGCTCTGGAAGGTGCGCAGGATCGCGAGGTAGTCGGCGATGGCCATGCTGTGGAGCGGCACCCATTGCAGGAACACGCCGCCGGGGGCCAGGTGCTGCTCGACCTGGGCGTAGAACTCGGCCGTGAACAGCGTCCAACTGCACGAGTTGGAGGGGTGGGTGGCGTCGGTGGTGATGAGGTCGTAATGGCGGTCCGTTTGCAAGAGAAAGTTACGCGCGTCCTCGACGTGGATGCGCAGCCCGGGGTACTGCAAGACCTGCCGGTTCTCCTCGGCGTAGACCTGGGCGGCCTGGACCATCTCGGGCGCCAGTTCGACCACCTCGATGGAGGGGATCTGATGCGTGGAGAGTGCCCCCGTGGCGATGCCGTTGCCGAAACTGAGCATGAGGCCGCTCTGCGCGCCGGGGCGCAGGAGCGGCGGCAGGTGGCCCAGGAGGTGGAAGGCGCGCAGGCTGAGCGCGTCGGTGGGCACCTCGACCCGCCCGTTCACGGTGGAGAACTTGGGGTTGGTGGAGGAGGGGGCAAAGACGGCCACGGTCGTTTCGACCCCCTCTTTGTAGAATTCGAGTTGTCCCGCCGCCTCCTGCCAGTAGCCCAGGTAGCGGGGAGGCGGGAGCAAAAGCGCGGCCCCGACCGCCACGGCCAGCACGGCAGCGGCGGCCAGCCGCAACCGTCGCTGCGCCGGGGCAACGAGCCACAGCGCCGCAAAACCGATCCCGAGGTTGAGCGCCGCCAGCAGCAGCGCGGAGCGTTGCAGCCCCAGGGCGGGGACGATGAGGAAGCCGGCCAAGAGCGAGCCGGCGATGGAGCCGGCCGTGTTCAGCGCGGTGAAGCGGGCGACTTTCGACCCCACCTCGGCGGTCTGTTCGGCCGTGTAGAGGCTGCTGACGACGGGAAAGACGGCGCCGATGAGCACGGTCACCGGGAAGAGGGTGACGAAGGAGAGCAGCCCTTCGAAGGCCATTTCGGCGGGGACGGAGTAGGCGTCGAACAGGTCCTCCAGCCGGAGCCGGGGGAGTTGGGCGAAGGCAAACAGGACCAGCACGGCCAGCAGGCCGATGCCCAGTTCGAGGCCGCCAAAGTGGGCCAGGGTCGCCCGCCGCCGGCGCACCCACCAGGTGGAGAGCAGGCTGCCCACGACCAGGCCGCTCAGGAAGACGGCCAGCATGATGGAAAAGGAATAGATCGCGCCGAGCGTGTGCAGGGAGATCATGCGCGCCCACACGACCTCGTAGCCGAGGGCGGCGAAGCCGGAGAGGGCGTAGGCCCACAGGAGGAAGCGCAGGGCCGCCGGGGTCAGGGTGGGGGTGGCGGCCCGCTCGCGCCGCCTGGCCCGGGCCGGCTGAACGGATTGCGGAATGCGGAATGGGGATTGGGGATTGGTTGCGGCCCGCTCGCGCCGCCTGGCCCAGGCCGGCTGAACGGATTGCGGAATGCGGAATGCGGAATGCGGATTGGTTGCGGCCAGCGCGCGGCCGGCCAGCCGCCAGGCCGCAGCCGCCACGAGCAGGTTGATGGCGGAAGCCAGCAGCACGGTCTCCCGCAGTCCCCACAGCCGGATGAGGAGCAGGCCCGCCAGCAGGCAGCCCAGGACGGAGCCGAGCGTGTTGGCGGCGTACAGGCGGCCCACGTCGTGCCCGACCTGCCCGCTGGAGCGGGCGTAGGCCCGGCTCATCACCGGCAGGCTGGCGCCGATGCACACGGCGGGGGGGGCAAGCACCAGCAGCGACATCCCTAAGCGCAGCGCGGTCAACACCGCCGAGCCCGGTGCGAGCTGGCGGACGATGCCAGCGTAGATGGGGGTGGTCCACTGGAGGGCCAAGGGGGCCAGGAGGCCCAGCACCGCCAGGCCGGCCTGCAGCGCGGCGAAGAGGTGCAGGGGGCGGGTGGCCCGGTCGGCCGGCTTGCCGATCAGGTAGCCGCCGATGGCCATGCCGCCCATGTAGGCGGTGAGCACGGCGCTGTAGGCGTAGATGCTGACGCCAAAGGTCAGCGTGGCCTGGCGCACCCAGCAGATTTCGTAGGTCAGGGCGCTGAGGCCGGAGAGGAAGAAGAGGGGGAGGAGTGGTTTACGGTGCATGGGGCCTCCTTAATGCATATCGCGCCGTGGGCGCACCGGTATGGTGCGGAATTCGCGCACGAAGCGGATCATGTTCTCCACGGTGGTCTCGAACAGCGCCTTGCCGAACTCGGCGGTGGCGACGGTGGGGTCGCCGCACACGCCGCTCTGGCTCATGCGCGACCACCAGTCCTGCCAGGCCAGGATGCTGGGCCGGGAGTGGTCCCAGTTGAAATACTCCAGTTCCAGTTGGCCGATCTCGCGGACGGCCTTGCCCATCTGGACCAGGTCAGGCCGCAGATGGAGCATCATGGCGGTCTCGTATTCGCCGGCGTGGGCGACGCCGCCCGCGGCAGAGCGGCGCATGTGAGAGAAGGTTGGCTCCGCCAGGGTGGGGTCAATGGCGGCGTTGGGGCTCATGGCGCCGCAGATGATGCCGGTCTCCAGGACGACCTGGCGGGCAGCCAGGTCGGCGATGGAAGCGTTGGAGCCGTGGCCGTTGACGATGAGGAGGTGGGTGAAGCCGTGGCGGGCGACGCTGGTGGCGACGCCGGCGAC
>Ga0315284_10006510_pt1 | contig 16611 bp, 12 predicted proteins | sample YL17G09_16_MG_FD_203696 | JGI IMG/M metagenome (GOLD analysis project Ga0315284, IMG submission 203696) | Sediment microbial communities from Yellowstone Lake, YNP, Wyoming, USA - YL17G09_16 | ecosystem: Environmental > Aquatic > Freshwater > Lake > Sediment | place: USA: Wyoming | collected...
ATCTAGTGTAGTGTCTCTAACGCTTCTTTACATTTGGATATTTTGGCCATTATTATTTCGACAGTCGCGCTCCATGTGAAGACGCGCGGGTTCTGGTTGTGATTGTCCAGATATTGCATGATAGCGTTGATCAGGTCTGGAACGCTCTTGAATGAACCGCGGCGGATGCGTTTGTCTGTGATTTCCCGGAAGAAGCGTTCGACCATGTTGAGCCATGAACTGCTTGTTGGCGTGAAGTGAAGGTGGAAGCGCGCGTGGCGCTTGAGCCATGCCTCTACCCGCGCGTGCTTGTGGGTGCCGTAATTGTCCACTATCAGATACAGGTCCAAATCCGGCGGCGTTTTGACATTGATGAGTTGAAGGAACCGGATGAACTCCTGATGCCTGTGCCTCGGCATGCAGTCGCCGATGACCTTGCCGTCCAGCATGCTGAGAGCGGCGAATAATGTCGTTGTGCCGTGGCGCGTGTAGTCGTGCGTCTGGCGGGCCGGGATGCCTGGACGCAAGGGCAGAAGCGGTTGAGTCCGGTCGAGGGCCTGGATCTGGCTTTTCTCGTCGACGCACAAAACAAGCGCCTTGTCCGGCGGGTTCAGGTACAAGCCGACCACGTCGCGCAACTTCTCGACGAAATGTTTGTCCCGGCTCAACTTGAACGTTTCGACCAGGTGCGGCTTGAGGTTGTGCGTTTGCCATATGCGGCATACTGTTGCCTTGCTGACGCCCAGAGCCTTGGCCATGCTGCGGGTGCTCCAATGGGTGGCATTGGGCGGCTTTGACTGAAGGGTGGCTTCGATAATGGCATCGATCTTTCGCTGTTGAATTCGCGGCTTGCGGCCGGGACGCGGCGCGTCCTTCTCCAGGCCAGAGAGGCGCAGGGACAGAAAACGCTGTCGCCACAGTTGCACCGTCGGACGGGAAATCCGCATCTCCTTTGCAATGTCCTGGCTCAGGACGCCGTCCGCGGCCATGCGAATAATGCGGGCGCGCTGTACCAGACGGAAGGGAAACCTTTTCCCCGCCGCCCAGGAAGAGAGGGCCGCTCGCTCTTCCGGCGATAATATAATTGGTTCTGCAAGTCTCATTCATATTAGTATAGAGCGTGCGGTTCTATATGTCAAGAGATATATGAGACACTACACTAGCGTAAAACAATGGCGTATGGCCGCTGTTATCCCGGGCGTTCACATCCGCACCACGCCAGATGAGGTATTTCACCAAATCTTCTTCCCCCACACCGTTACCCACAAGTGCCGCATGATGCAGTGGTGTCATGCCTTCATCGTCTCTGGCGTTCACATCCGCGCCATGCGAGGTCAAATATTCCGCTATGTCCTTCTTACTAATAAGAGACACAATCGCGAGATAATGCAGCGGTGTCTGGCCTTCGTAGTCTCTGGCGTTCACATCCGCGCCAAGCGATATCAGATGTTCCGCCATATATTTGCTCTCTAATACGTAATACAGCGGTGTTCGGCCTTCGTCATCTTTGGCATTCACATCCGCACCATGTGAGATCAAATATTCCGCCAAATACTCTTCATCCCAAATTGCGGCATAATACAGCGGTGTTTGGCCTTCATCGTCTTTCGCGTTCACATCCGCGCCATGTGAGATTAAGTATTCCGCTACGTCCTTCTTGCCATGCTCTGCGGCCCAATGCAGCGGAGTCATGCCTTTGTAGTCCTTTGCATTTACTGCTGCGCCTCTCCGCAGGTGCCGCTTAACATCAGCAAGATCACCCCATTCGGCCGCTTGCTGAATGGTATTGTAGGCCAATGGCAAGCCATCATCACGTGAGTCGTCCTCGCGTGTCGCCGCGAGCACCACGGCCAGGACGATGCCAACAACCACAAAACCCCCGCAAGCGAAACCTGCAATTAGAATCGTCCGTTTCCTCTTATCCAGCATGGGACGATTACCGGGCGTGTCGCTACTATCGGCGACGGTGGTAGGGTCTTGGCTTGACGTGGCACCTGTCTCAGCCGAAGCGTAACTTTCCGGTGTCGCTTCAGAAGATGAAGCGTCCACGGGCGGGTTAACCCCACTACCCGGTTGTGTTGTCACGGAAACGGCATTCACTTGGGTATCACTTATTGTTGGAATCGTGAAAACGTTTTTGCATTGCGGACAGCGCCCTTTTTTGCCGGCGTAGCGGAATTCAACGCTAAGCTTCTTCTGGCAGTTGGGGCAGGCGCATTTGATATGATCGTTGGCGTCCATAGTACACTTCTCCCTCGAATAGTAGAAATACTCCCGATAAGCGTAGTCCAATGATACTCATGGTTAGGGCGAAGTCAAGGGCAAAACACTGCGTTTCCTGGCAGGGTAAACCCTGCCGCTACGGAAGATGGGCAAGGTAAACCTTGCGGCTACATCTCAATCGCAGCCGAGGGCGGCTGCGCCACATTTAGGCAAGGCAAGCCAGCCAGAGGTTTACACGCCGCTGGCGTGCTGGTAAACCAGTCTGAGACTGGTAAACCTTGCGGCTACGTTATTTCATCCGTGGCAAGCAGTGGTCATCCCGCCGGAGGACGGGCAAGCAATGGTCATCCATGGCCAATTCAAACATACAAAATTCTTGGTGCCCGCCTGAGGCGGGTAAACCTTCGTGCCTTGGTGGTAAGTACGAATGGGGTTGAAGAATGGGGCTTGTTGTGTTAGTTTATCCGTCTGAATTTATGGCACGCTTTCATAATGGCAAGGGGCAATTTATGACCGCCGACAACTGGCAGGACAGGTATCATACGAAGGTAACGACTGCGAAGGCCGCCGTGCGCAATGTGCGGCCGGGCTATCGCGTCTTCATCGGGACCGGCTGCGGCGAGCCGCAGTCGCTTGTGCGAGCATTGACGGAAATTGCGGGGCACATCCCGGACACTGAAATTATTCACACTTTGACGCTCGGAGTCGCGCCGCACACGGAGACGCAGTTCTCCGACATTTTCCGGCACAACGCGTTCTTCGTCGGCCCCAACACGCGGCAGGCGGTCGCCGAGGGCCGCGCGGATTACACGCCGATATTTCTCTCGGAACTCCCCGCCCTCTTCCGCAAGGGAATCATGCCGATTGACGTTGCGCTCATTCAGGTAACGCCGCCGGACGAGCACGGCTATTGCAGTCTCGGAGTCTCCGTGGACATCGTGAAGGCCGCGGCGGAAACGGCGCGACTGGTGGTGGCGGAAGTGAATTCGTACACGCCGCGCACGCTCGGCGACAGTTTCCTGCACGTGGACGACATCGATTTTCTCGTGCCGCACGACGAGCCGCTTCTTGAGTACAAGACCGGCGAGCCGGACGAAATCGCCATGAGAATCGGCGGGCACATCGCGGACCTGGTGGAAGACGGCTCGACGATCCAGGTGGGAATCGGCGCGATACCGAACGCGGTGATGCGCGCGCTGAAAAACAAGAAGGAGTTGGGCATTCACACGGAGATGTTCAGCGACGGCGTGCTGGAACTTTTCGAATCGGGCGCAATCACGAACCGGCTGAAGGCGCTGCACCGGGGAAAAATCATTGCGTCGTTCTGCATGGGGACGAAGCGGCTTTACGATTTCATAGACAACAATCCGCTCATCGAACTTCATCCGAGCGAATACACCAACGACCCCTACATCATCAGCCAGCAGGAGAAGATGGTGGCGATAAACGGCGCGCTGGAGGTGGACCTCACGGGTCAGGTGTGCGCGGACTCGCTTGGATACCTGTTCTACAGCGGGCTTGGCGGGCAGATAGACTTCATGCGCGGCGCGGCGAGGAGCGAAGGCGGCAAGCCCATCATCGCGCTGCCCTCGACGACGGAGGACGGGAAGAAGTCGCGCATCGTGCCGCACATGAGCGAAGGCGCGGGCGTGGTGACGACAAGGGGCGACGTGCATTACGTCGTCACGGAGTACGGCTCGGCGCAACTGCACGGCAAGACCATCCGCGAGCGGTGCGTCGCGCTCATCAGCATCGCGCACCCGAAGTTCCGCGAAGAACTGCTCGAACACGCCAAGGCGCACAATTATATTTATAAGGACCAGATGTCGCTGAACCTCGCGGCGCGCTATCCGAAGGAACTTGAGACGCTCTACACCTTCGACGACACGAAGGTTACATTCCGCCCCGCGCGCCCCACCGACGAGGACATGATGCGCGAACTCTTCTACAACGCGAGCAAGAAGACCACCTACTACCGCTTCCACGGGCAGTTGCAAACGATGCGCCACCGCGACGCGCAGTATTACAGCAACATCGACTACGACCAGACGATGGTCCTCATCGGCGTCATCCACGAAGAAGGCCACGAGCACGTCATCGCCGTCGGGCAGTACAACGTTGACCCCGCGACGCGGATGGCGGAGTGCGCGTTCCTTGTGCTGGACAATTACCAGAACAAAGGCCTGGGCACTTATTTGCTCACGCGGCTGATAGAAATCGCCAGGCAGAAAGGAATCAAGGGATTCAACGCCGAGGTGCTGTTCGGCAATCAGGCGATGCTGCACGTGTTCCACAAGAGCGGCCACATTATCAAGAGCGTGGTCGAGGAAGGCGTGTACCATATCTCCTTCACGTTCGCGCCTGAGAAGCACTCGACTGGCAGCATACCGAAGACACCCACTTGAAAACCGCGTTCATACATTCGGCGGAGTTTGAAAAGTACGAACTGGCCCCGCATCATCCGTTCAAGCCGGCCAGGTCGAAGGTTGTTTACGATCTCTGCGCGCAGTATCATCTCTTCGCGCGGGACTGGATCGAGTTGGCGGAGCCGGAGCCGCTGGACGCGGAAACGCTCGCGCTCTTTCACGACCGCGAATACATCGAGAGCCTGAAGGCCGCGAACAGCGGCGCGTTTTTCGACAAGTTAATCGCGTTCAACCTTGGCACCGGCGACTGCCCGGTGTTCCGCGGGATGTACGATTACGCGGCCCTCGCGGCTGGCGCGGCGTTCAAGGGAATGCAAATGCTCGTGGAGCGTGGATGCGACATCGCGTTCAGCCCGATGGGCGGCTTCCACCACGCTGGCCGCAGGCACGCCGAGGGGTTCTGCTACATCAACGACCCCGGCGTAATCATCGCGTACCTGCTCAAGCGCGGCATGCGAGTGGCGTACCTCGACCTCGACGCGCACCACGGCAACGGCGTGCAGGACGGCTTCTACACGGAGAGGCGCGTCCTGAAGATTTCGTTCCACGAGACCGGCGAAACGCTTTTCCCGTGGGGCGGGCACTACACGGAAACCGGCGCGGACGCCGGCGCGGGATATAATGTCAACGTGCCGCTCCCGCCGAACACGAGCGACGAAATTTATCTCGCCGCGTTTCGCGAAATCGCCCCACCGCTGATAGAGGCGTTCAAGCCGGACCTGCTGGTCGTCGTGAATGGCGCGGACGTGCTGGCGGCGGACCCGCTGACGCACTTGAGCCTCACGAACAACGGCATGGCGGACGTCGCGGCGATTCTGCGCGGCCTGCCGATGAAGCGGCTCGTGCTCGGCGGCGGCGGGTACAACCTCGACGCGCTCGCGCGGGCGTGGACGCTCGTGTGGGCGGTGCTCAACGGCATCGAGCCGCGCGACGAGTACGTCGGCACGGTCGGCGGAGTCTTTCTCGGCGAGACGGACATTCAAAACGGCAGCCTGCGCGACATGCACATCTACTCGTCCGGCCCGCAAAAAGAACAGATTGAAGCGAAAGTGCGCGAAGCAGTCGAATACATAAAAACCAACGTGTTCCCCGTTCACGGGATTTAATTTCTGGAGGACCTGGAGAATGTTGAAGATAGAAACGGCAGTCATCAGCGTCAGCGACAAGACGAGCGTGGTCGATTTTGCGAAGTTCCTCGCGTCAAAGGGCGCGCGCATCATCTCGACCGGCGGCACGGCGAAAATCCTGGAGGAGAACGGCATCGCCGTAACGCCTATCAGAAAAATCACCGGCAACGAGAAGGACGATTACTTCGACGGCCGGATGAAGACGATAAGTTTCAACTTCGAAAGCGCCCTTCTTTACAAGCGCGACAGCAAGAAGCACGTCGCGCAGGCGTGCGAGTTGGGCATCCCGCAAATCGACATGGTGGTCTGCAACCTCTACCCCTTCGAGCAGGTGACGGGCAAGCCCGGCGTCACGGTCGAGGAGGCCATCGAGAACATCGACATCGGCGGGCCGTGCATGATCCGCGCCGCGGCGAAGAACTACCGCTCCATCGCCGTCGTCGTGAATCCAGCGAGATATCCGCTTATCATGGACGAGTGGAAAAAGAACGACGGCATAAGCGACGAACTCCTCGAAGAACTCATGATAGAGGCGTACGAGCGCACCGCGGATTACGACGCCGCGATAAACACGTTCTTCGCGCGGACTCTGAAGGAGCGGATGGTCAAGCGCCTGAAATACGGCAACGGGGAGCAACTTGGCCGTTACGCGGAAAATTGGCACCAGAGGGGCTGGCTCTACCGCGAGGCGGGCGTGGCCGAGCCGAACGCGCCGAACGCGAAGCAGGTTTACGGCGGGCCGCTGGGCTACAACAATTACGTGGACGCGGAGGCCGCAATCAACTCTGCCCTTGAACTGCACGACAAGATCGCCGTCTCAATCATCAAGCACACGAACCCCTGCGGCTATGCGACGGGCAAGACGCTCATCGAGGCGTTCGACCGCGCGTGGCAAGGCGACCCGGTAAGCGCCTTCGGCAGCGTCATCGGCGTTACAAGGCCGTTCGACCTGGAGTGCGCGAAATACATCGAGAAAAAATTCGTCGAGGTAATCCTCGCGCCGAGGTTCGAGAAGGACGCGCTGGACTTCATCGCCGGCCTCGGCAAAAAGAAAGCCGGACTGCGCCTGCTGGAGTACGGCGAGGCCAAGCCGCTCGACCCGAAGAAGACGAACTGCAAGTTCGTCACCGGCGGCCTGCTCGAGCAGGAGCGCGACACGCTGTTTTACCTGTGCTCGTCCTTCGCGGACCTCGTGAAGCCCGCGAAAGAATTGACCGACGCGAACAGCGGCAAGAAACTGATGGTCGGCGTGATGACGAAGGGCGCGCCGCCCGCGGCGAGGGCCGGGCTTTACGACTTCGCGCTGCGGCACGTGAAGCACGTGAAATCGAACGCAATCTGCATCGCGCGCGAATATGAGCCGGGCCAGTACCAGATAATCGGCATGGGCTGCGGCCAGCCGAACCGCAAGGATTCCGTGATGCTCGCGGGCATGCGCGCACACGACAACATGGCGCTCGAGGCGCAGGCAAAGCGCGTGGAGGACGTAGAGGCATATATAAAGGAGGAACTCGCCTGCGACCACGTGGTGCTGGCGAGCGATGCGTTCTTCCCGTTCCGCGACGGGCTGGACAACGCGGCGGGCACGGGCGTGAAGTACGTGCTGGAGCCGGGCGGCTCCGTCAAGGACAACGAGGTCATCGCCGCCGCGGAGGAGCACGGCATCTGCCTTATTTTCACCGGCGTGCGCAAATTCACGCACTGAGGCAGTCCCTGGGGACTGTCCCCATTACGGAGGCAGGCCGCAAAGCGGACTGGCTCGTAGATGGGGACTGTCCCCAGCCGAAAGGAGTTCCGCAAGGAGCGGCTTGAGCGGCGGTGCGCGACCACATCATGCTGCGGATGGAGAACGTGATAATCACGCCGCACAACGCGTTCAACAGCGTGGAGGCGATAGCGCGCATCGCGGACACAACCGTGCACAACATCACGGCCTTCTTCGATGGCCATCCGCAGAACATCATTTCGTACTAATGCCACTGTGTCAACTTCGTCAAAGCGCATGACAGGCCGGTCGGGTTTTCGCTAGGGTCAGACAACGAATCGAAACGATCCGCAGGGGTCAAACCCCCATTTACGAGATTGGCCGTTTCGCGTCCCTCGCTCCGTAATTGGGGTTCGACCCGGTTGTCTGACCCGTCGTTACAAAAACCGCCCCATCCATGCGCGGCATGCAAAAATTAGCGACGGTTAATTCAAAATTGTTTGGCGCTTCAAGGATAATTGCCTATAATCGCTGCTCAATTCACGGGCCGAAACGAAGAAATTCAAGGGGGGAACGTTGAGCAAGGACCTACGATTCTGGCTGATTATCGCCGCGACCGCGCTGCTGATGCTGGTAAACCTTGGGAAGCGGGATTTCTGGGACCCGGACGAGGCGCGTTACGCGCAGGTCGCCCGCGAGATGATGGACCGCGGACAGTGGTTTTTCATGCACATCAACGGCGTGCCTTATCCCGACAAGCCGCCGATGTCGTTTTGGGCGACGGCGGTCGTTTCAAAAATCACCGGACAGGTGGACGAGTTCTCCGCGCGCTTCTTCCCCGCAATCAGTGGAATTTTTGTAATCGCCCTGAGCATGCTGATGGCGGGCAGGATGTTCGGCAGGCGCACAGCCTTCCTGACCGCCATAATACTTGCCACGTCATACACCATCATCGGGGAATCGCGCTGGGTCCACATGGACATGCCGCTGACCGCCATGATGGCCGGCATGTTTTTCATAATGTGCCGCGGCGCGTTCGAGACGAAAAATCCGAGGCTATGGATATACTTTTTTATACTGGCCGCCGTCGGAATACTCATAAAGGGGCCGGTGGGACTGATGGTGCCGCTGTTCGCGGGCTTCACGTACCTGCTGTTTCTCAGCGTGCCGAAGGTCCCCAAGGCAAAAAGATGGGCACTGGCGCTGATTGTATGCGCCTTCGCCGGCACGATTCTCGGCGGCGCGGGAATGCTGCTTTTCCTGATACCCGCCATCGTAATACTCGCGCTTACGGGCGGCTTCAGGCCGATTGCCACCAGATGGTTTGTAATCGGTTTCGTCGTTCTGTTCGCGATACTGCTTCCGTGGCTCATCCCGATGCTGATGCAGGCGGAGCGCGAACAACCGGGGCTGGCGTATGAAATCCTTGTGCGGCAGAACATCGGGCGTTTCGCGGAAGTGTTTTCGCACAAGGAACTCGCCGCCGGCTCGCCGGCGCTCCTGAGGCGGGTCGCGCATGACATTCCCCACCAGGGGCCGTTCTTCTATTATTATTTTGCATTTCCGATGATCTTTGTTCCGTGGGTTTTCCTGTTGCCATCGGCGTGCGCGCCGCTGTTCAGGAAAAACGCGCTTGCGGCGGATGAAGGAAAAAAGCGGCTGTTCCTTTTCGCGCTTGCGCTGGGAGTGGTTCTTTTCTTCTCCTTCTCGTCCTCAAAACGCGAACTGTATGTAATCCCGGCACTGCTGCCCGCCGCGATGCTCATTGCGCGGTATTTTGAAGACCTGATAAACAGGGCAAACTACTTAAAATCGCTCAGAGCGCCGAGAATCGCCGTCAGGGCTTTCGCCGCGGCAGTCGCCGTTCTCGCCGCGCTGTTCACGCTTGTAATCGTCTTTCCGAGCATCCTGTACTCCGCCGCCGGGCTGTTCACCAAGCAAGCGGACAACATTGCGCCGTACGTGAACTCTTGCCGGCAATACGCGGGGCTTCTCGTGACGATGTGCGCCGTCCTTGCGGTAGTTGCCATTGTCGCGCTGTACGCGGTCCGGAAATCGCTGTGGGGATGGTCGTTCGGCTGTCTGACGATGTTGTCGCTGATAATATCCGGCGCAACTGAGTTCCTTATCTATCCGAATATTATCGACCAGTACAAATCCGCAAAGCCTTTTACGGAGGAAAGTTTCGCGGCCATCGGCAACGGCAAGTTCGCATGGTACGGCGAGGTCCGCGAGGGAGTGCTGTGCTACTCCGGCCGCGATGCAATCCCGGAAATCGGGGTCTCCACCGACGAAAATGAAGCCGCCGGCGAACTCACAGAATGGCTTGAGACTGATAAAGATGAGAAATTCATCCTTACCACGCGCAATCGATGGGATCATTTCCTGGAAGCCAGACCTGAATACCGCGAAGACAAACGCCTGCACGAGCAACTCGCCCGAGGCGTCGGGGCCAAGGAACTGTTGCTCATCGCCTTCAAACCAGCGCCATAATCCCCAACAGCCCCGAAATGGTGACAGGCACTATTTTCTGGTATTTTGTGTTGTAACTCCTTGTAATTTCGTGTATGTTTTATATGAGTGTCCCTTTTTCTGTGCTTTGGCGAGGCGCGATTATGCCGAGAAGAGCAAGATTTGTCCTGATTGACTATCCGCACCACATCGTCCAACGAGGCAACAACAGCCAACAGGCTTTCCTTGATCGACAGGATTATCTGAAATATCTCCACTTCCTCCAAGAGTACGCGGAAAAATACTCGGTCAAGATTCTCGCATACTGTCTTCTTGGCAATCATGTGCATCTGCTCGCCGCCCCGGCTCAGATTGACGCGCTGGCCAAAATGATGCGCACCATCGCGGGATTCTACTCCAGATATTTCAACAAAAAATATGCGAGGAAAGGCCACCTCTGGGAATCACGCTTTTACTCCTCAGTCGTTGAGAGCGAATCATATCGTTGGACGGTTGCGCTATACATCGAGTGGAACCCTGTAAGGGCGAAACTCGTTTCGCGGCCCGAGAAATGGGTTTACTCAAGTGCGCGCCATCACGCGGGAATTTTGAACGACGCTGTTATCACCGAGCCGCTGTTCAGCGCGCCCGACGATAAAGAATACCACCGCCTGCTTGCGGAAGGCCCGCCGCCGACGCACGTTGAGGAAATTCGCAGATGCACGCGCGGTAACCGGCCGATTGGCAGCGGGGACTTTCTGGCGCGGCTGGCCACGCTGTTTGGCGTATCGCCCCACCGCCGGGTCGGCCGGCCCAGAAGCATGAAACAAAAGAAATAGGGACACTCATAACTAAATTTGTGCTCAAAATTACTCGCAAATAGCCGTAAATAGTGCCTGTCACCATTTCGGGAATTCTCCGGATTCTTACTTCTTCACGAATCCCAGCGGCAGGATTGTCCTGCCGTAGCATTCGTTGAGTATCTGGGCCATCGCGGCGTAGATTGCGCTGGCGCCGCAGAAGATGCCCTCGATACCGCAAATCGTCTGGCTAAGGCCCCACCAGTAATGCGCGGCCAGCAGCCAGAACAGCACCGTCAGGCTGAGGAACACGACCTGGAGCGCCTTATTCAACTTAAGCGTGCCGATGAACATGTAGAACGTGAAGAAGCCCCACATGAAGAGGTACCAGCCAAGGGCCGTCGCGTTCGTGGCGTCGATGGCCTTGTCGCCAAGTATGCCGATGCCCATCTTGGGGAACAGCCAAACAGCGACCAGCGTCAGCCAGAACAGGCCGTACGAAGTAAAGGCCGTGGTGCCGAAGGTGTTGCCCTTGCGGTATTCCAGAAGTCCCGCGATGATCTGCGCCATGCCGCCGTAGAAAATGCCCATGGCCAGTATCATGGGGTTAAGCGCGTAAAAGCCCGCATTATGGATGTTCAGCAGGACCGTGGTCATGCCGAACCCCATCAGTCCCAATGGCGCCGGATTCGCGAGTACCTCGCTTACAGTAACTTCGCCTTCGACTTTACGCCGTTCAAGAAGGCCCGGAGGTTGAGTGTTGTTTGCCATGCTTCTTCTCCCCGAAAATATGGTTTGTTAACAAGCACTGTTCAGTGCGTCATTGTGCTTACTGCCTGCCTTCGACAAGTTTTTCGACTACGCTCGGATCCGCCAGAGTCGTGGTGTCGCCGAGTTCGGTGATCTTGCCCTCCGCGATCTTGTTGAGGATGCGGCGCATGATCTTGCCGGAGCGGGTCTTCGGCAGGGCGTCGGCGAACTGTATCTTGTCCGGAGTGGCAATCGGGCCGATCTCCTTGCGGACGTGCTGGACGAGTTCCTTCTTGAGCGCGTCGGATTTCTCGACGCCGACGTTGACGGTCACGAAGGCATAGATGCCCTGGCCCTTAATCTCGTGCGGCATGCCGACCACCGCGGCCTCGGCGACCTTCGGATGGCTGACCAGCGCGCTCTCGACTTCGGCGGTGCCGATGCGGTGGCCGGATACATTGAGCACGTCGTCGATTCTGCCCATGAGCCAGTAATCGCCGTCTTCGTCAACGCGGCATCCATCGCCCGTGAAATATTTGCCCGGGAAGCGGACAAAGTAGGTGTCATGGAAGCGGGTCGGGTCGCCGTAAACGGTCCTCATCAGGCCGGGCCACGGCTTCGTGATGAGGAGGTAACCGCCTTCGTTGACTCCGCAACGCGTGCCGTCTTCCTTGACGACTTCCGCTTCGACGCCAAAGAAAGGCTTGCTGGCGGAGCCGGGCTTGATTGTCATGCAGCCGGGCAGCGGCGTAATGAGGATGCCGCCGGTTTCGGTCTGCCACCAGGTATCGACGATCGGGCACTTCTCGTGGCCGATATTCGTGTAATACCACATCCACGCCTCGGGGTTGATAGGCTCGCCGACGCTGCCGAGCAGGCGCAGGCTGGAGAGGTCGTGCTTCTTGGGCCACTCTTCGCCTTCCTTTGCGACGGCGCGGATTGCGGTAGGCGCGGTGTAGAATATGTTGACTTTGAACTTCTCGACGACGTGCCAGAACCTGTCGGGCTGCGGGAAGGTCGGCACGCCTTCAAACATCAGGCTTGTGGCGCCGGTGGCGAGAGGCCCGTAAACGATGTAGGAATGCCCGGTAACCCAGCCGATGTCGGCGGTGCACCAGAAAATGTCCTCATCGCGATAATCGAAGATGTACTTGAAACTGGTGGCCACGTAAACGAGGTAGCCGCCGGTGGTGTGGAGAACGCCTTTGGGCTTGCCGGTCGAGCCGGAGGTGTAAAGGATGAAGAGCGGGTCTTCCGCGTCCAACTCCTCGGCCTTGCAGTCGGCGGAGGCGTTCTTCATCAGGTCGTCCCACCAGAATTCCGTGCCCTGTTTCATGGTAACCTGAGTGCCGGTGCGCTTCACGACGATGACGTTCTTGATGGACGGGCAATCGGCGACCGCCGCGTCGGCGTTGGCCTTGAGCGGAATGCCCTTGCCGGAGCGGAACGACCCGTCGCAGGTAACGAGCATGGAGCACGTGCTGTCGTTGATCCTGTCGCGCAGCGCGTCGGAGGAAAATCCGCCGAAGACTATGCTGTGGACGGCGCCGATGCGCGTGCATGCGAGCATCGCGATGGCGAGTTCAGGGACCATCGGCAGGTAAATGGCAACCCTGTCGCCCTTCTTGACGCCCTTGCTCTTGAGGACGTTGGCGAACTTGCAGACTTCGCGGTGCAGTTGTTCGTAGGTGTACTTCCTGACGTCGTCCTCAGGCTCGCCCTGCCAGATGATGGCGACCTTGTCCTTGCGGCCCTGGGTTATCTGGTAGTCAAGGCAGTTATACGAGACGTTGAGTTTGCCGCCGATGAAATACTGTATCTTCGGCTCCTCAAAGTTCCACTCCTGCACCTTGTTCCATTTCTTGAACCAGTGCAGGTTCGACGCCATCTCGCTCCAGAACCCGTCCGGGTCCTTCACCGACCGTTCATACATCTGCTTATAGTCGGCGAGCGTTTTGATGTGAGCCTTCTTGCTGAATTCCGCCGGCGGCGGGAATTTGCGCGATTCCTGGCTCATGGAAACAATGCCTTTTTTCTCATTGCTCATTTATCCGACCTCCGTCTATATATAAAGGGAAGAGAAAATTTTTATACTATCCGACCCCGGTAGTATGTTTTGCCCTGCTAATTCCCGCCACAGCCGGGTATGTGGCTGCACTGCGGCCCCTCGATGCAGTTTCAAGGATTAGAACCGGGAATTATACCATTATGCCGCCCGGAGGCAACAGAATTTTCAGCCCATGCATAAAGTCAGTTGCATAACAGCAAGGGCGCATATATACTGCGCCGAAGCCGCTGAAGCGCTTCGCGGCCCGGCAAGACCGGCCGATGGACAAGGAGTGAAACCAATGAAAAAGGCTCTGATATTTTGGGGCGGATGGGACGGCCACACGCCCAAAGAGACCGCGGAACTTTTCGCGCAGGAATTGAAGCCGCACGGCTTCGACGTAACCGTCGTCAATTCGCTTTCGCCGCTCGAAGACTGCGCGGCGCTCAAGGAACTGGACCTCATCGTCCCCGTCTGGACGATGGGCCAGATTAGCGAAGCGCAGTTGAAGGGACTGAATGACGCCGTTCGCGACGGCGTCGGCCTCGCGGGCGTGCATGGCGGCATGTGCGACGCATTCCGCCGCCGCGTTGAGTACGCGTGGATGACCGGCGGGCAGTTCGTCGCGCATCCGCACGTCGGCGAATACACCGTGCGCCTCACCGCCGTGAAAAGCCCCATCACCAGCGGCATGAAGCCCGCCTTCCAATATAATTCCGAGCAATATTACATGGTCATCGACCCTGCGGTCACAATCCTCGCGGACACCGTTTACCATTTCGAAGGCAGGGAAATCGTCATGCCCGTCGTCTGGACGAAAACCTGGGGCAAGGGCCGCGTGTTCTACTCCGCGCTCGGTCACACCGCCGCGGAATTGAAGAAATATCCCGAAGTCATCGCCATGACCACGCGCGGCATGCTCTGGGCCGCTGAAGGAAAGAACCTCTAAGAGGAAAAACCATGCCACATCAGAAAGTGAAAGTCGGCATCATCGGCTGCGGCAACATCGTGGACATCTACCTGAAAAACCTCTGCAACGTTTTCAAGAACGTGGAGGTCGCCGCCTGCGCCGACCTCATCATGGACCGCGCGCTGGCGAAGGCCGATGAGCGCCCCGGCGTCCGCGCGTGCACGACCACGGAATTGCTGCGCGACAAGGGAATCGAGATCGTCGTCAATCTCACCATCCCGAAGGCGCACTACGAGGTCGCGCTTGCGGCAATCAAGGCGGGCAAGAGCGTGCACAACGAGAAGCCGCTGGCGCTGACTCGCAAGGAAGGCAAGGCGCTCCTTGAGAAAGCGAAAGCGAAGGGCGTGCTCGTCGGCGGCGCGCCGGATACCTTCATGGGCGCGGGTCTGCAGACGTGCAGAAAACTGATTGACGAGGGAATCATCGGCGAGCCTGTCGCGGCAACGGCATTCATGCTTTGCCCCGGGCATGAGAGTTGGCACCCGGACCCGGAGTTCTACTACCAAATCGGCGGCGGGCCGATGTTCGACATGGGGCCGTATTATCTGACGGCCCTCATCCACCTCCTCGGCCCCGTGAAGCGCGTTACCGGCGCAACGCGCATAAGTTTCCCCACGAGGACCATCACCAGCAAGCCGAAATACGGCAAGGTCATCAACGTCGAGGTCCCCACGCACGTCGCGGGCCTCATGGATTTCGCGTCCGGCGCGATTGGCACAATCGTAACGAGTTTCGACGTGAAGGCGCACGGCCTGCCGCACATCGAGATTTACGGCGGCAAAGGCACGATGCGCGTGCCAGACCCCAACAACTTCGGCGGAAAGGTCGAGGTCAATACCGGCGGCGGGTGGACGGAGATGCCCTTGGCGCACATTTACGCGGAAAATTCGCGCGGCATCGGCGTGGCCGACATGGCCGCGGCATTGCGCGGCGGGCGGAAACACCGCGCGAACGGCGAGATGGCGTATCATGTCCTCGACATCATGCACGCCATTCACGATTCCTCGAAGGCCGGCAAACACGTGGAGATAAAAAGCACCTGCGAACGCCCCGCCCCCCTGCCCGTGGGGCTGACGCCGGGAATGATTGACTGATGTGCCGGGCGCTGATATAGTCTGTTGCGAAATTCGCAAAGAAAACCGTATAGGGAGTCATGGGAATGGAAGAAAGTCAGCCCACTTCTGGAAAACGGTCGCACCACAAGATTTGGCTTGCGCTTGCGTTTGTCAACATCATTGCTGGCCTGGGCATCCTGCTGTGGGCAGTGTGGCTCCTAATCTGGCCTATGCTTCCAATTTTCTTTTCATATCCCTCGGCCACAACAAATCTCACGTCTCTGCACAAGATATTTGTGATTTCCTGTTTTATTCCCGCGATTCTTGTTGCCTTGATCCCTGGCATACTTACCATTACCGGAGGAACTCGCGCCTTGTTTCGCTCAGGGAGGGGATTCCTTTGGGCATCGTATGGATGGATATTGCTTTGGCCGCCTGCCTTTGGTAAGTATCTGGGCATATCTTCTTTTTTTCTGGTAATTCCGCTTCCCATGTCAGTCTGTCTGGTGGTTGCCTTAATTTTGGGTATTGTTGATTTTTTGCTATATCGGAGGGTACAGACAAGAACGCCGTGGAGGACCGGAAAAATCGTGCTGACACTTTTGGTGGTGGTACAGTTGCTAATTGTGTTTGGGGGACAACGAGTCGGGACGCTTGCTGCCATAAGTGCTTTGGAAAATGACAACAAGGACGCGCGTCGGGTTTTGAATGCGCGAATCGCCGACGGCGTCAGCCCGTATTTGGAGAATTGGGTAGGCGTGGAGGTTGAACAAGTTAACGTGGGCAACTACGTGGTTTCTATTCCATCCAATCTTTACACGGCGGCAAAGGCCGAGGAAACAAGCCAGTCAACGTCATCGGCATGGTCGGACGGGGAGTTGAAAATCGTGCTCACAATTCACGACAAACTAGATGACAAATCTATCCTAACTCGTGCATTCCTGAATGCTACCCCAGTTAATCGGTCTCTTTTCCCGGACGCGACAACCCCCTTTGAACGGTACAAACTAATCAGAAATACCACGCCACGGGACTTTTCTCTATGGGCGGCACAGGATAAACAGGGAAGGCTCCTCTT
>Ga0315284_10006512_pt1 | contig 16609 bp, 18 predicted proteins | sample YL17G09_16_MG_FD_203696 | JGI IMG/M metagenome (GOLD analysis project Ga0315284, IMG submission 203696) | Sediment microbial communities from Yellowstone Lake, YNP, Wyoming, USA - YL17G09_16 | ecosystem: Environmental > Aquatic > Freshwater > Lake > Sediment | place: USA: Wyoming | collected...
GCTCTATGTGCGATAGATGCTTTTGAGAAAGTTGGAGCGGAAATTGTCGTGAATAAAGAGTTTCCCCCGGACCAAGCAACCTTCTCAAGAATCCTGGCCGAGACCTTTGCAGAAGAGCCTGATGCGATATTTCTTGGGTGCAGCGTTGAACAGGGAAGCGTCGTGTTGAAGGAATGGTGGGATTCAGTTCTTACCAAGGATATTTTATGGTTGGTGCCTGATGAATGGCCGACGCCTGAAGCTGTAGAGGCTATCACTCCAGCGCCAGGTGCGCTAGATAATAAGATGGTAGCACCTAACCCTGCCTCAGGTGAAGCTCTTGAGGAATACGTAGGAGCGGCATATGACATAATGATGGGTGAATTTCAAAAGGTCTATGGTGCGGGAGCTGAGCCGGAACATGCATTTGCCGTAAACATATACGATGCCCTTATTATAGGAGCACTTGCTATTCAGGCTGCAGGGGAAGCCACCCCAGAAGCGATATCTGAGTACATAGCAAAGGTTGCCGGTCCACCGGGTGTGAAGGTTTATAGCTATGAAGAGGGGAAAAAGGCATTAGAGGAAGGGGAGGATATAGACTACGAAGGCGCTGGCTCACTCTGTAATTTTGACGAGTATGGCAATGTATACCCCCCTTGTGGGATGTACATGATGATTGACGGTAAGTTCCAGCAGATACTAGTTTTCTCCCCGGAGGAGCAGGCAGAATTTGTCGCAAGATAAAGTCATATTGTTAACATTGGTGGGTGCATAGGAGTAGTGCTTCTTGCGTAGAATAGCCGAGGAAGGCTAGGCTAGAAGTGGCGCTACCCACCGGAGCCAGGATAACAATAAGCATACCGGCCAAAGTCCCGGCCCCGGTGGGTAGCCAGAGGGGGAAATATTAACTCTGATATGCTGTTTGATAGCTGAGGTCAGTCCTTCGGCAGTAAAGGAGGGGTGAATTTGACATCTCAAGTGTGGTCTATTATTAACTCTTTCTTGTTAGAGACATTTATCCTATTCATATTAGCAGCTGGATTCTTTCTTGTTCATAGAACTGCTAAGTTTCTTAATATAGCCCATGGTGATTATGCAACCTTAGGGGCTTATTTAGTTTGGACCTTTGTTTCCGTGTTGGGATGGAACATATGGATTGCTATGGTGATTTCTATAATCGCCATGGGCTTCATTGCCATTGGAATAGATCAAGTAACTTATAAATATTTGCGTGGCGCTCCGTTAGCACTGCTTCTATGTTCAATTGGAGTGGGGTTAGTTGTCCGATATGGAATTTTTATGGCTTGGGGAGCGCGATTTAAGAAGATCGCCTTTGCCCTACCCAATATCGAAATATTTGGGACGGTAATTAGTGGAAGTCTGATCCTTACCCTCGCCTTCGGAGGCTTTGTTATTCTCCTGGCTTACTACCTGTTGAAGTATACTGGTTTGGGGACAAGTGTTCGGGCGGTGGCTGATAACTCTTTGCTTGCTGAGAGTTTTGGCATTGATACTGAGAAAACACTAAAATTTGTCTGGTTCTTAAGTGGCAGTAGTGCTGCTTTAGGTGGGGTTGTTCTTGCATTATATCGGCCTTTGACATTTGAAATGGGCTTCATGTGGATACTTTTGATAATTGCGGTTTCTATTTTAGCCGGAACAAAGATAAAATTCCCCCTGTTGCTAGGGGCATGTGGCATTATTGCTGGAGGTACGGAACTGGGCTTGTTTTTCATACCAGAAGCTTATAGGCTGGGCATCGGTTTTGTGATCTTGGTAATCGCAATCCTTATTAGGAGGGTAGTTGAAAAATGACAACTCCTTTTATTGCTTTTTGTTTAAGCTTTTTAGCGCTGTTCTTGTTCTATGTAATACTCACCCTAGCTTTAAACCTTCAGTGGGGGCAGGCGGGAATATTAAACTTTGGTCTGGTTGGGTTTGTTGCGCTTGGAGCATATATCACAGCAATATGTATGCTTGATCCGTCAACTTTAGAGTATATAGACGTTGGATTTGGTTTACCATTCCCGATTGCTTTTGTAATAGCGATTATTGTTACCGGTATCATAGCCTGGCTTGTTTCCGCAATAGTCAGGCTCGGGTTAGAGGAATTAGCAATTATAACCTTAGCCTTTGCTGAAGTGGTGCACATCGCTATTTCAAACGAAACGTGGTTAACCGGGGGTACAACGGGCATTTACATTTCATCCTTTTTGGATGAGAAACTTGGCTTATTAGGATACAATGTGGTGTTCACCGTGGTCCTATTAGTGGCGGCACTGCTGGTATACTACTTTACAACTAAATTAAACTTCTCTCAATTTGGAAGGATTTCCAATGCAATAAGGCAGGACGAAATAAAAGCGAAATCTCTAGGAATCAATACAGTTTCACATAGAATGAAGGTATTTGTAATTGGCAGTATGATAATGGCAGCAGCGGGAAGTTTATATGCATATTTTGGGTTGAGGGTAGTGCCTGAACTGTACCCTGTTGGCCTAACCTTCGCAGTATGGATAGCTCTTATATTGGGGGGGAGTGGAAATAATCGGGGAGCCGTTTTGGGGATTGGTATTTACATGCTAATGGATATGTTAGCCAGGCTATATCTTGACATTCCGGGCCATCCTGAAATCGCGGCTGGCCTGAAGTTTGTTATAATAGGATTGCTGCTGGTAATTTTGATAATACGCCGGCCAGAAGGAATATTGGGTCCCAAGAGGTCTAGATATGCATAACAAAGCGAAAATAATTCTTCAGTGTGAGAACCTTAAGAAATCCTTTGGAGCAACCAGAGCAGTAGATGGCTGCTCTCTTGAATTCCAAGAGGGAACCATTACGAGCATAATAGGTCCAAATGGGTCAGGAAAAACAACCTTGTTCAACATAATTACCGGCTTCACACCTCCTGATTCCGGGAAGGTATATTACAAAGATAAGGACATAACAAAGTTATGCATGAAGTCCAAGTCCTATGCCCTGGCTGACCTGGGGATTGCTCAGAGTTTTCAATTGGCAAGGGGCTTTGGTGAAATGGCAATCCTGGAATCTTTGATGGTGCCTCCTACTATCGCTGATGATAATTCTCTTTTCACCGTGTTCCAGCTTTTGTTGCCAGGAAGAAAAGAGACATCACGCTTGGAGAGAGAGAAGAAAGCACGTGAGATGCTAAAAGAGCTTGGGCTGGAAGAAAAAAGTGCTGAGAAATTGCAGGACCAGGATGTAGGGACACAGAAACTGGTCGAGCTGGGACAGATTTTCCTCCTCGGTCCAAGCATATTTCTCCTGGACGAACCGCTAGCCGGCGTAAGCAGGGACAAAGTCCCCATTCTCTTGAACCACATAAAGGGTTTGAGAGAGATGGGCAAAACAATAGTAATGATAGAGCACAAGATGGAGCCGGTGCTGAACATATCGGATATGATATATGTGCTGGTAAAAGGCAAAATATTGGTCAATGGTAGCCCGGATGAAATTAGAAACGACCAAAGAGTGAAAGAAGCTTATCTGGGGGTGAGCAGTGTTAGAACTGAATAGCGTCAAAGCTGGCTACGGCAAAATGGTTGTTTTGGAGGATATATCACTCCACTGCGGGGATAACGAAGTCGTCCTAGTCTTCGGTCCGAATGGCGCCGGGAAAACTACTATGCTGCAAACTATCTATCGTTTTGCCGACCTTCATCAAGGTGCCATACGCTACAATGGAGAAGATTTAGCCAAGTATTACCCGCATGATATGCTTTCTTTGGGCATCGGCTATATGTGGCAGCGTGGTGGTTTTTTCCCATCGATGACAGTTAGAGACAACTTCAGAATGGCACTGCGTTCGCTTAAAGATTATGATCTCTCGGATAAACTGGAGCAGACATTTCGCTTCTTCCCTCGCTTACAGCAAAAGCTGGAACAGACAGCTATAACTTTGAGCGGTGGGGAGAAAAAAATGCTGGCGGTGGCTTGTGTTCTGGCACAAGACCCGAATTTGCTCCTGGTGGATGAAGTAAGTGAAGATTTACAGCCACAGCTTCGGGACAGCGTAATTGATATAATCGCAAACTTGGTCAGGGAAAAGAAAAAAGCAGCAATTCTTGTAGAAGAACCCACGGAAAAGGTACTGCAAATAGCCGACCGAGTGTATTGTTTGCGGGATGGAAAAATTGTAGCTGAAGGCCCGGCTAAGGACTTTCTGAATAAGGCCGACCTGGAGGAACTGTACTTCGGCAAAGCCTAGAAGAGCGGAGGTAGCTACTCAGACCAGGTTGCCGTGCCTTGTATAGTAGTGGCACGTGTGCGGGACCTACTGGCTTGGGGGGAGGAAGTGCAGTCTGTAATAGCTTGCACAAGTGTATAGGCTGGCACCCGGTATTTGCTCACCATTGGACGTGAAGGGTTACCGACAAAACATTCCCCCATGTGAATGTCAGAGGATGAATGGAGCTGAAGGACATAAAAACCATTGCCGTCCTCGGAGCCGGGACAATGGGGCCTGGTATTGCCCAGGCTTGTGCTCAAGGCGGCTATAGTGTCCGGATGCACGACTTGGATGATGAACTTGTTGAGCGGGGTCTAAATTCAATCAAGTCCAACCTTCAAGCTTATCTTGAGAACCGACTAATAAAAGAGGGCGACGATAAACTAATCCTCGACCAAATCAAAGGCGTCACCGTCATGGAAGAAGCTGCCGGCAACGCCGATTTTGTCATTGAGGCTGTACTGGAAAATCTCGAGCTTAAGAAGGAAGTATTTTCCAGGCTTGATAAAATCTGTCCTGAAGACTGTATCCTTGCCAGTAATACATCCGGTCTGAGTATTACCGCTATGGGCTCGGCAACAAACCGACCAGACAGGGTAGTTGGCGCCCATTTCTGGAACCCACCGCACTTAATCCCTCTAGTTGAGATAGTCCGGGGAGAAAAGACCTCAGCCGAAACCGTAACCGTAGCTGTTGAATTGATGAAAGTCCTGGGGAAAAAGCCGGTAGTCGTTAACAAGGAGGTTCCGGGATTTATCGGTACCAGGCTGCATCAAGCCTTGATACGTGAAGCTTTTTACATTGTTGAACAGGGGATTGCAAGCCTGGAGGACGTGGATACCGTTGTTAAGACAAGCTTTGGCCGCCGACTGGCGGTAACTGGACCTTTTGAGACTTGCGACTTGGGTGGACTGGATATTTTCCTGGCTGCGGCTGAAGTGTGGAAGGACTTGTGTAATAGCGGTGAACCATCCCGTCTGTTGGCAGAAAAAGTAAAAAGAGGTGAGCTGGGAACCAAGACCGGCAGGGGGCTTTACCACTGGGATAGTGAGTCCATCGCCAGTATTAAGAAAGCTAGGGAAACGGAATTAATATACTACCTCAAGAAAGAAATGGGTATATTGTGAAAAGTCTATAAATTCGGGGACTCTTAAAATTATATGGCCTGTCTAGTATAATGGAGGCAAGTAATAGCGAAAAAATATAGTCCCGAAGAGCTGGGGGCGATGACCCCCAAGGATTTCAGGAGCATTGTAAGGAAAGGGGAATGGACAGAGGTAACTGCCGATGCCTGTCGTAACTATGGTCAGGCAAACCTGATAGCATTACCCAGGGAATATGCCTTTGAGTTCCTGTCATTCTGTAATCGTAATCCCCGCCCCTGTTATGTCCTGGATGTAACCGAACCCGGTAACCCCGAACCGAAGCTAATGGCGCCAGATGCTGATATTCGCACCGACCTGCCCAGGTATCGTGTTTTCAGGAATGGCAAGATAATTGATGAGCCAACAGATGCCACCAATTACTGGAGGGATGACCTGGTTGCCTTTTTGATAGGCTGTAGCTGGGGTTTCGTCTGGGCGTTTAAGGCAGCGAATGTTCCGTTCCGTTCCCTTGGGGATTACACTACAAACATCCCCCTTGTCCCGGTGGGACGCTTCCATGGACATATGGTGTGTTCATGCCGCGCTTTTCAGACTTCCTATGATGCCCTGCGGGCTATCCAGATATCGTCTCGACATATCGCCTTCCACGGTCCGCCGGTACACATCGGAGAGCCAACCCTTATCGGGGTAAACAATATTGGCAAGCCAGATGCCTTTATCCCCCCTTGGCCTACACCTCCACTGGAGCCGCACGAAATCGCCATGTTTTGGGGGTGTGGAATTACACCACAGAATGTAGTCCTGGAGAGCAAAATACCATATGCGGTCACTCATTATCCAGGCCATATGTTTGTAATTGATAAGCTCGTTGAAGAGCTTGCCATTTTCTAGATACATTTGATGCAGACGCAGGAGGCGCAAATGAGCAAAGTTGAGCAGTTTAACATCGTAACCGAAGATGTAATACCACCGAAGGGTAACTATGCTCGAATTGTATATAGGGGACAGGTTCTGCGCATCACCGACTTGGAGGGACAGCAGGTGGCGGATTTCCTGTGCTTTAACAGGGATGACCTGGAGGACAAGCTTTCGGTAGAAAACACTTTACTTATTAATGGTACTATCTACATAACCAAAGGACACCATCTTTACTCCAGTAAGTGCCGACGGATGTTTACTATCACTGAGGACACCTGTGGTCGCCATGACCTGATATGCGGGTCATGCAGCGAGTATACTAATGCTTTCAGGTATGGCATAAGAGGTACCCCAAACTGTCGCACTAATTTTGCCGAAGCTCTTGCCCCTTATGGCATTACGCCCAACATCACCCCTTATTCGTTTAACATATTTATGAATGTACCGGTCAAGCCGGATGGTAGCATAGCTATTGAACAGCCAGTTTCTAAGCCAGGCGATTTTATCGAGTTTCGTGCTGAAATGGACTGTATCATAGCTATTTCTAACTGTCCTCAGGAACGCAATCCCTGCAATGCTTACCGACCGACTAAACTCGGAGTCATGGTATGTGAACCCAAACCGATCGCGCTTCAAGACCTGGAGGACTAGTGGTGGATGCTCTTCATTGTTCGTACTTGGAAATAAAAGTGTCCTGAAACCGGTGACGGAGGCGATGTAAAATAGCGGATGAACAATAATAGCCTGCCATTTTACCGCCAAATCAGCTCTTAAGGAGGATAGCGATGAAGCAAAGAGAAAAACGCCTTGCCGCGGGAAATGGGTTTTATGTTGACGATATACAATTACCGAACATGGCGCATTGTATATTTGTTGGCAGTCCATACGCTCATGCAAAGATTAAGAGGATCGATGCGAGCCAGGCTTTGACAGTGGCTGGCGTTTTGGCCGTTATAACAGGTAAGGAAGTTGTGGAATTAATGGACCCTTTGCCTGCAACCTCCAACTACGCTGCTATCGGTTGGCACTGGCGAACCCCGAAAGCATATCCGATAGCTGCCGACAAGGTGAGATACCAGGGTGAGCCAGTGGCAGTAGTTGTAGCTGAGCATCTATATATTGCACGCGATGCTGCCGAGTTAATAGACATTGAATATGAGCCTCTACCTGCGCTGAGTGACCTGAATGAGGCTATGCAATCAGGCAGTCCTTTAGTTTATGAAGAATGGGGAGATAACATACAGGTACATTTAGACTTCAACTTTGGTGACGTTGCTGCAGCATTCAAAGAGGCTGACCGCGTAATCCCAGTATCATGGCATGAGGGCAGGGTTTCAGGGTTTCCTATAGAGTCAAGAGGCTGCATTGCCTCCTATGATAAGACGACGGAGATGTTGAATATGTGGAGCTCCACACAGGCTCCCTTTCTCGGGTCGCAATACATTTCCAGTGCGTTGCGCCTGCCACGTAGCAAGGTAAGAATTGTCGTTGCCGATGTCGGAGGAGCCTTTGGCAATAAGCTAAATTGGTGGAAGGATACCGTGGTTGGCCTGGCTTCTATTATCACCGGGAGACCAGTAAAGTGGTTGGAAACTAAAAGGGAATTCTTCCTCACCGGTGCTCACAATAGAGATGTCACCTGGGATGGAGAAGTTGCAGTGAAGAATGACGGCACCATCCTTGGAATAAAGGCTACGTTCTTGAAGGATTTGGGTGTGGAAGGCACCAACCGGGGTTCGGGAGCGATGGGCATGGTTCCAGCCTGCTGTTCAATAGCAAATGCTTACCAGCTTAAGGGAGCAAAAATCGAAGCCTACGGCGTCGTTACTAACAAGGCGCCTTACTGCGCCTATCGGGGATATGGCAAAGATAAAGGGGTAAAGTTCATGGAGCGAATAGTGCAAGCTCTGTCTCGTGAGCTTGATATGGCGCCGGAGCAGATAAGGCTGAAGAACTTTATACAACCCGACCAGTTTCCGTATAAGCAGATTTCGGGGTATGTGTATGATAGTGGTAACTATCCTGCTGTACTAAGAAAGGCCTTGGAACTGGGCGAGGTCGAATCATGGAGAAAAAAACAGAAAGAGGCATGGAAGGAAGGTAAATACATTGGGGTGGGGATGGCCTTCTCAGTGGAGCCCGCAGGCGTGGCTGCGCCCCACTGCATATATAGCGGCCTGACCCAGGCCCGGGTCAGCGTAACAAGTGATGGGGTGGTTGAAGTGGAAAGCGACCAGACTGAAATCGGGCAAGGGTCTGATATTACTAGAGCTAAGGTGGTGGCCAATGTTCTCGGCGTAAAACTCGATGACATTGAAGTGAAGAGAGACACCTCAGATATGCCCGGGAGCGGAGTATATTCCAGCCGGGGCGCTATTTACCCCACCGGTGCTATGATAAGGGCAGCTAGGGAATTAAGAGCAAGGATGATAAGATTTGCCGGTCACTTCTTAGATGAAGACCCGGCACATGTAGATATAGCCGACAGTATTTTCCATTCCACCAGGAACCCGGATAAGAAAATGACGTTGAAAGAGCTGGCTGACAGTGTATATTTCCGCCCCGGCCCGAGGGGACTGCCACATGATATGCAAGCAAAGCATGAAGTTTTACTTGACGTCTCAGCATCATGGTTCAGCCCTAATACCACTCAAAACCCTACCAGCACATATACCACCTATTGTTCTGGTGCAGATATCGCCGTGGTCGAGGTAGACGTAGAGACAGGCGCAGTGAGCATATTGAAGTACGCACACGTTCACGACGCTGGTACACTCCTGGATAAAGACGTCGTCGAAGGGCAGATATTTGGCGGTATAGTCCAGGGAATCGGTGAAGCATTGTCTGAGGAATTGGTCTATACCAGGAGCGGAGAGCTGCTTAGCAACTCGTACACTGATTATGTGATGCCCACGGCTGTAGATTCGCCTGATATTGTCATCGGGCATGTTGAGACCCTGTCGCCTTTCACTGAGCTTGGGCAAAAAGGCATGGGTGAGGCACCAATAATTGCCAGTAAGGCTGCCGTCATAAACGCCATAGAAGATGCACTGTCCCCATTTAAGATACGTATTCCTGAGTCTCCGGCAACGAAGGAGAGGGTGCGCAAATGGATTTTGGAATCTCAAGGGGGTTAATGCTATGAAAGTGCCTGTTGAAACCAGGGTGAATAACAAGCCTTATAAGCTGGAGGTCGAGCCCAGGTTCACTCTTCTGGAAATATTGAGAGATGAACTGAAAATCAAGAGTGTTCATCGGGGTTGCGAAAATGGAGAATGCGGCGCGTGCACGGTATTGTTGAATGGCAAGCCGGTATGCTCATGTCTTGTCCTTGCCCCCCAGGTTGATGGAGCTAAGATAACCACGGTCGAAGGCCTGCTCAAAGACGGCGAACTTCATCCACTTATGATGGCATTCGTTGAAAACCACGCCATACAATGTGGCTATTGCACCCCCGGGGTTATTATGACCGCTTACTACTTATTGAATAACCTGACCGAATTCACCGATGAAGAAATAAGAAAAGGCATCGAAGGTAACCTGTGCCGGTGCACAGGCTACGTACACATAGTCAAAGCCATAAAAGCGGCGAAAGAGTCCAAGGATTCTGGTAATTGGTGGTAAGTAGTGAATATCCAGGCGAGTGCTTAGAGTAGGAGGACACGGCAAATGAGAAATCTCTTAGGATTAAAAGCAATACCGGAAATTGAGTACCACCGCCCTGCGGAACTGAGTGAAGCACTAAAGTTGTTAGCCGAGCTTAAACAAAATTACAAAATAGTCGCCGGTGGTACTGACTTGGTGCCAGCCGCCAGGCGGGGCGGAGTCTTATTCCCCGAGCAAGGCCATACCATCGACATTAGCGGCATAAAAGAGCTGGCCTACATTATTGAAGATAGCGGCATGGTACGAATAGGAGCAATGACAAGAGTGTCAGATATCGGAGAATCGGCCGTGGTAAAAAAACACGTGCCGATACTGGCCGAGGCTGCAGACCAGCTCGGCTCATTGCAGATTAGAAACTTGGGCACTATCGGCGGCAATCTATGTAATGCTTCTCCAGCGGCGGATACCGCTCCCCCGCTTCTGGTGTTGGACACCAGGGTCAACGTAAAAAATATCGATGGGCAACGGTCAGTGCCTTTGACCGAGTTCTTCACCGGTCCGGGACAAACCATCCTGACACCTAGCGAAATCCTCACCGAAATCCAGGTACCCATTCCAGAGGCTAATGCGGGTTTGTGCTTTGTTAAGCTGGGACGAAGGAATGCGTTCACATTATCCGTAGTATCGGTGGCAACACTGGTTAGGTTAAAGGACGGGACTTTTGATGATGTGAGAATAGCTTTGGGAGCAGTAGCTCCCACACCCATTCGAGCCTCAAAAGGTGAGGAGTATTTGACCGGTAAGCAAACCAGTGAGCAAACTCTTGACAAAGGGGCTAAAATAGTCGCCGGTGAAGTAAAGCCTATATCTGATGTCAGAGCTGGTGAAGACTATAGAAGAGATATGTCATATATCTTAACCAAGAGAGCAATAAATCTTTCAGTTCAACGGGCCAGAGGCTAAATTCTTTAGAAAAGGAATAATCAAGGCGGGTAGTGAGGCGAAGAGATGAAAAGGGTGGAGGTTTGTGATATACTTTGGAGAGCCCCACGGATGATGTCTGTTGCCGATGCCACAAAACTCGCGGAAGAAAAGGCAAAAGAAGGGTTCTGGATTATTATCGACGGTCAAATGTTCAATAACTTGGATGAGATACGAGACTTGATTAAGAATGCAAGTAAGATTGGATTTATGGTTCCTGTAGGAGGTGGGTGATACGGTCAAACAATTTCCAGCGTCTTTGCTTGTTTTACCCCCTTCTATGCTCACGCTCCTGCCCCATTGATACAGTCGACCGTGTGGACAATAGTTGGGTTAACCATGTATTCACTTTGAAATTGGCTAAAGGTATAATTCTCTAACCAAGGTGCAAAAAATGAAGGACAACGAAAGAAGCAAGCTGAGTAGAATTTCAGCCATCAAGTTTATGCGCGACCATACTTACGACATCATAAAAGAAGCTATAGTATCTCTTAAGCTCAGGCCTGGCGAGAGGCTAAAGGTGGCAGAGCTCGCTAGGGAACTGGGAACCAGTGCCACTCCAATAAGGGAAACTCTGACCCGGCTGGAGCAGGAAGGCCTGGTCAAGACTATCCGCTTTAAGGGAGCTTTTGTGGCGCAAATCGATGAGCAGGATGTGGAAGAGATTTTTGAGCTCAGGGAGCTTCTGGAAGAGGCAGCGGTAAAAAAAGCTGCTACTACCTTTTCTTCAGAAGACTTGCGGAGAGCGGAAGCCCTTTTAGAAAGAATGAGGATGGCGTATAACACCGGTGACATGGACTCCTATGCCAAAGCCTCCCGAGATTTTCACTACCTTTTCATTGAGAAGTTAAAGAATCAAAGAATGGTGAGTGTGTTAAAAACCTTCAATGACCAGCTAGAAAGGGTCAGGCTAACCGCCATCCGTACCCCAAAAAATATCCCTCTATTTATTGAAGATTACGCAAAAATCCTCGAAGCGTTGAAGGCGAAAAATCCTAGGCAAGCGGAGAAAGCCCTGGTAGTCCATCTAAAAAGGGCGAAGGATGCTTTTTCTAAAAGTAGCATGCACAAAAAAGCTAACCAGTAATAGTTAAAAAGGAGATTCCCAGAACAGTGAGAGTAGCAATAGCTCAACTGAAAGCTTCTTACTTCGCTAAAGAGGAAAACGAAGAAAAGATTTTATCTTTAGCCGAAGAAGCGATAGAGCAAAGGGTGGATCTGCTGCTCTTTCCTGAGGGCGTAAATCTTGGTTATTTCATACTGGACCAGACTAAGAATAAAGATGAAGCCCTCTCCTTAGCATTAGAATTGGCTCCTGATTTTTCCTCTCCCTGGGTAGATGAGCTAAAAAGAAAAGCAGCAAAGGGGATTCACATAGCTTGTGGGGGCTTCTTTAGAATTGAGGGGAATAAATTGGCAAATACTCTTCTTCTCGTTTCACCCAGAGGAGAACTTTCCGCCTACTATAAAACACATCTTTATCACCTGAAGGAAACTAGAGAAGAGGATTTTGTAGCAAAGGGAAACGAGTTAAAGGTAGTAGATACTGACTTAGGTAAAATTGGTCTTAGCATATGTTATGACTTAAATTTCCCCGAAGTAACTAGAATTCTGGCTCTAAATGGCGCTCAAATCATACTTCTTTCTGCTGCCTGGCCCAAAATGGCTGGAGCTACCTGGGACATTCTCCTACCTGCCAGAGCCTTGGAAAACGAAGTATATCTACTAGCCTCAGGTCAGGCTGGCGAGGAATATTATGGACATAGCAAGATAGTGGATTACGAGGGGAATATACTTGCTGAATTTGAAGAGGAAGAGGGCTTGAAGGTAGCAGAAATTGACCTTGCCCGGCAGGGAAAATGGCGGAAGATAGTGACCCTCTTTGAAGATAGAAGACCGGAGCTTTACCGACTGTAGAGGTGGCATTAATAGCCTAGCCTAGGGCGGATATCTTTTGACAGACTGGTTGCCCCCTATGAAATTCATCAAGAAGACGCCCCTAAATGGTGTATTCTACTGCAAGTTAGTTAAGGACTGGCGTGATTAATTGAAAGCAATAGCAAGTGGCAAAAAGTAGCTAAGTCAGTAAATACCTATTTATCAGGCACAGAGCAAAGGTAATCATGAAAACTAAGGACTGCCAGATAAATAGAATGAGACGGTATCCTGAAAAAAGTTTGGCTATACCACAGCGACTAGCAGGAAGCTCATTGGTGAAACTGGGTTTTGAGGAGAGGACAGCAATAGAGGAGACGAAGCGTTGTCTGGGGAACATCCGGTGTGAAAGCTGTGGCCTCTGCCGCTTATTTTGCCCTGACTTATGTATAACCAGAAATGGGAAGACGAATGCCATAGAGATAGACTACGACTTTTGCAAGGGATGTGGTCTCTGCGCTTCAGTATGCCCCAAAGGGGCTATTAAGATGGTGTTGGAGGAATAATACATTTGTTTGCGATCCATCCCAAACCGACTAGTTACCAGTAATTGGCCGGCGGGCTCTGCCAGGGGAAACTGAGGTACCAGGGGTTCTAAAGTTTCTTTCCCACCGGTTTAAATTTTTTGTCTCCCCCTCCCGTGCGGCTAGCCTCAGCTGTAATCGGGCAAGTGGCATCCCGCCTATCCGATTCGTAAGGCCATATTCATATGCAAAAGACTGTGGAACACACTCGAATGAACAGAGTCTCACCAGCCACTGTAGAGCTACTCATCCACGAGAGAAACAAGGGTAAGAGCCTCAGGCGGCTGGGGCAGATGTTTGGCGTAAGCCATGAGCGGGTGAGGCAGATTTTGGCTAAACACAGCCCATCACGAGTTACGTTCTTAGCTGAAAACACGGTTGCGGTTAAGCTGGGATACCCGGCCACGTGGCTCATCAAGCTAAGAAAAGAGGGTATTATCAACCCGACAAAGCCCGGTGGTCACTGGCTTTATTCGGAGGAACAGGTTAGACAAATACCATCACTTATTGCCGAGATGAGAAGGTGTGATCGATGCGGCGAGCTGCGCCCACCAGGCTACCGGAGGTTCTGTAGAGAGTGCGGCCAGTACAGGAGAAAACACTACTACAAGAGTCTAAGCCCGGAAGAGCAGGTAGAGCATCGAGAGAAAAGTTTAGCATGGCGGAAGGCAAATCCAGAGAAATGGAAAAAGATATCGTCTAGGGCACAAAGGAAATACCGCGGCAAGCGAGAGCTATTTAGATACCAAAAATCCCTATATAAAATATTAAGGTCATAATAGCTTGCTTTATTACCCCGGGTCACAAAAGAGGCAATTGTGCAATGGCGGTTTGTTTTGTTACTTGGAAATATTATGGACTTTAATGCCAGAGTCTATTGTACCAGTCACGATGTTCTTCCCCGGCAATCTTTCTGTATTTCGCAGTTGTATTAAAGCTAGCATGACCAAGGTGTTCCTGAAGGATTCGTAGTGCATCGCCAGAGTCATCCAGCTTCATTGCGTGTACGCTAAAAGCATCTCTAAGACGATGAGGACTAACCCCTCTTAGCCTGCCGGTCTCTGGATTGACTAAGTCTGGAAGTCCCGCTCTTTGAGCACAATCCCTTACTATTTGCCAGGCTCGATGCCGGTTGATGCAGAATATCGGCCAAGTATCACCGGCAGAAACAGGCTCATTTCTTGCAACGTACTCCTTCAGCAAATTAAGGGTATTCTCATCAACAGGCAGTATCCTGATTCTCCTTTGTTCCCTTTCACTGCTAATAATCTGCCAAATTTCTTTGCCACACTCCGGGCAAAAGCGGTGTCTTCTTGCCAAGCCTGCTTTACAGTCGGGACACATCAGTGTGGAACGTGTCTTGAGATGTAAGATTGTTATGGTTGTCTGTTCGTAGTCTATATCACTCACTTTGAGCTTCAGGACTTCAGACACCCGGCAACCCAGACGGAAAAGAAGCCTGATCAGGAGCTTATCCCGTACAGAAATGGCACATTTCTCCATTAATTCCACATCATGAGGATCAAGATATGTCTTCAAGCCGGGTTACTCTCCCTCTTCGAGAGGTGCCTTGTAAAATTTTAGACTGTCGTTAAAGGTTACCGAGCGAGTATATCTCTGTACCATCTCCAGAGATTCCCACCGGCCCAATTCTTTTATTGTCATGGTGTCTATGCCGGCTTTTCTCAGCAGGCAAGCGAAGGTTCGCCTGAAGGTATGCGGGTTGCAGGGAAGGCCGGAAAGTTGCTTTAGCCTCCGCAGCATGGATGATATACCCCATGTATTCAGACCCCATATATTATTGCCGCCGTCTGCCTCGTGTTCGCTGAGCCATGCCCGCAGGTAGCGCTCGGTTAAGGGTCCGAAAGGAGCCATGGCTTCCTTGCGGCCTTTGCCAATTACCTGGATAGTCCGGTTGGTCCAATGGATGTCATAAGGCTTTATACTGGCAAGCTCGGAGAGTCTGAGGCCGCTTTCAGTGAACAGAGAGACAATGGCTTTATCTCTGACATTGTCGAGCGTATCAATCAGGGTTAAGACCTGCTCGCGTGTCAGACTGGGCAGAATCAGCTTGGCCAAGCGGGGAGCGCGCATGTGCTTCATGGAACTGGGCAGCCCGAACATTTCGGCACGCCAGTTATAGAAGGTCTTGATTGCCCGGTAGTAGGCGTGGCGGTTGCCGGGATTCTTGAACTGGATTAGAAAGGCCTCGATATCCTGCCGCTGTGCCTTATCGACGTCCAGCTCGGACAGGAACCGGCCAAGCTTGGTCCGGTAAAAACTCAGGGTGCCCGGTGTTACCTCCATTGCCTGCCTTGATTGCAAGAAAAGGGGCAGATATCCCTCGTGAGTTTTGCGGTTGTCCGTTAAGCCTATGTTTACCATTGCCAATGTCCGCAAGTAGTTTTCCCCAAAGCTAACTGAAGGGCTTTTGCCTCGTTAGATCGGATTTTAGAGGTGTCCCGGCCGAGCCATTTTCCTGTTCGTTTCCCGTCGTGTAATTGCATCTTGACTTTATGGTAGCACAGGAGTAAAGTTGAAGAAAGAAAAAAATATGCTGCATAAAACTGCAATTATTAATGCCAGAAAGCGCCTTGGTATCCCTGAAGAGGGGTTGCCAAATGAGGAAAGGGCTTTAGCCTGGTACGGGGGGCACTTTTACCGCGCTAAGGGTGTAAAATTTACGGGTTCCTTCGGTTTTCACTATGAACCTTTTCAAGGTATGTTTGAGTTTGTCTACCAGAGCAGTCCTGACAAATTTACAATTACCGCTCCCTATCCCCTGGACCCTGAGATTCCCCTGGATAAAGAAGTGATAACTCTGGCCGGCGGGTTAAAAATGTCCGATTGGGCGGCACCCGCTTTACGCCTGGTGCTGCTGGTTGGGGGACTGCCCGATGAGCTGGAACTCAACCTTCCTGAGTACCTGATTGCCCCGGTGGGAGAGTTCCGGGTGTTGGTCCATCCCGCAGCTAGCGTGGGCCTGAGGCGCTGGCGAAGGACTGGTGAAATGATGGGGATGCTGCCGGGTGAGGTAGACATGTGGCGGGTTCCCGGTATAATTACTACATACGGCTCAGAACGGAAAAACAGGAAGAGGGAGCTGTACTGGCAGACGTTTAATGCCTATTATGTGGCTGCTGGGCGGCGCGTGGAGAGAGGACAGAAAGGGAAGAGGGGATTGCTCGCAGAGACAGCGAAGATTCTGGGGAAGGAATACGGATGGGTTGTTTTCCCTGATTCCTATACGGTCAGGCGTTATCTTGACCGGGCGGAGAAAATATGGCATGTTTCGACACGGTAATTAA
>Ga0315284_10006513_pt1 | contig 16608 bp, 12 predicted proteins | sample YL17G09_16_MG_FD_203696 | JGI IMG/M metagenome (GOLD analysis project Ga0315284, IMG submission 203696) | Sediment microbial communities from Yellowstone Lake, YNP, Wyoming, USA - YL17G09_16 | ecosystem: Environmental > Aquatic > Freshwater > Lake > Sediment | place: USA: Wyoming | collected...
ATTGTTCTCTCCTTAACCGTTCAGTTAGCTGATGCCTATGATGACCAAGGCCCTACTTTAGGATATCAAAACCTCCCTGCCGCGGTGGGAAAATAGCGATGACCGTTAAGTTCCCAACGTGGAATCATGGTTCCCGTCTTGCCGGAGAAGGTTATATAATACTGTGATTTGCCCGGGGTCTTCCGGGGCGATTATATAGTACAGTCTTTAGGACCGAATGCCGCCCCGGGGAAGTGGACGTGGCGACTTTGGCTTGAAGGCCCGGCGATTCCTGATAATGGAGGATTGATCCCTTGACCGACCATAGAGTTGAAGCATCGTACAAGGAATTCCTAGACCCTGCTCACCTTGACCAGCTTTGCATCAACACGATCCGCTTTCTGTCTGTGGATGGCGTCCAGAAGGCCAATTCCGGCCACCCCGGAATGCCCATGGGTGCTGCCCCCATGGCTTTTACCCTGTGGACGCGATTTCTCAATCACAATCCGAGCAATCCGCATTGGCCCAACCGCGACCGCTTTGTGCTGTCTGCGGGCCACGGCTCGATGTTGCTGTACAGCTTGCTTTACTTGACCGGGTACAAGCTTACCTTGGATGACTTGAAGCAGTTTCGGCAGTGGGAGAGCAAGACGCCGGGCCATCCCGAGCGCCAGGCCGTGGCAGGCATCGAGATGACCACCGGCCCGCTGGGGCAAGGCTTCTCGACCGGGGTGGGGATGGCTGTCGCCCAGAAGTACCTGGCTGCCTATTTTAATCGACCCGGACATGAACTGGTCGACTACACAATCTATGCCATCGTCAGCGATGGTGACTTGATGGAAGGGGTGAGTTCGGAAGCGGCTTCGCTGGCCGGCCATCTTGGACTGGATAACCTGGTTTACCTTTACGACAGCAATCACATCTCCATCGAGGGCTCGACGGAACTGGCCTTCACCGAAGATGTGGGCAAGCGCTTCGAGGCGTATGGCTGGTCTGTGCAGAGTGTTGCCGATGGAAACGACGTGGAGGCAATCGGCCGGGCCATCCGGACGGCACAAGCGGAGCAGGCGCGCCCCTCGCTGATCATCGTGCCAACCCACATCGGTTATGGCAGCCCCCATAAGCAGGATACCGCCGAATCTCACGGTTCGCCGCTCGGAGAAGAAGAAGTCAAGTTGACGAAAGAGAAGCTCGGCTGGCCCCTGGAGCCGACGTTCCATGTGCCAGTCGAAGTGCTGGCGCATTGCCGGGAAGCCATCGATCGCGGCGAGCACGCGGAAGAAGAATGGCAGATGCGTTTGAAGTCTTACCGCGACGCGTTTCCTGAACTGGCGGCGGACTGGGACCGCTTTGTGAAAGGGGAATTACCGGCCGGCTGGAAGAGCAAGATTCCGGTTTTCAGTTCCGCCGAGAAACCCCTGGCCACGCGCCAAGCCTCGGCCAAGGTTCTGAATGCCATCGCGCCTGCGCTTCCTATGCTCGTGGGCGGCTCGGCTGACTTGGCGCCATCCACCAGCACTTATCTGAAAGGCCTGCGCGATTTCCGGCGTGGTGATTATGGCGCCCGCAATCTGCACTTTGGAGTGCGCGAGCACGGGATGGGCGCCATCGTGAACGGCATGGCGCTGAGTGGCCTGATTTCTTATGGCGCAACCTTCCTGATCTTTTCCGACTATCTGCGGCCCACGTTGCGGCTGGCGGCCTTGATGGAGGTACCTTCCATCTTTGTGTTTACGCACGAAAGTATCTTCCTGGGTGAAGATGGTCCGACCCATCAGCCTATCGAGCATCTGGCGGCGCTGCGGGCCATTCCCAACATGACGGTGCTTCGTCCGTGCGACGCCAACGAAACGGCAATGGCCTGGCAGGTGGCGATAGAACACAAGGGCGGACCCGTGGCCTTGTTGCTTACTCGTCAGGGGCTGCCGATCATCAACCGCGAGAAATACGCTTCCGCCGAGGGACTGGCGCGCGGGGCTTATATTTTGGGCGACGCGCGGGACAAGTCACCGCAGTTGGTCCTGATCGCCACTGGTTCCGAGGTATCGCTGGCGCTGGAAGCGTATGAGAAACTGACGGCCGAAGGGATAGCGGTGCGCGTCGTAAGTATGCCCTCCTGGGACCTGTTCGAGAAGCAACCCCAAGCGTACAAGGATGAAGTCCTACCGCCGGCGGTCACGGTGCGGCTGGCTGTCGAAGCGGCGATTCCCATGGGTTGGGAGCGCTATGTGGGACCGAAGGGCGCCATGATCGGGATCACGCGTTATGGGGCGTCCGCGCCTTCCAAGGTGTTGGCTGAGGAGTTCGGATTCACCGTTGCCAACGTGATCCAGCGGGCGCGCGAGTTGTTGGCGAATTAACCCCGGCCTGGTTCGCCCACTGCACCAGGGTTTAGAGCCACGGCAGGTTGAAAGTCAGCAGCATCAAATGGCAGGGTGAAGGCGGGTGTGTCCTTGCGTGGTTGATTAAATCTGAATCCTGTCACACGGCAACTCAGGCAGTCGTGACCGTGGACAGGCAATAGGCGGAGCCGACATGGCAGAACTCAGCGAGGGCATGACGCTAGCTTTAGGGGAGCTTGATTCGGCGGTTCGAGGGAAGCTGGTTCAACTCCAGCAGCAGGAATTCTCGAAGCGTCTCTGGGAGCGCGATCCGTTCCTGTGGAAGACCGAGCCGGACCAGCAGAAGATCATCGCGAAGGCGATGGGCTGGCTCATGGTTCCCCAGGTCACCCTGGAGGGTATGGAGGCGCTCTCGCGCTTCGTCGAGGAAGTCAAAGCTGCGGGTTTCAAGCACGCGGTCGTGCTCGGCATGGGTGGCAGCAGCCTCTGCCCGGACGTTTGCCGTGCCAGCTTTGGGACGGCCCCGGGTTTTCTGGACTTGCAGGTGCTGGACTCCACGGTGCCTGCCACGGTCGCCCGCCTCGTTGACCCGGCTGATTTGAACCGGACCCTGTTCCTGGTTTCGAGCAAGTCAGGCGGGACGGTGGAGACACTTAGCTTCTACAAATACTTTCGCGACCGCCTCAAAGGCTTGAAGGGTAAACTGGCAAGCGAGAACTTCGTGGCGATTACTGACCCGGGAACCTCGCTCGAGAAGTTGGCCAGCGAGGAAGGTTTCCGGCACATTTTCCCGGGGCCGCCGGATATCGGCGGGAGGTTCTCGGCCCTATCCAATTTCGGGATGGTGCCCGCCGCCTTGGCCGGAGTGGACGTTCGCGCTCTGCTCAGCCGCGCTGAGGAGATGCGCCGGGCCTGTGCGGCGGATGTTCCCACGAAGGATAATCCTGGCGTCACGCTGGGGGTAGTGATGGCGGAGGCTGCCCGCGCCGGCCGGGACAAGGTGACTTTTGTGCTGTCGCCGGGCATCAACGCTTTTGGTGATTGGGTGGAACAACTCATCGCGGAGAGTATGGGCAAGGAAGGGAAAGGATTGGTTCCGGTTCCCGAAAGGTACCTGGCGGGTCCCCGAGCGTATGGGAACGACCGGCTGTTTGTTTACCTGGAGCTCACTTCCGAGCCGGATCAAAGCTTTGAAAGCGGGTTGCGCGCACTCGGGGGAGGGGGCCATCCGTTGGTCCAGATTCGGCTGAAGGATAAACTGGACCTGGGCCGGGAGTTCTTCCGTTGGGAAATGGCCACGGCCACCGCGGGGGCGTTGCTTCAGATTAATCCCTTTGACCAACCGAATGTCCAGGAAAGCAAGGACAACACCAATCGGCTACTGGCGGAATTCCGCGCCCAGGGCAAGTTGGCCGAAGCAGCGCCGGTGTTCGAAGCGGATGGTTTGAAATGTTTCTGCGATCCCGCGACCCTCCTGCAATTGACAAAGTCGGCCGAAGAACATGGCCTAGCGACGAACAGCCTGGCGGATTACCTGGCGGCTTTCCTCGGCTTGGCGCACCCGGGAGACTATGTGGCGCTGATGGCCTACCTCGATTTCTCCAGCCTCCACAAGGCGTTGCTGCGCGCCCTTCAAGTCCAGGTTCGCGACTCGCTGTATCTGGCCACCACCGTCGGGTTTGGCCCTCGCTTTCTGCACTCCACCGGACAACTGCACAAGGGCGGGGCCAATAATGGGTTGTTCATTCAGATCACCTGTGAGGATCCTGAGGATGTTCCAATTCCCGGTGAGCCTTACACCTTTTCGGTGTTGAAGCAGGCCCAGGCACTGGGTGATCTTGCCGCCTTGCAGGGCAAGGGTCGACGCGTCATTCGCCTCCATCTGGGAACCGACGTCCAGGCTGGCTTGGATCGGCTGGCGGGAATGATGCAGGCGGCACTGAAACGCCTCCGCAAATGATTAAGGTTACTGCTGGGGCAGGGTACTCCGACCCCCATGGACGGTCCTTCCCGGCTACGGGAAAAGAGGACAGCTCTCATGCCTGAAGCCACGCCTCCCCCCCATCCACTGCGTGAGGGAAGGCGCCTGCGGCGGACGCCGAAAAGCCCTTCGGGCGTGACCTGGCCAGCGCGCAGGAACTTAACCGCGCCGTGGCCGCGGTTTTTGACGAAGAGCAGATCTACCGGATCGATCACTACTTGGGCAAGGAGACCGTTCAGAATCTTCTGGTGTTCCGATTCGCCAACGGTGTCTTTGGGCCCATCTGGAATCGCCGGTACATCGATCACGTGCAGATTGCGGTGGCGGAGGAACTGGGCGTTGAGAACCGGGGCTCGTACTATGAGGAAGCCGGACTACTCCGTGACATGATTCAGAATCATGTCCTGCTACGTGGCTGGGGCCGACAAGGCCGAGACTCTGCGCCAGGTGCTGGAGGGCCCCCGGCGGCCGGAAGAACTTCCGGTGCAATATGTTCAACCGGCGAGCGGGCAGGTAGAATGGTACGTTGACGAAAATGCTGCACGGCTGTTGAAGAGTGCGATGAGGAGTGAATCGTGATCAAGATTGCGCCGTCGATCCTTTCGGCGGATTTTGCGCGACTCGGGGAGCAGGTCTTGGAAGCGGAAGCCGGCGGTGCCGACCGGATCCATGTGGATGTGATGGACGGCCGCTTTGTGCCTAACATTACTTTTGGCCCGCTGGTGGTGGAAAGCCTGCGGCCCCTGACGCGCCTGCCGCTCGAAGCTCATCTGATGGTGGAACCGCCGGAGGACTTCATTGAAGGTTTCGCCCAGGCGGGCGCCGATCTTATCATCGTTCACCCGGAGAGCACGCCGCATCTCCATCGCGCCATCCAGCACATCCACGCCTTAGGCAAGAAGGCCGGGGCCTCGATCAATCCAGCCACCCCCGCCAGCGTGCTCTCCGAGGTGTGGCCCGACCTTCAGTTGGTGCTGGTGATGACTGTCAATCCGGGTTTCGGCGGGCAAGCGTTCATCCCCGAGATGCTGCCCAAGATTCGGCAGATCCGCGCTGAAATCCGCGCGCGTGGCCTCGAGTGTGATCTCGAGGTTGACGGTGGCATCTACACCGAGACCGCCCCTATGGTGGTCGAGGCCGGCGCCAACGTGCTGGTGGCTGGTTCAGCGATCTTTCATTCAAAAGAGGGAATTGCCGCCGCCATCAGAGAGCTACAGGCAAGCGTTGAAAGCTGCCAGTGAACTTCGTGACGCCCCCGAATCCATTACCAGGAGCGTCCGATGGTTCATGCCGTGCGCGGCGGGAGACCCCGGTGGAAGTCGAGTCTGAGTGGATAGCGAGATTCCTGGGCGCGCGAACACTGTAACGAGGCTCTGAGATTCTTCTTCTTCGAACTCGGCCTAATCAGGTATATTTGCGCTTTCCCACGCGCCCACGCGGAGGGTTCCGTCGACCGAAGGGTGAAGAATCAGGCTGCGGCGCGCCGGTATCGGACTAATAGCTTCATAAGAAACGAAAGGAGAAAGAAATGGAGAAACTCAAAATGACCCGCAGGGATTTCGGCAGGTCTGCGGCCGTGACGGTGGCGAGCGTGGCGTTGGCGTCGGGGCCCCTCACGCGGAACGTGCGCGGCGCGAACGACCGGGTACGAGTCGGTTTGATTGGCGCCGGTGGCATGGGCCAGGCGAATCTCAAGGACTTCTTGCGGACCGGCCAGGTGGAGTGCGTCGCCATTGCGGACCCCTACGAGCCAAACCTGAACACCGCCATCGGCATGACCATGGGGAAGGCAAAAGGGTACAAGGATTTCCGCCGCATGCTGGAACAGAAGGACATCGACGCCGTAATTGTCGCCACGCCCGACCACTGGCATGCCATCCCGATGATGTCGGCCTGTGAGGCGGGGAAGGATGTTTACGTGGAGAAACCGCTATCCCATACCCTGTACGAGGGCCGCAAGATGGTCGAAGCCGCGGCCAAGTACAACCGCGTGGTGCAAGTGGGAACGCAGCAGCGTTCGGGCGAGCATTTCCAGAAAGCGGTTGAACTGGTGCAGAGTGGCAAGATTGGGAAAGTGACCAGCGCGGAAACTTGGATCTACGGCAATATTTATCCGGAGGGGATGGAGAATCCTCCTGACAGCGATCCTCCGCCCTGGCTTGACTGGGATTTCTGGCTGGGACCTGCGCCGTATCGGCCTTACAACCGCAATCGCTGCCTCAATAATTTCCGCTGGTTCTGGGACTACTCGGGGGGAATCCTGACCGATTGGGGGACGCACCTGATCGACGTCGTGCATTGGGCGATGGGCGTGAACACCCCGAAGACCGTGGTGGCGAACGGCGGCATTTTCGTAATGCAGGACAATCGCGAGACTCCGGACACGCTCGAGGTGATGTTCGAGTACCCGGCCTCTGCCGCGAGCGGGAAAGAATTCATCGTGAGGTTCAGTAACCGGAACGCCTCTTCGCGAGGTCCCGATGACCACGGCTACGGGATTCAGTTCTTCGGCACAGATGGCACACTTTTCGTGGATCGCAGCGGTTATACGCTCTGGCCGGAAGCCCGGCGGGTGGGACCGGAGCGGGTTCGGGACTCGCGGGTGATCAAGGGCGACGGGTCGGCACAGCATTACCCGCATGTGCTCAACTTCCTGGATTGCCTGAGGTCGCGCCAGAAACCGAACTCCGACCTTGAAACTACGCATCGGTCTACCAGCGCGGGGCACGTGGCCAACATTGCGTTCAAGCTCGGAAGAAAATTGCGCTGGGACGGTCAGCGGGAGCAGTTCATCGACGATCCTGACGCGAATATGATGTTGACTAAAGAGTACCGGAAGCCCTGGAAGATCGCCTAGGTTCTTGCGCGGTGCGGCGGGGGTGGCCGCCAGCCGCCCCGGCGGGAAAACTCGCGATGGGACGGCCGTGCCTGGTTGTGTCCGCAAGAAAACTGAGTGAGTCGCCGGCCCGAAGCGGCAGTGTAGGAGGGCCTCCGAGAGGGATCAGCCCCGTATTGACCGGCTGGGGCCGGGTTGATTGTGAAGTGACTGCCCATGCTAAGAAAATTCTAAGAAAACACTTGACAACCATCCTGTGGTGCGTTAGAGTAGCGCACGACCCATATGTAGTATGGACTAGTAAGGCGAGGCCGTATGCGGTACGGGTTAGTAAAGCTGGGGGGCGAAGGCGTAAATTAATTTTCGATAAGGAGCTTTTGACATGACTAGACTGAATGACGTGGTGCGTGCTTTCATTGTGATGTGTGCTTTTGGAATTTTTCTTTCCGGTTCCGCGTATGCGGGCTCGGCAGTTGTGGGCTCGGTGGCGGGCGGTGTTGATGCGACCCTCCGCGGACAGAGTTTTGTCCCGAACGCGACGGTCTTCAGCGGCGACGGCCTGCAAGTGAAAAATGGCGTGGCAGTCATCGCCTTGGGTCGCGGCAGCCGTATGGTGTTTGGCCGTGAGTCGACGGTGTCTTTCTCGCGGGAGGCGGATGCCGTGACGGCCGTGCTGGGCCAGGGCAACGTCTCGTTGTTTCACCCGGAGGCGGGGGTTGGAATGCAGGTGAAGGTCGGAGAAGTGACGATCGCCCCGGCGAAGGGCTTCAAGACGTTGGGTGAAGTGGCCATGGCGAACGGTATGGTGGTGGTGACCACGAAAGAAGGGTTGCTGCGAGTAGAAGGAAATGGTCAGGTGGTGGAAGTGGCCAAAGGCAAGACGGTTGTCGTGACGCCGAAGGCAGCGCGGGCCCCACAGGGTGGCGGGGGCGGCGCAGGCGGCCATGGGATGAATGGTCTCCATGGGGCCACCTTGGCCTTGGCTGGAGTCGGCGCGGTGCTGGGAGGCTTGGCGATCCGCGCAGGTAATCGGGCAAGCGATAACGCAGCTAGCGCGATTGCGGCGGCCAATGCGGCTAAGGCTGCGGCGGATGCGGCAGCGGCAGCGGCAGTGGCTGCGGCGGCTGCGGCGGCGGACAGGGCCAATGCGGTTGGCTGTGCGCTGAACCAGGATGAAATAAATCGGGGTATGGTCAGTACGTACCATCCTGAGCCCGATTATACTTGCCCAGCAACGACACCACCTATCAACGGCGACTGATAGCAGAGCTTGAATCGAAAGGGCACCTGCGGATGATCCGTAGGCGCCCTTTCGCGTTTATGGGGAGAAGGCCTTGCGCGTCCCGGGTCCGCGGAGCCTCCGGAGTCAGCGGCAGAGGATCTAAAGAGGTGCTGGAAATCGAAGCTTAAGTCATTCCATCCTGTGACCCCCAATTAAAGAATTCCCCATTGACAACCTTCCATTTGCGCGGTAGAGTTTCCGCTGTACTTATGAGCAAAATTGAGTGCGCCTGGCGAGTGTAGGCGCGCACTGATCCCACAAGGAGGAGCCGAGTTATGACCAGACTTCGTAATACAGTGCTCGCAGTATTCTTATTGCTTGCCATTGGTATCTGTCTCTCCGTTTCTGCATATGCTGGTTCAGCAGTAGTGGGTTCGGTGGCCGGAAGCGTGAACGCGACGGTCGGCGGCCAAGAGGTGGTGCCGAACGCGACGATCTTCAGCGGCGACAGCCTGCAAGTGAGAGATGGCGTGGCAGTCATCGCCTTGGGTCGCGGCAGCCGTATGGTGTTTGGCCGTAACTCGACGGTGTCTTTCTCGCGGGAGACGGATTCCGTGACGGCCGTGCTGGGCCAGGGCAACGTCTCGCTGTTCTCCCCGGACGGGGGCGCTGGCGTGCGGGTGAAAGTCGGCGAGGTGACCATCGTGCCGGCGAAGGGCTTCAAGACGATGGGTGAAGTGGCCATGGTAAACGGTACGGTATTGGTGACCACGAAAGAAGGGTTGTTGCGAGTAGAAGGAGATGGTCAGGCGGTGGATGTGGCCAAAGGCAAGTCGATTGCCGTGGTGCCGAAGGCAGCGGGGGCTCCGCAGGGCGGCGGCGGTGCGGGCGGTCGTGGTGGTGGACACACTCTCCAGATTCTCTCCTTAGGTGCGGGGATAACCTCCGCGGGGCTTGCAGCTTGGGCGATCCGCGACGCTCGTAATTCACGGAATTCGGCGAATGCCTCGATTGCTGCGGCGAATGCGGCGGCGGCGGCTGCGGCGGACGCGGAGGCGGCAGCGCTAGCGGCGGAGGAGCAAATGATAGCGGCTGGCTGTGCGCTGAACCAGGTGGCGAACCAGCTTGGCATGCTGACCAGCCCGTATACGCCTCCGGCTGGTCATACGTGCCCCTGAGCACATAGCAGAACTTGAATCGAAAGGGCGGCTGCGGATGATTCCGTAGCCGCCCTTTGTTTTTTGGGGGAGATCGACACTCGGCTCGCGGGCTCGCGGAGCCTCCGGGGGGCGGCGGCAAGAGGGCTCCCTTTTTGGATAGTGATTAAGGTTTGGCGCTGATGGATCCGCATGCGATTTCTGCTCCTGAGGGGGGAGGGGAACAAGCTTGACACCTGCTATCCGCTTGTATAGCATGATGTTTAACTCGATGGGTTTCAGGACGTTGAGTCTGGGCAGAACAGGGCGCGAAACTTGTTGAACGGGCTGGTGTTGGAGTAGGGAGAGGAGATTGGATGGAGGTTCGTCAAGAACATTCCTTGGCGACAGGTATGGTGCTGCTTGGTGTTTGGTCGGGGATGCTGATAGCCGCATCTGCTCAAACCCCGCAAACGGACGATCTGCCGCCCACGCCTCCCGCCGCGGTCCAGGAGACCCAGCCTGCCTCAAGCGCGAGTGATGCGACGGCACAAGGCGCCCTGGGGTCTAACTACGTCATTGGGCCTGAAGACGTACTGGAAATCGAAGTGTTCAATGTGCCCGAGCTGAGTACCAAGAGGGAAGGCGGTACGGGGGGGGGAGTGCGGGTGGCAAATGATGGGACCATCAGCCTCCCCTTGCTGGGGCGGGTGCAGGCTGCGGGTTTCACTGCTCAGCAGTTGGTCGAGCACCTCCAGGCGAAGTGGGGCGAGACTTACCTACAAAACCCACAGGTGACCGTCTTCGTCAAGGAGTTCCAGGCCAAGCCGGTTTCGGTCATTGGCGCCGTGGAAAAGCCCGGGCTGTACTACCTCACGGGGCAGCGAAATTTGATTGAAGTCCTCTCGATGGCCGGGGGATTGGCCAAGCGGGGCGGCACTGCTGCTGGCCGGACTGTCGTGGTGACCCGCAGAAGCGGGTTCAAGCAACTGCCCTCTGCTGAGGGTCTGCGCGCGCTTGCGCCGGATCGAGTTGAGATTAATTTGCAGAAGCTCCTGTACGCCCAGGAGCCTGCCCTGAATATCGAGATCATGCCCCTGGACACGATCAGCGTGAGCCGGGCGGACATTGTCTACGTGGTTGGGGCCGTGAAGAAGGCGGGCGGGTTTGTTCTGGAAGACCGCGAAAGGGTAACGGTGCTTCAAGCGCTGGCCTTGGCAGAGGGTCTGGAGGGAACGGCAGCTAGAGGCTCTGCCCGGATCATTCGACGTGGGGAAGGGGGATCAAAGACTGAGATTCCGGTCAATTTGGGAAAGATCCTCAAGGGCCAATCCAATGACATGGAACTTGCCGCCAATGACATCCTATTTGTGCCTGATAGTACCGGAAAGGTCGCCGGGAAACGCGGCGCCGAGGCCGTGCTCGGGGTCGTGACCGGCCTCATCATCTGGCGCCGTTAGCGGCTTGACTTCTTCTCAGGAAATCCAATGGACGAGCTTGAAAAAGGGGAATTGACTCACACGCGAAGTCTGGTGCCGTCCTCACCAAAAATGGAATTGGCTCATGAGGTGGTGGAAGTTTCGCCCGAGGAAGTTCCCCACCTGCTCGACTACTGGCAAGTCATTATCAAACACCGCTGGGTAGTCCTCTCCTCGGTACTGATCGTCTTTGCCACGGTGGCGATTGGGACCCTCAAACAGAAGCCGCTTTATGAAGGTAAGGTACTTATCGAGATCAATCCCGAAGAGCCCAACGTTCTTAACTTCAAGGAGATCCTTCAACTCAGCTCAGCAGACATTTACAGCTATCGGGAGACGCAATACCGTATCCTGGAGAGCCGCACGCTAGCGAGCCGGGTGGTGCAAGACCTGCAGTTGTACCGCAAGCCAGAATTCTATAAGAACACATTTCTTTTTGGTCTATTCGAGATGGGACCGAAATCGGTCCCCGCTGCCTCGGATCCACGCCCACCGGATCCGAGTTCGGATGTGTATGTCAACAGCGTCAAGAACTTCCTGAAGGCCTTGGATGTCAACCCGGTTAGACGCAGCAACTTGGTGGAGCTTTCCTTTCTTTCGCGTGATCCGCAAACCGCGGCTCGCGTGGCGAACCAACTAGCTACCACTTACATCGACCAGAATCTGCAGGTGAAATGGGACGAGACCGTGAAAGCCTCAGATTGGCTTTCGACCCAGTTGGTGGGCCTCAAAGGCAAACTCGAGAAGTCGGAGGACGCCCTGCAGGCTTACGCGCAGGCGAATTCCATCCTTTTTGTTGAAGAGAAAAAGAATCTTGCCAATGCCCGGCTCGAGGAACTGCAGCAGGAATACACCAAGGCGCAGGCGGACCGCTATCAGGCTGAATCACGGAATTCTCTCGTCCAGGAGGGTACGGTCCAGGACTTGCCAGGGGTTCTCTCGAACCGGTTGATCCAGGATTTGGCGGTTCGCTTGGCGGATCTGGAGCGCGAGTATGCGCAACTGACGGCCGTGGTAAAGCCGGACTATCCCAAGGCCGTCCAGGTGAAGATGCAGATTGATTCGGTGCAAACCACCCTGGAACGACAGAAAAGGGCCTTGGCGCAGAACCTTGTGGATGAGTATCGATCAGCCTTGGCGAGGGAGAAATACCTGGCAGCGGCCCTTGATCGACAGAAGGCGGAAGTCAACGATATCGCCCAGAAATCGATCCAATACAACATCTTGAAGCGAGAAGTGGACACCAACAAGCAACTCTACGAGGGTTTGCTGCAACGCCTGAAGGAAGCTCAGGTTTCGGCGGGACTGAAAGCCAGCAACGTGCGAGTGGTGGATCCGGCGGAAGTACCGAAATACCCGGTGAGGCCCCGCGTTCTTCTTAATCTGGCGTTGGGGCTGGTCTTCGGGCTGGCGTTGGGGGTAGGGGTCGCCTTCTTCCAGGAGTACCTGGACAACACCCTGAAAACCTCCGACGATGTGGAGCGCTTGCTCCGCCTGCCTTCCCTCGGGATCCTGCCGACTTTCCTGGCGCTTGCGGGTGAGGACGGAGAGGAAACGGACAAAATTGTCCTGATTGCGACCTTCGATCAGGAGGCTGCAAAGGCCCCGGCCATTCAGACCGGTAACGCCGCCGTGGAAGCTTTCCGGTCGCTCCGCACTTCCATCTTGCTCTCGGCCAGCCCCGTGCCCAAGATGATTCTGGTCACGAGTGCCCTACCCGGTGAAGGCAAGACCACCGTCACCGTCAACCTGGGGGCAACGCTGGCGAGCTTGGGAAGTAAGGTCGTAGTGGTTGATTGTGACATGCGGCGGCCCGCGGCACACCGCTCCGCAGGAGTGAAGAACAACCCGGGATTCGTCCAGTGTCTGACAGGTCATATTGATCTTGTTCGGGCACTGCTACCCGTGCCGGGGGTAGCGAATCTCAGCATAATCCCCTGCGGGCCTATCCCGCCTAATCCTGCGGAAATCCTATCTTCACCGGCTGCCGGACAACTACTGCAGCGGTTGCGGTCGGAGTTCGACTATGTGCTGGTGGATTCACCCCCCTTGCTGAACGTGGCCGACAGCCGGATTCTCTCTACGCTGACGGACGCTGTCGTTTTGGTGGTGCGTGCCTATGAGACTCCTTATGATGCGGTCCGGAGGGCTCGCGCGCTGCTCTACTCTGCCGGGGCGCGCATCCTGGGCGTGGCACTCAATAGCGTCGACATTCGCCGGGATGGGTACGGTTCTGGCTCTGGTTACGTCTTCCGCTACGGCGACGGGCACGGCTACGGGTATGGCAAGGAGTCATCGGACAAGCAGGATCATCGCCAAGATTTGTAACTGTCTCATTCCTCGCATGCGAATCTCGGGCCCGGAACTAGCCGGCAGAAGGCTAAGTGGACAAAAAGACCGGGACCAAGAGCTCATTTGCTTCTCCGGTAAGAACTGCACATGGACACTTTGTCGGAAGTCCGCGGAGGCCTGCTAGTACGTAACACCGCTCGCAATCTCCTCGGGCAGGTCTTACCTTTGGCCGTTGGTTTTGTAACAATTCCCTATGTCATCCGGGGTTTGGGCACGGACCGCTTTGGCGTTCTCGCCGTGGCTTGGTTACTGCTAGGCTATTTCAGCCTTTTCGATCTGGGACTGGGCCGTGCCACGACGAAGTTCGTGGCGGAATCTCTTGGCCGCGGCGAACCAGGCCGGATCCCCCAACTGGTCTGGACTTCCTTGGGTTCGCAATTTGCCTTCGGTCTCCTAGGCAGTCTGATTGTGGGTGCTCTGACTCCTTTCTTAGTAACCAGGATACTCAGAATCCCACCCGCTTTGATTGTCGAAACCAGGAGCACTTTCTTCCTTCTCGCGGCCGCCTTGCCCCTGGTGCTGGCCACGAACGCGCTCCGCGGGGTGCTCGAAGCGGTTCAGCGTTTCGACCTGGTGAATTATGTCAAAGTGCCTGCCAGCATCTCGGTCTTCCTTCTTCCTGCCCTAGCCCTTACCTTTGGCTGGCGCCTGCCGGGCATCGTCCTTCTCCTGGTCCTGGCTCGGGCCGGAGCGGTAGTGGCCTACTTGGTCTGTTGCCTCCGGCTTTTTCCGGCGCTGGCCCAGCGGTTTGTTTTTGACCGTAGGCTGTTGCGCAGCCTGTTGGGCTACGGCGGCTGGATTACCGTTTCCAACGTCCTGGGGCCGCTTCTAGGCTACCTGGACCGCTTCTTCATCGCGTCGCTGCTTACCATCACCGCCCTGGGCTACTATACTCCCGCTTACGAAGTCCTGATTCGCACTCAGATTCTCCCGGTGAGTCTGGTAGCCACGCTCTTTCCGGCCTTTGCCATTCTGGGAACGTCGAATTCGGCCGAGCGCCTCAGCGACCTCTTCGCGCGCTCCCTCAAGTGGCTCATCCTGGCTCTGGGCCCGGTCATGGTGCTGGCGGCCATCTATGCCCGAGAGTTTCTGCGCCTCTGGTTGGGCCCTGACTTTGCGGAGACGAGCACTCTCCCGATGCAGCTGCTGGCGCTCGGAGTTCTGGTCAATTCCCTTTCGTACATCCCTTCCTGCCTCTTACAAGCCCGCAACCGTCCGGACCTGACGGCCAAGATTCCACTATTCATGCTGGCGCCCTATGCGGCGCTTCTGTGGGTTTTCATTTCGTACTGGGGCACTTCCGGCGCAGCGGCGGCCTGGGTGGTGCGGGCGATCCTCGAGTCCGGAGTGATGTTTTTCTTATGCTTGCGGACAAAATACCTTGATTCGAGGATGTTGTTCGGCCATCGACTGGTGAGGGGTGCGGGGTTGGTTCTGGCGTTGGGTATTTGTCTGCACCTGACCCGGCTGGGACCAGACCACTGGATGGGCCAAGTCATTTTGACGACGGGTTTTCTGGCACTTTTCGCGGTGGGCGCGTGGATCCTGGTCCTGGACAAGACCGATAAGGGTTTTGTCACCAAGGGGATCGACTCGGTTCTGGCCGCCCTGACAAGGGCCAATGCCGTTCGATAGGCAGCTCAGGCCGGGTAAGCGGTCGTATTCCATCGGGTCTGGTTTGGGAAGTTGGTAGCCACGGTTGACTCGCACTTTGAGTCAACCGTGGGTTCGTTGGTAGGGGAGGGCTCCGCCCTCCCGGAGGCGGGAGCCGGAACGGCTCCCCTACCACAGGCAAAGCCCACGGTTGGAAGAGCGCCAACCGTGGCTACCGGCTTGCTTGCGTAAATCCGCGTTACAAGGAGCCCGGAAGGGCGGGACTTCAGTCCCGCCGAACAGAAGTCCCCTACCCCCCTTTCCCCTCTCCCCCCTGGGAGAGGGGGGACCGCGGAGCGGTGGGTGAGGGCTTCTCCGGCGGGGTTAAAACCCCGCCCTTCCCGCTCCGTGAGGGGAAACCGTGGCTAGCCTAGTGTCCATCGTGGTTCTCAATTATAACGGCCGGCACCTTCTGGGCGAGTGCCTGGAGGCGGTGCTGCGCCAGACCTATCCGGACAAGGAGGTAATCGTGTACCGCAATGAGCAGGAATTGTTTGAAAAGGTGTGTTATTACTTAGCGCATATGGGTCAGGCTGAAATGGTTCGCCGTGCCGGCCATGCGCGCGCTCTGCGCGATCACACTTACCAGCGCCGTTTCCAGCAGTTGTTCGCGGAGATAGGGTTGTCGTGATGGGCGAATCTTCAAGTCCGACAGTTAGCGTCGTCATCCCAGCCTATAATGCTGCTCCTTGGATTGCGGAGACACTGGACAGCGTGTTGGCTCAGACCTTCCTGGATTTCGAAGTTATTGTCGTGGATGACGGCTCCTCAGATAAAACCCCAGAGGTGGTCGCTGGCTACGGATCCCGGGTGCGCTATCTCCGCAAAGAAAACGGAGGGGCAGCTTCAGCCCGGAATGTGGGGATTCGGGCGGCGCGTGGCTCCTATATCGCCTTTGTGGACGCGGATGACTTGTGGCTGCCAGAGAAACTGCAACTGCAAATGGACTTGTTTTCCAGGCACCCTGACCTTGCCTGGGTGTATTCTGACGCCATTGTATTTGATCAGGAAAGTGGCCAGGAAGCATTTAAGACCAGCGACGTGACAAAGCTCTACGCCGGCGATATCTTGCGTCCACTCCTGTTGTTCAATTTTATTGCCTCTCCAACGCCTGTGATCAGACGGGATGTTTTGGGCACGGCAGGTTATTTTGATGAGTTGCGGGATTTGCACGGCAGCGAAGATTGGAACATGTGGCTGTGGATTGCTGCCAAGTATCAAGTGAGGTTTGTCGAGCGGCCGTTGGCCAAATATCGCCGGCACGCAACCAGCATGACCGGCACAATGCATCTACAGTCTGCTTTTCGGAGCAGGTGGACGATTATCGAGAATGCGGTGGCCCGAGATCCCGAGAGGTTATCAGACCTGCGTGAGCAGGCGCTTGCGGAGGTGTGCCTTGGGATGGTAGGACCGATGGTAAGGCGGGGGGACCGCCGTGGAGCGCGCCGGATGCTGGGACGCGCCGCACGCCTCGTTCCCTGTGACTTCAGAATTCTACTCTACTGGTTGCAAGCGCTCTTGCCAACGGCCATTGTCGATTGGGTTCCGAGCGTTCGAAAATTTCGGCGCTGGGCGTTCTTTCGCAAGGATGCCCCGTCACCAGACCCACGGAGGCGGGATTAGATCGTC
>Ga0315284_10006515_pt1 | contig 16605 bp, 9 predicted proteins | sample YL17G09_16_MG_FD_203696 | JGI IMG/M metagenome (GOLD analysis project Ga0315284, IMG submission 203696) | Sediment microbial communities from Yellowstone Lake, YNP, Wyoming, USA - YL17G09_16 | ecosystem: Environmental > Aquatic > Freshwater > Lake > Sediment | place: USA: Wyoming | collected...
CGACTGATAGCCGACATTTTTGAAACTTCCCCCGATAGATTTCCCTATTTCTTCGACAATAATGTCTCCTGCAGTACCCGCCGTATATACGAAATTTTCCATTCCCCTATCGAATTCTTGATTGAACCCCTGCACTAAGGGAGAAGCATCATTAAATACATTTTTAAAACTTTCTTTGCCGAAAGTGATTCCGGCAGTAAGTAAAACAAAAACCAGCGCTGTCACAAAAGAAAACCTCAGCACCGGTATTTTTTCTATCGGTAGGTTTTGCGGAGGCAAGACAAATTTTTTAACGTGGTTAAGCTTAGAATTATTATTATATTTTTCAGTTTTTTTTAAATACTCATCCAACCACTCTTTTTTAGTAACCCAATTTCTGCCGAACTTTATGGCTTTCAATTTTCCATGGCGCGCCCTCAATGATAAATACTCCTGCGAGTAACCGCAATATTTGGTCGCTTCCTGCAAAGATATATTATTTGAATCACCCTCCATTTTTAGTATCCGATAGTAGTTGATTTTTTTGAATATTATCTTATTTTCCCTTAAAGAAAAAACCCTGTCAAGGGTTTTATTATGGATAAATTAAGAAGGTATCGGATATCGAAAATTAGAGGACTCAATGAAGTTAAAACTTCATTTCGATCTGCGCTTCTCTATCAAGAAGCTTGCTTTTTGATGCTCTGAAGGATGCCCAAACCCGCAAAAAGAGAAATCAGACCGCTGCCGCCATAGCTTACAAGCGGAAGAGAGATGCCTATTATAGGCAGAATACCTAAATTCATACCGATATGGATGAAAACCTGAGAAATTAAAAGGATGGAAAGACCGGTAGCGAAAAGTCGGGGAAAATTTGTCTGGCTAAACAAGGCAATTTTTATAATCCTCCATATTAAAATTAAAAATAAAAAAAGGAGAACCGATACGCCTATTAAGCCGAACTCTTCGGCAATTGCCGAGAAAATAAAGTCGTTTTGAGGTTCGGGTAAAAAGCCGTATTGGGTCTGAGAGCCCTTACCGAAGCCTTGGCCGAAAATTCCGCCAGAACCTATGGCAATTTCCGCCTGGTTTTGGCTCCAACTTATTCCCAAAGGATCGGAAGGGGCAAAAAAACTGATAATTCTTTCTTTCTGATAATCTTTTAACAGAAAATTCCAGCTCAAAATCAGGATTAAAAGACCGCAAAGAATTAAAATCAAAAAATGGCGAAATTTTATCCCGGAAATAATAAGCATCCCGACCCAGAGAAAAATTAAAATTAAAACGGAGCCCAAATCCGGCTGGAAAAAAATCAAAATGGCCGGCAGCAGAACGTAGAAACCGGAAAGTAATATGTGCCTGAATTTGTACATTTCGATGTGCCGCGTCGAAAAATATTTGGCAAGCAAAATTATCAAAATAATTTTGGTAAATTCCGTCGGGTCGAAAGAAAATGGGCCTATTTTATACCAGCTTTTTACCCCTCTGATTTCCGGAACAAAGAAGAACAACCCGACAAGCAATATCAGAAAAATAAAATATAAAATTAAAACCAAATAAGAATTCTCGCGAAAAAATCTCCAATCAAAAAAACTTAGAAAAAGCATCAAAAATATTCCTATTCCAAAGAAAAAAACCTGTTTTTGAAAATTTGAAAAATCCTCTTTTCCGAAAGCCTCGCCCGTGGAGCTATGGCCGAGAGACGAACTGTAAAGAGACAAAAGCCCGAACCCAACCAGTAAAAACGCGCTGATAATCAAAGCCCAATCCAGTCTTTTAAAATGAGAAATAATCTCCATATTTCATTGAAACATTTTTAAAAATTCTTTTTCATTCAGCATTTTTATTCCCAATTCTTTGGCGATTTTGAGCTTGGAGCCCGGTTCCCTGCCCGCAATGATATAATTCGTTTTTTCCGAAACCGATTCGGAAATTTCTCCGCCGAGCAGGCGAATTTTTTCTTTGACCGCTTCGCGGGTCATTGTTTCCAGACTTCCCGTAAAAACAAAGATTAGCCCTTGCAATTTTTTACCAACTTTTTTCGAGGGCAAGATTTTTATTCCAACCCTTAAGAAATCATCAATTAATTTTTGGTTCCGTTCCGAACGAAACCACTCATAAATGGCTTTCGAAATCTCGGGACCTATGTCGGGAATTTTATCCAATTCTTCCTTCGTCGCCTTCCTTAATTTATCGATACTGCCAAGTCGATGAAATTTCATTTCATCTTCATCTTCGCTAACGCTCGATAAATAATCAGCTAAGTTTTCTGCAGTTTCTTCACCCACGTGACGAATGCCTAGGGCATAAATAAACTTGGCCAATGTTATTGTTTTGCTTTTTTCGATTGCGTCAATTATATTTTTTGCCGATTTTTCGCCAAACCTATCCAATAAAATCAGATCTCCTTCTTTCAGTTCAAAAATCTCAGGAGCGCTGGAAATCAAATTTTCATCCATTAGCTGATTAATAATTTGGGGACCCAACCCATCAATGTCAAGGGCCTTTCTTGAAGCAAAATGATACAAAATTTCTCTTTTTCTGGCGGGGCAATTCGGATTTGGACAACGCCAAATCACTTCACCCTCCGATTTAACTAATTTATCACCTGAAACCGGACAGTTTTTTGGGAAACGGAACTCTTTTTCTTTCCCTGACCGAAGCTCCGGCAAAACTTTTGCGACTGACGGAATAACGTCGCCCGCCCGTTCGACAATGACCGTGTCGCCGATTTTTACTCCTAATCTTTTAATTTCGTCCTCATTATGAAGAGTAGCTCGAGTAATAGTAACTCCTCCCACCCCTATAGGATCCAAAACCGCAACAGGAGTCATAGCACCCGTTCTTCCAACCTGAATCTTTATATCCGTTACTCTTGTAGTGGCTTGTCTTGGCGAAAACTTGAAAGCCCTGATCGCCCGAGGGCTTTTCCCGACTATGCCGAATTTCCTGAAAAGTGAGTTGTTGTCTACGCTCACGACTACTCCGTCAATCTGGAAGGGTAAACTATCCCTTTTTTGGGCAATTTTTTTCCAAAAATCGACTACCTCGGATAAATTTTTACATATTTTTCCGGCGTCGGTTTTGAATCCTAAAATAGGTAAAATTTGATGTTCTTCGGAATGCTTTGCCTGACCCATATCGGTTAGTATATCGTATGCCAAGAATTTTAAGGGACGGGAAGCCGCTAACTTAGGATTTAATTGCCTAATAGAGCCCGCTGCCAGATTTCTGGGGTTTGCAAAGGTTTTTTCGCCTTTTGATTCCAATTCTTTGTTAAATTTTTCAAAGGCCTTCTTTTCCATATAAACCTCCCCCCGAATTTCAATTTTTCCATTCTCAATCAATTTTTTAACCTTCTTTACCTTCGCTGCGGCTCGGGTTTTTGAAGAAAAATTGCCGTGAATATGCAGTTTCAAAGGAATGCTCTCAATCGTTTTCAGGTTTTGAGTCACATCCTCCCCGATTGCGCCATTGCCTCGGGTGGCGCCGACGGAAAAGACGCCGGCCGTATAAATCAAATTGACGGCAAAACCGTCAATTTTTAATTCGGAGAAATAATCAATTTTTTTTCCGGCAGCCGATGAAACTAAAGTTTCATCTTCACCCTTCGCTCGGCTTTGCCTCGCTCGGGTTTTCAAGTAATCTTCCCAGTCCCGAAGTTCTTCTTCCGAAAAAATATCTTCAATGGAAAGCATGGGAACCGTATGTTTTATTTTCTTGAATTCTTTCAAGGGCTCTCCTCCGACCCTTTGGGTCGGAGAGTCGCAAGTAACGAGTTCGGGGAATTGTTCCTCCAATTTAAAAAGTTCGTGTTTTAAAGAGTCCAAAGCGGCATCGGAAATCTCCTGCCGATTTTGAACATGATAAAGATAGCGGTGATAGTTAATTACCTCTTTTAGCTTTTTAATTCTTTTTTTTGCCTCGTCTTTCGTCATATACCAAGCTTTTATTATAAAAGCGCAGGTGAAGAAGAGGATAAACTCCTCTTCGCCTTCACTAATTATACAATAAAAAAAATGGACGTGCGACGCCCAAATTTCAGAAATCAGTAATTAAAAATTTTACTTTAATACTTTATTTCAATGGCTCTTTTTGTTTTTTGATAAGAACCTATGGATTTCAAACAAAAATTCAAGGCGTCGCAATCGGAAGAGGTCGCAAAACCCGCCAAACAATCCGACGTCGCCCCGCATTTAACCGCAACATTAAAAGAAGCATCTCCGCAAGGAGTTTCTGGAATGATTGATTGGGGAAAATCAGGAGGCTGAGTTTGATAAAGATCGTAGAGCTCTTGTTCTACTCCGCTGTCAGCGGCATAAAAGGCAACTATTGATTTCCCAATCTCCCCCACCATCCTTGTCTGCTGGACTAAAATGCCGCTGATTCCCATACCAATAGCCAGAATCACGCTCATAATCAAAACTGTGAACAAAAGGGAAACACCCTTTTGATTTGAAAATTGAAAGTCAAAGAAGATTTCCTTCTTTTCCATCTTCGCTGACGTTCGGCAATTAGAAATTGGAAATTGTTTAATATTGAACATCTAAGTTTCTTTGCGAAACCGTGGTTTGAATTTGGATTTTGGGCTGGGAGCCGAACGCCTCGGGACCTTTTGCTTGTATTTCTAAAAATAGCGTTACCCGCGCCTGTTTATCGTCATCTTGACTCCATATATCCGGCGTTGTCGTCCCTATTTTAAAAGAAAGCACTTGTAGTTTTTTAGAAGTTAAAACGACGGGACTTCCATCGTTTTTCGTTTCTTTCAACTGGCTGTCGGCCGTGTCTAAAAATATTTCCTGACAAGCATCCTGATAATTAATAAATCTTATACCCTTTCCCTCTCGAGTAAGTTCATAATTGAATCCCACGCCATTATTTTTCAAACAACAATTGGAAAGATCGGTTTTGCAAGTTAAATCCAGTTCTTTTTTCGCCATTCGAAGAGCCCTGCTGATGTATTCCAAAGAATAAGAAACATTATCTACTAATATTTGCGAGTTCAGAGCTCTCTGCTGTCCTTTGAGAGAACTGACAAAAAATCCGGTAGGGGCGGCGATCACCGTGGTGAAAATGCCAACGGCCACCATTATTTCAATTAAAGTATAACCTTTAGTAGCCATACCAGTTATATAAATAATCCTGAGCTTTTATACTATGGTCCCTTCCGCGTTCCGACCATTGAACCTCAATCGAAACTTCCAAGGTATTATTATCTACCTTCGTGACATTAATTTTTCTTTTAAATTTGGTCGGGGCACCTTCGGAATAGCCATAAAAACCATTTTCATCAATGTTAAGATAATGAAGGTTATTGAAACCGCAGGTAGAAAAAGAGGTTAGAGAAGAAAAAATTGGAGGTACGTCGGTTTTATAATCTCCTTCGCAACAATAATCCGGAGATTGACAGGAAGTCAAACCGTCATCCCAAGAAGTACCGGGAACGGTTCTTTGTTCCAGCCAATTGTTATCCCTGATGTTTCTTACTATTTCTATTCCTTCCTGCATCAAATAAGAAGCTGCTAATTCCGACTGATTCAGGGAAGCGGCAATAAGGGTTTGCTGAATCAGGGCGAAACTTCCGCCAACGGCTATGGTCAAAATGGAAATGGCTAACATTACTTCGATTAAAGTAAACCCTTTTTTACGGAACATTTTATTATCAATGAATTTTCGATTCATTTCAAATTTCATTATTCAATGAATTTTCGATTCATTTCAAATTTCATTATTCAATGTCGATTAAACCAGCTTTATTAATGGTTACAGTTTTCTGAGATACGCCGTCAAAGGTTAAAGAAATTTTAGCTGAATTTATCGCAGGATCAGAATTAATAGTTATTATTGGGTCGGGAGGAAAAAAAATAATAGAGAGAAAATCTACCAAAGAAGAATCTTTAAAAAGTTCTTTTATATAAATTCCTTGTTCGAAAGGAATTTCCTCAAGTTTTTCCGGATAAGGAGTAATTTCTGTTGCCTCTTTGCACGAAGAAGCTCCACTACCCTCGTCATATTTGTTATCACCATCGCAATCGGCAAATAAAACATAAGATTTGGAATCTTTCATAAAAGAAATCCCGTAGCCCCCTTTGGGAAAAACGCCGGGTTCAAAACTATCGGGAGTCATTTGGGAAGACATCGCCATTTCTTCCGCTCGTCTTAAATCCTGGGCTAATTTATAAACCGATCGTTTTAAAGCAAATTGCTTCTCTCCGCCACGATAGTTAGCAATAAAAATAGTGCTCAATAAGATAATGATGGAAATAACCACCGTTATTTCCAATAGCGTAAAAGCTTTATTGGAGTTTTTTGTTTTTTGCTCCATGTTCCTTAATTATAATGGCGGAGTTTCTTTCCATTCGGGCAAGGGGATGGTTACCCAAACCTGATAAGTGACCGTTTTGCTTCTTCCGGCGGAATCCGTAACCGTCAGAGTCACGCTACCCGAACCTTGGTCTACTTTTTTGAAACTGGAGTAAGGATATTGCTGGATACTGCTTCCGGGAGTACCGTCTTCAAAGGTCCAAGAACGGCTGAAAATCGACAAACCGCCATCGGAAGGAGTGGACTTGTCTCGAAAATAAACTATTTCGCCCTCGGAGGCCCTCAAGGTATCACAATCCTGCCAGGGGCCCTCGGAATTCAAGGAACAATCAAATTCGGCAATAATATCCTGCAAAATTGAAAAAGACTTGGAAGCGATATCGCTTGCTCCGGTTGTATCTTCGACATAAAGCTGAGCGCTGTAATCCCCGGCCGAAAAGTTGAAAGGCAAAGTCCAGCTGCAAACGGGATTTCCCGAAACGGAACAGTCAGAAGTATCCTGCATCTGGCCGGTTATCGTCCAAATGGAATTTTCAATATCGCTTGGTCCATCGGGATCGGTAGAGTTATTCTTCAAACAGAAACTCGTCCAGGTATAACCCGTGCAGGCTCCCGCGGACTGGTCGCAGCCCTGAGGATAGCAGGAAACGGAAGCCTGAGGAGGATTGTTGGTAATTTGATATACAGCGTAGCCTGTTCTGAAATAAGTCGAACTGGAATTATTGGTAGCAGCAACCGAAATACCGTAATTATTTTTGTCTGGACAAATTAGATCTACGCAAGAAGGCGAAGTCACTCTTAAGGTGGTTGATTTCGATTGATTGGGAGAAATAGTTAAACTGCTTAAATCCAGAGAGCAACCCGGCCAGCCGGAAGGACAGGATTTAGCAAGAGAAAATGTTGAATCGCCGCAGTTTGTCGTATCTTTATTCTCCACACGAACAGTATAAAACAATTGCTGACCGGCCGTACCGGACTGAAGAGAAGGAGTCAAACCAATATTGGGATATTGTCTTTGACAGGGCTCTTCCGGCGGTTGGGGCGGATTTTCTTCTTCACAGCTGACATTGGGTTGACAAGTATATTGACAGATTCCACCAGAATAACTCCAAGAAGGTATTTCTAAATTACCGCAGTAGCCATATCCGCAGCCGCCGTCATAAGCAGAACAACTTACACAACTGTCTGCAACACAAATCTCAGGACAAACATAGGTACAACCGCCCGTGCTATTACATATACGGCAATCGCCGCAATCCGTCCCCAATGAATCAGGCTGACAGCTCCAAGTACTGCCGGAGCACGCCGCATGATAGCAAGTCGGACAGTAGGGCGCGGGCAACGTACAGGAGTCCGAAGAACTGCAGGGTCCCCAACTGCAGGAAGCTGAACATATTTGAGTTCCGCCGGTACAAATTTTGGTTGAACCTAAGCTGCATTCGTCGGCAGGACAAGATGGCCAAGCGTTTGCCTGGCAAATAAGAGTATGGTCGCAACCCTGCAGAGAAGTACAGGTTTTGGTGTCGCCCGAAAGACAAGCGGTTATGGTAGTGGTAGTATAGCAAGAACCGGTAAGGCCGACATTATCCGTAAGCCGTGCCCAAGTTTCATAAACTCCGGCCGAGGAGAAACTCCATTTTATCGTTTTATTAACGGCATTCCAATTGCCGGAAGAAACAGTCCAACTATATGGACCTGCCGAATCCCAGCTGCCATCGGACGAACCGTTCAGGGTTTGGTCGGAAGAGAAATTAACGTTGACAAGGCCTCCCTCGGGATCGGAAGAACCTGAAACGTTAATATCAATCCACTGATTGACCACTCCGTTTTTAGGAACGCTGATCTGGCAAACGGGCGGCTGATTTGAAACTACACTAATAGCCGTGGTGGCTTGAGCATTGCCGCTTCCTCTTTCAATAAAGACCTTAGCGGTATAATTCCCGACTGCCGGATAATCACAAAGACCAACCGCAGTATAAGGATTTGTAGTTGTACCCAGAACAACTTTATTGCAATCCACAGACCAATTGGCTTCTCCGTAATCAGCGGTACAATCACCCGTACCCGTATTACAATCAAAATAATAATTGATGGTGCCCGTTATTGTGCCGGAAACCGTAGCTGTCAAATCAACATCAGACAAAGAAGTAACACCAACTGGAGGGTGGGCAGATAAAGAAACAAACAAAGTGGGGGGCGCAGCCACTTGAACGGTCACCGAGCTGCCCGAAGTATAATTCTGGGCAGCATCCATGCACGTAAAGAAAACATTGTTGTAACTGCGAATTTCATTGAAAGTATACGTGGTTGAAGCGGTACAACTCGTGCAGGGAATGCTGGAATAATTTACGGTTGAGGTGGTCAATGCTCCTTCAACGTAAAACCAACATCCGAATATCTGGCTGACGCTGTCGGAAACGGCAGCGCTGAAAGTTGTTGCCACTCCTTTGATGGTACTGGTGGGAGAAACTTGTCCGACCACGGGCGGGGTGTAGTCAATGCTGAAATTCCTACTCTGCCAGCCGGAAAAGTTGCCGGCATTATCAAAGGATTGGGTGTTTACCCTACATCTGTTTTGACCTTCAAAAATACAAATATTGGAAGCACTGCAAGCGCCCGAACCGACCGCTACATTTTTATTAACCGGGTCGCAGTTTCGAGACAGTATACCCGAAGAACAATCGCTTCCCGAGGGATTTAAACCAACAATTAAATACTGACAGCTGGCGGCCAGACCGGAAGGACCAGCATCAGAATCATCAAGAGTAGCCGTGAAGTCGTTATTAAACCAAGTACCGGCAGCAGGATTAGTAACACTAGAAGAAGGAGCGGTTTTATCAACTAAAACCTTAATGGACGTGGATTCCGTACCTTGATTATTCGCCTTATCCAAAACGTGAATTCCGTACCAATAAATTCCGTCTGCAGGAGAATCGGTGGTGTTGCTTGACCAAGAATTTGAATTAGCCGGAGCAGGATAGCTTGAGCCAATCTGAGACCAAGCACCGGGAACGCCACCCGAATCCGGCGCCCGCCAAACCTCAACGTGGTCCAGGTAAGAACCGCCTGAATCGGTGACGGTCCAAGAAATGGTGGCCGTGGGAGTGGCGACGTTTAAAGTCGTGGGAGAAACGTTAAAAACAGAAACAACTGGCTTTGTAGTATCTACCAACCAGTTCCAAATAGCCGGACTCGGATCTTCGCCAAAAGCGTTGACGGCTTTAACGTTAAAAGTATGGCTGCTCTGGACTACGGTATAACTTTTTGACGAAGTACAAACAGCCCAGCTTCCGGTATCTAATTTACATTGATAAGAAGTGGGTGAATTGGTACCGTGGAAAGTGAAAGTGGATGTTGTTGAGTTAGTTGACGAAGAAGGACCTGAATCAACAATAGTATCGGGTAAAGCAAGAGTAAACGAAGTTAAAACTTTATAATTTGAAATGGGAGTACCCGCCGATGGACAACCAACGGGTGTACCATCTGAGAGACCATCTTTATTAGCATCGCAATTTGTCCTATTAAAACTGATCCAGCCGACATCGGTATCCGACCAGGCCCAGCCTTCCAGTTCCTGGGTGGAATTATTCCAAGAAACTCCATAATTGGTATCTCTTAATCTTATCCAGCTATTATTAGATAAAACTTTTGCCCAGCCGGAAACTTGCTTTGTTGCAAAAGTAAGTTGGGCCTGACAAGTGCCACTGGGACAACCTGTCAGCTCGCCGACATTAAAACTAATCCATCCGATATTTTCTGACCAAGCATAGCCGGAAAAAATCCCGGTTGAGGGATCAATTTTTACTCCATAATCATTGCTACAGCGAGGCACCGGCAATTCGGGATTTGTACAATTAAAAGAAATCCATCCGATATTTTCTGACCAGGCGAAACCCGAAACATTATCAGTCGTTCCGGCTTCAACTTTTCCAAAGGCAAAAAAACTAAAGACCAAAAAAGTAATTAAAAGAATTATTTTAATTTTTGGCATTATCTTATTTAAAAAAATTTTATTTCTCTGCCTGCCAAGAAAAGGGGACTTTTGTTTCCTCTTTCTTTTTATTTGTTGCCTGAAAAACCGTAGAATAAGAAGTTCGGGTAGAAATATCTTTGGTGGTCCAAAAACCTAACCATCTTCCTTCTAGTTCGTCTCCCTCAACTAATTTTAATTCGATTATCTCTTCTTTGGCATCGGTTTGAATTGTGGCCCTAACCTCTTCTATTCCCTGAGGGTCTTTGGCCCAGATGGAAAAAGTCTGTTTTTCTCCTTCTTTAGCCTTAAATGGGTCAACTATCACTTCTTTGGTAAAAACCGGAAAGTTCTCACCGCCTGAAATATAAAACTTTTCAGCTCTTTCTGAAGGAAGTGGCGGTTCTTCTTTTGGAATAACTTCTTCTCCCCGGGGTAAAGGACCGATCTCCAACGGCTTAACTTTTATCCAGTAAATAGCTAATCCTGCAATAATAACTAAAACTAAAAATAGAACTGGGCTTCTTTTTGACATATTCTATTTTTCGTAATCAATAACTTTTATCCCGCTCAAGCCCTGGTCTTCAGCCACATTCCCCCATTTTTGATAATCAATCCTGGGAGCTGATAATCTATAAGATACTTCGCCTGATTTGTCTCCGTAAATTGTTATCTTTGTTCCATTTTTTTCATACCAGACCTTTCCGTCAAAACCGGGAGTCAGTAAAACCGTTACATCTGCCAAATTTTTATTAGACGCCTGCCAGAATAACCACAAATCGCTTTCTTTTTCCAATTTTTCCAAATCAATTACGGTTTTATGTTGTAAGTTATTAGTTGTTAGTTGTAAATTTCCTGATGTCTCCACCCTCGTTCCGCCGACATAATCAGCCATATAAGTGGCGTATTTCTTGCCATTAATATCAAAGATTGGATCAACCGTTCCAGCCGTAATTTTACCGGTTCCTCCTCCCACAACGAGACTGCCAACCGAAGTAGTACCAACAACAGTTAAATTACCGCTAACGTAAACTTTCCCTGAAAAGTAGCCTGCATAACCTGTGCCTGCTTGCTGAGCATACAAAGCTGAGCTAGCTGAGTTAGCATAAGCAGCAATGGCGTCACCGGCGCTACCCGTGTCGCCTACTGCCAGTTTGGCCAAAGGCCCTGTTGTCCCGATGCCGACGTTGCCAGAAGCATCTATAATAAAGGGAGTTGTATCGGTAAGTTGGTCATCAACACGGAATGACGCATCCGTCCCTTGTTGAGTCACAAGAACTTTAGCTCCCGGTGTTGCAGTACACATTCCTATAGCAATATCACCGCTTGAATTTATGCAAGTTGTATAGCCACTGGGCGAACTATAAAATTTTAAAGTATTAGAGTAAGTAAGATAGGAATCGCCTGTCCCGTTTGGCTTAAGTGCTATCTCTGCATAGCTATTTGCCCCACTCTCAATTATTACCTGTGCTTGAAAAGGACTTTTAACATGTAGTGGTACGGACGGGCTCGCCGTCCCGATGCCGACGTTGCTCCCGCTCTGGTAAATAGTTGATGTTCCTTGGGTAGTAGCGCCTGTCCAAAGAGGAATATAGTTTGTCTGGCCGCCGGAAAGACCGCCGCCGCCAGCCAAATTTGCATAAGCTCCGCCGTTTTCAGAAACCATAAACTTGTCGGTTGTGGGATTATAGTAAATTCTTCCCTGATCGGTAGGCGAAACACCAGGAGCGGTTGCCATTCCTCTTACTGTTAAAGCTCCATTTAAATCTAAAGCGCTGGTGGGTACTGATGCTGCGGGACCAATCGCTACTTGTCCATAAGAATTTGACCTTATTGCCATAACTCTATAAGTACCAGCTGAAAAAACTAATTGTTGGGTTGAACTTTCATACCACATACCCGTATTATGATTACTTGAAAAAGCGTAACTAGGATCAGACTCTGTTCCATCTTTAGAAATGATGCCAGCCACAGTTAAATTACCGGTAACGGAAACATTCCCTGAGAAGTATCCGGCATAACCTGCAGCATTTGCTTGTTCGGCTGAAATGGCGGAATTTACAGAGTTGGCATAGGCATAGATTGCGTCTCCGGAAGCTCCTGTCTTGCCGGCAGCAGTAGGATTATTTACGGTAAGTTTTGCTCCCGGCGCCGTTGTCCCGATGCCGACAATTCCTCCGCTCTGATAAATGGTTGATGTTCCTTGGGTAGTGGCGCCTGTCCAAAGAGGAATATAGTTTGTCTGGCCGCCGGAAAGACCGCCGCCGCCAGCCAAATTTGCATAAGCTCCGCCGTTTTCAGAAACCATAAACTTGTCGGTTGTGGGATTATAGTAAATTCTTCCCTGATCGGTAGGCGAAACACCAGGAGCGGTTGCCATTCCTCTTACTGTTAAAGCTCCATTTAAATCTAAAGCGCTGGTGGGTACTGATGCTGCGGGACCAATCGCTACTTGTCCATAAGAATTTGACCTTATTGCCATAACTCTATAAGTACCAGCTGAAAAAACTAATTGTTGGGTTGAACTTTCATACCACATACCCGTATTATGATTACTTGAAAAAGCGTAACTAGGATCAGACTCTGTTCCATCTTTAGAAATGATGCCAGCCACAGTTAAATTACCGGTAACGGAAACATTCCCTGAGAAGTATCCGGCATAACCTGCAGCATTTGCTTGTTCGGCTGAAATGGCGGAATTTACAGAGTTGGCATAGGCATAGATTGCGTCTCCGGAAGCTCCTGTCTTGCCGGCAGCAGTAGGATTATTTACGGTAAGTTTTGCTCCCGGCGCCGTTGTCCCGATGCCGACAATTCCTCCGCTCTGATAAATGGTTGATGTTCCTTGGGTAGTGGCGCCTGTCCAAAGAGGAATATAGTTTGTCTGGCCGCCGGAAAGACCGCCGCCGCCAGCCAAATACCCATAAGTTCCTCCATTCTCAGAAACCATAAATCTCTTAGTAGTAGAGTCAAAATAAATTCTCCCCTGACCGGCTGAAGAAACGCCTGGAGCCGCTCCACCACCCATCTGAAAAACTCCCGCAACATATAGAAGCTCGCTCGGATTTGTCATCCAGATACTATCAGTGTACATATCAGCATCTAAATAAATGTCACCAGAAAGATTATCAATAAATAAAGGAGTAGAGGATGAATTCGTTCTAAAAATTAAACTACTTCCGGTATCCATCCCAATAAACCACTTCTCTGAACCATCTCTGTCTAATTTTAAACCCGTCAAGTTGTCTGTGCCAACTTGATTAATATTAATAACACCTCTGCCACCAGAAGCGCTCTGGACAGTCAATTTCTCTGATGGCGTTGTCGTCCCGATGCCGACATTTCCTCCGCTCTGGTAAATAGTTGATGTTCCTTGGGTAGTGGCGCCTGTCCAAAGAGGAATATAGTTTGTCTGGCCGCCGGAAAGACCACCGCCACTAACCAAATACCCATAAGATCCGCCGTTTTCAGAAACCATAAATCTATTACTTAAGGTATCAAAATAGATTCTCCCGTAACTACTAGGTGAAACGCCAGGAACAGTACCACTCCATCCCCTCACCGTTAAGGCTCCACTAAGATCTAAGCCGGGGGTGGTAGGAGTTACTGGTCCTATTGACCAGTTACCAACTGCTACGTTTCCGCCATACATACCACTCATGGTCATAACTCTACTTGCACCATTCGAGAAAACAATTTCGCTTGATGAAGACTCCCACCACATACCTGACATATTCTGACTTGAAAAACTGTAACTTGGAGCTAATAAGCTACCATTTGGAGCATAAAGCGGCCAAGTAAGACTGCTTGGATCAGCCCAGACAGGATTAGCGCCTGCTCCCATGGTCTTTAATAACTGACCCGAGGTTCCAGCGGCTAATCTCGTCCAGCTAGTGGTAGCTCTGATTAGAATATCGCCCTGGGCTGAACTAGCCGGAATAGGAAGGTATTTATTCGATAAAAGGATGCCTTCTTCAGAAATGGTGCCAACCACAGTTAAATTACCGCTAACGGAAACATTTCCTGAAAAGTAGCCGGCATAACCTGTGCCTCCTTGTTCGGCTGAAATGGCGGCATTTGCAGAGTTGGCATAGGCATAGATTGCGTCTCCGGAAGCTCCTGTCTTGCCGGCGGTGGTAGGATTATTTACGGTGAGTTTTGCTCCCGGCGCCGTTGTCCCGATGCCGACGTTGCTCCCGCTCTGATAAATGGTTGATGTTCCTTGGGTAGTAGCGCCTGTCCAAAGAGGAATATAGTTAGCTGTTCCGCTGCCACCGATGGTGCCGCCCCCCACGTTGATGCATGTGCAAGCATCTCCAATAATCTGGACTGCCTGATTGGCGCCGCAGGTACAGCTGGCAGGATAGGTCTGCAGCTTTATCCAATCCATTTCCGAAATCTTGGCATTGGTGATAGCTGAGTTGGCGATGTCAGCGGCGGCGATGGTTAAATCAGTAATCTCCGAGCTTTCTATTGTATTGCCGATGTTTGTATAGTCAGTGCCTGAAACGGCAATGGTTAAAACGCCTGTGAGGGTAGTATTTTTCAAAATACCTGTTGCCAAACCGCTCAATGCCTGTTCAGCAGTTAAGGTAGCATTGGAAGTCTGGGTAATATACGTAGCATCAATTGGCGCACCGCCTCCGCCCGAAGGCCAGGAAGTAATGCAGTTTACTCCGTTTCCCATGCAGAACTGGCCGGCTTCTATTGTGTTGTCAACTACAGTGGTGTCGTAAGTGGAGATTCCATTGGCGGCATAGAGATTGCCGGTCAAGAGCTGGATATTGCCTGAAGCGTCAATCCATAAATCAGCATCGGAAGTTTCAAGAGAGCATTGGGTGGCGTTTCGACAAAGCCTTAAATCGTTCTGGCCAATAATCTGATCAGCTCTTCTGATATCGCCTTCCTCTGCTGCTCCATCAGCCAAATAAAGATTCCCTCCTGCCAGGCCATAACCAATGGTTAAATTGGTGCCGTCATCATAAATCTGGGAATTAGTTAAAGTAGTGGAGGCGCTAAATTTGGGAATATAGTTAGCTGTTCCGCTGCCACCGATGGTGCCGCCCCCCACATTAATACATGTGCAGGCATCTCCAATAATCTGGACTGCCTGATTGGCGCCGCAGGTGCAGCTGGCGGGATAGGTCTGCAGCTTTGTCCAATCCATTTCCGAAATCTTGGCATTGGTGATAGCTAAGTTGGCAATGTCAGCGGCGGCAATGGTTAAATCAGTGATCTCCGCGCTTTCTATTGTATTGCCGATGTTTGTGTAATCAGTGCCTGAAACGGCAATAGTTAAAACGCCCGTGAGGGTAGTATTTTTCAAAATACCTGTTGCCAAACCGCTCAATGCCTGCTCAGCTGTTAAGGTGGTATTTAAAGTTTGGGTGATATATGTGGCACCTACGGGTGCCCCACTGAGCGCATCAGCCCAGACAGGATTAGCGCCTGCTCCCTGGGTATTTAATAACTGACCTGAGGTTCCAGCGGCTAATCTCGTCCAGCCAGCGGCAGTTCTGATTAGAATATCGCCCTGGGCTGAACCAGCCGGAATAGAGAGATATTTATTCGATAAAAGGGTGCCTCCTTCAGAAATAGTGCCGGCCACAGTTAAATTCCCGGTATCTCCGTCTAATTGAATTACGGTTGTACCTGCCAAGTTTTTAATGTCAATATCTCCAGCCGTAGTCACTCCTCCTGGTACACTCCAATTGCCCAAACGAAGATCATCGCCGTAAAAAGTAGTTTTGACGGTGAGATCGCCTGTTTTTGTCTGGGCAGTTGGACCAATATTTAGCGGGGCATCGCAACCCGGCTGACCGGCAGGACAAGTTGGCGGAGAACTCGAGGGTTCTGTCCAAGCTAAAACAACAAAACTAATTAAAAAAGCCATTGCCAATACGCCGACCGCTAAAGCAATGGTTTTTGAGAAATATGAATAGTTCATATTTTTAATTTAGGCGAAGAGAAATTCTTCCGTCGAATTAATGCGAGACGAAAAAGAAACATTTTTCTTCGCACTCTTCTTCACTTTCGCCCGCCCGTGGCGGGCTCGGTATATGATTAATCATTAATATTTTTGACCTTTACCCCGTAGTAGATTTCGGACCGTTCCCAGCGGGGAACGAATTAAATAAAATTTGTCCAAAATTCACTACGGGGTTTAATATATTTTTATTTAAAATTATTGCTTTAAAATTTTTGTATTACTGGCCGATTTTAAAATGATTGAAATAAAATTACTGTTTATTAATTATAGCGGTTGCTGAAATAATTACGTAGGAATTCCCCTGAAGATTAATTTGCTTGCCAGGATTAAAACGAAAAGAAGA